>Ga0114966_10000157_pt1 | contig 64177 bp, 102 predicted proteins | sample M_130207_XF_Meta_FD_87029 | JGI IMG/M metagenome (GOLD analysis project Ga0114966, IMG submission 87029) | Freshwater microbial communities from Lake Montjoie, Canada to study carbon cycling - M_130207_XF_MetaG | ecosystem: Environmental > Aquatic > Freshwater > Lake | place: Lake Montjoie...
AATCCACTTAACGTGAATCTTTTTAATTGTATTATCAATTACAAAGATTTCTACGAAGTTATCAAAGAATATAAATCACAAGACAAAGAACTTTTTGATAAATTTCAAAAAGAGATATTTCATGGAGATTTCAAAGTAGATTTATCTGAACCAGATTATCATACTGCCGCTAAATACGCTTACGTTCTTAGTCAAGTTTGGTCTGGTACAAATCCAGAGAAATCTAAATTCATTGATTTGAGAGGTAAATATAAATCTAAGTTTGATTCATTCAAAGGTAAGTTACAAGATAAGAAATGGCAAGGTTACTTCGATAAGATTACTGTAACTGAGAATATGGATTTTCAAGAAGTGATTGAGAAGTATGATGGACCTAAAACTTATTTCTATTGTGATCCTCCATATTACAAGACTGAGAATTATTATGCTAATCATGATTTTGGTATCGAAACACACGAAAGATTGGCCAATTGTTTGAAAGCGATGAAAGGTAAGTTCTCTTTGAGCTACTATGACTTTCCACAATTATCTGAATGGTTTCCAAAAGATGAATACAAATGGGAATCTAAAGAGTTTGCTAAAGCTGCTATGGCGAAAGCTGGTAAAGCACAAACTAAAGGCACTGAGCTTTTAATAATGAATTACTAATATGATTATACTTACTTGTCAGTTAATCTTTGATAAAGATGGTGATAGAATACTATCATCAGTTGTTTATGATGATGTTACTGATAGATTTGTAAGAACGGCTCAAAGAATATCACCTGAGTTAGTACAAGATTTAAGTTCTAATAACCCTATGGTTGATATTAATGATGTTGTTAGTTTAGATTATACTGAGTATGTGTTAGGTGATGAAGAGTTGGAAGAGGTGATTGAAATGGTTGAAGATGGACCAGACAATGATATAATTAAAAAAGCAAAAGAATTTATTGTCTTCTATAAAAGGGATAGAAAAATAGATAAAATATTCAATGAAGTACAAAAAGATAATTAAAGAGTGGAATGAAGCTACACCGAAAGAAGTTTGGGAAGGAGTTAAAGATAACTTTCTTTTTGGTTTCATTGGAGCTACCCTAGTTGTTTTCATTGCTACAAGAACTGACTTAGCAGTTTTGATTGGTTATTTAGCTTACTATATGTTTATGGGTAAGATTGTAAACAGACCTAAGTATGTAACTGATTTGGGTAGAATGATTGTATTTCCAATACCATCAGCGATAGGAGCCTTCACTGGATACAAGCTATCATACTTAATGATAGAACTTTTAAATCAATTGATGGGAAACTAAAGACTTTAATAAATAGGATATAAAAATATCTTGTTAATGAAGTATAAATCAGGTGATATTGTGATTAAAACCACTGGAGGTAATAAAATGACCATTTTTGATAAAGTAAGTGATAGTTATAAATGTCTTTGGTTTGTCGAAAGTAAAATGAATGAGTCAGTATTCAAAGAAGAAGAGATCGTTACTCTAAATGAATATAAACGATTTCTAAAGACAGAAGAAAGAGAAGATAAAATCAATCAATTACTTAAAGATTCCAATTAACATTAGTTAATTTAGGTTCAGAATATAAAGATTCTGAATAAAACACATCAAACACTCCTTTATATTTTTCTACCCACTCATCAATATTAGGAATATTCATTTCCTTCATTTTAGAAGCAAGGCCAGTAGACATATAAGCTTGTAATTCATCAGGTAAAACGTGGTCAGCATAACCATAATCAGTTATACATTTAGACATAGAATCCTTAACAACTTTATCACATTCATTATTTAATTGAGTCATTTCCAATTTATACTCTGGTAAAGTAAACCACATAGCATGAGCAAATTCATGTTCAAGTAAGTGATTAGCCAACTCATCAACACCTAAAAGATAGTAGTTATTATCACCTTCAGATTCTTTAATAGCTGAAATGATAGATAACATAATTTTATCATAAGTATTAATATCACTTTCATCAATATTAAACATACACTCTTCTAGAATAGTTGAAGGTATATTAAAACCAGACCAATCAGAACCATAAGTAAACTCTTGTTTACCATAATGTTGTTTGTAGATATCTTGAAATCTTGAAAATTTGAATTGTTTACTTATTATCTCTTCAAACGCACTTTCATAGAATTCTTGTGGTCTTAGAAATAACATAGCTCTTGAGTGTGAGTCTTCTATTTTAACTGACCAAATGTGATCACCACAATGATATAACTCAATTGTTTTTAAATAATCATCTTTTTTATATGATAATAAATGTGATGGATCAGTAATTAAATCTTCTAAGAATATTTTATATGATTTGATGATTCTCATTTTAGTGAATATAATTTTACTATATTTCTTTGTATTCTTATACCTGCTCTATTGATTCTTTTCTGTATAAAATCTAAGAACTTATCAACCGACATTGATTTAATAGATTCACCAGATAAAGTAGGTTTATCTTCTTTGTTATTAATAGATTCTTCTCTTCTTTTTATTAATTCGTTGGCAAAACCATTTTTAATTCTTCTTAACATAATATCAACATCAGCATCTGGATAAGTACTTAAAATTTTATCAGTCATCTTTTGCTTGAAAGTTTGACCATCAAACTCTACCATTTTTTTGGCAAATTTCCAAGATGGTGCTTTTTCTTTTACTTCATCTATATCATATCTTTTAACATAAGGATAAGCATCTTGAGTCATTGCGTTAATTTCATGAAGTTCACTCCAATAAATATAATAACCAATCTCATCATACCATATTTTCCATATGTCTTTTTTAATCTTAGATCTATTTACATCTAAAGCCCAAGTAACATCAGTTGATACTTGACCTTTGCCTTTTTTCATTCTATTCCAACCTTCATATCCGTGATTTAATTCATGTGTTATAGAAGATTCAACTTCAATAGATAATCCTTCTCTATCATTAAATACATCACTTATTAAAGCACCTATTTCAAGTTTTAAATGAATAGTAACATCTGATCTATCATCTATAGAAGGTTGTATTGATGATCCACCTTCTTCATCAATATTAGTTTCTTTATTGTTGAAGAAGTAACAAGCACCAGTGCCTATATACTTTTTCTTTGCGGTTGGAAATTTTTTAAGATAACTTTCATCAGTCATTGTTTCAAGTGTGTAGGTAACACTCATTGATGAGATAGGATACTTTGGCCAAACATCTGTTTGTATAAATTGAGTCAAATCTTCTTTTGTATAATTTACAGTATTTGAATAATTCTTTTCACCAGTTTCTAAAGCAATATCACAATACTTATTGAACTCATCTAATAAGAATTGATTATAAATAAGAGTAGCTTCTGCTACACCGTGTGCTTCAAAAAGTTTATATGTTTTTAGATATCTCATAAATCAAAGTAGATTAAGAATTTTACCGGTTTGTATTTTGCGTGACTAGCATTCAAATCCAACTTAACATCATACCCAGCTTCTATTAGTCTTGAGTTAGCAGTTAACATATCATCAAATAATCTAATACCTTCGTTACCAATTATGGTAGAACCAAATTCATTTGGTTCACCAGGTAGTTTAATATCAACAATGATACAAACTTTATCTAATTTATCTGATGTTAACACCCCAAGGTGGCGTTTGGAAAATGTAAGAGTAGGTAATTGAAAATCTAAAAATCTATTTACATCACCTACTTTTGGATCGAAACTAATATATCCACCTCTTTCAAATCCAGGTAATACCATAGAGTATGAGATAATACCCATATCTTCAAAATCTAAAAATACTTCTCTTACTTCAAAAAATTTACTTGAAATAAATTCCTTAGAAATATTTGTATTTTCATTAAAAGTCGACCAACGCTTAATCATATAATATATATTAAATATGAAACTCGATATCAATGAAGTTTACCACAATTATATAGTTAGAATAGTAATATTTGCTCTTTTCACCTTCAAAAGACAGATAAGACAACCAAATATTTATAAAATATCTGTTATAAAATTTACTATAAAAAGATTACCTTGGAAAATTAATTTAGTAATTGATACTGGATTAAAATTAGATAAAGAAGATGAACGTGAGATTTTACTTGAAGAAATATTAAATGGCGTTGAGTCAGATTATTTATCAATTGTAACGGTTACATTTTCAACACCTTTGAAAGAAGTTACAATGAATATAGATTTAAGTGATGAAGAAAAGTATTCACACTATCTTTATTCTTAATATTCAAATGTTACAGTAGCTCTTCTGTAGTCTAAATCATATGAACCAAATCCAAAAAGATCACATATTGTTTCAAACCTTTTGTTATACCAAGTTTCTGAATTCATTGCACCAAAATCATCATAATCACTAAATTCAAGAACGGTTTCAGAATCACCTATTTTAATGCTCTGAATATGTATTCCCTGATTTTCAATAGCTTCTCTTAAATCATCTTCATCTGGTAATTCAAATTCTTTATCATCTAAAATAACATCTGCTTTAGTGAATATAAATTCAATATAATCAATTTTACAATCCAATCCATAATCATTACCTCTTGTGGATTTAGTTACAAAGTCATATAAAACCCAACCATATTCACCTAATCTACCAATTGTGGATTTCATATTATCCATTATTTCAACAACACCATCATAACTCCTATTTTTAGGAACATAAACAATATTGAACTTACTGATAATTTTATTTCCAGCTTTTAGAACAGGTTTGAACTTTTGATAATTACTATTTTTATCTAAGTAGTCATTATAATTCATATTACCACTAGCAGAATAGAATGATATCTTTTCACCTTCATCAATAAAATCTAACATAGTATCAACTATGCTATCAACAACATCATTGTTGTCTGTGCTTTCATTTAAGAAGTTATTATATTTACTGATAAATTTCATATCTTTATGGTTTTTTGAAGTAAAAAGAGTTTTCATAATCAGTGCCTTCAAAACTAACACCGTTGTCACTTAACCAATTGAATAAATATTCTTCAACCTTGGGATCGTTATTGCTTACTTCTTGTAAATAAGAAGGTAATTCACTGCGATCGAAAAAACCTGGTTGTGATAATCTAATTACCCTTTCTTTTATCTTCTCCAATTCATCATTGGTGAATTCTTTACTTGTGAAATTCTCAAATAGTTTAATGTACTTCATATATTATATATTAATTTTTTACTTGATATGTAAAGCTTTTATGATTGTTAATAACTTTCATATTTTTTATATATTAAATTTTCAAAAATCATTTTGTTTATCATTAAAGTTTTCCTATATTTGTAGAAATAATCTTATATATGAAAGGCTTTAAAAACTACAACAAAACAGAACTCTTAAACACAATTGATAAAATTTCCATCGAAAAGGTTGGAAGTCAAGTTGTGACTAAATTTGACAACCGTGTTATAAACACATCAAATGTCTCCAATCGTTATGAGATATTTGATATTGTTAAGTATCTAAAAGATAAGATTGAACTTATCGAGAAAAACTTTACCATTACTAAATATAATTTTAGATTGACAAGAGGTCAACAATCACTTACGCTTGTTTCTGATGGTGTTGAGATCGGTGGTGTAGATTTTCACAAATCCTTTTATATTCTAAACTCAACAGATAAATCAAGACGCTTGAGTTTCAATGCTGGTTTGAAATCAGATAACTTCTACACCATTGGTATGAACAATGTTGGTATGAATAAGAAACACTTAACCGGTGTTACACAAGCCGCTGAAGAAGCTTCAGTTGGTTTGAATGGTGAAACATTTGACGAGCAAATTCAATCTTTGCAATCCCTAGTAGGACATCGAATTCATTTTTCTAAACTACGCCAGATTATTCTTGGTGATAAAGAAGAAATTCCACAAATCAATCACCGTAAGTTTGATGCTTTTAAGAACTCAGTTCGCTATGCTAGTTCTGATGCTAAAATCACATTGACTGCTGACCAACATAAACAACTATACCAAGAGTCTGAGAAAATGACAAGTGTTGACCATGACTTTTACTTAGATGCTTTCTGGTCTTTCCAAATGTATTTGAGATTGTTCAACAAACAAGATGCTCACATCATTAAGAATGAAACAGAAAGAATTATGAAAATGACACAATGGGCTGTTCGTAATTCAGTTTTGGAATCTTTGGGAATTTAATTATATTTGTAAAATGTTAAAAGAAGATAATTCAGGGTTTGTTCAATTCCCTCAGATGGGTAAGATGTTTAATCGAATGGATACAGGTAAAACTTTTATTTACCTGGTCGCATTTGATTCGGAAGATATGTCTAATAAGGCATATGAGTTATCAAATTTAAGATTACTTATGCCTGGTACGCTTGTATCAGATGATATAAGTTTTAGAATTAGAAAGAAAAACATTCAAATGTCTGTTGATGATTTAATCACCGATAATATTAAAGATGAAGAACATAGTAATCATTACTTTCCAAATAAAAGTAGTAATGATGAAGTTAAGAGATTGATGTCTATTCCAATAACTACATGTATATGTATGGGTTGGTCCGACTTTTCTTACGAACTAAAAGAAGATCTTGGATTGTGGAACGCATCATTCAGAGATCTAAGTAATGAAGGTAGAAAACTTTACTACTCAATCAAAAAATTACACAATAATAAAGAAGTTAGAATTTTAACTTTTAACAATATTTAAAATTGAAATCTCAGAAAAAAATAATATATTTGTAAAAAAGAAAAAATTATGTCATACGAAAGAAAAACATACGATTTATTTATATCAGAAGAACTTAAAGAAATTTTAACAACAATAGAATCAGAGTCATTAGTTGCTCAACTTCTATTGAGAAAAAGACATGATAAAGAATCTTTGGTTGAATCACCAGTTAACTTTATCTCAGTTTCTAGCAGCGACAGAACCAAGTTGGCATATCTATCAGCTGATAGAATTGAAAGCATAGACCCTTCTTTATATTGGTCTTCTTCTCGTAGATTTGCTGTTAAACCAGGATCTTTTGTAACAAAGTTATTCAAAGATATTCCATCAAAAGAAGTAGAGAAATTTTCTAATCTTTACCGCTCACAGGCCAATAAACCATCTTTTACATTTAGTATTGTTAAAGGCGAAACAATTCGTGGGTATTACCATTTTGAATCTTATGCTTCTGAAAAAGGTAGCTTAGGAGCTTCTTGTATGAAACATGATAATTGTCAAGATTATATGAGTATCTATGTTGATAACCGCGAACAAGTTAAAATGTTGGCGATGTTAAACCAAGATGGTCGTTTAATGGGTAGAGCTTTATTATGGGATTTTGATTCATATAAAATTATGGATAGAATTTATACAACTTGTGATGAAGATTTACAATTCTTTTTCAAAAAGTGGGCGACTGATAATGGATATCTTTACAAGGCAGAACAAAACTGGTTCAATACACTTTTCTTTGAACAAATCGGTCAGAAAAGACAAGAATTGAAATTGTCTATTAAACTAAACAACAATGGATACAGAAGATATCCTTATATGGACACTTTCAAGTTTATTAACTCTGAGACTGGTGAACTTTATAATTACATGCCAGATGGAGTTTCATTTAGAACACTTTGTTCATCTGATGGTTCAAGATATGATAGTGATTATTTAAGATTTGATGGTATTGATAAAGTTCTTAGATACAGAGGTGATGCTGTTTGGATAGAATACCTTGGTATTTATACTTGTCAAAGTAATACTCATTACTCTGAGACAAATGACCAATATATTTTGAAGAAAGATTGTTTTTACGATGAAACTATTCAAGATTATATTTTTAATGTTGAAAATGAAGAAATGAATAATAGAGAAAAAATTTCTGAGAGAAGAGATTATTTTGAAAAAAGAGCTTTAGAGTTTGCTGAAAAAAATTCAAAAGTTAGACGTAAGAACTCTTCTGATTGGATAGAAAGTGTTATATCTAATAACAACTACGACTTATCAAGTTTAGAAGTATCTGATATATTACAAAGAATAACTGAACAAACAAGAATTCCTCAAAGTTACTCAGATAGAAATTTTGCCTTAGATAATGTGTATAATGAATATATTGCGGGTTCTGAAGATAATTCTACAATGCCAGAAGCAACACCAGAGCCAGAGCTTTAATTAATAGATAAGAAATGGGAAGAGCATTTGAGTTCCGAAAGGATAGAAAAATGAAAAGATGGGCACTTATGTCCAGAGTATTTACCAAGATAGGTAAAGAAATTGCAATGGCGGTTAAATCAGGTGGACCTGATCCAAATTCTAATTCAAGATTAAGAGTTGTGATCGCTAATGCTAAATCTGAAAATATACCTAAGGTTAATATAGAAAGTGCTATACAAAAAGCTTCTAACAAACAAGAGAAAGCATTTGAAGAAGTTGTTTATGAGGGAAAAGGATTGTATAGTGTAGCGATGTTTATTGAAACTGCTACTGACAATCCTACAAGAACCGTTGCTAATGTTCGTTCTTACCTTAATAAGAAAGGTGGTCAATTAATGGTGTCTGGTAGTTTAGATTTTATGTTCGATCGTAAAAGTATTTTCAAAATATCTATGACTGGTGTTGATATTGAAGAATTAGAATTGTATCTAATAGATAGTGGAATGGAAGAAATGGAAGAAGATGGTGAAGGAAACTTATTAATATCTGCTTCGTTTACTGACTTTGGAAATATTCAAAAGGCTCTTGAAGATAAAAAGATTGAAATATTAAATGCTGAACTCCAACGGATACCAACTACTTATGTTGAGTTAAATGAAGAACAAGAGGCAGAGATAAATTTATTATTAGATTTGATAGAATCTGATGATGATGTAACAAATGTTTTTCATAATATGAAGAGTATTTAGTTATCAAAATAAACTTTATTACTATTTATCTATAAAACATAAAAATATAGTTATCATAGATGATAGAACTGCTAGCTAAAAAACTAGACTGCTTTGAAGATATAAAATTCGAATTTGATCCTAAACTACACAAATACACATACGAAGGTGAAACCTTTATATCAGTAACAAGATTCATACAACAATTTCACAAACCATTCGACCAAGATTATTGGTCAAAGAAGAAAGCCGATCAAGATGGAGTTTCACAAGATTGGATTTTAGCTGAGTGGAAAAAGTTAAATGATTATGCCAATGAAGTTGGTACTGATACTCACCAATGGATTGAAGATTACTTTAATAAAATTTGGAAACCACTTCCTGTTAACACTGATGTTATTCACCGCATAAATAAATTCAATAAAATTTATGCAAAACAACTTCACAAACTAGAACCATTAAAATTTGAGGTTAGAGTTTTCTCACCTAAATGGAAAATAGCGGGAATGATTGACTCTTTATTTGTTTATAGAGGTAAGATTTACATCCTAGATTGGAAGACAAATAAAGACTTTACAGATGATAGTCACCAAAAAGGAACTTATGAGAAATTACTTGCTCCTTTTCAAGACCATTTCAAAAATCATCTTAATGAATACTCAATACAACTTTCACTTTACTCACTTATCTTAGAAGAGTGGGGCTTTCAAGTCGGTGGTGCTTATATAGTTCACATTGGACCTGGTGATGAAGATGCTGAACTTTACAAAGTAGTTGATATGAGAGATAATCTAAAACTATTCTTAAATGGATCTATATCAGAGTCTAATTAAATATGATGAATTTCTGAATTACTTTTGTGATGTCTTAGAAGATAATATTTCTGGAAAAACAGGATATAAAGTTAATATTAGTTTCAAGAAAAGTGATATGTCTATATTCTTTTTTATAGACGGTTCTTCTATCTTACAAGTAATGCCGCATAAAGATTTACAATATACATACGCTCATGTTCCTTCTTATGAAGTAGAGATACAACATTCAATTAAAATAGTTGAGAAGCAATATAAGAGAGATAAAACGATAGAAGAAATATTAAAGGTGTAGTTATTTAGATTTTGGAAAGTGCTTATAATAAGCATCAACCAAATTATTAACAATTATATCTAATTCTTCAGGATTTAAATTGTTAATTTCTTTATTCCTAATAAACCAATCTTTAATAACGGTTTCAATTGGTTGTTTTCTTAACTTAGATATTCTTCTAAATCCTTGTATCTCAGCTGGTATTTCATGACTCTGTAAATAATATTTATAACCAACTTTATTTTTTTTATCTATGTCTTCGATATCAATTAAGCTAATTGATTGTAAATGATGTTCAAACTCATGTCTAAATATATCATTTAAATCTGCTAAAATATCATAAAGAGATTGTGGATAAAATTTACGATTAATATTTAATACTATTTGTATTGTATCGGACTCATCATCATAGTTACCATTTAGATAATAGGGTTCTTTTAATTCATCATCAAAACTCCAATCAAAAAATATTATCAACCCATCCTCTTCGGAAGATAAAATACTATATGAACCGGGATTGTTTTCTTTTATGATAGATATAACTTTTTTAACCACCTCTCTTGTAGTTAGGTCCCATTTTGACTCTAATATTAATTGATTAAAACATTTTAAATAATTCACAATTTATATATTAAATTTTGCAATAAAAAAGCCACTCTAAATAGAGTGGCTTTTACTTATATTCTTAATTAAACTTTATAGATAGGATTATCTTCTACTTTCTTCAATATGTCAATAGAATCTTTTATAGAATTAATTTCTGACTTAACTTTCTCATCGATTATTTCAACTTCTTCAACTTTATCATCTTCAGGAACTTCAACCTTGTAGAATAAATCTTTTTCTTTTATAATAGATAAAATATCTTCTGTTGCTTCAATATCATCAGTATTGAAAATAACTTCCATTTTACCCATAACTAAATTGATTGAATTTTTTTTAGCCCAAACAGAAACTATTTCTGATAGTTGTTCAAAAACAGATGTGTTTAAATCTTCTTGTAATCCTTTAAGTTTATACTTAAAATCATTATCGGATCTCATTAAACTATCTTGTAAAACTTTGAATCTTTCTGCGCTTTTTTGTTGACTAACTTCGTCTAAAATTGAAGCTGCGGATTTCATAATCGACTCCATTTCTTTTCTCACTGGTTGAATGCTATCAAGCATTGCTCTTTTTTCTGATTCAATATTTTTGTAACCATCTACATAAGGTTGAAAATTTCTTGTTAAAATATCAAAATCTATTACTCTTAATTCCATTTGATTGTGTTTTTTTATATTATACGCAAATTATATAAAAATGTTTACGAAAGTAAATATTCAACCGCGATTTTATATCGATTTATTAAATTTTGTTCTTCAGATAAACTTGGACTTTCACTAGTTATGATATAACTTTGAGTAGCTCCTGTTTTGATTGCTTCTAAGTATGTAGTTCTATTACCCATAACTTTAGCAAATTCTTTATTTTGTAAAAAGTATTCTCCTTTTTGTGTGAATGTGTCTATTTCAACTATTTTACCTATTAAAGAATTTTTAGTTATTGTTAATTTATAATTTAATCTAACATCTGCATTAGGTAATGGTTTTCTAGAATAAGACTTTACTAAATACTCTCTACCGTGTGATAGGGGTATTTCTGTTTGATATAAAGATTGAGTTGCAAAAACTTCTATTGTTTGTAGTGGAGTTAAAGATCTAGGAATTGGTTGATAAGTTCCATCTACCGTATCCCATTCTGCTCTAAATATATCAAGCTTATAAATACCAAATAAAGACTGAGACGCAGTGATCAAGGGGTCATTTGTGTTTAGATAAACATAATTTCCATTTTTACTTGGAATTACTGATTGTGTACTTGATGTTACTGAATATGTAATTGATAATGGTGATGATACGACTAATCCTACTATACTAACACTATCACTATGTATATCAAAAGCTGTTTGATAAACATTCTTTGAATCATATAACTTTTTTAGTTTTTTAGAAAATGATGTATTGGTTAGAAAAAGTATATCATTCCAAGTTTTGGTTTTAATATCACCAACATTACTGAAACTACTAGCTTCAATTTCATAAAATATACATAAACATTGCTCAAGATATGAATATTCTCCTTTATCAACCAATTCATCAATTAACTTATAATATTCTTGAATTTGGTCTTTACCTTTAGTAGCAAGCTTATCTATTTTATTAAATATCTTTTCAATTTTCTTTTTATCTTGATTCATATGTTATATATTAAAAAGAAAGACCACTATTAAAATTATTTCTAAATAATAAAAAAACAAAAAATCCGAACTTTTGATTCGGATTTTTAATTTTATTTATATCTTATTTAGGTTTAACAACTGCTAAAATATCTTCTTTTTTCTTTCTATAAGCTTCTTTACCATCTGGTTTGTTGAATATAAGTTCCTCACCTTCAACTTTAGCAATTGTATTAGAGTTTATTAAACCATCTTTAATCATTTTTTTAACAGCTTCAGATTCTGGATTTCTATCCTCTTCTTTTATAGCATCCCATTGCTTCTGACCGTCTTTATCCTTAAAATCTTTACCATCTTTATCTTTGCCTCTCTTAAAAATAACAACATCTGTTGCTTTATATTCTGTTGGAGCAGCCTCGGTTGATTCTACTTTACCAACAATTTCAGCACCTGTTTTTACAATAGTTGGTTTTTCATCTTTATCTAAAAGAGTGTATTTATCACCTTCTATTTTACTAATTTTATGAACACCTACAATATCTTTAGCTTTACCTTCTGTTGGTTTTTTCTTTTCATCAGGTGTTAATTTTTCCCATTCTCCTTTAGGTTTGTCTTTCAATAGATAAATAACATCATCACCTTCTTTATAAATAACCGGTTTTTTAGTATCAAATTCTTTAAAGTCCGCTTCAATTTTCTTAGCAATTACATCTCTCTGTTTAGCAATTGCCGCTGACTCTGTTTTATCACCAGCTTTTTCTAAATAGTTTATTTGAGCATTCATATAGTCTAACTCAAACTGATCTTTCTTAGAATTAATGATTATTTCTAATTGAGGGTTTGCAGCTCCTCCACCAAATTTCTTTAATATAGCATCCATTTCCTTTAAAGCCATATCTTTTAATTTCTTAACGATTTGATCTAATATTCCTTTTTTAGCCTTTAATTGAGTTACAGCTGTTTTAGCGTCTACCTCTGTAGGAGCTGGTGCGTCTGCATCTGCTGCTGGAGCATCTGCCTCATTAACCTTATACATTTTTTTAATATTTAAACTTTCTTTAACTTCCGGTTTTGGTGGAACAGCATCAGGATTTTCATTAGATCTTGCTGCCGCTGCTAAGTTTAACTCAACTTTAGCAGTTTTGGATAACTCTTTACCAATCATATCTACATATTTTTGATAGACAGCTTCAATTTCTTTACCACCTTTAGTTTTATTTATTCTCTCTTTTGCTTTTTTGAAAAGATTTCCTATCATTTTACCTAACGCCCCAAGAAACTCCTCATTAACTGGTTTTTCAGTTTCAACACTTTTAGAATTTCTGTGTGATTCGAATGTTTTAATATATTTCATATCTTAATTATATTTTTATGTTTTATATATTATTTTTTAAATCCCGTTTTTTATTAAACCAAATACCTAAATTTGTATATAAACTTCAAATAATTAAACTATAATGGAAAAAATCAATTCACTCAATCAAGTTGCTGATTTTCACAGAACTTTTAACGCACCAATCTTAGAAACTCCTCAAATTCCATCTGAACAAAGATGTGAACTTCGTGTTAATCTTTTACAAGAAGAGTTAAACGAATTATCACAAGCTATTAAAGACAATGACCTTGTTGAAATTACTGACGCACTTGCTGACTTACAATATGTACTTTCTGGCGCAGTATTAGAATTTGGATTAGGAGAAAAGTTTGTTGAACTATTCAATGAGGTTCAAAGAAGTAATATGTCGAAAGCTTGTAATACTCAACAAGAAGCTTTAATGACATTATCTCACTATAAAAAGAAAGACGGAACTGAAGGTTACTATAAAAAAATTAATGGTAAGTGGTTGGTTTACAGAGTTTCAGATGATAAAGTTCTTAAATCTATAAACTACTCACCAGCGAACCTAAAAGACATTTTAGGATTATAAAAAATAAATTTAAAATGAAAACAATTTTAATAACAGGCGGAGCAGGGTATATTGGATCACATACAGTTGTAGAACTGCTAAAAAATCCTGAGTATGATGTTATTATAATTGATAACTTTTCAAACTCAAATCCTGAAATCATTAACCGCCTTTATGACTTAGTAAAAAGGCCAATTAAAATCTATCATAGAGATTGTAGAGATCAAATGGATGATATTTTATCTGAACATAAAGTAGATTCTATTATTCACTTTGCTGCTTACAAAGCTGTTGGTGAATCAGTTGAAAATCCTATTCAATACTATGATAATAATATCAATTCTTTATTGAATATGTTAGACACGGCTAAACATTTTGGCATTAAAAACTTTGTATTCTCTTCTTCTTGTGCATTATATGGTAATTTGAACGAACTACCAGCAACAGAAGAGTCACCCCTATCAGAACCAGAGTCACCTTATGGTTATACTAAGTTAATGGGTGAGAGAATTTTACAAGACTTTTCAAAAGCAAATCCTGATATTAAAATAATTGCTTTAAGATATTTTAATCCAGTTGGAGCTCACGAATCTGGTTTAATTGGTGAATCACCAATTAATAAACCAAACAATATCTTACCTATAATTTGTAATTCAGCTGATACTGGAGAAGAGATGATGGTATTTGGTGGTGATTATGATACAAGAGATGGGTCTTGTATTAGAGATTATGTTCATGTTTCTGATATTGCTAATGCACATGTTTTATCAGTAGATTATTTATTTAGCAATAAATCAAAAAGTTATGATGTTTACAATCTTGGATTAGGAATAGGTAATAGATTTGAAAAACAAGGACTAACGGTTCTTGAAGTAATTAAATCATTTGAGAAAGTTAATGGAGTTAAAGTTAATTATAAAATAAGTGAAAGAAGAGAAGGAGATATTGTTGAAATATACTCAAACTCGACTAAAGCTAGAGAAATAGGTTGGAGACCTAAAAGAACCATTGAAGACATGGTATCAAGTGCTTGGAAATGGTATAAAAATAAAATATAAAATATGAATATTGGAATTATAGGACAGGGTTTTGTAGGAAGTGCTGTTTATGAAGGAATGAAAAACTACTTTGAAACTTACACATTTGATTTAAATGGAAAATGTACAGAGCAATCATTGTTTAGTTTAATAGAAAAATCTGATATGACTTTTCTTTGTTTACCAACACCAATGAGAAAAACGGGAGAATGTGATTTATCTATTGTTAGAAATTGTCTTTCTCAAATAGATTTGATTGTTAAATCATTAGATAAAAAAGATTTTATTGTTATTATAAAATCAACAGTTCCACCTGGAACAACAGAATTACTAAATAAGGAAAATGAAAACATACATATTGTTTTCAATCCTGAATTTTTAACAGAAGCTAATGCGGTTGAAGATTATAAGAATCAAAATAGAATTATTGTTGGTGGAGATAGACCATATACATCTAAAGTAAAAAATGTATTTGAGAAAGTTTTTCCACAAGTTACAATTGTTAAAACAAGTTCTACAATTGCTGAGATGATTAAATATGTAACAAATACTTTCTTAGCAACTAAAGTTTCTTTTGCTAATGAGATGTACCAAATCTGTCAGGGTTTAGATATTGATTATGATAAAGTTATTGAATATTCTCGTTATGATAACCGATTAGGAAACTCACATTGGTCAGTACCAGGACCAGATGGTGACTTTGGATATGGTGGTCATTGTTTCCCTAAAGACATTGCGGCTTTACAATATGTTGCTAAAGAAATGAATGTTTCTACTACTGTGTTATCTGCTACAATTGAAAAGAATAAAGAAGTTAGAACTGATAAAGATTGGGAAAAACAAATTGGAAGAGCAGTTTCTGAAGATTAATTTATATTAAAAATAAAATTGTTTGTATATTTGTAAAATTGATATACTTTTAAATAGTAAAAAATAATAAAAAAATACATATATGAAAATTTTCAATGGATCCTCAAGTAAAGAATTAACAAATCAAATTTGTGAAATTATAAATGACCAATTACAGGATGTTGTTCATTTAACTGGTTCAATATCTCCAGGTAAATTAAAAATTGACAAATTCTCAGATGGTGAGATTCTACCATTATTTCAAGAATCTGTCAGAGACGAAGATGTTTTCTTTGTACAAACGACAAATAGTTCAGATAACATAATGGAAACACTACTTGTTATTGATGCCGCTAAAAGAGCAGGTTGTAAATCATTTACATTAATTGCTCCTTTTCAATCTTACTCACGTCAAGATAAAACAGACCACCTTCGATCTTCAATTGGTTCTAAAATGTTAGCCGATATTTTAGCAATCGCTGGTATGACAAGAATTATAACAATCGACTTACACGCTTCAGCTATTCAAGGTTTTTATAATGTACCTGTTATTCACTTAAATGGTAACAAAATATTTATTGACTACATCAGAAAACACCAAATTGAAGATCTAACAATCGTAGCTCCTGACCAAGGTGCTGTTAAAAGAGCTTCTGACTTCTGTAAAGCTTTCCCAGATGCTTCATTCGCAATGATTAATAAGAAAAGAATTAAACCAAATGAGATTCATTCAATGGAACTTGTTGGTGATGTTACTGGTCGTAATGTTATCATTGTTGATGATATGGCTGACACCTTAGGAACTATGTGTAAGGCAGCTGAACTTCTTATGGAGAAAGGTGCGAAGTCTGTTAGAGCGATTGCTACTCACGGTATTCTAAGTGGTAAAGCTTATACAAACTTAGAGTCTTCAGTTTTAACTGAGTTGTTAGTATCTGATTCTATTCCAGCAAAATTATCACCTAAGTTGAAAGTTATTTCTTGTGATAACATTATTGCTAGATCTATCTGGGGTTTAGTTAACAAGAAAAGTATCCATGAATTAAACTCAATCTAATGAAAGTATTCTTAGTAGACATAGACGGAACTTGTTGTGATGATATAATGAATGAAGATTCTCATTTATATCCTACAGCTAAAGTGATTGAAGGATCACTTGAACAAATTAACAAGTGGTATGAAGAAGGTAATCACATTACTTTCTTTACTGCTCGTGAAGAAAAAGATAAAGAAGTTACAATCAAATGGTTAGATGATAATGGATTTAAGTATCACGGTTTGATAATGAATAAACCAAGATGTTTGAATACAGATGATGAGTATGTTTGGGTTGATAATAGAAAAGTAAGAGGTATCACATATAACTCAGTATGGGGTGATCTTAAAGAAGTGAATAAGAAAATTTTAACCTTTGGAGATTAAAAATGGAAACAACCAGCTTAGCAAATATATTAGACGGTAAATTAGTATCTAACCATATACTCACCGGGGTTAGAGAAAATGTAGATAAACATGTAAACGAATCTAAAAAAAGATTAGGATATACAATCTCTAGACCAAGTATGGCTATTGTTCTTGTTGGTAACAATCCTGCTTCTGAATCTTATGTTAAAGGTAAATTAAAAGCTTGTGATAAAGCCGGTATTAACCATCATATAATTAGATTTGATGAATCAATATCTGCTTTTGATTTATTAACAGAAGTTAAGAACCTAAACAAATCTTCTTATGATGGCTTTATTGTTCAGTTACCTTTACCAGATCATATCAAACCAGATCCAATTATCAATGAGATAAGTGCTTACAAAGATATTGATGGATTTCATCCACTTAACTTTGGTAAGATGGCTTTAGGTCAAAAGTCTATGAGACCAGCAACCGCTTATGGTATTCTAAAGTTGTTAGAGTATTATCAACTTGAGACAAAAGGTAAACATGTAGTTGTTATTGGTCGTTCAAATATTGTCGGTAAACCTATTTCTATTATGCTTGGTAATGACTTTAGTATCGGGCGAGCTACTGTTACCTCTTGTGATATTAACACTCCTAAATCGCTTCTAAACGAAGAATGTCAAAAAGCTGATATTGTTATTGTAGCTGTTGGTAAACCTTGTTTAGTAACGGCTGATATGATTAAAGAAGGTGCTGTTGTGATTGATGTTGGTATTAATAAATTAGATACTGGTAAATTAGTTGGTGACTGTGACTTTGGTGCGATTGCTGAAAAAGCAAGTTGGATTACCCCAGTACCAGGTGGTGTTGGACCAATGACTATATCTGGATTGATTCTAAATACTTATGAGGCTTGGAAAATGAAAAACTTTATTGAAGAATGAAAGTAAAATGTCTTAACACAAGTAAATACAATTGTTATGATGGATTACCATTAACGGTTGATAAAGTATATGATGTGATAAAGATTATTCGTATTCCCTTCTCACCTCATAGATATAATGATTATAGTGGACCTATTTATAATTTAGTTAATGATAAAGGAGAGATTTCTGGGTATAGTGATGAATGTGTTAGAGTTCTTACATTAGATGAACTCAGAGAATTAAAACTAAACAAAGTATTAGAAAAATGAGAAAAATATATTTAGCAATTCCGTATTCAAGATACGAAGAAAAGAGTTTTAAGTTAGCCAATGAAATTGCGGCTGAGTTCTTAAAAGAAGGACACATTGTGTTCTCACCAATCAGTATGTCACATCCAATTGCCGTTTATGGTAATCTAAAAGGTGACTGGGACACTTGGAAACGAGTTGACTTTGAATTCATTAAATGGTGTGAAGAAGTTGTTGTAGTAAACTTTGATGAAGAAGCAGTCGCTAATTCAACTGGTGTTCAAGGTGAATTAGAATACGCTACTGAATTAGGTAAGAAAATTAATTATTACTATGACAGACAAGGAGTGGAAAATAACTGATATGATTAAGAAAGGAATGATTACTTATCAAGTAGATAGTGAGGTTGTTCTTTTCAGAAAAAAATCAAATGGTTATCCAGCAGGTATTAAAGAAGATGTTGAATACACTATTAAAAAAGTAGAAGGTGAAGCAATTTATGTTGCTATACATTCTTCTGATGGTGTTGGTTGGTTACAACCTATAAAAGTTCATAGAACTTATATGATACCAAAATATGCTTTGAGAGAAGTCAACTTAAATAGGTTATTGACTTAAACAAAAAGACTTAATAAACCTATAATAAAAAAAGAAAAATAATAAATGGGCAAATTAGCATTAAACTTTATCTGCAAAGATGAATCACATGTAATCGGTAAAATGTTAGAAAGTTGTAAATCAATGACTGACTTAATTGTAGTTAATGATACTGGATCAACTGACGGAACACAAGATATAATTAGAAAATTTGGTGAAGATAATAACATACCAACGTATGTATTTGAAAGACCGTTCGATGACTTTGAAAAAAGTAGAAATCATGCAATTCAAAAGTTAAAAGACGTAGTTGCTGAATTAGGATGGGATGCTAATAAAGTACACGGTTATTGGTTTGATTGTGATGAGACTTTGATAATTGATTCAAAGTTTGATAAGAATCAATTTACAAAAGATCTTTATATGATTAACACATATATTGGTCAAATGAAATATACTCGTAATACTTTCTTCAAAGTTTCTAAACCTTTTAGATGGTATGGTCCAATTCACGAGTTCATTGTTTGTGATGAACAAAATATTACATCAGGATTAGCTGATAACATTCACGTTGATGTTAAAATGACTGGTAACTCTTGGCAAGGTGATATCCCAACTAAATATAAAAACCACGCTTTTGTATTAGAAAAGTATATTGATGCTAATCGTCAAGATCCTCGTTGGATTTTCTATACAGCACAATCTTACCACGATTCAGCTTCTATTCCAGATAATAAAGAGGAGAATGAAGAAAGACTAAGAAGAGCCCTAAAATACTACAAAGAAAGAGTTAGTAGAACTGATGGTTATCCTGAAGAATTATTCTACGCACAATATAGAATTGGAACTATTATGAGAAGTATAGAAGATCCTTGGAATTTAGTACACCAAGAATGTTTGAAAGCTTATAATATGGATCCGATGAGAGGTGAATCAATTAAAACAATTATTGATTACTACTTACAAGTTAATGAGTGGAATATGGCTTATCTTTATACAAAGTTTGCAAAAGTAAACTTTCACGGAAAGAATCCCTATCCAACAAGATTGTTATTTGTTGATGAAGCTCTTTATATTTGGAAATTTGCTGAATCTCACGCAGCCGCTTGTTTCTACACTGGAAGAATGGATGAAGCTAAAGCAACGTTTAATGAAATTTCTAATATTTCAAAAACATCACCACAATACTTCACACAAGAAGATATGGCTAAACTACAAGCAAACGCCCAATTCTTTAATAAGTAATGATTAAGATAATAGTTGCAATGTCAAAGAATAGAGTTATTGGTAACAATAACGAATTGATATGGAAACTATCATCTGATCTTAAAAGATTCAAAGAGTTAACTACTGGACAATCAGTTGTGATGGGTAGAAAGACTTATGAATCTATTGGTAGACCTCTTCCTAATAGAAGAAACATAATCATAACAAGAAACTTAGAATATGAAGTTGAAGGTTGTGAAATAGTTTCTTCATTAGAAGAGGCTTTACTTTTAACAGGTAGTAATTGTTTTATTATCGGTGGTGGAGAAATCTACAAACAATCATTAGAAGTAGCTGATAAAATATATCTAACTTTAGTTCATCAAGAATTTGAAGGTGATACTCAATTTCCAGAATTGAATAAAGAGTGGGCTAAGATGGATCGTAAAGACTTTGAAGCCGATGAGAAAAACGAATTCAATTATTCATTTATAGAATACGAAAGATACGAGTTTTAAAATAAGAAACCCACTTATTTCTAAGTGGGTCTGTCAAGGGATTCTATCCCAAGAGGAGTTCTTATCTATTAAAATGTTGTTCAATCTTATCTAAAAGAATAGAAAGACCTAACATAGTATTTCCTTCTTCATCCCAAGTAAATGGATGACTTCTAAGTATTCCAGGAACTTCAGGATTTACTTTTAATTGCTTAGCTCCACCTGGTAGAAAATCATCTTTAATGTTTCCTTGCATCTCTAAAACAACTTCTTGTCTAGAATAAACTTTACTAAACTTAAATTTCCAAGTACTAGCATTTATCATTGATGCGGTTACATTATTTCTACCTTTATTAGACCAACCTTTTGAATCCATTTCAACTCTTAACTCATCATAAAGTTCATTCATCTTTTGAGACATAACTTCTTTTTTAGTAGCTCGTTGTTCTCTAACAAATCTAGTAAAAGTCATTAGTACTGAATAAGCGCTTTCATTTATCTTTTTCATTATTATTTACATGATTTTATTATAGAAGAAATCTCAGATTTAATCTTACCCAATTCTTCATATCCAAATTCTTTAGGGAATTTGTTACCTACTTTCTTAACACCAACATAGTCAGATCTAAACATTACTTGAGCAATGTGTTCATCACAACAATGAATTTCAAAGTCATCTCCTGTTTGTTTTACTTTACAATCTTTTTGAGATGAAACTAAATCTTTAACTTTCTTTCTAAAAGAGTCTTTCTTATCAGCTTTAACCTCAGTATTCTTATCTTTAGTTTTTACTGATTTTTCAGCAACACCTTCATTAAAACTTTTCCAATTTTGTAAATTCTTCATATAATATTTTAATTTTATAATGTATATATAAAAGTTTGGTGCATAAAAAAACTCACCGAAGTGAGTTTCTTAAATTATTTACTTAAAAGTTTTATTAAATCTTCGGTGATTCTGGTAATCATTTTCTTACCTTCAACTTCTACTAGTGGAATGTTTTGAACCATTGAGTATTTGTCATTACCATCAACTTTGATTTTGTTAATCATCTCAACAAACTTAGCATCTTTACTATATTTCTTAGTGTAATAACCTTTTAACTCATTAACGAATTTAGACAAATCAACACCTTCTTTAACGTTGTATTTGACCATTTGAAGCTCGTTGTCCATTTTCTCAACCATAATGTACCAAATAGACTTTTTAGATACTTTAACATTCTCAAGGAAGTTATAAGCTTTAGAGGCTTTGGTGTTCTTAGGAAACTTAGCAACTTTACCAAAAGTTTCTACATTACCTTCATTCTTTTTATTTTTTAAATCAATATCATTTCCAAATTCATTTTCATCAGATGATAAGTTAATATCTTGGTCTTTAGGAATCAAATTCTTTCTAGAAATTGGTTTTTCTATTTTCTTAGAATCTTTAGGCACATTAGGATTTGCTGGCAGATCTGAATCTGTCATAGGCTTAACATCTAATGAAGGCTTAACCTCTTCTATCTTAGATTTGCCTTTGATGTCTGTGAACTTTTTAAATCCAACAATTTTTTTATTTTCTTCTGCCATTTGATTTTATTACGTTTTGTCTATTATATATTAAATAATTTATTTAGTTTTTTGATTTTCAAAAATTATCTTTGTTTATAATGATATTTATCTACCATATAGTTTCTAAAGTTCTTAGTAATGTTGAATTGGTCGAACATAAGAGACACTAAAGGTTGCATTTTCTTTAACCAAGTATTCATTAAATCATTATTAAACATATAAGGCGATAAAGTTTTATCAAGTATCATTTTTTCATAATCAACATAGTTTTTATCATCATCATCGTGTAAATGTTTTAGATAAACTAATTCAGGAAGTTGTTTTCTTTCGTATAACATAATTTATAATATTTTATATCGGTCTGTTTTTACCATCAACCGTTCCTTTTTTAATTATATTGACAGATTTTAATCCATTACCATCAACATCATCGGAGTAGTATAATCCATTTCTATCATACCATCCACCTCTAATAATAGGAATCTCATTTGGTTCAAATATAATATCACCTAATATAGAATCTAATCCTTTTGTTGCGGTTGGTATATAATCAGGACTCATATCAGTTATAGATATATTTTTTTGAAAACTAGTATTATACATATTTAACTTATTTTCAACATCTTGTTTAGCCTTTTTGTGATAATCTTCGTTTTTCTTACAAATAAATTGTATATCAACTGAGTGTATATCTTTTATTCTAGACAATAGTCTAATTATATCTAATTTAGGTATTATATTTATTCTAGACATATTTAAAAAATAATTTGATATATTACTTAATATTTGAGCATTCACTGAGTCATCTGAAGCATCTGAATATGATATAACAAAAATATTCATAACGTAATATGATAAGTCAGGTGCTGTTATTCTATACTTTTTTGTAAGTTGAATATTACCACCAGTTCTAAGATATTTATCTATCTTAGACTTCTCATAGTTATCTAAACTAAAAGCTCTTATATCAACACTAAAGTAATCAGCAGCTTGATTCTTAAATAAGTTTATATTAGGTGTTGCTACTATAAAAATAGTACCTGTCTTTTCATAAGCATTGACGTGTGAAAAAACACCAAGTTTTTTAATTTCATAAGCATATTGTTGCGGAAGAGCCAAAACAAAATTATTACTAACAATAGGTAGTATTGATTTTGTAAAAAGTAAATCTTCAGCATCAGCTCCAAAATTTATATCTGTATAAATATCTATATTAAAAACTTTTGTTAAATCAATAGTATCTCCATATCCATCAGTAACATCACCAATTATTTTCCAATCATTTCTTGTTCTTCTAAATATGTTACCAGATGAACCATCTGTTACCAAATAACTAACTTTGATAGTTGATGCTAAAGGAGGAATTCCTCCAAATCCACCATTTCCAAATATAATATCTAATCCACCATTGAATCCTGTTCTAACAACACAAGCTTTTTCATCAGGTATCATCTCATAAATATGTTTCTTAGTAGACCAATATTGACCTTGTACTATAACTTCATAGTTGAAATTTTCTATTTGTTTCATACCAGGTTCTGTAAAAGATAATGTTTGTAACATTTGATTAAGTCCTGTTTTATTTGAAACCACCCAACTACCTTGTATCAGTGGTAAAAAAAATTGATAACTTGGTGTTATTTTATGTGTTATGGTATCTGTTCCAAGATTAAATGAATAATCTAAACCATTTGTATTATTTTTAATTAAAGTTCTATTAGCAATAGTTATTCTACCGCCTGGAATTTCTTTCTCAAAATCAATGTTTGATTTTAATGAAAGTCTAAGAGTACCCGTAGCGCTAATAGCTCTACCAGGTATATGACCAGCTAATATTGCGGTATTTTTTATAACTCTTTCATTTAAAGAACCTGGTTCAACAATATCAAGTTGTGATATTGTATTTTTTAAATACAAAAAAGACAATTGATGTAATTTTTCAATTACAGATAATATCTGACCATATGGAGAAGCTGGGCTAAATAAAACATTACCTTTACTATGCTCAGTTTTAAGATAATTGTCTATCTCTTTTTTAATGTTTTGGAATGTTATTGATACAAAGTTCATATAGTTTATTATTTATTTAGTTCATTAAGGTAATCTACGTCAAATCTTTTTTTCTCAAAAATCTCACTAATATCATTAGCAATTGTTTCTACATTGGAGTTTCTTTCAACAAAGTCAGATGACTCGTTTAATGGATTTGAAAGATAAGCCCAATTAAAACTAGATCCTTCGAGTTCTTTTTTAGAAACTATCATTTTAATTTCTTTATCTTCATTGATAACAGAGATTTCAAAGTAGTTACCAAGTTTTGAGTTTGACTTCTCTTTAATTTTTACTTCATTTTTGTAAAATCTAGATGTTAAGTCGCTGTGGATTTTGTTAATATTATATCTTATGTCCATTTTTGAATTATTATTTTATTTATATATTAAAAAAACCTTATCACTTACTTAATTTTACATAAATTTTAATTTTGTGATTTCAATAATAAATATATACCCTTATAAAATATATAAAAATAGAAATGGGTTTAAGTGATATAGCGTCAATAATGGAAAAATACGGATTCAAAGGATCTATATTTATAATATTCATATTTATATTAATATCTATGCTTAAGAGTAGTTGGTTCACTACTTTCTTAGGTAAGTTATCCGATAGTTTTGTTGAGAAGTTTATGAGAAATAAAGTAAAAGATGTTAACTCTCATGTTAAATCTATTGCTGATTCTGATATTACAAATCACGATATCTTTAACTATATTGACTTTTGGACTTATTCAAAAGTACCTACTATTCAATTCTCTACTGAATACAGAACAGCTGTATTTAGAAAATATTTAACAATATATCTTAAATCTTATAAAAGAAAAATATCTGATTTTGTAAATTCTAAAGAATATCAAGATATGGATGATGCTAAAGTTTGGAAAGCTTTACTTGATTTAATTAATCAAATTGTTTTTGATTATGAAAGAGAGATGTTAGATGCTGGTATTCCTAAGATTGTTGTTGATAAAATGAAAGCTAAAAATAATGATACAATTACTTTAACAATTGATTTGATTGAAGGTATTTGTAATTCTAGATTTTATGATTCAGAAAAGAATTTCTTAAAAGTTTATTCTATTCTTAATATCTTATTATCAGTATTAGAAAATACTATTTCTAACTCTGAGTCTGTTTGTAATTCTATTAACGGAGCTCTTAAGGGATTAAAATTTGACGGAAAAATAGAACCATAATGAAACACTTAAAAACATATAATGAATCAATATCAGAAAGAATCATAAGTAAACAATATGATGATTATTTGCTTATCATTGGTAAAAGTTCTGATATCTTTGATTACTTTGGTGTTGAAGAGATGCATGGTCTTAAAAAGTCAGAGTGTTATGATGGAGTTGATAATGCTTATATCGCTGGTTTATGTAATCAATTTCCTGATGACCCAAAAAAACATTTTCTATTCATCAACAATATACGAATTGGAAGAAGTTATAAAGATGTTTTGTTAATAATGCATGAAGCGATGCACCTATCATTGGAAATAAACGGACCCAATCTACAAGATGGAGACTTAGAAGAAAAGGCAATTACATATGCTGAGAATACAGCAATTGAAATATGTGAGTATCTAAAGTCATTAGGTATATTAAAATTATAATTTGGGATTAATCCATTAAATCATAAATATCATCTGAAGAAAATTCAGGATCAGTAATCTTTAAGTCATAATCATTATAAGATTGAAAATCAATATCATCAGCATCCAATCTTCTTGTAATTGAATCATTCTTATCTTGTCTTCCTAAAAGTCTAGACTCTCTAACTTTTCTATCAATGTCTAAGTAAACAACAAAACAACCTTTTCTCATTTCTGTTGTTAAGTTATTAAACTCACCAGGTGTCATAATAAATACTTGTGATTGATTGAACTCTTCGAGTGTTACTCCATAGTACCAAGTCTCTGGTTCTCTTCCTTCTGGTGTAACATTAAATGTTTGATAAGTTAAAAATTTATTTTCATTAATTGATTCAGTGAATTGATTATCACTAACAAAGTTATAAGTCATACCTTGTTTTTCATGTTTTCTTTGAGGTCTTGTTGTCCATTTTAGACATCCTTTTAATCCTCTTTCTACAAGTCTTCTCATTAAGTAATCTTTACCAGATCCTGATTTTCCTAAGATAACAACTTTTTCATTCTTGACAATCATTTAGTTAATAGATTTATTAGTTATAATTTGTAATTATGAAAAAGTTTAAGTATAAGTATTTTAATATATAACAAAAAACAAACAATAATATATGTCAGTTGGAGGAAAATATTTAACAGCTTTTACAAATGGTGTCAATAAATCAGGATTTAAAAATATTGGTAAAATAGCCATAGATACAAATCCAGGATCTGGTGACTACTCAATTGCTAATTTTGTAGGAGGTGTTATTTCTGGTTATGATTCAACTGGATATATTATTATAACTGATACAACTACATCCGGTGTTGATACAAGAAGTACTGGTAATCACACAGGAACAACATCTGCTAATACCCCAACTTTTTGGGTTTCTCCTACAAAAAATGATGTTGGATTTTTATACTTAGTTAATAGATTACCAGCAAGAAAAGGTCAAACTCCCTTTACAGATGGACTACTAGCTTCTGTTTGGTTAAAAGCAAATGGTTATTGGTCTACTTATGTAACACCTGTTTTATCATTAGATGCTGGTAACACAGCAAGTTATCCAGGATCAGGAACAGTTTGGACCGATACTGTTGATGGTAAAGCATTTAACTTAATTAATGGACCAAGTTATGACCCAGAAAGTAGTGATAGTATCTATTTTAATGCTGCAAGTAATCAATATGCTGAATGTAGTACAAGTTTACCATCATTACCAACATTTACAACATCTGTTTGGCATTATTGGGATGGAGTAAATACAGGGTCTCTACCTTGTATATTAACTGAAGTCTACACTGGAGGGGCGATTAATTATTTCTTAGGAAATCTTCAAGGATCCGTAGCTCAAAGTGGATACTTTAATGGTGGATTTCAAATATCACCACAATTTACTTTAAGTGCAGATACTTGGTATAATATTGTCACCACTTGTGATTCAAGTCAAGTTGTTAAAGTATATTTAAATAACGTATTAATAAGTACAACTTCAACTACAGGCCCACAACCATCATCAAGTAACTCAGGAATTAGATTGATGAGAAGATGGGATAATATGGAATTTTGGGGTGGTTACTTAGCCAAAGTTGATATTTATGACGAAGCATTAGATTCTACAAAAATAACATCAATTTGGAATTCTACTAAATCAAGATTTGGATTGTAATTATCTAATTGGCTTGTAATTAGGAATAGCACCTTTGTAATTAGTATTTCCTTTTCTGATTTCTTCGTGTTCAGCTTCTACAGCTGCTCCATACTCAGGATCATTCTTTTCATTCTCTTTACATTGAGAACAAATAATATCTTCATTAAACATAGACATTGTAGTAACACCATTAGTTGATTCACCACATCTATCACAGGTAGATTTATTCATTCCAAAAGCTTCGTATGTTTTTAAATTTTTCATTATTTCTTAATTATATTTACATCATCTTTTTTGAAGTCATCAAAACTCATTACTTTCTTTTCACCATTCTTAGATTGACCAGTGGTGAAATCTTTTCTTTTAGCAAAAGCAGATTTAAGAGCTTTTAAATCTAATTTCTTTTCTCTTGATTTCTTACCAGTTCTTGGTCCGTGATTAGAACCCATTACAGGAATCTTTTGTTGCATTCTGTTAGCACCACTTGGATTATAAGGAACTGAAACATCACCCGAGCCAGCCATACCACCACCTGATGCCCAACTTGTGCCAATTGTTTGACCAGCTAAACCCGAAGGTTGCGCATTAACTACAGCACCCATACCACCAACTGCAGGTCCACCAGTAGCTGAAGTATCTTCAAGAGTTAATTCCATATTGGTAATTTTCTCACAAAGACTAGAGTAATTAGAACTATTAGATAGATTCTCTTGTTCCATTTTCTCTTTTATGATGTTCAATTTATATAATGACATTTCCATATTGTATATATTATTATTAGAATCTATTTAAATCAAATGTTATTTCATATTTATTCTTTTCAACCCAATCTTTTGCCAATTGTATATTATCACCTAGTTTAAAAGGTATATTTAACTGTTCTAAATTAATTTCAGAATAAAATTTCATATCAAGTATTATTTGTTTCAAAGGTGTATAATAAATATGTAATTCAAATGGTTTAGATTTACCAAGCATCCAACCTTTATAGTTACCCTCAACAGCTAAATGATTCATAAATCTTCTCATTTTTGAACTTGTCATAAAATCTCCAAATTTTTTTATTCCCTCAGTCATAACTTTTTTGCGAACAAATACCTGTTTAGATTATATATAATTTATTAAATATATAAAAGCTCAATGAGTAAGTTAAAAAGACTAGAAGTAAGAAAATTATTAAAAGAACTTGATTTTATAGAATCTGATTTCAATTACAAAAATGAAATAGTTTTTGAAGCAGATAGTAATTTCATTAAAAGTGTTAATGACTTATTGGAAAAACATCCAATGTTGAAAGATATTATTAATAAAAAGAATAATAAAAGAGTTGATTTAGTATTTAGTGATATAATTAAAGAAGCTTTGGAAGATGAGATATTAGAAGAAGAGGAACTTGTCGAAGAGTTTATAAACGAGGAAGTTGTGAGTGAAATTAATCCTAAAGAAGTTAAAATGAAAAAACTTTATAGAGATATAGCAAAGTTAACACATCCAGATAAAATTGTAAGTGAAAAACTAAATGACTTATACTTAAAATCAACAAAATTCTATAAAAATAGTGATATAACTGGAATATATTATATCTGTGATGAGTTAGGAATAACTTATGAGATTGATGACAAAGATAATGAAATGATTAGTAATAAAATCAACAATTTGAAGAATAGAATAACATTTATGGAATCAACACTAACTTGGAGATGGTTTCACAGTGAGAGTGAAAAAGAAAAAGAGCAAATAGTTTTATCTTATATAAAGATGCAATTAGATAATTGATACTTTAACATTTTTGTTATTTAATAAAGATTGTAATTCTTCTTTTCTAAAGAATCTTTTGTAAGTATCATTTTCTTTATCTAAATTCTGAAGTTCCCAATCATTACCATTTGATGTCACATAAATAAAGTTTTCATCACCATCCGCAACTTCAATAGTTTTTGAAGCTAATTTATCATAAAACTTTTTAATGTCATCATTAATCTTAAATAACTTAACATCATTCCACTGTTTAAGAGTTTCATTCCAAGTTTGAAATGTTATATAAATTGGATTCTCTAACTCATTACTTTCAATACCATAAATAAACATCCATTTACAAGGTTTATTAACAAATGTTTGATATTCTTCCGTATTTTGAACTGGTGACTTCTTTAATCCTAAAGATGAGAGCGAATTAACAAATTCAATATTATCTGATAAAAAATCCAAAGTTAATCTTCCTTGATAAAAATCTTTTGGTAGTTTCAAAGTATCAAACATATCTTTCTCTTCCGCTGAAATAGCTGAAAGAAGCACATCGTGCCATATATTCATTGATTCTAATATATCAACTGATGACATCATCAGGTCAATTACCAATGACTCTTTAAACTTATTATACGATTTTATTACCTTCATTTCAAAAAAGAATTAATTGGTTTTAATATATATATTAAAATACATTATCCAAAATACAATGAAATGGCTTAGAGACTATAAATTATTCAAGGAAGCAAGACAAGAAAAGGTTTCTTATAAGAACCTAGTTAGTGAAATCTGTACTGCAATGGTTTTATTAAACAATGAATTTCTTGATAATATATTAGATAGAGGTTTGAAAGCAAGATATTCTGAAAATTCAGAAATATTTATTACAGACTTAAAGAATCTTCTTTTGGCTAAGAACAGATTAAATCTAGGTAGATTTGAAGGTGATACTTGTGTTGCTGATGGTGAGATATCTAAAGCTAATTCAGTATTTGAAACGATAGAATTTGATATTGAAAAAGATTGGGATAAATTAGTTTCTGCTAGAACAACAGCTAGAAATATTATTGATAAACTTTTACCAGATAATAAATTAGATTCTGATGAGATTAAAAATATATTTTGGATTGGACCTAATAAAGATTCAGATCACCAAGAAGATATAGTTGTTGAATTAAAAGATGGTAAACAATTTAGTTTCTACTTAAATAAAAATTTAGCTACTCAAAAAACAGCTTCATTTAGTTTATTTGCTGACGATTTAATTGGAGCTGATATCGATAGACTTTATAAAGAAGATTATTTACCTAAATGGGATAAACTAACCCAGGAATGGATTAGATTGATTTATGAGAACGCTAATAAGAATATACAACAACATATAGAAAAGTTTATAGATGCTAAGAGAATCGACACAATTGGTTATTTTGAGTATTTTGATATAAGACATAAAGATCTTAAGTTCAAACATTTAGGTGAATTCATACAAGAGTTTGATAAAAACATCCTTAAATTCTCTGATTTACTATCTGAGATTTGGAAGAACAAAGATAATTGTTTTATGGATACTGAAAGAGTTGTTAAAGAATGGATGGAAACTAAAATAGTTATCTTAAACTCTAAGATACTTGAAAATCTTTTAACATCATCTCTTAAATCAAATCATGCTGATGATATTAAAAAAGTTGAAGGTGATTGGAAACTTGCTGGTGGTACTGTTAAGATGAAATTATTCAAAACTTTAGTTGAGAAGATGGGTTGTTTAGAAAGACCTGTTTACTTCTTAGGTAAGAGTGGTGATGTTTTCAATATGGCTCCTTCAAGAGAATTTTTTAGAGAACATTATGATAATTTAAATATTAAATTTGATTATCACGTTAATTTTGAGGTTAATGAAGAAGAAGAAATGAATGATTTTTTAATTAGAATTAAATTAGAATTAGACGACAATACACTAGTTGATATGCAGGTTATTGTTAAGTTTGCGAGTAGTGAGATGTCAGGTAAATTATCGGCTAAATATAAGTTTGATATATCTGATAATTTTAACTATTTAATATCTAAAAAACAATATGGCAATTAAATACGTTGAAAAACTTACATCAACACTTGTAACCGAGTCTGGAAATCCTTTATTTTATGAAGGTAACGTCATTGAAGGTGCTAAGTCACTAACAAAACAAGTAACTAAATCACTTGAAGTAGACAGATGTTCTATCTGGTTATATAAAATAGCACTTGCTGAACAACCAATTGACAATCACAAAAACAAAGCTGATTTTCTAAATGATAATGAAAAAACAACACTTGTGTGTCAACAACTTTATGTTAGAAGCGAAGATAAATGGTATCAAGATATAGAACTACATAAAAAAGATTACGAACCTTATTTCAACACACTACTTACAGATCCAATTATAATAGCAGAAGAAGCACTAACTCATCCAGCAACTTCTTGTTTTGCTGAAAGCTATCTAAAACCATTAGGTATTAAATCAATGCTTGATGTTCCTATAATTTATAGAGGTGAAGTAATAGGTGTTATTTGTATTGAACATTTATCACAAAAATACTGGCTTAAACCAGAAATTGATTTTCTACAAATGTTAGCAGCACTTTATTCATTTGCTTATTCTGTTAAAATAATTAACTGCATAACTAAAAAGGCAGATGAGAAAAACTTAGAGCTACAAAGATCTGAAAAAGAAAATGCACGTGTTAACAGACAAGTAGAAAGGGCATTAACAGAAGCTGAAGTTGCAAAGCAAGCAGCAATCAAAGCAAAAGATGAGGCGATAGCTTCAAAGAAAGAAGCAATCAAAGCAAAAGATGAAGCCATATCTGCGAGTATAAGGTCTGAACACTTAGCTGAAGAAGCTTTAATTGCTAAAGCCTCTGCTGAAGAAGCAAAAACATCAGCATTGAATGATTTAGACATACTTCAGAAGAAGTCACAAACCGCATTAATAAGCACTATTGTAAAAGTGGCTTTATATGTTATAGTAGGTGTAGGTATAATTACCAGTTTAATGTATACATTTGCGTTGGTAATAAATAAAGATACTCAGATAATTGGTTCAACTTGGTCTAATATGTTAAGTATATTACTTACAAATGCGTTTAGTATTGTTGGAACATTAATGGGTGTAAAATATGCCTCGGAAAATAAAAAGGATGATAGGAATATGTGATAAAAAAATATATACCTTAAAATCTTTAAAATTTAATGGCTTTACCTGGTTTATTTCCTATTTATCCTGATCCAATCCCACTAAAGTATCAAGTTTCGTTGGCTATACCAATGCCACCTGATGTTACAAGTGATATATCTAAGTCATTAGGTATAACATCATCTTATCCATTATTAGTACCAAATGTTGATATGATTGAAGCATTCATCAAAGGAGACATTGGTATAGCAGATAAATTAACAAAGGAATCTTTATTTCTTAATTTTAATCATCCAATTGCTCAGAAAGATCCTAAAGTATTAAAAAGTTTTGCTAAAAATTCAAACTTTAATTTACCTGATGTTGAAAAATATAAAAAAGATGGTAAAACAAAAATACCAAAAGAAGATGTTGTAGTTCCTCCTATGGATGGAATTGGATTGAAAGGTTTTGAAAAAACTTTATTAACGTCTATATTTGAAACTCAGAAACCTTATCTTGAGATAGCTAAATTAGTTATAGGAAGTGTTGTTAAGATAGAAGATATAATAGCTAGAGTTATGCCATTAGCGGGTATTCCACTTACAACCAAATCACTTAAACCTGTTGGAAATAATGGAGTTGTTGGTGGTAGACCAAAAGCCATGGGTTATAAAAATGGTGAAGAAGTTAAAGCGGCTTTGGCTAAACTACAAGCTCTTTCTAAAAGTGGAACAAATGTTAAAGTAGATAAAAATGGTAACGCAACTAGAGAAAAAAATCCATCAAATAAATCAGGAGCGACTGCTAGTGTTTCGGGTCCTGGTTCAAATAATAATTGGAAAATAATATCAACCGTTTATTCAACCGGTGCTTTTAATCCAAAGATTGATTATCAATACATATACATTGATTTACCACCTGAATATAAACAACCCGAAGAAAAGTCTGATTTGAATTTAGAAAATGACGATCCATTCGATCCATTTAAACCAAAAAATATAATATTAGGTATATTCAAAAAAGATGGAACACCTTTGAATCCTAATCAACCATTAAAGTCAATTAATGTAAATGGAAATGGAGATATTATAAAAGAAGATTCTATTTATAAATCAGCTGATTGGATACTACAATCACCTAAGTGGAAGTTTCCCAGTGGTGTTTATCAATGGCCTGCATTTGGTTTACCAACTTATACTTGGGAAAGATATTTTGGAGCTGAAAAACAAAATAGCAAAACACAACCGTCTAGTAGTGGTTTAGCACCTGCTTGGGAATTAAAAAAATATAAAGAAGGTGATAAAAATATATTAAATAAAGAAGATGCTATAATAGGTGATCCGGTTATTGCTGGATTTGATACACCTGAAATCAATGAATATCAATCTTATTTTACTGATTTAGTTAAATTTAAAATGAGTCAAGCAGACTTAGAACAGGCTGATAAGAACACTTATTCAAAAGAGATATTGGATAAACTTAATATACCATCTCATCTTGAGAATGTTTTTTTATATGGTCAAGCAAAGTCATCTGTTTATAAACAAGTTAATGGTGGCTCGGCTTATCCAGATTCTATGAAAATATCATTCAAACCATTTCAGATATACTCAGCGGCTGCAGAGGCAGATCCGAAATTAAAAGCTTATTCGATAGAGAATAATAAAACACCTGGTATGATTTGGATTGATCCAGAGTCTGATTATGAGACTAAAATAATAAGAGTTGACCCAACAACAAAGATAGGTTATAAAGAAGCTCAAGGAGAATCTGATGTAAATTCTTCTATTAAATCTTTTGTTAAGAATAAAGCAACTTTTAATATTTCAAATGGTATATTATTTGACGTAGAAATATCAAAAAATGGTGAAAATCCTCAATTTGTTTATAATACTTCGAGTTATGTATTAGAGAACTGGAATTACTATAAAGCTAATATTCTTAGCACTGATAATCCAATTATTCAAAATGAAAACTCATATAGTATTAGAATTACATCAAAAACACCAAATAGTTATTATTTAAATAAAGCAAGTGAGGAATTTACAACTGGAGGTAAATTCGCAGAGGTTATGATTAATGGCAAAAATTGGTCTTATACAGAGTTTACAAAAACACCCATTTATTCTAGACTTATTGCCGAATTAATAATTGGTTATACGAGAACATATATATCTGTTTCAGATGGAGTAAAAACTCTTGGTGATGGATCAAAAGCCTATGTTGCTAATGGATTCATAACAGATTGGATATATCTTGAAGAAATATATAATAAATTAACATTACCACCATTTGGTAAAGATAGAACATTTTCTATCAACTATGTTAATGTAGGAACATCTGGTTACTCACCAGTATCTGTATCTGATGTTAATATCTCTTTATATAAGATAAATGTAACTAATAGTAAGTTTCCTTATGGTAAAATTATAGATCCTTCCAATGTAACAAATGAACCATTGAAAAAGGCTGAACTTTTTTCAACAGGTAAATACGGCACCGGTGATTCTAATAATCCACAAGAAATTGATGTAATAAAAAGATATATGTTAACTGATTTAGATACAGAGTCTTATTATATAATAGAAGGAGTTCTTGCTGAAAAAAATACACAAACTGGAGATAACGCGGCAAATGCCGCGGGGGGTGGAGGTGGATATTATAGACTACCACATGCTATTGGCGCTATCAAAGTATTTATATCTATGTTAGTTGATGTTTTTTCTAAATTGATTCCAGCAATTGTTAAATTATTAAAACTATTCAGTAACCCGGCAAGTTTTGTTACTGATATTATAGCAGAAAAGATGGGAGAAGGATTTTCTATATTTTCAAAAGATTCAATTAAATCTTTTGAATCCGGTAAGAATACTAAAGAAAAATCTAAAGATAAGAAACCATCTGAAAAATCAAGAGAGGTTACTCAGAGTTTCAAAGAGTCTCCTTTAAAGAATCACGTTTTTGTTGATAAAAAAGGTGATTATAAATTTTTATTAGATGGTATAGCTATGTTACCATTTGAGTTATTTGGAGCTAAAATACCATTTGGTATGGAGATTAATTTTAATAAGATACCAGATAGTTCTCCTATAAGATTAATAATGGGTGATGGGCTAACAAAGGCAAAAGTAAAGAATCTACAAGATTTCTTAAAACCTAGTTTGAAAGATTTTAAGGGACCTGGTGCTGATGGTAAAGCAGGTCAGTTAAATTTATCTGATTTGAAAAATTTACAAGATCCAATTTATAAAAAGAATGGCCTTAAAACAAATCCAAATGATTTTGTAATAACTAATATTAAATATTCAACAGGAACTTATATTAATGGTATTGATTACAATTACATTTATATCAATATTGAAACGGATATATTACTAAAAGAAGCTGATGAATTAATAAACACTAATGCCGATTTAATTGATCCCTTGAAACTTGCGAAGATTTTAGATAAGTTAAAAGATGCACTTAAAAACGATCCAAAAAATGATGCGATAAAGGATAGAATAAAAAAACTTAAATTAAAAGGATTGGATGATAGTTCACAACCTTTGTTAAAAATGTTACTCGGATTTGTAACTTTGCCAATCAAAATAGTTGCTGGTATTATACAATGGATAATGGACTTCTTTAAAAGTTTAACTAATCCTTTAACATTGGTTCCAAAGATGATTGAATTTCTTTCATTTAGTTGGATTATGAAGTTTTTTACTCCAATAGGATTGTTAGAATTGGCTGGTGTTGTATTTGAACCTAAGAAAATAGCAGAGTGGTGTGCTTTAGTTCACATTCCAAATCCAGTACCACCAGCTAAACCAAAGATACCTGATGGATATAGTTTACCGGCAGATCTACCTTATAAAGATGCCGCACCAAAAGGTAAATATTTAATACCTGATGATTATGAGATAGCCGACTTCAGTCAGTTAATTAGTATGCCATTTATGCCTAAATTACCAACATATACTGCAAGACAACTAAGAGAGAATTGTGGTAGACCTTTCAAACTATTCTTTCCTTTAATTTGTTTATTTGAAAAGATAGTTAATGGTATTATTGATTTGATATGGGCTGTATTAGGATTAGAAGCTATAATACCGGCACCACATCTAAAACTTTGTAGTAAATCAAAAGATCCAGGTCAAGCAGATGCGGATGCTCTAGCAAAAGAATTGGGTAAGGAAATATTTGATCCAAAGGATTTAAAAGGACTTAACGGTGAAGATTTGAATGGTAATGATATACCTAAAGATTCTGGATTTGTATATAATATAACAAGAGATGATGGAACGGTTGTGAAAGGTCTGAACTATGATGAAATGCAGAAATATATCAAAGAACATGAAGATATAGGTTATAATTTTAAATTCTAACTAAACATTTTAAGTACCTCTAGATATAAATAAAAACATAAAAATTAATATAATGGGAAAAGCAACAAAAGAACACAGAAAAAAAGTTCAAGCGAGAAACAATAAGATTAAACAACAAAAAGACAAAACTCAAAAAATGCAAAGAGATTTTATTATGAATTTAATTAAGCAAGAACAAGAGAAAGGTATGTTTGAAAATATGCCAACTATTAACCCAGTTGATGGACCTCAGATAGACACTACAATTGAAGGTCCTTCTATTTAATTTCAACGTTATTTAAAATAAAAATTGCTTTGTTTGATTTTGAACTTTCTCTTTCAAACAAAGCTTTTTGTATTTTAGTAACTAAGTATTTTCTAGCTAATTCCGTCTTTTTAGCACATGAGTTACTTTCGATTTTACACTTCGTAAAGTACCAATTTGCTAAAAGAATTGAATCTACATCTTGTTTCATATTTTATATACAACTTTTATTGTTGTTATATATAAAAAAATAAAATCAATTTTCTTATTTTGAAAAATAAAACCACATCCGTACCAAATCTTAACCTAAACATCAATAAAGATGATTCAGAGTTAAATGATTTTTTATTTTGTTGGGATCAATTCTCAACAAGACCTAATAAAATAGTTATACACAACACCTATTCAACAAAAGAGTTCAATGATATCTTATCTAAACACATTGAGGAGAGAAATTCATTTACTGAGTTTCTTCCAACTGAGGAAGATTTTATCATAAACGATAAAATGTTTGTTAAAATAGAAGATAAAAAAATCTATTGTTCTTATATTGTTATAGATAAAACACATGAGAACTCTATAATAAATGAAATAACATTCTTTTATGCTAGTGAAACAAACTTTGATAAAATTCAACTAATAATAGAAGAGTTAAATGAGTGTTTAATTGATTTCTGCGAAGATGAAACTAATAAGTTAAACACAATAATAATTGGTTTAAATGGTTTAGAAATAGAACCTATTGATCCATCTGAGATTGATATAGATAACTTTGATATGTTTTACTCTAAGAAAACCTCTAAAGAGATTAACAAGTTAGTTAAAGATATTAAAAAGTCTACTAAAGGATTGAGTATTCTACACGGTAAAAGAGGAACAGGTAAAACATCTGTTATTAACTATTTAGCAAGTAAACTTGATAGAATTGTTATTTTCATACCAAATAGTATGATAGAACATACAATTAGTAGTTCAGAGTTTAGAAAGTTCTTAAAAAGATATTCAAAGCCAGTTATCATAATTGATGATTGTGAGATGTTGTTAAATGATGCTTTCTCTAAATCAAATATGTTTGTTAACAATTTGATGCAAATGGTTGATGGATTTCTTTCTGACTCAATAGAAGCAAACATAATAACAATATTTAACGTTGATGATGAAGATGAGATAGATCACTCACTATTAGACTGTAATAATCTAATAAGAGTTGTTGAATTCACAGACTTATCACCTAGTGAATCAAGTGATTTGTCTGACCATGTTGGTCTTAACAAGAAATATAAAAACAAAATGAGAGTTTTGGATATAATAAGGAATAATAAACCAAAAGAAACTCATGAGATGGGTTTTTAAAAAAAATATATAGTGTATGATATCAGAATTAAAAGATAATGAAATATTAGAATTCTTAATGACTTCGGACTTTGAAGGTGATTATTCACCTACTGAGTTAAAATATTTACTTACTAAATGGAGATACTTCTATAGAATATTAAATGGTAGATCAGACAGAGATGTTCAAAAGCTTGAAGGAGATTTACAAACTATTGAAAATCAAATTAAGACTAAAGATTTACAAATTGAGAATCTAAAGAACGAAATTATTAATAAAGATGATATCATTACCACTATGAAAAACAGAAATCTAACTTTCAAAGAAAGATGGTCTGGAAAAATTATTTTAAATAAAAATGAAAATTAACGAATTTAAAAAATTAGAAGAAAAGATAAACGGTCAAAACTTCAATAAAGGATATAAAAACATTAACTCATTAATGTTGATTTTATCTATTTTTGGACATTTTGCATCTATATTTTTAGCTTACTTTGCTCTATCTAAAGTATTAGGTGGTGTTATTGAAAACAATCCAGCTGTTGTTCTTATAACATCAATTATTATGTTGACTGGTTTAGAGTTATTGAAGAGAGATATCTTTGATAAATTTAGTATTCAATATCTAAAAGCTAAGGCATTTACAAAAGATGTTTTGCCTTTATTCATTTTGAGTATTGTTATTATTAGTACATCATTTTATGCTTCTATACACGGTGCTAAAGAATTCTCTTCTAAAGAAGCCGTTCTAGAAGAAAATCAAAAAGTAGTAGTAAATCAGTTTGCTGATAGTTTAACAACAGTTTATAATGCTAAAGTTGTTGAGGTTCAAACCGAAATTAAAGCAGATAAAGATAAACTCGATCTTAAAGATAAAGAACAAACTGATCTTGAAGCAATTCAACCACCAACTCGTTCACAAAGAAATAGAATCAAAGACTTAAAAGAAGAAAGAAATATTCTTAGAACAGATATAACTAAGTTAGAAGGTGATGTTAATATAATTAAAACTGAACTTACTACTAAGATTAAAGAACACGAAACAGAAGTAGGTGTTGAAACTGAAGATAAAAAGAAAAGTAATAGTTCAAACTCTTTAGCATTTATTTTAATATCAACACTTATTGAATTAATAATATTAGCCGGTGTTTACTTTAATGAATATTATAAATTCCGTTCATATAGAGAATTTAGAAACTCTATTGAAAAAGATCCTAACTATCAAAAGTGGATGCTTTATGAACAAATGTTATCTATTGTTTATACAGAAGATACTAAAATGAATCAAAAGTTACCTGCTAATAAAAGTATTGCTGATATGTGTAAGGTTAATGATATCATAGTAATGCCAAAAGACATCACAGACTTCTTAAAAGTTATGAATGGTTTGGGTATTATTAAGACATCTGGATCGACTAGATATGTTAATAAACAAAGAGATTTAGCTTTTGAAATTTTAAGAAAGAACTTCAATGTTGAGTAATTTTTACTAAAGAAGGATTATTTTTAATATATACTCTATAAAAAAATAAATAAAATTATGGAATACTTAGACAAATACGATAAACTAGTTAAATTACTTACTGAAGAAGTTGAAATTGATGGTAAAATTTTTAACTTAAAAGAAGACTTTGAAAAGTTTTTTGTAAGATCGAATAAAACTGCGGGAACTAGAATTAGAAGAGTAATGCAAGAACTTAAAAAGTTTTCACAAGAAGTAAGAACAGATGTTCAAGAATACAAAGATAAAATCTAATAAGAAATTATAAAATTAAAACCCACTTAAATAGTGGGTTTTTTTATTTCTAGTATATAAAAAAGCAGATTGATGTTTTAATATATACTAAATAAATTAAATACTAAAAACATGAAAAAATTCAGTAATATATCAGGATCAAAGGTTTCAGAAGAACCTAAAGTAGAAGTTAAACAATTAAATGAAGAAGATATGTTCAAAGCAAAAGTTTTGAACTTAATGGATCAACTTCTTTCTGTTAGAACATATGGTCCTATCGATAGATATTTAAGAGCTGGTACCATTAAAATTGCTGGTAAAGAAATGTTTTTAGAAGCTTTAATGGATGCCTTAAAAGGTAAGTCACTTAAAGAAGAAACTAAAATATTAGAATCACTTAAAGCATCATTAAAAGACTGGGAAGTTCTTGATGTGAAAATAGATGAAGCTAATCAGAAAATTGAAGAAGTAGAGTCTAAGAATAAAATGTTATCTCATAGAAATAAACTTCAATCTTTATTCAATTCATATGGTCAAGATGAAGAACTTTTAATGAATATGGTTCAAGAGTCTTGTAATAAAATAACAAAACCTGAATTAGCACATCTTAGATCAGTTACTGCAGAATATATGGCCAATGAGGGTAAATTCCCTAAAGAAATTTTCAGTAAAATATCTGAAAAATTTAAGGAAAGATCTAAACAATTAGGTAAGTAATTATAATAACTCTATATGAGTATTCACTTAGACTTAATAAATGACATTTTGAGATACTCAATAGTTTCTCAAAATGATTTAATTGGAGAAACATTATTTGTTGATACCAATCCCGCAAAAGTTGACATAGTTAAGGTAATGAAAGTTAATTCTGTTGTAACTAAAGTTAAGGAATCTAACAACTACATATTAAATACTCAAAAATATACATTTAGCAAATTTGATAAAGGAGAGATAGTTAACAAGGTTGGCTTATCTTTAGATAATATCTTTATAGAATCTCTAAATAAAACCTCAGAAGAAGAAAGACTAAAATATTACAAACGAGGTATATTTAATATTTTCAAAAGAAATAAACCTGAAAAGATTGTAAATCAAATTGGCGAGTACTGTAATTGGATAATAACAAGTAATAAAGTTATAAACCAATTATCTAGATTACATAGTTTTGAATCAGTTTATAATGATATTGTATCAACAATTGAATTAAGAGGTAAAATAAATAATATAAAAATATTTAGATCAGATGATGTAGATTCAAACACTATCTATATTGGTCATAGTTCAGATTGTTCAAGTGTTTTTCTAAAAGAGATAATTTTAAATTCTAATATAATTAATATATATGATACCGAAGTTAATTATTTATTTATTAACAAAGGCATCAGAAAATTACTATTGGAATGAAAGAACTAAGTGATATACAACTTGATATGTTATGTGAGATGTCTGAGATACATCTTAAATGGTTCAATGTATATTCACCAGAATCCAAAACTACATTTGAAGAAGTTTTACAATTAAATCACATTAAAGTAATGAGTATCATTGATGGGTGTGAGGGTTGTTCAGAAGATATAATAAACTTTATCTTTGAATCTATAATCAAAGATTATAAACAAATGTTAGAAGATTATTCTAAGTAAGACTATCTAAATTCTTTCTTCTACGATATGCCTTTTTAGACTTTTCAATCTCATCATTAGCATAATCACCGCCATACATATAGTTACCATAATAAAGAATTGTTGCGTCTTTTAGATTCTCTTTAATACAATCATCACAAATAGCAATCACAAGTTGATCACCATCATGTGTTGAGCCATAACCAGCATCAATGATATGAATGATTCCATTATCAATCATTTCGTTATTTACATTGACTAAACTACCATCTTTTCTTTTAGAATCTTTCCAAAGAATATCTTCCTCGTGTTGAGGTGGTGAATCTTCAGTTGCGATTTTAGAACTAATTGATGGTGTGTTAGGAATTACATTATTTTTCTTACAACAAATACAATACATTATAGATTAAATATTAATTTTATTTTATATTTGATATAATTTATTAATTAGACTATTTATATTCTCATCATTATAAAATTTATTGTTCCATAATTTAGGTATATCTAACATTTCTTTTAATTTTTCTTCTGATAGTTTATTTAGATTAGTTGTCCATCCACTTCCACATTCATATAATCCATTATTATCTATAATAGTATCATTAACTTTAACTACTATATGACTAAATAAAACATCGTAATCAATTGCGGCTGGTTTTCCAGGTAAGTAATATATCTCACTCTTTATATTATACTTATCTTCCAGAACTTTTTTTAGATGATATGAAAATGTTCCACAACCACCATAATTTATATTTGGTAGTTCTTTGTTTATTTCATATAACTTTAATTCTAATTCATCTAATATCATATTCCTAATTATTCCTTATCATTTTATAAATATCTTTTTAATTTTTTCTTTTCTTTTAAGTTTTTTAACAGTCTGTTTTAACAAAGTAATAAAATCTTTACTACTTATGTATCGACCACCTTTCATTTCTCTGCTACCTTTCTAAAGTCTGTTAAGATTTCATTTCTAAGTTCTCTGAATTCAGTATCTAATTCTTCCCAAGTCCATCTTTTACTTTTAATTTTATTCCAGATAAAGTTGGCACAAGAAAAGTCATTTATTTTACCAGAGGTTGCTACTTGATTGGCAAACATAGGAATTCTTAAAGAGTGAAATAAAGATTTAACACCAATGTGATAATCATCTTGTTCTAACTTCTTCTTTGCCTTCACCCAGCTATTAGAACTAATATGTGATGTAGCGTGTCTTAATTTAGCCAGGTTCAACTTTAAATCGTATTTGATAGTCTCTTTCAACTTAGCCCAATCAGGTGCCCAAATACACTCTAAATTGTTTATACGATGCCATTCTAAGTCAGCCTTAAACTTATCAGGAGTATAAACGTGAATATTAAACAAACCATTCTTAATTTCAATTGCTTCAACAGAGTTATTAGCAACCATAATTATATCCCAATCTGATTCAGAGTTGGAAGTAGAATAAATTTGGCTACCAAAAATATAAACATTGAACACACGACTTGAGTGTATTCCAGATGCTTTAATTATTGTTTCTAATGTTGGTATCATTTTATAAATCTTCTTCTATTTCAAAATTTAATTTAGTAATTTCCTCGTAGTTTTCATCTGTTAATAATTCAATATATCTATTAGTATTAGAATATTCTTCTGATGTAAAGGAATCATTTACAATGAGTTCTTGTCTAACATTTATTAAATTATCAGCATGTTCAAGTAACCAACCAGCACTCTTATTCATTTCTGGATGTAATTGTCTCAAATTTTTTAACTCTCTAAGTTTAATTAGTGAATTAATTTTACTTCTTCTTATTAACATACTAACCATACACTTTCTTTTGGTGTTTTATCTAAAACTTCATTAATTTTAATTTCTCTTTTATAAGCAATCATCTTACTCAAAGTTTCTCTCAAGAAACCTAAAGTCTTTTGCTTTCTTATATCACTTCTATAGTGAGTGTGTTCAATTTCATCAATATGATAATTCATCATTACAGCATTCAAAGTCATATCTTGGTAGTAGTCATTAGCATTCTGCCAATAAATAATCTCACCATCTTTTAAGATGATATAATCTTTCTTCTCATTGAAAGGACATTGAAGTTCTTCAATGATATGATAATATTCTCCGTTACTATTTACTATAAATCTCATTATCCAAATAAACTACTTAATAAATCATCACGATGAAAAGCCATATCCTCAAAATGTGAATAAGGAAACCAACTACTATGATTTAATTCATCAATCATATAAACCTGTAGATATCCATTCGAATTCAAACTACTACTTCTAACCTCATATGATTTGTTAGCAACTAAAGCAATTTTATTACCATATGGAACATCTTTCAAACATTTCAACATAGTTCCATTCGGAACATTCATGGAGTTCTTAATCTTATTAGAAATAGATGAAATGATATATTCTGAATTCAACTTACGAAAGTCAATTTTAGTTTCTTCCATAATCTCTACAAAACTACCTAATAATTTTCTAGTAATATCAATCTCACGTTTAGGAACACTATCAAAGTTTAATTCTTGAACCGTATACCATCTAATACTACTAATGAGTTGTGATTGTTTAATAAATTTCTCATAGAAATACTCTTTTGAATCATCATAAACTTCAATATTATTTTGAATAATGTAATTCAAAAGGGGGATAATACAAGATTTCAACCCGCCAATACTTTCACCACCTCTGCGACCGTAACTCATACGACCTCTTCTTGTTAAAGCGGGTTTAGAAACCCAACGACCATTTAATAAACGATCGAACTGAAGACCATCCATTAAAATCTCATTGAACTGACGCTGAGTCCTATTCATAAAAAACTTTTTCAATCTAACATTTTGAGTAGATTCTGCAATCAGTGCCTTAAGCTTACGCCAAGTCATTCCTTCTATAACAGGATTAAATCTATCATTATATTTCATGAAGTCCCAAAACTCAGCAAAGTATTGAAGTCCAATATTTCTCATGACATTAGAACCAACTTCACCTCTTTCATACTCAGAGATAGTTGGAAACAATTCTTTAGCTTCTGCGTAAGTCGCTAAGTTTTTTTTAATTAAATCGTAATTTAACTTCATATTTTATTTAAGAGTTTAGTGATACTTTCTTTTATATCAGATAATTCAGGAACACCAACTCCAATATAAACAATAGCAATGTTTTTTTTAAGAGCAATTAATCCTCTGACAGATTCCTTCATATATCTTTTGATTTTGTTTCTATCAACAGCCCTTTTGAACTTCTTAGATGAAACAGCGAATAAGAATTTTGTAGAATCAGAGTCTAAGAATTTAATCAAAACAAAACCATCTGAAAGGTATTTACCCTTTTCAAATAGAGTGTCGATTTCAGACTTCCCTCTCATTATAAAATCTTTTTTCATAAGTACAAAGATAATAAATAAATTCTAATAAACAAAAAAACCCACCAATTACTTGATGGGTTTTAATTCTTACGAAAAGAATTACTTCTTTGGAGTTCTCTTAGTAGGAGTTACTTTAGTAGTTACACTTGGAGTAGTCTTACTTGGTGAACCAGGAATTTGTAAGATTTCTTTTGTGTAGTAATCTTCAAAACCATCCATCAAAGTTGTGATTGAAGATGTTTTATCACTAAGGATAATTTCATCAATAAATCCAAACTCTAATGCTTCTTGTGAGTTTAACCAATTGTCTCTGCGAGCACTTTCTAAAACTTCATCAAATGTTCTACCAGAGTTCTCAGCCAACATCTTAAACAAGATGTAGTTATACTTTTCAGACTCCATTTGTGAGATACGATTATCTTGAACGTGTCCTTGAGCACCTGAACTAACTTGGTGAATCATTACTTTAGAAAAGTTCAATGAAGAACGTTTTCCTTTTGTACCAGATGATAACAAGATAGAACCCATTGATGCTGCCATACCAGTGTTGATAGTTGCTACATCAGATTTAATATATCTCATTACGTCTACCATAGATAAACCAGACTTAACTGATCCACCTGGAGAATCAACGTGCATTGTGATGTCGTTGTTGTTTAAGTTGTCCAAAAACATTAACTGAGCTTGAACAATAGTTGACATATTGTCATTAACAACACCAGCTACCCATAAGATACGATCCCTCATGAGCCTACTAAAAATGTCCATCTGCGTTACTCTCATTTCTCTTTCTTCAAGAATGTATGGTGTCATACTATTCTCTAAGTTTTTCTCGAAATAGTGTTGGTTAAGTGATGAAATACCTTCACTCAAGGCGTATTTTTGAAATTCTTTTCCGTAATCCATATTTATTATATTAGTTGTTTATTATTTAGTTTAATATTTGTTGTAATTTACGATCTCTTCTCATTTGGTCATCCACGATTAACTCAATTTCTTTTTTAGATATCCACTTATTCTGTAGGAAGTTAATGATAGACGATCTATTATTAGGATCTCTAGCAAACTTATCATTTGATGTGTAATCAACCGCATTAACTTTAACTTTATCAATAGATACTTCAGTTATTTCAATTTCATAAGTAACATGAAAACTCTCATTTGTATCTATTTGTTTTAAACCATATTCTGGTAGAATAGCTCTGTCACCTGGATCAATTGATACAAGATCTTCTTGAGACTTTTTTGTTTTTTTAACTTCTAACCTTAGACTAGTCATTTTCTTTTGTAAATCTATATTCTTAAAATATAGAAAACCAATAAAGATTAAACTAACTAGTACTGAAAAAGACAATACTACTAATGTTAATTCCATAATTAAATTTCTTGTGCTAAGTCTGAATAAATTGGAGAACGCTTAACAATCTCACGGATTAACTCTGGTCCTAAATCTTGTAGTACAAATTTTAAAGTAGCATCATCTGCTTCTTTTTCTAATATTTCACCTTCTGATAGTTGTTTCATATCAACTCTTGTGAATCTGATATCATAAGTACCGGTAAGAGTACTTTGATGTTTAATAAAACCATGCTTACATATATTTGTAAACATTGTTTCATTTAACGATGTTCTAATTTCTTTCTTTTCCATATTCTTTTTATTATTTTTTATCCTTAAAGTTTAACGAACCAACACAAACATTTTTATTATCTATTTTGGTTTTGTAACCCCATACATCTTTATTTATCATATGACAAGAATGGTTTTCTATTTTACCAATAGATTCCATTTTTTCAGAATACTTTCTGAAGTTTAGACTATGTTGGTTTTCATTTCTCCAGGGACATTCTGGACAGGGTTTACGACACATTTTTATAATTTTTTAATTTTATCTTTTCTTAATAAACTTCTTTTCTTTGAATGATACTTTCTTAATGATATTGTATCTGATTCTGTTGTTGTAAAAGCATTCTTACACTTATCACAATAATATGATAAGTATTCACTTTTTGTACCGTTAGGATGTGGATGTAATCTCCACTCCAACTTTGCATCCTGACTTTCCCAACCATCAAGTGGTTGACAATTAGGACACTTTAATGAATGTGGTATGTTCTTCGGTAATATCATTTCAACAAATATACAAAAAAAAGTAAATAAAAATTAATTTATTTTTACATTTAACTAAACTTTTTAAAACTTAGAGCCTGCCTATGTGTATAAGAATTATACGGCAGAACAAAGGTTTCCGTACTAAAAAAATATAATTGATATGAATAAGACAGAATTGGCAAATTCAATCGCTAAAGAAACAGGTTTATCAAAGTCTAAGTCTAACGAAGTTATTAACGCTTTCGTTTCAGCTGTATCTGAATCACTTTCAAAAGGTGAGAAAGTTACACTTGTAGGATTTGGAACATTTACAACTTCTCAAAGAGAAGCTCGTAAAGGACGTAACCCTAAAACTGGTGAAATTATTAATATCTCGGCTAAAACAGTAGCTCGCTTCAAATCGGGTTCAGACCTTAGTAAGAGTGTTAACTAATAGTAAAAACTTTAGTGATAAAAAAACCCTTTGAAATTTCAGAGGGTTTTTTTATGATAACATATAAGTAAATCCTTTACTTCCCGTATCTCCGTAATCTTTTAACATTTCCTCACCATTATACTTTAAGTCTGTTATTAACTCAGATCTACCATCTAATAATTCAACAACTTTAGCACTTAATAAATCAGGATTAAAATCTTCATCTGTTTCAAGGGTGTATATAAAGAAATTCCCTTTTTGATAATCTTCAACAAGTAAATAATTATCATCATTATATTGATAATAATCCTCTATCTCTTCAAATTCAAAATCATCATCTGATTGCCAAACAACTTCACCAGATTCATCTGTAACGGTAATCATAATATATTCACTGCCATTATAAAGACCTGATACAATATCATTAGTATCCATATAATCTTCTATTTCAAGAGTTTTATAAATATCATCGTGTTCCATCAAATCATCTTCAATGCCACTATCCTGTAAGAACTCATATTGTTCTTTGCTTAATTTGAAAATAAAGGCTTCTCCACCTTTTCCAGAAACATCTATTGTGTATTTCATATTATTAATTATCTTTTTACATACATTATACAATCAACACCACTCAAAGTTTTTATGTTGACTCTCTTATACTCTAACCCCTCATACTCGTCTACCATAGGTATCAGTTCTTCTGGAATGTATACAATAGCCCCTAATATTGGAGAACTTCCATCTATAGGAACAGGAATAGCAACTTTGTGATACTCACCATACATTTTAACTTTTATTATATCCCAACCAGTAATACTATCTAAGTTTGGTTCAATATAAAATTCTTGTCCAAACTTTTGCATCTGAACATCTTTTTCACAAAGAGTTCCATAAGAAAATATCTTAATCATTATAGATTATTTTTATAGTTATTTAGAAAATTCTTTTCGTGTTGTGATAAACTATCATACCCGTTTTTAGAAATCTTTTCTAAAATAGAATTTAACTTCTTTTCTTTTACACTTCTTATAGCATTGAATTCATAGTCAGAAATAACACGTTTTCTAACCTCAGTGACAGATTTTGACTTAAATAGATTTTTAAACCAATTAAACATTTTTAATTTTATTATTTTATAAATTATATATTAATCAACTTCAATCCTTTTAATGAAAGATAACAAAAGTATCCTGAGAATAAAGCCATTATAAAGTTCATTGTTATTAAAGAGAAAATTAAAAGAAGTGACGCAGTTATTAGTGAAGTAAATCCAGCAATTCTATTTGCTTTATATCTATTTTTCATTTTAAGAAAAAGAACATCTTTAAGAATTCGACCACCATCCATTGGATAAATTGGTAAAATATTAAATATGAATAAGAATGTGTTTACTGTTATAAAGTCTTTTACATATGGAATACCTGGAACTAACATCATTAAAGTATAACCAATAACGGCTAATAATAAATTACTTAGTGGGCCCGCGGCTGTAATTGGAACTGAATCTCTTTCGTGCATATTACTATCAATAGCAGCTGACCCAGAGAATAAATCAATGTGAATATTATAAACTTGATAACCTTTTAAGTTAGCGACCCAAGCGTGTGCTAACTCGTGAATGAGAACAGCTATAAAGATACAAACTCCATAACTCATTGTTGTCATTAAGAAAATTAAGAAGAACCATAAACTAAGACTAACTGGAGTTCCTTGAAAGTTAAATAATCTGATTGATTGTTTCATTTTTTATTTTATTTTAATTAACACCCGTAAACACTTTCGTGTTTGTTTTTTTTATTTATTTTAATTATCCAATCCAATCTAATATCTTGCATAAAAGTCAAAATCATTTCATGTGTTGGTTTTGAAAATACTTCTGTTTCAATTCCATAACATTTTAATAGATAATCTTCCACATGACCCTCTGATAGTTTATCGCCTCTGAGAAATATACCAAGATGATCATACTCAGCACCGTTGTCTTTATGACAAAACCATATATTAAAGTTATCAACATTAAAGATAATTTCTTCAAGTGGTATAACTTGTTTATTTTTTGTTTTCCCTAAAACAGAATTTAATAGATTTTTCATAAATACAAATATAAAAAAACACTTTGGTATTACCAAAAGGTTTTATAAATTTATTTTTCACTTCTTATGATGAAATCCATTATTAAATGTTTAGATATTAATATATACAGAAAATCAAACCAATAAATTGATTTTTGCCAAATTAAATTTAATATATAAATTACTATGAAGTACATTAAAGACAGACAAAAATTTCTTAACGAGGCAAAGCTTCGTGACGTTATCTTCCAAAGACAAGCTAAAGAAGTTAGTCGCGTTTGGGGAGAAAAATTCCTTGATTATGAAGAAGTTACACCTACTAGTAAGATAAAACAAGGTAGATGGAAACTATCCGATGAGGATAAAAATAAAGTATTAGGTAAATTCTTTCAATGTAACATGGATGAAGTTTATAGTGTATTCAGTGGAGTACCTGATAAATTTGTTGATATTTTATCACAATCAATTAGTGTTGATTTGCTTAAAGATGTGAAATATAAAACAATATTAAAAGATTCTTTAAATATTAAAAGTCCAACTATCGACCAAATGGTAATTATTTTTGATAACATTTTCAGAAAGTTAGCGGTGTCTGAGACTAACGCTACTGAGATGATTCAAAAAGATGAAAATGGTAGACCAGTTAAAGATGAAGCTGGTAACATGATTAAGATCACTAAAGAAAAAGGAGCACCTATATTTACTAGTAACTTGGTTAATATTAACTCTTTCTTAGACGATTATAACAGATGTTATCCAGAAGATAAAGTTACTTCTAGTTTTCAAAATAGACAATTAGATAATTTAAGAAGTATGGCTAAAGAAGATCATAGCCAAGAATTTTCAGTTGACTTTGAAGTATTTAATAGAGATATTTATTTAGTTATCTCTCATAATCCAAAAGATATTTTGAATATGTCAATTTCTAAATTCTATGCTTCTTGTCAACACTTATATAGTGGTGGTTATAGAGAACAACTTTTAGGTAATGTATTTGACCCTAACTCAGTTCCAGCTTTCTTCTCATTTGAAACTCCAATTTTCTGGGGTAGTGATAAGATTTCTGATCAATTACCTCTTTCAAGAATGGTTATAAGAAATATTGAATCATTTGATGAACAATCAGATGTTAAAACATTCTTTGATAGAGCTTATCCAGATAGAATGAAAGAAACATTTAATGAAATTGTTGAAAAGTATACTGAAAATAAAATGACGGTAACCGATTCTGAGACATACATATTTACACCAGATATTGATACTGAAGATAGAGTAAGAGAACCTTATATGGATAGATTAAGAATACAAAAGAAACCTTATATTGGTAAAAATACTAAAACTCTTTACTTAAATAGAATGCATGACTGGTCAACTGTTAAGATTGCACCAGATGCCAAGATTAAAGAGTTAATTATTGAAACAACTGATATTCCTGAGGACTTAATGAAAGTTCCTTTGAATCCAGATTGGGTTAAATTTAAATACTTAACTATTAATACATTATCTAACTTTGATAAAATTAAAACAAATTCTATTGCTTTTGATAAGTGTAAATTAGATACTTCTGTTTTAGATGAGATGAATAAAGTAAATCCTAATATTAAGAAGTTACAAATTGTAAGTTGTGATTTAACTGGATCTTTAGGATTCTCTCAATTCGAAAATTTAGAAGAGTTACATATTGTTTATACATTAGATACAATTGAAGAGTTAAAAGATTTAACTGAAAATCTTAAAATTAAAAAACTGGTTCTATCTGGTGATTTAATTAAAGATAAAGAATCTAAAATTCAAGTTAACCAACTAAGACAGCGTGGTATAAAAGTAGAGATTGTTGGTCCAGTTATATAATATGAAAAATCTAAAACACATACAAATATTTGAAGCTTTTGAATCTAAAATTCTTAGTAAAACATTAGGTTATATTAATACTAGTGATAAAAGCTCATTTATGGAAAGAATTAAAAGATTGTGTAAAACAATTGATTTTCCTTTATCAAAAATGTCTGATGAGTATTTTGAATATTTACCTTTCAAATCAGCTCTCAGTAGAGCGGCTATGACTGGTGATGAACCTTGTGAAGCTACAAGTAAATCAGAGTTTCCAGAATTTGCTGTCGATGGTCAAAATTGTACAAATGGTAAAATTAAAAGACAATGGGGAGCTAGAACAAGAGATGTAGTTTGTCCTGTTTGTGGTGGATCTGGTGTTAAACCAAAAAGATCTGAAGTAAAATTAGTTAAGTTTTGGTTTACTTCTGAAGGTAAGTGGGTTGCTACAACACTTGTTGATGGTATAACTAGAGCTGGTAAAAATAAACCAGGTGCTAAATTCTCAACTAATTATTCAGATTATACAGTTGGTCGTTCTATCTCAAATTTAAATGATCTTGTAGGTGGTGAAATGGTTAGTGTAGTTCTTGGAAGTGACCAAGTTATTGCTTACATATTCAAAGAGCGTAATAGGTGTTATGCAATTCAAGATGTTAAATCTGGATCAAGTCCCAGTGAAAATGGTTGGAGAAAATTTGGTAGATACTCTTGGGCTTTAGGTGCTGGTGAATACTCAAACTTGAAATTGCTTACTCCAAAAGTGAAAGTAGAAGATAAAGAAGAAGTAGATCCTTATACTTGGAACACAGGTATTGAATTTTCTTATAGTGGTATAAGACCAACTCCATCAACTGATGTTCAAACTCAAATTAAAGATGCTCATTTTGGTATTGTACTTGATTATGGTAAGTTAAGAAAATCAGAATTTGAAACGGTACAAGATACTGAAGCAAGTAGACAAGTCGCTAAGAAAGGTTCTAGATTAGATCCTGATCAGTCTGATGAAGAAATTAAAAGAAAAAACATTGAAAGATATGTTAATTTACTTTCTCAGAAATTAGATATATCAGATGATATTGCTAATTGTAATAGATTAGTAACTAGATCGTTAGGACATAAATCAGCTTTATATATTGTTTATGGTTCGAATATCTATTCTAATTTAGGCAATATTATTGATTATTATATTAAATTTATGAGTGCTACAACCGATAGTAATAAAAAGAATTATGCTGAAGAAATCTCTGATAGAACAACTGAAATGTTCAAAGCAGGTATGAGAAAAGCAACTCAGTGTGATGAAGTTATTAAAAGTATAAAATCAAGACTTAAATCAGCTAATAGAGATGAAAAGTATTTTCAAGTATTAGATATGACTCAAAAGTTAAGTGATGCTATCTATGATAATATTAAAAATTTCCAAATTAATGATATTGAAGATTTAGAAGTAGTTGCTCAAAAGATTAGTTCTATTAGAAATATCCTTAAATCTGATAGATATGGATTAAGTAGATACTTTGGTTATGTTGTTGAGTCTATTATTTCTGGAAGAGAAGACAGAGTTTATAGTTACTTTACTGACAATTATTATACTAATGTTGATGAAATATTAGAAAAATTACCAAGAGTAATAGCAGTTATCTCTAAGATATAATATCATCAATTTGTTTATCTCTCCACCATTCCTTGATGAAATCAATTTCAAATTTACACCAATGTTCTTTATTAACAGATAAGGCTTTTGGATAATCTAATTTATAGAAATTTGGTTTCAAAGACATCAAATGGTCAAACTCTCGAAAGTTAGGTTCATACTCATTGAACTTATCCCAATCAGAGAAATCTTTTAAAAATCCAAAATTATATGATTTACAAATACCAAAGTAAATCCAACCGTTATTAACAAACCAAAAAGCAGGATGACACATATGCTTGTTGTTTATTTCCCAATCCTCTCTTTTAATCCAAATAAATTCTGTTTCATCATATTTAGGATTTAATTTGACTTCTTTACCAATATATCTATCCATTTATTTAAAATTAATTTTAGCCTTTTCACTTATTTTATTTCTGTCAAACTCAGATACTATAAAAGATTTTCTATCTAATATCTCACCATCTAATGATTTAACAACTATGTGAGTATCTTCATTGATACCGTTGAAATGCCACATACCTGGAAAAAACTCTTTACTAACTGAATTTATCTCGTATATTAAATTAGAACCACTAAAATTACTTATAAAAAGAATATAACTATCATCTCTGTTGTTAACAACAACATCACATATATTGGTAATAAAGTATTTATTTATAACACTATTTTGAAAGAAATTTTTTGATGAATCATTAATTATGAAAAACTCATCTTCTAAATACGATAACTTTGAAAAGAATATTTTTTCTAAAACAACGCTATTAAATACTTCATTATTTGGAAAATAAATTTGGACATATTCTTCAGTTGTTGAAGGTAAAGGCATATTATCTAAAAAGTAATTAACTTTACCTCCAAAAATTAAAGTTTCATAATTTATATGAGGTTCATTACGTTCAGATATCCACTGATTTTTAAAGAATATCAAATGTTTATCATTGGCCAACATTTGATTACTTAAATCATCCAATTTAATAAAATCATCATCACTAAATATATTATCAGATTCCATGAAGAAGAAGAAATCATACTTCATTACTTTAGATAAACCAATGCCATTCAACATATTTCTACATATTGTTAAATTATGTGAATTTATATTTACTTCAACTTCAAATTGAGCATTATTTATCCAGAAATAGGGTGATATTTTATAAGGTAGTAAAGTATTATCAGAATCATAAATACAATAATTAACTTTCTTTTGTATATAATCTGGAACAGGATAGTGAGATGTTAACATAACGTCATATCCTTTGTTGTATACTTTATCAATACAATCATTTAATGTTTTCTCTCTTTCAGGAGTTGTAGCATATGAACTAATTATTATTATCTTTTTCATTTCATTAATGATAAATATTTATTATGAATATCTAAGCGTTTAGACCCGTGTAAAAATAATAGATTTTCAAAATTATTTTCAATTAAACCTATTCTATTATGTCTTGCTAAAGACCAACCGTGTTTTAAAATAGAAGTATCCTCATTATCAACCATTCGATGATTGATATCAAATAGATTATTATATTCCTCATGACTTTTAGCATTCAAAGCCGCTTCTATTATATAAGGACTGAAATAATGTGAACATAAAAAAACATCACCTAAGTTATTGAGTAACTTATCGCGCCATATCATACAATTAATAATACTTTCATCACCATATGGATAAACATCACTATTAAAATTTTGATAATGTTGTAAAACTTCTTTGAAAAAATCTACACAATTTTTATTGAATACCATACAACAAGCTTGTAAATAACAATTATTAAAATTAGTATCAATAACCCCAATTATTCTTTTAGCATCTCCTAAAAAATTAGTATCTTGATAGTTAGGCTTTTCACTAGGCCAAATATGAAAATTATTAAATCTTTCATTTGGTAATAAAGGATAATTATCTATTTTTCTTTCCCAAATCTTATCTATATTTTTAGTAACCAAACAATCATTATCTAACCAAACAATTTCATCATAATTTTCCAGTGCTTTCAAACAAGAAAGAACTTTATAAATAAAAATATATCCTGGTTTCCAAGATTCTGGTTTATATTCAATATTAAAATCCTCAGGTTTATAAATTATTAAATCATATTTAGAATTTAATTCAATACTTTCCTTTAATAGTTCTGATAGTTTTTCATACTGTTCACCTACAGCAAATGTTATAAATACTCTACTCATACTACTTTTTAACATTTAGATTATCTTCATTATAATCCAAAACGGAATATCCTTCTAGTTGATAAGCTAGTGACTCCTTTGATGTTAATAAAGTTACTGTATCATGATAGTTCCAAGCTAACCATATATCAAAAGAATGCCATCCGCTTTTACCATCTGTTTTCAGTTTATTGATTATATTTTCTCTTTCAGATTTAAATATTAGTATAATATTACCGACCATAAAGTGAGGTACCTTAACCCAATTACCTAAAGTTAACGACATCTTCCACCAATCACCACCACTCATATAAATCGGTTCATCAAAATTAGCCATTTTAGCATCACATAATTGAGCTATATTATAAGCTTCCATTACTTTATTATATAAATCATCTGCTGACATATCAGTAACAACATCACCACCTATAAGCATCAATATATCAACATCTTCTGTGAAATTTTCTAATATACCTAACTTGTTAGACTTATAACATCCGTAATGGCCATATGATAACATTGGACCGCCTCCAGTTTTTAAATCTTTAGATGTGTTAATTATATCCGGTTGTGCGCAATTCTCAACAGGTAATTCAGTTCTATTAACAACAGAGTATCTCGGAATATATGATGTGAATTTGTGTTTAACACTTTCCCAATAATCTCTAGATCCTTTTTGTTTCTTAACAGTAGACTCCCAATTTTCTTTAGGTATATCTTGTGAATCATTTGGATCTAATAATATATGCACTAGTTTAATATTCATATTAAATTTTATTTTTTATTTATATAAACTTAACCTATTTTAGTTTTAGTAGTTTAAAACAAAAAACCCATCATTTCTGATGGGTCTAACTTATATGAGTATATTATCTTAAAACAGTTACCAAGATAGCTAACAAAGCACCAATAGTAACAATCAAGAAGTTGTATTTAGCGTGAACTGAAGTACTTACATTGATAGCGACTTCATCAGCAGTGTATGGGTCTACTTTAGCTGCTTTGTTGAAAGTTTTTACATAAAAGATAGAGAAGATATAACCAACTACTGCTAATATTAAAGCGATGAATAAAGGAACACCAACAACCATATGTATTAAACCGAATTTGATAGAAGTGATGATACGACTTTTAGTACCGAATACTAAACTACGAAAAACTTTCTCTTCGCCTTTTGCTAAGTATGGTAAAGCCAAGGTCAATAACAACCAGAAGATACTGATGATGATTACTGAACCACTTTTGAAAGGAGCCGCCAAAATGTTACCACTTGGAGCATCAACACTACCATCACCTAACATACTAATCCAAGACCAAGTCATAAACTTCGGTAAGCCAATAGAAGCTAAAGTAATAACAGTTGTCATAACACCAATAACCATTAAGAATGAACACAAGTAGTCTAAAGGACGAGTGAAGTAAGCCATCTTCAACAAAGAAGAGTCTTTACGAAAATCTTTATACGAGCTGTAAAGAGCTGAAACAATTACTAATGTTGCGATTATATTAAATATCATAGTTGTATTTTTTATCTTATCAAAGATAAGGAATTTATTCTGATTAACAAGAATTATTCTACTATTTTATCTATTTTTTTATCTCTTAACATATCAAATTTACCAGACTTTAATTCATTCATCTTATTGAGAATAAAAGATGTTTTTTTATTTGATTCTACCACCATTGAGTAAATATCAGCATAAGCTTCCATAAACTCTATTGTGTATTTATTTGGTATCATTACCTCATTATCATGTGAGGGAAAGTAAACATTGAAGTACCAAGTACAATCACCATCAGTAACATCGTGGTAAGTATAAACTTCTAACCCACCTCCAATTCTAATTTTAGACCATTTACTTTTAGGTTCTTCTTCTATTTTAAATCCAGGAAATATTTCTGGTAGTACTTTTAATAATTCTAATTTAGTCATAACAACCTATCTAATTTATACTGACGCTTTAATTGTTTCTCACATTCTAGTGAAGGATATAGACCAAGAGGATTTCTATCAGATTGCATCTTATCCATCAAACTGCCTTCAGCTTTCAAAACAACTTTAACACTCCAATAAGTTAAGTGTTGAGTATATTCAACTATTTCGTAATTATATCTATCATCACCTAAACCTAGGTTCATTCCAATTGGATACCACTTCTCTAATATCTTTAGTTGCAAAGGTTTAGGCGTGGCGTTAAAGCGTAATAAGGCAGCTCTATCACGAGTGTGATAATCCCACCATATTAACGCTTTATTACCAAATGTACTCATTAACTTTTCACCATATATGATGCCAATCCTCTCCAAGTATTTGGATAAGTAGAAGCCATCTTTGTAACCATAATTAACATTCTCATATTCAAACTAACATCATCCTTAACGGTCTTTAAGAAATCTAAAGCTTGTTTTTTAATTTCAATACTATACTCTGGTAAGATAGATCCTAAGATAGAACCCATACGCTCAATCTTATCATCTGGAGTCATAGTCAAGTCAACAGTCAAACTTCTTGTACGAATAGCCTCATCAATCTTTTCTTTTGATTTATTAGAGATAAAGATTATACGACCAGTAAAGTCAAATTGTTGAGGATATTCATCACTTTTATTCATCTTAGCCATCCAAGATATAGTTCTACGCTCATATGAATCTAAAGCAGATTTCAAAATATTGATTGCTACCTTATCTTCTAGAACAGAATCACAATCATCAAAGATAATCAACTTACCGTTGTTGTCATACAAAGTATTGTATAAGCCACGAGCAGTAGAGTATCCTTTGAGGAAGATATAACAATCTTCTTCAACATCATTTGCTTTAATTGTTTGTGTAACTGAGTGTGTTTTCCCAAGTCCGCCTTCTCCAACAATTATTAAAGAAGGTGTTATCCCACCAATAACCATCTGAGTTAGGTTTCCTAAAAATTCAAATCTTTGATTTATTGTAAATGTTGCCATATTTCGTTGTTTTTTGTAGTGATTTATAATACAAAGATACAAAATTTATAGAATAATCCAAAAGAAAAACAAAAAAACCCTCTCAAATCGAGAGGGTTTTTATTTAAAATTTAGGTTTAATCCATTTAACCTTATAATTCTTATTACTAACACCATAAGCCGCATAATCATTAACTTGTGGATATCCAGTATTATAATAACCTAAAGCTAAATCCCATCGACCATAAGTCTTATACAAATTCTTTAACATAGAACAACTAACATCAATATTAAGTTCTAAGTCAGTTCTTAACTCTTTAGCTGTAACATGTCGACCAGCATGAGGATAAGCATATCTTGTAATAATTTGCATTGGACCCTGTGCACCAGCAGAAGAAGTTCGATAAGGATTATAAGACCAATCAAAAGGACCACAATATCTAGTTTCCAACCAAGCTACATTATAAAGAATGTGTTTAGGAATATTATTCTCACCAGACTTCTTTTCAATCAAATTATACATTTGTAAACAAGCCGGTGAATTAGAATCATCCCCTAATTCAAATAACCTTTTCTCAAAGTTTTTTTCTTCCATAGTGCTTAATAAGAAACCACAAGTCAAAACTCCAGATATAATTAACAGAGTTATAAATATTAAAGTTCTTTTAATTGTCATAGGCTAAATTTTTACTTAGGTGAAACAGTAGTAGCTGGTTGGTGTTGACTCCAAATGTTTTTGGCATAAATATCAAAGATTGCTCTTCCGATACTATCCTCCATCATTGTGTAAGTACCATCATTCTTCGCGATAATCATAAAGTTTGAATTTTCATCAATCGCAATAGTGACTTCACTTCGTTTAATGTAAACTGGCTTAGTTCTTTGTGAATAAGTTTTGATGTCTTTGTAGTAATAACCTAAGGTGAAAAACACCGACATTCCTAAGATGATAAGTGAATAGTTAAGTGCTACCTTAAAAATGCTTTTTACCTTTTCCATAATTTCTTGAACTTTTTCTTTCATCATAATTTTATATTTTTTTAATTGTTATATTAATATTCAAAGATACTCAATAAGTTTATAATTAAAAAGTCATATTCCTAAATCATTTAATTTATTATCTCTATCAATTGTAATTTTATTAACTAAATCACAAGCTATTTGATGTCCTTTTTCCGCTTCATCCCAAGTGCAATATCTTTCTTGATATTGGTCATGTTCACCACCAAATATCATAGTTTCAAATAGAACAGGATCTCCACCACTAAATGAATGATCCATACCTAAAAATACGGTAGAAACACTAACAGAACCGAATTGGTCTTTTCCAATAATTTTATCTACTTGTAATCCCCATTTAGTAGTATCAAAAAGGGGAACGGGGGTTTTCCCATCTAATATGTAAAGTTGTCCCATCATACTCTTATTTTCATTTATACCTTATCTAACATGTCTTTTAGTCTTAATAACTTATAAAGTTTCTCACCTTCAATATTTGAAAACTTATGTTTGTTTTGAACTAACCACTCCAAGTCTTTTAACCTTTTATTTATAAAGATAACATAAAGTGTATTCATTCTTTTATTTGGATCAATAAGTTTCCAATTAGTAATCAAATACTTTAGTCTTACTTGCATAAAAGTTTCTTTACTTTGACAAGAATCAGCAGTTTCTTGAAAATAAGCAATAACCTCCTGTAAAGATAACCCCTCAGTTACCTTATATAAAATCCTATCATCTATTTTTCTAATTAATTGGTGAGGCTCCATTTTATAATATTTGATTTAATTTTTGTTCTCTTACCTTATCTTTACGATCTAACTCAACCGGTATCTGAGGACAATAATGATAATCCCACCATTCACTACCGTCATACTCTCCACGATCAGACCAAGTACCATCCGCATACCAGATAGTGCCAAATAAATTCTGACCACCATAACCACAATCATATTCAAAATCTAAACCAGATAAGAATTTACTCCAATCTTCTACACCCCAACCAGTAGTTAGATTAAAAACAGACGAATCGCTGCTACCAAAGGCATTGGCGCCATAATCATCACCTTTTTGTATTTTGGCACAAAGTACCTTCTTACTACCAACGTGACTTAAAAATTCTTCTTTAGCATTCATATTCCTAAACTTATTAATTTATTATCTCTTTCTAATTTTATCTTACGTTCTATATAATCACACACTGAATAAGAAAAATGGACAATCACTCCCATTTTACTAGGAACTTTACGATAAAAATTAACCACATCATCCCTTCCGTGTTTTTTTCCTGTACCGTGCCATATACTGAAGGTGTAAATATCCATAAACTCTAATTCATCACCTACCTCATATCCATGATACTCAGTGATTAATTTATCTACTTTAGTAAAAACAACTAACTCTTCGTGTCTTAAAGACTTTAATTCTTCTAACGTCATATTCCTAAGTCATTTAGTTTATCTTCTCTTAACTGCCCCTCAGTTTTCTGAAACTTATAAGAAGCATACTCACTTTGATATCCACCATCTGTTACTAAAGTAACAACCCAAATGTCAATAGTCATACCCGGCTTCTTATGACACTTGACCACCTGATAAGGTTTGTTAGCCTCAATACACTTCAAACTACCTTTAGTTGTAAAAACTTCATCACCTACCTCAAATTGTGGATAGTTCCTATCCTTGGCATATACTCCATCCCAACTCATATACCTAATTGATTTAACTTATTATCTCTCATATAAGGTAGTAAATTCTCTAAATGTATAGTACAAGTTATATTCTCCATATGAGGCGTAATACCACTTTTATCCTTAATAAAAACACTATACTCAACCTTAACATAATTATCAAATTTATTAACCGATTTAATAACTACATGGGGTTCTGTTTTCTTATCAGACCAAATCATACCTGCCTTCAAATAATCTCTTACTACCTTATTCATTGAATAACACTACTTATTTTTTTATCCCTAGTCCACCATTCAATATTAGAATCCACTGTTTGAATGAATTGAGTATCTAACTGATGAATGTGATGTGACATCTTTGCCTTAAACATTTTCCAATAATCTACACCAAACATTTCTAAGTTAGTAATTAAAATAGAATACTGAATAATATCAGCATCTGTTAAGTATAAATTTGAACTAACTCCAAATATTAAACAACTATAATAACTACGCCTTTCGTTTATGACTAAATTGCCACTTGCTATATCTATATTCATATTCCTAAACTTTTTAATTTTTCCTGACGTTGGACAGCTTTAGTTATATCCACCAAATATCCTTTAATAATACAACTAGAGATTGTTAATGTAGCATTTGCTCTTTTATCCCAATCTAATCTAAACTCGGCATCATACTCTACACCATCCTCACCAAATACTACTTTAGGTCCGTTATCAGAGTACATATGGATTAAAATGATATCTGACACCACATATTCATGATAGTAGCTTAAATGGGTATCTAAACAGATACTAATACCCGATTTCACCACCTGTAAGTAATATTTAGTCATAGGACAAAGATAAGAAATTAAATCCAAATAAAAAAATTATTATATAAAAGTTAAAGGATCATCTGAATGATGTAACTTACAAGAAGAAAGGGGAACATTAACGGTTTTACACAAACCCCGTAAGATAAAAGTTAATTGACAATCCGCATGTATAAATGATCTTAAGTCTAAGCGTGCATATGATGAAATAATTATTTCACCTTATTACTACCAACACCTCTTATATAGATACGAGTTACTGTACAAGGCATTAACTTACCATACCAGTTGAAATCAGATTGAACACAAGAACCTTTTATTACTCTTTCTTTTCTAAAAATATTAAAACACATATCACTTCTTTTTTCTTTTTACTTTTATTTAGTCTCAATGTTTAAAAAAAAATTTGATTCACCTTAAAAAATTTTTTACCCACCATTACCGACGAAGTCGGCGATTTTTTCCACCTGCCCACCACACCCGTAACTTCCTCTGAAAACTTCTGATTATTTACAATAGCCAAAACCACCACCAAATATAAACATTTATTACTAATTTTAATATAAATCTTATGAGCATGTTAACATCAGGATCAGGAGGACAAACAGGGATAACAGGTCACCAAGGTACATCAGGTCCCGGTGCATTCCAAATAACAGACTGGAAAGATGAACTAATGAGAAAATACCCCCAATTCACTATTAAGATAGAATACGAACCAATGTTGAATTACATCGACCCAATACATGTAGTAACAGATAATAGGACTAATAAACAATATAAAATAAAACACACCAATAATCAGTCTAATATTATGAATGAAACTGAACAATTCATACAAGAACTTATAATAAAGATAAGAGATGAAAAAATAACTACAATAATCAATGGCTATTAGAGTTAGAAAGATAGGTGCGGAAAAAGCTTCACTATTCAATAAAAACTTTGATAAGATATACGATTATTGGAAAGATAAAGCCCTTTACGAACTAGGTTACACCGGTGACCTCCGTCTAATAAAAGAACACGGTAAAGTTATTATCTATATAATACTACCCGAATTAGACCAGTTTACTAATAAAGAAGATTGGATGAATGATAATGATAATGATATAATAATATAATACAATATAATGAATAATAACAATAATAACAATGAAAGTAATAATGATTGGTGTCACTACTCCAATATGCCTTCACCAATGGCTTATATGAATGATGCTAATAATATAATGAAACAAGAACACACCACATTTAATGATTCAAGAGGATCATATACACCTATTCAAACAAATGAACTAGGGATAGAATGGAACCAATGCTCTTTATCTGTTAATGATAAAAAAGGAACCTTTAGAGGTTTACATTATCAAACTAATCCGGCACAAACTAAATATGTAAAAGTAATTAGGGGTAGTATAATAGACTTTATGTTAGACTTAGATACTAATGAACTACACCACTGCACTTTAGATAGTAATGAAGCTATCTTAGTTCCTCATAATATGGCTCACGGGTTCCTGACCTTAGAAGATATGACCATAGTTGCTTATATGGTTAAGGGAGAATATAACCCCCATTCAGAACATTCAATAGTATGGCATACAATAGAAGGGGTTAAAAGAGTAGTGTTAGATACTCTGAAACATTGGAATCATACAGAAATCAAAATCTATACAGAAGATAATCTGATTATATCTGATAAAGACAATTTAGGCAAATGATGATAACTTATTGTAAAGAATGTAATAAGAGTGTTTTAATGCCTAATCCTATACCAGAAGGCAATCAAGATCCTGACGGTTTTATAGTTTGTAAGAAATGTTATTGGTTAAACTACTCTCCACAAAAGATTAGGTCAGATAAAAGAGATTCTGTTTTAAAGCACATTCTTAAAAGAGGTCTGATTGAAAGAATTAAAGAATGGTGTAATGTATAAATTTATGATAAGATGAAGCCAATAGGAAGAGTATGTAATAAACATGGTTTTATATTTGGTGGAATATGTGAAGAATGTCGGGATGATAAAATAAATTTAATACTTAAAAAAAGGGGTAATTCGATTACTAATTGTCATTCTAAAATCTGGTCGGATTTCTGTAAATTGGGTCGGATACTTATAAAATTTATACAAAATAATGAACGGAATTCTGTAGGTTAAATTTTAGGTTGACAGAAATATGAACGGATTATTGTAAGGTATACAGAAATATGGTTGTTTTTC
>Ga0114966_10000158_pt1 | contig 64072 bp, 61 predicted proteins | sample M_130207_XF_Meta_FD_87029 | JGI IMG/M metagenome (GOLD analysis project Ga0114966, IMG submission 87029) | Freshwater microbial communities from Lake Montjoie, Canada to study carbon cycling - M_130207_XF_MetaG | ecosystem: Environmental > Aquatic > Freshwater > Lake | place: Lake Montjoie...
CCCGGTACTAATGAGTAGACTCGTCTCGTTTCGTGAAAAATATGTTTTTTTTTTGGTGGGAATCCAAAAAATAAAACCTTTTCAGAATTTTATTTTTTTCAAAAATCCAAACACTTTCTTTTTCTGTTTTTCTGGTCGCCGGATTGCCCCTTTAACCTATTTAAAGGGCGCCAACTCCCTGACACGCCTACCGCCACCCGGTACTACCGGGTGGACACGTCTCGTTTCGTCAAAAACATGTTTTTTTTGGGTGGGAATCCAAAAATTAAAACCTTTTCAGAATTTTATTTTTTTCAAAAATCCAAACACTTTCTATTCCAGTCATTTCCGTCGCCATTCCAGCTTCCTGACACGCCTATCTCTTCTCGTCTTCATCTCCTAACTGATTAATTGCCAACCAGTACTAATGGGTGGAAACGTTTCTTACTGTGAAAACCCAAAAAAAAAAAACCTTTCAGAATTTTATTTTCATGACAATCAACCCTTTAGCCTATATAAAGCGCGTCAGCCCAGGAACTTATAGAGCCAAAATATTTTTTAATCGATCATAAAAAGAATAATAAAAAAAAAAATAAAAAAATGACCATTTCTTATGATACTGAGCTTGCCGACTTTTTTGTAAAAAAAATGCAAGTCTTACTCCAACAACATTGTGGTCGTGAGTACAAACTCTCGTTGACCTCCCTTTTAACAGGATCCGATCCCAAATTTATGTTGTATTTGATGTATCATGATACAGAAGTGTCGCATATTGAATTGGAAATCGGTTTTGAGCCACTAATTTTTATGCATTCTAAAACGAAGAAAGAATACGAGGGAAAGCATTTCAACACGTTCCTTAGAGCAGTAATCATCATGGTTGCTTATTTGCTCCGCTTCTCTTATAATGGTGGTCGTTCTTTCAAAGAAAAGTATATCCAAATTGGATCCAATCCCTCGAATTGGGTTTCCGTTTGGCTCTTATATTCTTATTTTGGATTTTCTGTTGTTGATTATGAAAAGGATCTATGGGACAATATACTTCCAACACCTGTTCCCTCTCAAAAAAGTGATCGTGAACGTATCAAAACGAACCTGATAAAGTATTCTACTAAAGGTCTACCATGGCCTATGTGGACCCTGGACCTGAAAACATTGCCTTTCCAGAAATACTGTGAATTGTGTAAGACTCTTCTACAGCACATGGACTGCTAATTCAAAAAAAAATCGTCAATTTTTGATTACTACTCTTTCAATAAATCAAAAATGCCTCGACTATTCATTTTTACCACGGCCATTGTAGTGGGTCTTGTAGCCTCTTATCTTGGAACCCTACATTGTCATTTGAATATCACAAAATTAACAGATTCTTTAAATCCATCTCAACTTATGGTCTACCGAAATGCTCGACGACGCCGTTTGATTTATTTTATCGTGGGAATAATCCTCGCCATCATTGGAATGATATTATTTCTCTGTTTGTCATCAAGCCCTTTGTATCCTCGTATCATCAATGCATTGATAATATTATTATTGACACCTATGATTGTCTATACCCTTTTTCCAAAATCTCCGTATATGTTGGAACAAACCGATATCAATAATCAAGAAACTAAACATTGGTTTAGTGTGTATGTCTGTATGAAAAATGGTATGGTGTATGGATTTTGTGTGGGATTCATTGTCGCTCTACTCGTTTTGACCGTGGCACAACTTCTTATTGGACGATCTTGAAAAAAAATAAAAAAAAAGGCTTAAGTCTTTGCTTTTTTTTATGAAAAGAAACATTTGAAATTAACGATGCATTCTCTTATTGCCCCCGCGGATCGTGATCAGGAGAAGAAAAATACCACGTATGCCCCCAAGGCGGTGGAAGAGCCATTGAATACCGAGAAGCTCAAGGCTGCCATGGCGCTCATGTCCAAGGATATTACCTTTGCGCAGGTGGATCGTTATTATGCGGACCCCGCGCAGATGAATCAGAAGATTGCGTTGGTTTCATTTGTGCCCGCCTCGGGTGCCAAGCCCGACAAGGATAATATTTATGGGATGATGAAGGTGCGCGGGGTGTATGCGACCGAGGAGGAGGCGAATGAGAGGGCCGAGTTCTTGATCCGCAATGTGGATTCGTATCACGAGATCTATCATGCGTATGTGGGCAGGCCGTTTCCGGTGACGACGTCAGAGGGTTATGCGACGGAGATTAAGAAGATTGATATTCGTCAGAAGACGACGGATGTGATCAGCGATGATATTCTGAACAAGAAGCGTCAGGAGAGGGGTGAGGTGGAGGATATCAAGGATAGGGAGAAGAAGTTGCTGGATGAATCGAAGCGTGCCCAGGCGGGGGAGCCGATGGATATTTTCGAGGAGTATGTGACGGAGAATGTAAAGCGGGCGCAATTAGCGTGGACGTATCACGAGACCCTGGCAAAGATGAAGCAGATGAAGGAATCGTTCAACAAGGCGACGGAGCGGATCAGGGAGATCGATGAGAAGGAGCCAGAGTTTGTGAATCGTTATCGCGAGCGGTACATGGAGGCGAGACGCCAGTCGGGTATCCCGGACGACAACAGTTCATTCATTCAGTACCTGGGCTTGGATTTGTCGGCGGAGATTGAGGATGCGCCTAACAGCGCGCTGACCAGGGGTGTGTAATGAAAGAAGAAAAAGGAGTTTTTTTTTAAATAATGAATAAAATATAAAAATGCAACTATTGTATGGGATATTTTATTTATGGGGGATGGTAGTAAGGATCGTATTATCGTCGCCCTCCGCGTTGCGCGGTGACAAGCTCACGACAACAACAACAATAACGACAACAACAACGACCCCAGAATGGTATACTGATCATGGAAAGATCATGTTAAAAGAGCGCGGTACACGGGAAATTGCGTTGCGTGGCTTGACCTGGCCAGGATTGGACACGGACGCGTTGGCACCCTACGGGATGTGGAAACATTCGCAAGAATTCTTTTTGGACCAGTTGCGAGCACAAAAATTCAATGCCATCCGTGTGTTGTTTTCCGCGGAATGGGCCTATTATCATTGGGATGCCACGCCGAATCCATCCATGATTTATAATGATATCGAGGCGCGAAACAAGACGAGTCTGCAAATCCTCGATATGCTGATGGAAAAAACGCAAAGAAAAAATATTGTCATCATTCTGGCGATGGGCCGTCTGCACAAGGATTTCTTGACGGATATCTGGGTTCATTATCCCGAATATCCCCTCTCCGTCTTTATGGAATCATGGTTCCGTCTGCTGGATCGCTACCATCTTTGTCCCCATCTCATGGGGATCGATCTCTTTAATGAACCGCACGGTGTCGCCACCATGTCCGGAGATCCCGAGGACCCTTATGATTGGATAACCATGATTATCAATACCATTGAAGCTATCGAGACACGTTATCCTTCCAATTCTTGGCTCTATTTTGTCCAGGGGATACCGTGGGGAGCAGGATATAATACAACACTTGTCGACACACTTCTCCTCAAGCCGTACGCGAATCGCATCGTGTATACGCCACACATCATCGACCGTCAGGATCCGGATCTTTATCGGGTAAAGACGCCGGTACGTAAAATGTTTGATACTTGGGATCAGGAATTTGGTTTTGTCTCGGACCAATATCATCAAAAGGTCATGATTACAAGATGTAACAGCGTTTCTACGATCTGGACGGGTCTGTTGGGGGATTACGCTCTTCAGAACCAGATGACCAATATTTTTTTATGGGAATTGAGCACGGACCCGAACGAAGGCATCTTTCAAGAGGATTGGAACAATTTTCGTCCTGATCGAATCATGATTTTAGAAATGATCCAGCCCAATGTGACCCACGCTATTTTACAGAATCGTTGATTTTTTTTTCTCGTGCGTGTCCAGAAAAAAAAAACTTGAGAACGAGAATGAGGATCCAATACCTAACTCACCGTATCCACAATAATATTTATCTAACCCCGTCGCAGACCGCCTCGGCGCCCCAAGTGACTTTCAAACCTGATCGCTATCATTATTATTATACCCTGGTTCTTTTCGATCCCAATGCGGTGGGCGGAAACAGGATCCATTGGCTCGTCATCAATATCCCGGGCAATGATATCCATCAAGGAGAGGTCCTCTTTTCTTATGATGGCCCACATCCTCCGAAAGGCACGGGGATCCATCATTACTGTTTCCTATTGCTCCTACAATTGGCGGGTAGAATGATTCTACCACGACCACCGTTTTCCACAAGGTATCTATCCATGAAACAACTCTACGAGGCCTTACGAAGCCCCCTTTTTCTGGTGGATCGCCAATATTTTACGAGCTCGTATTCGTAACGGTTGTCTCCGTGATAACCGTTGCCGTAGCAACCGTAGCCGTAGCCATAGCCGTAGCCGATGAATCCGTGACAAGCGCGGTATCTATCGCCACAGGAGCAGGCGCAGGCGCTGACAACACTGCCGCAAAAGAATGCGGTGGACGAGAAGAAGTATGCACAAAGGCTCGCTTGGCATTCATCGTCTGATGCATGGCCAGATTTTGATTAAGCGTAAAACGCCGAATCATTTTGTAGAGATGAAGAGGCTCCTCACTGGCCATCATTTCCAACACCTTTTGAGAAAAGATGCGATGATTCTTCCGATCCAACAGATACCAATTATGGCATTTTTTCATCAACTGGAATTCCTCCTTGGGAAGCGTAATGAACTGATTCTTAATGTATCGATTCACATAAAAATGATAAATCATCCGTGAAATCTTGTGAATCGTATCTTCGAGCTGATCAAAAAGCTCCGCCGATTTGGGATAAAGAAAATACAACATCCTCACTCGCTCCGGATCATTCCGGATCTCCAGATATCGGAACCGAAGATTGGGATTGTTTCCACGAATATCATAATACTTTTTATACTCGGTATTGAGAATCTTGATATTCTTTTGCGTGGGAATATGAATCGCCAAAAGACCCTGATATTCGTTGTGATCAATCGTTTCCACCTTTTCCAAAATACGTGGGATCGTATCCACTTCCGAGAACGGGACCACCTCCGGTCTTGCCAACTCCATTCCAGTTATCTCCAACGGGCTCGTATCCAATACGACATCCGGTCCTTTATCGAACGATCCAAGATACACAATCTTGGGACGCTTTAGATTCACCTGACAGACAATACGATTTTCTTGATTGGATTTCAAAAGAAAGCAATAGACTTTCTCTTTATCCAAGAACCCGTGGAGCCAATCCATGACCTCGTCTGGTTTCTTACCGGATTCTCTTGAGAGCGCCTCGACAAACAACTCCCCAAAGGTGGAACGACAAGACCATCGGCTCTTAAAAGCATCGAGCTTCTTATGAGTGGCCAGATACCATTGATCGTGATGATAAAAAACCCGCAAAAGGGTGGATTCCAACGAATAGAAAAAAGTCCACTCTCCCGACGATAAATTAGAAAAAAGGTTGCCAAGCACTTCTTCGTCTTCTTTTGTGTATGTTTCCGTGTACCCAAAGGAACCCACTATCTGATTCTTGGTGATCTTATCAATCACAATACCTCTCGTTTTCTTTACTTCTACCGGCGCTACATTATCACACTCGGTATAGTTAAACATCTCCACTTGTTCATCTGAATCCATGACACGAATATTTTCCATTATGATCCACGGAAACTTCCTTTTTTCTTGTTAAGAACAAAACGAGCAATGTTTAAATCAAAATCATTTTTTTTTTTTAGGATTGCGGAGAGGGAGGAGAAATACGAGGCGATCGGAATCTGGGATACTGGCAAGATAAAATAATGGAACTTGCAACTGTGCATGGATCCATGAATATTTTCCCTGAACCATCTTTCGTTGGGCAAACGGGAGACGTTGTTGTTGCTGTTGTTGTGGTGGTGGTGCTTGTTGCCACGTTCCTGTCTGTAGAAAATCAAAGGCTCTTCTGATTCCTTCTTTTCGATCGATCGATACAAACGCGAGATAGGGTACAGGGGCAGGCGTGTCCTCCGGGTGATAATAGAAGAAGAGCCTGTCCGGTATTTCTCGAATTTGATCTATGGGATCCTGACAAGCAATGTCGTAAGGACGGTTGTGAAAAGGTTGGAGAGTTTTTTGAAGGATCGAATCGGGACGGGCAGAAAAATTGGTGACAGAGACAAAATAGGAGGGACTCTCTACCATCATAGGAAACGCTTCAAATTCCTTGGTCTTGGTGATGCTGTACCATAGAAGACAATATTTCATCTTGGTTTCCAGAATTTTGGGCATAATCATCTTACCTCCCGGGGCCTGTAGGGAAGGATTGTTGGTCATTCTTGGATGAAGATTCCGAAGGGTGAGACGAGCATCGTCAGTAAATAATACCTCTTGTTGGAGAAATTGTTCCATAAGATCAGGAATCGTATGCAAGGTCATGTCACGGAGGTGTTGTCGCATAAAGAGGGAGAATCGCAATACACACAGATCTCGGAGGACATTGACGAATCGCTGACTCTCTTCTGTCATCAAAAGCTCCTTCCCTGCAAACTCGTCTTGATGATCAAGAAGCATACGAATCATCTCCACCACCCCGATTAAAGAAGATGGAATCGTTTGTGGAGGAGGTTCCTGTGGTGTCGTCTCATCCACTTGGGTAAGAAAAAAGAGAGGTTGAATGTCGGACACATTTATGACGGCCACATTTCCTTTGTGGAGATAGATGGTCTTGATGAAAAATCGAACCCTTTCTAAAAACTCGATGGTATTCTTATAGGTGGGTAAAGTGGACGTCTTGGTATCAGTATCCCATAGGGGCAGATTCCATGGCGCCAGAGCTTTGACCAACACAACAGGAAAACGATTTTCATAGACCAGCGCACGAAGTTTTCCATAACAATCCAAAATCTGATGAGTGGGACGTGGCGGTGGGAGCGGTGAGGGCGTACTCTGATCCTGATATTGCCGAGGATTGAAAAAGGGGATCTTGGTCTTGGTATCTCCCACAAAACTCGCATAGGCCTTTTCAAGAAGCTTAAAATAGGGCTCATAACACTCGAAATCGTGAAAGAGTTTTTTTTTCGCATTCCTGCCCACCAAAAGCTCATATCGGAGGAGAAGATTGGTAGTGGTTCCCGAAGTGTGCTCCATAAGGAAAACGATCTTTCGGGTAAGCATTTCGTCCCGGAAAGGAAACAGAAACTCGCGATAACATCGGGGTCGCATGATATCGATTTTTCGATTGCTAATATTATGGGTAAACACAAAGATATTCACGTTGAAAAATTCTTCCATGATTCGTATCCATCGATCCGCAGAGAGGTTATCGTCCCATTTCTCAAGCATGGCACGTAACCCGTCCACGCCAATATCAAAATTCTGTTGAGCCCCCACTTCCAATCGAACGGGGGATTCTGGAGATGCCAGCGCATGACGCAGATCCCGAGGCGTCCTCATGATTTGTTCGGGTGTAGAAAGTGCTCGATGAAATTCCAGACAGCCCAACAGGCTGTCAAACCTCCAATTGCTTGCGGACCGTCGGAAAAAATCCAGACCGGGCATCAGGGCTCTCATGAATTGATCTACTTTGGGCGCAGGTTTGCCCAGCTGACCGATAAATCGCATGAGCTTGTTGTCATAGAGAAGCTCGGAGCGATCCATCTGGATCTCTTTTTTAAGGTCGATTGCGTGAGTGAAATAAGGCATGTAACCATGATCAATATGAAACCGAAGTGCACCCGTCATGTCTGTGTATTTTTCTGTGTGTTCTTTTTTGGTACAGCAAGGTGCGTAACCAAAGGGATGGTTGATGGAATCCAGTTTCACGAGATTGACAATCTTGAATTCGTCATCGGGACAATAATAATAGGCGGGTTCAATGTCCCTGTACGGAGCAGGTGGAAAGAGGATCTTGCTTTCGTCTGGTTTTTGAGCCGCCGTCTCCGCATCAATACGGATAATGTTTTTCTTTCCCTTGGGTATCTGACAGACCGTACTCCAATCATGCGCCCCACCAAAGATACGAGGATCCAGAAGTTCTCCTTCAGCTCCTCTAAGGGTGGCGGTGGTGGTGGTGGCCGTAGTACCGGTACTGACAGGCACGACGGTGGGTAACCAATGAAGATCCAGGGTATATCGTCGAAACAATGCAATCTGTTCTTCGAAAAGTCGTAGATAACGATGCATCAGCTTACACAAAGTTTCTCGGAACTGGTTGACCACGGTCTGATTGGCGGCTCGAGTGACATTCACATTGACGGCAAAAGTTCCTTCCTCCGGTTGCAGAGGAAGCAGGATCGCGGAAACATCCCCGATTCTCGAGCTATATTTCGACCATCCGTGGATACGAAGCTCCTCTTGCAGTCGGGATTTTTTCTTACCGGCTCCTCTTTGCATAGTATAATAAATATAGATGGAATGATTCTCTTTGGAAATCTTGTCCGAGTCATTGACTCTTAAAAAGGTTCGAAACAGCGGATCATTCATGCATAGATTGCTAAAGATACTGGAATCAAAAGGAATTCTATGGGTCCGAATGGTAAAATTGACCGTGATCCCGAGATCTTCACGAGGCTGAATCGGCATCGTTTCCAAACCCAGAAAGGCAACGACACCCTCTGGAGTCGTCCATTCTGAGGCATCCCTTCTCAGCATACTCTGAATCTCCATACCGTTGGTGGAATTGATGATATGGGCAATCACGTTTCCTCGAGTATTCACAACGAGAAGTGCGGAGCTATCTCCTTCTTTGATGGATTCATCCAGACTCATGCCGTCAAAGGCGCCAAGAGGAGCATAAATCTTGTAAAAATCCTTGTACTTGGCAAGCGGTGCATCGGGTTTCAATCGTAATCGATCAAAAAGGATTCCTGTCGTTTCCTGGGTGGTCACCGAAAAAGAGATAATCTTCCCGGTAATAAGGAGAGTTCCACAGTCATTGGGAGGCAAATCAGGAATCCGATTGTATTCCTGTCTCATTCCTTCGGACTCTTGAAAGGATTTCATACGAGCATCATGCCGATTTCTGATTTTTTGTAATTCGTCTTCAATATAGGCCTCTGTCCATAATTCTTTCATCCTGGAAGGGATTTGAGTAGATTCCAGTGCACGTAAAATGTCGTGAATATGATCAAACACAGTGGTATGTAGCACGGTGGATGCTCTTTGCACAAATTCTTTCTGATCTCTACTACGGTGATGCTCTGCTTTAACCAGCGGAGGAAAACTGGATAGAAGAAAATAAAACATGTACAATCGTAGATACTCTGTCACTGAAATCTTGTATCCCTCTTCTTTCAGACAACGATAAATCTGAACGAGTGGATGAATGGGGACGGCACCACCACCGCCACCACCGCCACCACCACCACCACCACCACCACCACCACCACCAGGTGCTACACCACCACCAGGACGCCGTATCGTGGGTCTTCTCACACCCGATACATTGACCGTGAATCGAGCGACCCTCCTGGAAAAGACATGATAAAGATCGACAAATCGGCGAGTTTTGAGAAGAGGTGATTTGAAAAGAAAAAAGATGGAGAAATGAGGTTGAGGCACGGTGCGGATAATCCTGTTGGCCACACTCTCTTCATTATCAATCTTGTAGATGGGAATGGTGATAGATAAAAGATCCACGGGACAACAATCTTCTTGAAAAGTGATCAACTCGGTAAGAGGTTGATGCTGTTGTTGTTGTTGTTGATCGTCAAAAAGATCGATCTGCTGTTGCTGTTGTAGTACCTGCCGTTGTTGCTGATTTTGCTGTTGTTGTAGCTGTCCTTGTCGCACTAATCGTTGCTGTTGTTGTAAGAGCTGTTGCTGTGCCGCGGAAAGATTATAGACAGGGCGTACATAGGCTTGATTTTGTTGTAGATCGGGTAACATATGTTTATTGCAGGCGATAAAAAAAAAATTTTGGATAGAAAATGCTTAAAAAAAATGAAAAAGAAGAATACGTTATTCCTCTTTTTTTCCCAAAATGATCAAAGAATTTCAATTGTTGGATAAAAAAGGTTTTCTTCGGTATTTGGATCGTTTTGGGGATGAGCTTACCATTGTAAATGCCGCCAGGGTCTCGTTTGGCGTTCAAAAAAAGACACTGGAAGAGAACGATGAGAAATTGATCCGCTATCTGTGGCGTCATGAGCATACCAGTCCTTTCCGTCACGTCTTTTTCCGATTCCATATCCGTGCGCCCGAATTTGTTATGCGACAATGGTACAAGCACGTTGTGGGTTCCGAATGGGGTCCTGGCCACCAATTGCACGGATGGAACGAGATCTCTGGACGTTATGTCAAGATGCATGATCTCTATGAGCCCTCCATCTGGAGACGTCAATCCGAGGATAGAAAACAAGGAAGCGACGGCGTTGTTTCTGAGCCCGAACAAAAAGTTTGCCACGAGCGTTATCTTGATGCCGTGAACGGGTGTCTCGTCGCGTATCAACAGATGATCGATATGGGGGTTGCCCGTGAACAGGCGCGAATGGTGCTTCCGCTCAGCGTGTACACCGAATGCATCTGGACGGTGAGCCTCCAGGCGCTTTTGCATTTTGTACGATTGCGAGATGAATCCCACGCCCAAGAAGAGATCCGTGAATATGCCCGCGTTTTCTCTTCGATCCTCGAGGAAGAATTTCCCACGACCATGCGTGTCGTTCAGGAGGCAATCTGAAGCCTTTTTTTTCGCGTTTGACGAACACAATTGCTTTTATGCCGGTGTGATGGTAACGGTAGGTGCACCCGTGTTATCCAAACTCACTTGGATATTGACGACCCCATTGACCTCGGAGCTCGTGACATAATAGACCTCGGTCTGCGCACCACTACTACTGGCATTATTGTTGGTGCTGAGGGCAAATTGGACAATCGGTAGGATGGAAGAATAGGGGGGAAACTGATAGGCGTCGGTGCATTCCGTAGAACCGTTTGCAGCACAACAGACGGCAGAGAATCCCGTGCCACTGCTCGTGTTGGTCGTCTCATACTGATACGAAAAGGATTGCTGGCTGTTCCCTGCCAGGTTGTAATAATACCGGTCATCAGTACCGGTGAGAAGAAAGATGCGATAAAGAAGCGTGGGAGAAGAATTGATGACGGTGACACGAGCGATGTATGAAGTGCTCATTTTTGTGTTTTTCTTTTCAAAAGGAAAAAAAAAATAATGGTTTACACGTCTTGTTCTTCTTGATCAGACTGGAAGAGACGCATCATATGCTTGTATCGATCATCAAAATAGGGAGAAAAGACATCCAAAAGGGTGGGAATATCACGCGCAAAGATGGAATCCGATTGCCTGGTCGTTTCAATTAGGGCTTCCCGTTTGTCAATATTGTCCCGAATGTGATCCAGTTTTTTGAAAAGCGGTTTCATCTTTTGCTCTTGCATCTTTTCTTTTAATTTAGTCGCGGACAATCGATGAAGTAGATAATCGTCCAATAAGATATTCATTTTATATAAATACGGTAACGAGACATCAGGATAACGACTTTCCAAGAGACGAGTGCTTGCGAGAATATCCATCATGTAATCATTGGCTTCTTGAATGGCTTCGAAATGTAGACCACGGGCTTTGATGATATCCAAAATGTGTTTTTTTTGGGGAAGCAGAGGAGTAGGAATATCCAATAATTGTTTTCGTAATTCATAATACTGCACTAAGGCATCAATCTTGGTTTGAAATGGTTTATAGTCATGAGAATAAAGCAACAACTGATTATTATATCGTTGCCAACCCGACATTTGTTGTAAAGAAATCATGGATTTGACTCGTTGTAATTTTTGTTTCAAGGCGCGATAAGGTAAAGGTGGACTCATTTTTCTTCTTTACCTCCTAAAGAAAAATATTATTTTTTTTTAGGATCATGGAGGAGGAATAATCTTAAAACAGCGCGGTAAAACTCCATCCAATCTCGGCAAACAATTCACTGCAGATAGTATCGTGAAAATATTTACGATCCACGGTCTTGAGCATGTTGAAATCTTCCTTCTTACAGGGATAACGATGCCTGCGTAAGAGTTGAAAGAGTACATACTGGGTGTTGATGAAATTTTTACGCTCCGAGTTTTTGAATTTCTTGTCATAGGTTTCTACCAAAATGTCAAAATCACTTAGCAACACATTCTCCAGATAACTGATATCGGGCGCTGGTTTTCCGGTCATTTGATGATGGATAAGTACCACGTCCTCATAATGCTTGCTCTGTTTAATCTCCCGAAGAAAGAGCAAGATGTGTTCTTTTGTGACCTTGTCAAAGGCCTCGTCTCTGGTCAGTGAGGAATAATCCTCAGGAACGATACCATGGGAAACAAATTGCTGGATGAGTTGCTCATAGACGATTTTGGAAATGCTGGCGTTTTGTTTTCCCTGAAATTGATTAATCGTATCGCGGAAATGGGTGCGACGATCGTAGGTGTATTTGCTACTGATATTGACACGGTCAATATCTTTATAAGACACGCTACTATGGGTTGTTGTCGACACGCAACCACAAGTTTCACAGACAAAATGATTATCATGAATAATAAAATGACTGAAATCACTGTTACAGACCTGGCATTTTACTCGAGCGCTTTTGGGTTCTGTCTGTGGTAAATCAATAATCACACGCATTTTATCCCAATCATTTTGCTTGTATTCTTCTGGAAAATAAGTCTGTACAAGATTGAAATAGGTTTTTAACAATACCGCCATCTTGTCGCGATTCGAAGATTGTCCACCCCCCTCTGGATCATCTTCTCTCGGACTCTTGGGAGACATGAAATAAATCTTTTGCTGCTTTTTTTGAAGATTCTTGTATTCATCGAGCAATGGAATCGCCTGTAACAAGTAAAAACTAAATTGTTCTACATCCCTCACCTTTTCCATGTCACGTACTTTACCCTCAATATCTTCCAACACCTCCGTCGAAGTATTCTGCTGGTCTTTGACAGTCGCATAAAGATCTTTCCAATTTGCATATTCCCGGTTGGCATCCTCATCCCGCTCCGGTGTTTCCCCCTTATTATACTTGATAGATAAAAAATTATGAATCCATAGAATATCGATATTATTCATCACGTTCCCACCGGTTTTTTTGTAGCCCAGGATGGATACCTTTAAATCAAATCATTGTCGTGGTCTTCCCTCTTTTTGCTTGGATTGGATTTTTTGTTGGATTTCCAGAGATCGTCTAAATAGTTTTACTCTCCTCTCACGGACGTCTTCGACTTTACTCCTTTGATTATATTCAGACGATCCGTTAAGAAGATCGTTTCTTCAGAATAGCAACAAAAATACCATTCCACCATGTTTCTGCGCACTCACATCTTATTTCCTTAGAATAAAGAACAGTCAAATTCAAATGTATAATCGATAGGTAGGTTCCTTCTCTAATATCTGGATGAATCCAGTCGTCCACTACATAAATAAAAATATCATCTAAACACTCATAATAATGTAAAAGTGCTCTATTATGACTATCCGAAGCATGATCACCATCGTACATGAATATATTGAATTTTGGTAAAGTTTTAATATCTACTTGGAAGCAATCTTGTTCTATAAAACTGGCATTATTTTCTCCTTTGTATTTTAAAAAATTAATCAAAAATTCTTCCTTTGGTCCTCCAAATTGACTCCAATTGTCAATACAAACAACGGTTGCTTTATTTCCACACATTGCAGAACAAACCGAGCTTCCTTTCCAACATCCAATTTCCAAATATCTTGCGTCCGTGGTATTCAATAAATTATTGTAAAAATGTCGTGTTTTCTTCCCAGACATACCATCCATTTTTAGAATATCGTCTGTAATTTTCGAAATACCCTTCTCGGCATTTTCAAACGCCAATTCAACAATATTTTGTAAGGCTTCCATAAACTTTTATTTTGAATATGTTTTTTTTAAATCAGAATTGGATTGTATTTTTCAGCGCAACACCCGTGGCGGTCATCGAAATGAAAAATAATTTTTAATAAAAAAAATTATTCTCCGGATTGTTTAAAAAATAACAACCCCCACAGCATGAGTTACGACACATCGACGGAAAACAGTTCCGTTTACGCGGACATGAATAACTATTCCCTCGTGAACAGCACCCCTTCTTATCACACGCTTGGTAATTATTATACCAACATCAATTGCCCCTACCAAAATACTCCCGGACAATGCCTCGTGAGACCCATTGTCATTTCCCCTGCCTTTGGTGGCGTGGCCTACAACATTCCCGGTTTCAATGTGAATTCAGCGGCGCCCAACACACCCCTCTCCGATTCCAATTATTTCAATATCAGCAATGCGTATCCTCAGTTTTGCAAGACCAATCTGGTCAATTCGACGTACAGTTAAATGAACGACAGGTTCTACCAATACATGGGTCCATAATCACAAATCATTTCTTCTCCCGGTGACAAGTCTCGTAACGTTTCCAGATACATCTTTTTCCCATACTGTTGGAATCGTACATTGATTTTCTGGCGTTGTGACGGCGTTCTGGCTCCATTGACAAAACGCGTCCAATTGCTTTTCTGAACATCCTCCGCATCTACCGCATGAATAATTTCTCCCTTGTTATTATTGATGGCAAACAAATAATCATTGTCGGCATGATATTTATCCACTTCCTCCAATGATACTTTTTTTCCCTTGTATTCATCCATGACCGTACCCGCTGGAAGGTAATCGGTGGCAAACACGCCTTTACCGGCGTTGCGAATCGTTGACTTTCTGATTTCCATAAAAGGACGCTGAAAGTCTTTCGGTGGCAACATTTTTTTTATTCATTGCTGAAATAAAAAAAAAATTAAATGACCACTACCACTACCATGGCCTTTTCTGTAGCCATCATGGCCGGCGGAAAAGGTACGCGAATGCGTAGCACGCTCCCCAAATTTCTACACAAAGTTCATGGAAAAGAAATGTTGGCTCGTGTTCTGGACGCCATTGCCCCTCTCGGTGCCTCCAAGATTTATATTATTGTCAATCCAGAGGTAGAACCACTCTGTCGCTATCTCAATACCGATCTTTTTCCAACGCTCCCCATCGAATTCATTCATCAATCAACGCCCCTTGGTACGGGTCATGCACTCCAATGCCTCGTAGAATCCAAAAAATCCTCTTTCGAAAAAAAAGAACGACTCATTGTACTGAATGCCGATATGCCCTATCTTCAGACTTTTTTGCTCCAAAAAATAATGGATTCATGGGAGGAAAACGACGATGCCATGCTGTTGGCATCGTCGCTCACTGACCCCAAAGGATACGGGAGGATCTTGCTCCGACAAGAATATCTTCTGGACCACATCGAGGAGGACAAAGATTGCAAAGATCCTACCAATTCTTTGTGCAATATGGGTCTCTATACCTTTTCTGCTAAAAATTTGACCGAGGCTCTCTCGCAACTGACCAATAACAATGCGTCTGGAGAATACTATCTGACTCAGGTCTTTGATTTTTTAGACAGGACCCGTGTCATCATTCTGGACGAAAAAGAAGCCGTGTATCTACGAGGCGTTAATTCTCCAGAAGAACTGGCAACCCTTGAATCCGAAATGAATCTTTGATATTTCTCTCTGTTTTTTTTTTTTGACCAGTTTACAAAAAAAAAGAGACCAATGAGTGGACAACCACCTCTCGCCGAAAAAATATACAAAATCTTGAACGAGATTCCTATGACGTTTACAAAATTAGAAACCATATTACGTAAATGGGAACTGAATATCCAACAAATTCATTGTATCCAAGATATATTTGATGAAGTAGTTGAGATATCTAACCGACCAGTGTATGCTCCAGCCTTGGCGTTATTTCATAATCCAGAGGTGCAGAAAATCTATATTCCTTCAAAACATGGAAAACATTCATGTTATATTCAACCCAAAAATTGCAGAGGAATGATCGATATTCATGCGGAAACCGATAAAAAAATAGATTTGGGAGAGGGTGGTTATCCTCTTCCAGTCGTCGCTCAGTATTGGATAAGCAAAAAGGAACCCAAGAAACAAGGATATACGAATCTTATTGAATTTTACGATAGATTAAATGGTCTTCTCGACGAAATTCATATAAGGGATTGGGAATGGGAATCGATCAAGCCTTTTCTGGTGCCTTTAACGACGAAACGACGTGATGAAATCAAGAAAGGTTGTGTTGAGGATTGGCTACATCATTATCCAGGAAGACTGACTGCGAATTCCAAAAAACGTATCGAAGAGATCATCGATGGACAGTGGGCAGAGGCGTAAGAGTTGTTGCTCAGGGATGCCACCTCGAACAAAATGGGCCCTTTTCAATCACTAAGGGAGAGCGTTGATTTGCTTATCGCGTACATGGATAATAATATTTGCTGTCCAGCACAAAGGTATTGATTTCATACCCATAGATGTTTTTGTTCGAATCCAATTGATACGCCAGCACCAGCGCCGTGTATTGATACGATTGTAGATTTTGAAACGTGATCACCCCTGTCGAGGCATCAATGGTATACTTTGTATTGATTAGGCTTAGAAATACATTAGGATCACAAATAGATACATTGATCAACTTGTAACAATAATTTTTGTACAGGCCTGGCGGAGAGTTGTAACATGAGGCACAGGTAGACGCTGTCGATGGATTATAGATTGCACTATTGTAGGATGAGAGCAGGAAAGGGGTAGAAGTGTTGTAGAGGTTGATATCTGTCCATACACCATTGCTGACATCAAGAGCACCGGGTGCTATTGCGGAGGCATCATTCCATGAGCCATTGGCGGCATACGTGTTCTGCAGAGTGATACTATTGATGATTTGAAGACTCGATGCGATGAAGCTTCCTGATTGCAGAATGTAGCTATTGAGGATGGAGACAATGGGAGTATTGGTGTACGTATTCCCTCCGGCTCCTCCACAGAAACCACCGGCCGTCGATCCAATCGATCCCCAAGTATAGCAATTTTGGATCACTACTTTAGGGGTATAGAAAGTAGGAGAATTAAAAGAATCATTATATCCGACCTCTGCACCACAAATACCACCCGCATTATCACCGGTTATATTTCCGAGACTATAACAATTAATCAGGGAGCATGTATTATTTGTATTCACACCAAACCAATCCCCTGTAATACCGCCTGCACCTCCACCGCTAATTGGCCCCGTCGAAAAGCAATTAGAGGCGGTCGCTGTTCCTTCCTCTCCGGCATTACCTGCAAAGATTCCGCCTGCAAGATCACCGCTGATATTTCCCAAAGAATAGCAATTGGTTGCAGTCGCTGTTCCTCCCAAATATCCTGCAGCAAAACCAAAGATGCCACCTCCATAATTGATAATCGATCCAGTAGAATAGCAATTGGATGCAATTACTGTTCCTCCTATTCCTCCGGCTGTGGAACCAAAGATTCCGCCTGCTAAATCACTGCTGATCTGTCCCGTGGAATAGCAATTGGTTGCAGTCGCTGTTCCTCCTTTATGTCCTGCTATATATCCAAAAATACCGCCTGCTCGATAATCAATATTCCCCGAAGAAGAGCAATTGATTGCTGTAATTGATCCTCCATCGTATCCTACATGGGAACCAAAGATGCCTCCTGATCTTGATCCAATATTTCCTGATGAAGAACAATTCGTCACAACATTATCAATTCCCCCATAACCAAAATAAGTGGCACATATCCATCCTTGATTTTCATTCAAAGTACCACCCGATCCATTGACCTTGATATTCTGGATCGTTACATTGCTATACCCAGTTGTTACAGAGGTTCCATTCTGTATCAATCCATTGAATAAAGTTATATTCACTGTCAGTGTATATCCCCCTCCATCGATTACGACGTACGGACTCTGGATATCAAAATAACTATTAATAGGTATCGTGGCATTTCCGGTGATCGTGATTACCGTTGGTGTAGTCGATGTTCCTCCGGTTACCGTGATGGGCCAATTGGAGCTTGTTTGGAGGAAGGAAGGATCCAATGACGTCGAAGAGCTAATAGTAGAAGCCAAGGTGCCCTTGAAATCCATGATGATGGCCCCTTTGAAATAGAGGTTCACAATATCCTCTCTCGTGTTCTCCATGATCCAATCTCCCCCATATTTCTGATTTCCTGTTTCGTTATCGGAAGCGCCAATGATCGCTCCGGATTTTTTGGCCAGCGTATCGTAAAACGATTTCCAATTAGGATATTTCAGTGTATTGCAAGCCAAGAAATCCACGTGCTTGACTGACAACGTCTTGATAAGATCGATGAGAAAGACCAGGTTCTCGGAATCATCCTTGTCCGGAGTAAACAACGGCTGATCATTCAAGAACATCGTTGTTCCGGTGATGGATGGATCATGAAAAACGAGACCGATACGATCGATCGAGGTCCAATTTTCCATAAGCAATTTTTTAAGATCGTCTCGAGATGACTGGGGGCTGTACAAGATTGGAAACGTCGAGGCATTACAATCATCATAGAATGTGGAGGAGGAGCCAAGAGCGCTCATAATGAGAAGAATGTTTTTGATAGAAGAAGAATCCGTAGGAAGGGAAGGGTAGGAAAGAGGAGCTGGGGGCAGTGGTGTCGAATCCAAAACTGCTCCTATAGCGGTTTTTCTTAAAGTTTTTATTGACGATGGCATGGTATTCTCTATCAATTGGTGGCAAAAAAAATTTCTCAAATTGGATGAAGAGGCGTAAGATGAAGCGCAAAACGCAAGAGTTGTTGCTGTGCCTTGTCTCGATTATGGATGGTTTCCTTCTCGAGACGTGAATTGACATGATTATGCAACTCGCTAATCCATGCTTGAAGGCGTGAACGAGAATTGACCGCTAATGCAATTGGCTCTCTCCGAAGCCATTGGGCGTAATGCTCACGACAGATTTTACAGGGAAGCACATAGACCAAGGTATCAAAGAATTGACGATACTGTTCCTTTTGAGCGTGGGTGGGACGAAGTGGGAACGTATTGGCGACACTGTGCAGAAATACCCAGGCATGCGGTCCCCAGACGCGGGTATAACGCCACACCCGCTCATCAATTGCGCCAAAAATCTTTTTTTCTTGCTGACACCGTTCAAGGATTTTTTCATCCACCTCCTCACATGAGCGTCCTACGGCACCGGGCTCTAAGATGCCTTTCTGGACCAGAAAAATATAGAGACGATGAATCCATTGACGCATCCCCTCTCGGCTCTGTAGCACATTCGAGGTCAGAGGTCTTGTTTCCATAAAGTCATGATAATACCGCCGACAACGTACACAGGGAAGAACGTTTTCCAATAGAATAAAAAATCGTCGGTAATGATACTGTTGCAAGGGAGAAGGAGAGGAGTCGGGATAAGTATTGATGATACAATGCATAAAGACCATGGCATGAGGCATCCAGATCTCAGAAAGTCTCCATGTTTGTGCTTTATTATGAATGACATTTTTCACGTCACGCATTTTTATTCATTCCTTTTAAAAAAAAAAATTTCGAATTTCCTTTCCATCAAGGATGGGTGTTAGGCATCCCAAATTTTTTTTTACGACGACGACTCTCTTTTTTTTCTTTATTCTTGTAACAAAGCTAATATTTCATCTCGATATTTTCGGAAAAGAGGATTAGTCATAAGAATCGCAATGTTTATTTCAGATATATCATCTCCCCTTTTTATTAGCATTTTAATGATTTCTATAAAATCAGGAATAAATATTTGATAAGCTTCCGATTCCGAATAATTATCTGCTATCGAACCTATAATACAATTAGAAAGATTTTTGGGATATCCAGTCACAGGCGCTCCCTCTTCAATTAATTCTTTGATCCAATTCAAACGAAAAAAAGTCATGTCTACTTTTTCACCCTGAATTGTATCGAGATATATATAGAAATCGGTATTAAAGACCTCTATGATCAACCATAATAAGAAAAATTCACCCTTATCTTCTTTTTTCAAATCAAGTCCTTTGTTTAGAAGGAGTCTTATGATTTGTCGGCGAAGCACTAACGACTCCATTGTCCATTTTTTTCCAGGTTTTTCACGCATCCAGCAGAGATTTCTAAGATTTGGATACCCTACTTCTTGCAAAATCGAAGCGTCCAAGGAAGGAAGTAAATTTATCAAGGCCGTTAAGGATTTCACATCCAATCGATCCTTTAGCGGTGTATATCTTCGTCTCATGACTTGTTTTTGTGTTTGTTTCTTCACCGTTTTATTTCCTGAATTCCTTAATCGAATAAGGTCCCGATCAGATAGAAATGGTGCCATATGACTATAGAAACCAGGAAAAGATATATCATGGAATCGAGATCGAATATCAAGAAGGCATCGGACCAGCTCTTTATTAAAATGTTTTTCCTGCAGAAATCTTTCAAAATCGACTCGACGATCCGTTTGTATATGATCGTAAATCTCTTCTTTCAAGGAATCGGAATCCATATTTTGTTTACAAGTTGTTCTTTTTTTAGAAAAAAAAAAAAAAAAAGTTTGGCGAATTACCAGAAGCCGATAACGCCACTGCCCTCGATGAACCGGCGGACAAGGTCCTTCACGTGTGTTCATTCTTGAATCGCGTTTCTTAATCAACATTTGGAAATGTACGAAAGAGATACGACGAAATAGTAAAAGGCTGTTGGAAATATCGAGACCAACGTTCATCACTTACGCTGAAAAAAGGGCATGAGAACTCGCTCTTTTCTTTACCGATAAAGGATTCTATGTCTGGATTTTCTTCATAGTCCTCGATAACATGCGTCATCTCTTTCCCATAATGCCGTACATATTGCATGGATACTGTGGCCATCCCTCTTTGGGAGAGCCGGAATGGGATCTCGATTTTTATCCAGGGATGATTTTTCGAGTGTCCACAAAATACGGTTTTACGTTCCATGGGGTATGGCATTCTCTGATTCCATGCATTCCTGAATTCTCCCCAAAACACGCCGTTGGTATAATAACCCCGGATGACCACACGATCTTCTTTCTTATTCTCATCGTCATCCAAAAAAAAGTCCTCTGCCTCAATTGTATCTTCTTCTTCTTCTTCGTTCATTTCAGGGTCTTCTTCTTCTTCCTCGACCGCGAGAGGGTCCTCTTCATTCAAAATTTCGGTTCTCATTTTTTTCTTCTATAATAGTATCCGTAAAGCTATAAAAAAGAGAATCTTCATTTTTATTTTTTTTTTTACCGAACCAATAAAATGCATCGTGACGAGTTACCCTTCTTTCTCACGTCTACACTGGACAATTATAGATGGAAAAATAACAAGCTTCTTCTTGAATATTGTCGACAGGCAGGTTTGGAACATATCCCCGGTCTTGAACAACGAGAAGGAACGAATTATATTTCGGTAGTGCAATCGATTATCCTCTTTTATTATCCCGGTAGACACGATATTGTACACTGTGTGCTAAAAGTTATTCTTCGTCATCTCCTCACTAAATTTTCAGACATTCCCAACGAGGTGATTGACTCTATATTAAGTTTTCTACGGACTTCACAAATCAAGGATCTTAAAACGGCGTTTCCTTTGGATTTTTTATTTCCCATCATTGATACTCATGTAAAACATAGAATGACTCCCGCTTTACTTCGATTGTATAAACGCTATCGCCAACTTCGTCCACATTATATCAACAATGTGTATCGTTTGATGGCTCTCTTGTATATACAGATACAAAGACAAGATATAGATATAGATGAGGTGGGAATTGGACCAGAAATGGGTTTCGAGAACCGTTTCACCATCACAAAAGAACAGTTCGAGAGAAGAGCCGGTACATTTGATCAATATTATACATTCAGAGATAACAAAACAAATCAATCTTTTTCTATCGATGCGTCAGAACCTGATTCCAAAATTCAAGTTTTGAAAATCATTCTGGACATTTTGCTACAATCAAAAGAATCCGACCCCATTATCATTTTCAATTTTTGTACTGGAACATTACCTAATTGTCTTGTTGACTTGAATTATCTTTTTGAAACGATGGAAAGGGAGGAGGAGGACCGACAGGAGTTTGAGAATGCACTCCAGTTGGTCAAGTCTTGGAAATCCACGTCCGAATTTACACGACGAAAACGAAAACCAAAACCAAAACGACAAGATTAAAGGGACGCAATCACCTCCTCGGGAAGCAACACCCGCTTTTCCAAGAGACGGTCTTTGAGAGAAATCATCTTGCAAAAATCATTCGTGAGCAAGGTCGTGGCATTGTAATACGCCTGATTCAAAAGAATCAATGCCTCCTCATCGACTTGGGAAGTCATGTATTCGGATACACTATCCTCCTTATTCGTTCGAGCATACACCGTCAAAGCATTTCCCATACCGTAGTCCATAATCATCTTGCGTGCCAAATCGTTGGCCTGTTTCAGATCCTGGTAGCTTCCCAGCGACACATGTTCCTGTCCATAAAACACATGCTCTGCGGCTTTCCCTCCCAACATAATCACGAGCTTGGATAGAAGCATGGATTTGGTATACAGGCCTCCTTCTCGCAGCCTTTCTTTTTCACGAAAAAGCGTGTAACCACCTGTCCCGCCATACGTGCTCTGGATGCTTACTTTGTCCAGATCGACCATTTCGGGAAAGGCAAGCACCGCCAAAGTATGACCAATTTCATGGATCGCGACCCGTTCCAACGTTTCCTGATCCCGTGTCTCTGTTTTCTTGACAATGCCAATCACCAATTTCTCCAGCGCAGACATCAGATGTGTTTGTGTGATGATGACTCCAGCCTCACGCGCGCATAGGATCGCGGCTTCATTCAATAGATTTTTCAACTGCGCCCCCGAGAATCCAGCGGTCAGCGATACCACAGCATCCCAGGAAATCGTTTCCTCCAAGAGCAATCGCTTGCAATGAACCTCCAAGATGGCTCGACGCGAGGGCGCGTCGGGAAGAGGTACGTTGACGACTCGATCAAAGCGTCCCGGACGAAGAAGGGCCGAGTCCAGAATATCCCGGCGATTGGTGGCCCCCAGGACAAGCACCTCCTCGGCGCCACGAAATCCGTCCATCTCTGCCAATAACTGATTCAATGTTTGTTCCCGCTCATCGTTCCCTCCAAACCCCGAGGCGCTGTTCCGCTGTTTACCCAACGCATCAATCTCATCGATAAAGATGATGGAGGGTTTGTGGTTACGCGCATCGGCAAACAGCTTGCGCACCCGGAGCGCACCCATGCCCACAAAAAGCTCCACAAACTCGGACCCCGTGACCGCAAAAAAATTAGCCTGGGCCTCGTTGGCGATGGCACGGGCCAGCAATGTTTTTCCCGTTCCCGGAGGACCTTCTAACAAAATACCTCTGGGAATCCTGGCACCGGCATTCTTGTAGAGCGTGCTATTCTTAAGATACGATACGATTTCGGCGCATTCTTCAAAGACTTCCGGCGATCCGGCCCAGTCTTCCAACAGAATGGGAGACTCGCCATCGGCAGAGGAAACCGTATAACCTTGAGGCAGGCTCTTACCACCATTTCCTCCCATTGGCACCATTCGATTCATGGAAAAAAGACGTTGTATTATCTGGAATCCGATAAAAAGAAAAGGAGAAAAAAGCAATGCTTGTCCGAGATACGACCAATTCTTGTTGATCGGTTGGAAGAACATGTGCGTATTATGCTCTTTTCCTTCTCGCACGATTTCTGTAGAGATGATGGGAGAGATGGTGGTTTGGTACACATCAAGATCCGTGTCCATAGATACCACTTTTTGTAGATCATCGGCAAACACGATTTCAATAACTTCATTCTTACGGATTTTATTCAGTAGCGTTCCTAAATCTCTTTCCTGTAAACGTCCGTCGGTCAACATGTTTAAGGATTTTTTCTCGAAACCGCGGAAGATGGAACCCACATCCGCAAAAGGCATCATCATTTTCATTGGCAAACGAAACGCATGCGACACGACAAAAAGAAGAGGAAGAATCCAATGACCTCTTCTCATTTGTTTCTTTCCAAAAAAAAAACTGATTCCTTATTTTTTTTTGACTTTCTGTCCCATTAAACCAAAAACATATCAATGAGTGAGAACGACAGTAACAACACCACCGTCAAGAAGACCTTTGAGGCCAATATCAGCGAGCTGATGAATATGATTATTCATTCTTTCTACAGCAACCGCGATGTCTTTCTCCGCGAGCTCATCAGTAATGCCAGCGATGCCATTGACAAGCAGAGACATACCGATCTTCAGAATGGTGTGGTGGATAAGAGTTATGAGATTCGTATCGATCCTCTATCCAAGGAGGGATGTATTGTAATCGAGGATGATGGTATTGGAATGGATGAAGACGATCTGGTGCGCAATCTGTCGACGATCGCCACCTCTGGAACCAAGGAGTTTGTTCGTAATCTTCAGGAGAAATCGGATATGATTGGACAGTTTGGTGTGGGGTTTTATTCGGCCTTTCTGGTCGCCGATCGTGTGGATGTGATTACAAGGAAGCAGGGTGGAGCCCTTATGAAATGGTCTTCGGATGCCAATGAGTTCTACACGCTGGAGACGCTTACGGAGGGGGAGGAGACCGAGTTTCCTTCCAATGGGACTCGCATTATTCTTCTTCTCAAGGAGGATGCCAAAGAATACCTGGAGGAGGCCTCGTTGCGTCGTATCATTACCCGTCACAGTTCCTTTATTCAGCATCCCTTATCCCTTTATTGCAAGAAAACGGTCACCACACCTGTCGCTTCGGACGAAGCCAAGGGCGAGGAAGAGGAAGTGTTGGAGGAAGAAGAGGAGGAGCTGGAGGAAGGCTCGGACGACAAGCCGGTGGTCGAAGAGGTCGAGGTGGAGGAGGATACATCCAAGGCCGAGTCCAAGACCGAGACGACACCCAAGACCATCACCACCACGACCCAGGAGTGGGAGAAGTTGAATGGCGGTCCTCCGCTGTGGTACAAGAACGCCTCGGAGATCGAAGGCAAAGAGCCCTATCACGCGCTGTACAAGACGATTAGCAATGATTACACCGAGCCGCTCTATTGGAACCATTTCCAGACGGAGGGCAATTACGAGTTTAGAGGCATCCTGTATATCCCTTCCAAGATGCCGTTTGACATGCTGGGGGACAGGAATCGTGAGAAGCGGAATATCCGTCTGTATGTCAAGAAGGTGCTGGTGCTGAATGAGCTGGACAAGGAAATGCTTCCGGATTGGATGAATTTTGTGAGCGGGGTGATTGATAGCGCAGATCTGCCTCTTAATGTCTCGCGTGAGATGTTGCAACAGAACAAGATTGTGCGTGCGCTCAAGACCCAGCTCAAGAAGCAGGTGATGAAGATGCTGACGGAGGTGGCGGCGGACGAGGATATCTATGCCAAGTTCTACGAGAATTTCCATCGGCATATCAAGCTGGGTATCCATGAGGGCGACGATTCCTTGCTCTCTTTCCTGCGCCTCAAGAACAACAAGACGGAAGGGGTCATGACCCTGGATGGCTATGTGGCGGAGCATCGTGTATCGGAGGAACAGAAGGCGGTCTATTACATCACGGGCACGGTGCCTCCCCAGGAGAATGCGATTGCCCGGTTGTATACCGAGAAAGGATATTGTGTCCTGTATTTCGATGAGCCGATCGATGAGTTTATGCTCCAGCGTCTGTCCAAGTTCAAGGAATATGATCTGGTGAACATTACCAAGGATCACGTGACTCCTTGGGCACCTACTGAGGAGACCGAGACCGAGGAGGAGAAGAAGACCCTGGAGTCTTTCCTGGGATGGGCGAAGAAGACACTGGATGGTGTGGATTCGGATGTGGATTCGGTCAAGCGATCCAACAAGCTGGTGCTGGAGAGTGATCCACCGGTGGCGGTTCTTTCCTCGAAATGGGGATGGACGGGACAGATGGAAAAGATCATGCAGTCCCAGCCTCTTAGCGACGGCAAATCCATGTCGTATATGAAGGGCAAGCGGATCGTGGAGCTGAATACGGAACACGCGGTCATCAAGAGTCTCCTGGACAAGTTTTCGACGACGCCTGAAGAGGAAAAGGATGCGGTGTGCAAGGATCGGCTTCTTCTTCTGTACCGCTGTGGATTGCTGGTGGGGGGTTATCCTATCTCGAATGCCAATGATCTGGTGAATGGGGTGTATAGCGCATTGAGTGTGGATGCCTCGGTGGTGTAAGATAAGCGTCTCAGCGGACACGTCTTATCAACGTAGTAGCAATAACTTGCGATATTTTGCAATTGTTAAAATATATCTTGAAATTTTAAAATATCTTTCGATATCTTAAAATTTTAAATGATTCGGGTTGGTACTGATTGTTCTGGGATCGAGGCTCCCATCATGGCATTAAAGACGCTGCATGTGCCTCATCTTCATCTTTTTAGTAGCGAGATCGACAAGGATTGTCGTGCCGTCATCAAGAAAAATTACAATCCCAAAAAGATTTGGGAAGACATGCTCGAACGAGATCATCGATCACTTCCATTTTTGGATCTGTACGTTGCGGGATTCCCGTGCCAGGCCTTTAGCGGACTTCGGAACGATGCCAAGGGATTCCAGGATCCTCGTGGTACCATATTTTTTGAATGTTTGCAAACGATCCAAGCAACAAGACCCAAAATCTTTTTGTTTGAAAACGTCCGAGGCTTGCTTTCTCATAATGGGGGAAAGACGTTTGGCACGATTCTCTACTTTCTTGAAAAACTTTGTAAATACAACATCTATTACCAGCTCCTAAATACAAAAGATTACGGGGTGCCTCAGAATCGTCCCAGAGTCTATATCGTGGGTATTTTGAAAACATTGGATCCGGAACGCAGTTTCCAATTTCCTCGTCCGATCGTTCTCCGAAAGAGTGTGTCTGACATTATGCGCAAATCAGGACCATTGCCACAAGATACATCGAAACTAACCCCCAACATGATCGCTGTGATCCAAAATCGTCTCCAACGCCAAAATAGCAATGACGGTACCGCAAATTACATTATCAATGTTAGCGCCTCCATTGACGGATTCGGTAGCGCCATGAAAGAACTCTCTCCATGCCTAATGGCCAATGCCCATCGTTTCTATTCGACCCAATTCAAACGATTCCTCACGGGACGCGAATATCTCCGCCTTCAAGACTTTCCAGAATCCTTCAAAACTCATGAAAACGATCGAGTCACCAAGAAACAAGCCGGAAACTCCATGTCCGTCAATGTCCTTCGCGCGTTATTCATCAATCTTCTTCCTTTTTTGCTATAAGATTCTACACTGCATGACAAAGAACGCGGACCATCTCGATAAACTCTGGGTGGACCGTGTGGCGAGCGACATTCCTCATGATGGTTGCTTTTCCGCGAGTCATGCACTGGGCCGGAAGATCAATGCCTCTCAACAAAAAACATCCTGCCACGCTAAGTTTGTAGGTCTTGTTTCCAAAAACGACGACCGGGCACGACATGGAGCCGAGCTTTCCGTTGATCTTCCTGGGCATACAGTTGGAAGGAGGCCCCGCAAAAAGCCCAAATTGGCGAGAACAACCGACATTGATGTAGAATGGATTGTCGATGGCCCTTTGGCGAAAACCGTCAATAATCATTGCCTGGTGGTCCGTCATGGTCGGGATCGAGAACGTTGGATCGTTCTCGAGATTTTGGAGAAAGGGATTATCGTGTCGGAGACGATTAGGGGCATGCTCGACGTGATCGAGATGAGCTCTCCATTGGCGGAAAAGATTCTTGGCAAACTCCGAGGCAATATCCTTGCTGTAGATGTGAACGTACTCGGACGATTCGTTGACTGAAGAGGTTGTGTGGATGTTCTCAATGAGGTTGATGGTGCCGTGATAGTGGAATCCCTTATTGACGAGATCCGGTCGGTTTGATCTTTTGGCAGAAAACAAACAAAGCGTCGAATTGTTCCTGACGCGCCATAGCTGACGATCCAATGGAAGTGTCGTCGTGTACAACCTCTTCTCCTTTTGGGTGATGCTGAGACGGGATTGGGTCCGGCAATCGGCCTTGACCAATGCCACCCCGTTTCCCATCAGACGGATACTCTCTTCCTCCCGACCGTTCTCCAAGTGGAGAAAAGACATCTGTACATAAAAAAAAGAAACATTGTGAAAGAAGATTAGGATTGGTTTTTCGCGAAAAGAACGTACAACAGACCACTCTCAATAAAAGTCTGGCTCGCGCTCTTCACTTTTTTTTTTCAATGGTAAGATCCAGCGTCTTGTCCAATAAAAAAAAAAGAAAATCCATCATGCATAATCGACAATCGACAATCGACAACCAAGAATTTTTTTTTCCCTCTGTAGAGAAAAAAAAAAGGTTCGATAAAAATGTATCAGAAATTTTTTAATCAATATTGTGATGAGAATCGCGCGCTTATTACCTGGAATAGCATCCTCACCACCTCCATCTTTCCCATGGAAGTCATTCTTCTTTCCTGGCTCTCGGGGATGATCTTTCTCCAGATCAAGAAAAAGGATCTTAAGCCTTTTCTCTATTACACCGCTTGTTTTTTTGTCATGCTGGTAATTATCGCTCTTCTCTATGCTTATTCCGAGCATCTGGATTCCAAGATTGTTCCCTCCATGACCTCTTCTATCCGTCAATCCATCTTTGCGCTTACGACCAATAAGAAGGTAGGTGTCAATGCGATGCATAACGGAGAGATGATTACCAAGCTCATCAAGATTCCCAGCTATATCTTTCAGAACTACAATAATGCCGTGACGTTTATCGTACCTCTTATTTTTAGCATCCTCTTTTTTAGCCTGTACATGTATTATGTGCATTGGCAAATCGGGATTGTCTCGACGGTCTTTTTTACGGTCTTTTGTGTCTGTTATGTATACATCTATTGGAACCTGAGCAACATGAGTTATCATCGCTTCCGAATCGAAGCGTCTCTGATGAATGAGTTTGAGGACGTGCTGAAAAACAATGAGAACATTATTCTTAATAATACCGTTGATTTTGAAAAGAAGAGGATGATGACGAAAGAAATAGCGTTTCAGAATAGCTTTCGACGCGAGATGAGGCATCTGAATGGGGTCAAGATGGTATTTATTCTTCTTTTGTTGTTTTACATGTTTTTCATCATCTTTTATTGTGCGACACTGACCATGAAGGATCGAGTTCCGGCTGCCAAGCTGGTCATGCTGACCACCGCCGTCGTGCTCATGGTCCGAAGTATCAGCAGTCTCATCCGACGATGCACGGATTCCATCATGGAGGTGGGACCTCTTCTCAAGGACAATGTTTTTGGAGAGCTCATTGCGATATCACACATCCACAAAGGGGATAAAAAGAATTTTATGAAAGAATATCGTATTGATGTTCGTAATGTCAAATTTACCATCAATAAAAAGACGATTCTTGAAGATGTGAGTCTTACAATCCCGTTCCGGACCAGCGTTATTATTACCGGAGAAATCGGTACGGGAAAGAGCACTCTCTTGAAACTCATCTCGGGATATTTTTACGCCACCTCGGGTGATGTTTTTTTTGATGGGGTGAGCATCCGCGAAACCGATATCGAATATTTGCGTGAAAATATCACCATGATGCATCAACATATTACCATGTTTAAACGATCCGTAGTGGAGAATATCTTTTATGGCATCGAAGGAAATCGCGATGTATTGATGGGTCAGCTCAAGAAACTCGCCGTCTATCCTTACGTGACCTCCTTCCTTCATGCACCGGATGCCACCAAGCTTTCAGGAGGACAACGACAGATTGTGCTGTTATTGCGCTGTCTCTTCCGATCCCCCAAGATTCTCATGCTCGATGAACCGACCGCCAATATGGATCCCGCCACCAAGAGCGTTATTATGAACATCCTGGACATGCTCAAACAGAAAATGACACTCCTGGCCGTGTCTCATGATTCCACCATCTTTTCGCATTTTGATATCAAATACATTATGAAAAACGGACGACTCGTACGCGCCTAAAAAAAAAATACAAATTTTTTTGATTTAAAAAAAGATCTTTTCTATAGAAAAGAAGTGGATTTGTTGCTCGCATAGCTCAGTTGGTCAGAGCGCATGGCTGTTAACCATGAGGTCGTTGGTTCGATCCCAATTGCGAGCGCGGAGGTGTTGTGTTATTTTGAATTCCAAAATAACAGATTGGTTCAAAAAAAAAAATGACGAAATCGATGGAATGGAAGGGAAAGAAAGAAAAAGAAGGAAACAAAATGGATTATTCTCAAAAAACGCGGGATGAATTGGTGGAATTGTGTCGAGAGAAGAAAATAAAGGGGTACAGTGGAAAGAAACGCGTCGAATTGATCCAACTCTTGGCGACGACGGAAATCATTATTCCTATTCCTTCTTCCGAGAACGTCAAGAAGGTGGATGCTTCCCTTCGGATGATCGATCTTTTTGCGGGGACAGGGGCATTTACTCATGCGTTTGAACAGACGGGCAAGGTCTCGTGTGTGTTTGCCAATGATATGGTCGAATCGTCTAAACAGATTTACGATGAGAATTTTGATCATCCGTTGACGTTGAAGGATCTGAATACCGTCAAGGTAGAGGATATACCAGAACATGATATTTTGACGGGAGGGTTTCCTTGTCAGCCCTTTTCGATCGCGGGAAAACAAGAAGGATTTGACGATGTGCGCTCCAACGTCTTTTGGAAAATCCTGGAGATTATTGATCATCATGAGCCCCGTGCCATTATTCTGGAGAATGTCAAGAACCTGGTGAGTCATGATGAGGGAAAGACGTTTCAGATCATCCAAAAGAACCTGACCGAGCGTGGTTATCATATCCAATTCAAGGTGCTCAATACATCGGATATTACCGGTATTCCTCAACACCGTGAACGCATCTATATTGTATGCTTGAAAGATAAGGCTGTGGCGGATCGTTTCAATCTTGACTATCCATCCGTGGAAAAGAAACCCGTATCGGCGATGCTTTGCAAGGAACCGATTCCGTCCAAGTATTATTATACAGACGCCAGCAAAACATGGCCTCTGGTCTCCGAAGGGGTAACGAAAACAGACACTCTTTATCAATATCGTCGGGTATATGTTCGAGAAAACAAAAGTAAGGAGTGTCCGACGCTTACCGCCAACATGGGTAGTGGTGGACACAATGTGCCCCTTCTTCGTGACGCGCAGGGCATTCGCAAATTGACGCCACGTGAGTGTTTTCATTTTCAGGGATTTCCGACCACGTACCGCTTGCCCGCCATTTCTGACAGCTATCTGTACAAACTGGCGGGTAATGCCGTGTCGGTGCCCGTGGTCCAACTGATCGCGAATCGCCTGATCCCGCTTTTGTGCGACGCATCATCATAATAAATTCGTTTCTTTCATAAGGAAACAGGCGATAAAAAAAAGACAGAGTTGCAAAAAATTCATGCGATCCGTGAAATTAAAAAATCCGGGAAACATTCTAATTTTTTAATTTTTTTGGAAAATAAATGCACGATGCAACTTCACCATCGTTAAAAAAAACAAAAATGCAATCGGCTCATAGGGCATTCATAGAACTTGAAAAACGAAAGGAAAATGTAAAAAAATTATGGATGGATGTACAAGCGGATCCTCAATCTGATTTTTTAAAAAAAACGTTGTACAAGGTGGCATTTAACGAGATTGAAGGAAAAACAGAGGATGCCAGAAAAGTATGGATGGATGCGCAAGTGGATTACGAGTATAGTGTGAATGGTATGGATGATTGTTTGGAAAGGGTATTAAAACAATATCCCGATCAAATAGAATCCAACTTTTTGGAAGAGATAGATGTTTATCGCCGTCTCTCCGATTCCCGCAAGACGCGAATCAAGAACAAGGTGTCCACTCTTCTTTTAGTACAACAGCTCACAGACGGGTTGGAAAAATTTAGAACTATAAAGGGTCTTCTTACAGAACATGCTCAAAAGTTGGATACGATGATTTATTTGTTGGAACGGGCTATAGAAATAGAAATTCAAAATCCGACAATGGTGCATGGCAGAAAGAGAGAATTATTAAATACTTCTATTTTGAGAAAATTCAACATTATTCTTCACACTGGATACACCAATAATCTTTTGAATGTAGTTGAAATGGGAAGAAATCTCTATCAAAAACTATATCCCAGGGGTCGATTATCACCAAAACGACTCCTTGAATTTAAACATTTTATAAAAGATGCGAATGATCGATCAGGATGCATTGATAAACGCATAGATGATCTTTCCAGTTTTATTTATCAAGGAGAGAATGCGGTAGATATTTCATCGCCTTTTTTTACGAATCTAAGTTTTATCATTTCACGAAAATTACGCGAAGAATGTGGAAAAAAAGGTTCTCATCAAGTAATTATCAGTGATTTAATTACTAAACTGGCTCGGGATACCCATTTTAAAAATTATATCGATAGCGTACTCAAACATAGACCAAACCTTATTTATGACCAATTGAAAAAAGCAGATAGAGTGGTGCCCAAATTTCCTGACCAACATTCCCCAACATGGGTAAAGGAATGGGAAGATATTCTTGTTCCGATTTTCCGTTATTTGATCGACGACTTGGCCATCTTTACTACGACGGACGATGAAATGTTTCTTATCTGTCCACCGCCTTTACAACAACATGATTGATAGTCATATGGGACTATTCAATAAAAATTTACCCAGAAAAATTTTATTTTTTATTTAGAAAAACACAGAAATGTATAAATTCAGATATAAACATCGTGAGCGTCCCCCGGGTCAAGATGATCCTGGTCATCACTTTAAAGTTGAAGCAGAGAGAGCCTATGCAGAATTTAAAGAAGCTGAACAAAATTTGGAGTACCTCAAATCACATTGGATGGATATGCAAGCGAATTACGAGTTTCATGTGAATGGTGTGGGTGATTGTTTGGAAAGGGTATTGAGAAAGTATCCCGATAAAATAGAATCGACTGATTTTCTTGAAGAAATCGATGCCTATCGCCGTCTTCCTGTTTTTCACAAGCGTTTATTAGAGACAAAGTTTTCAGAACAAATTTTCATGCAAAGGATGGTATATGCGTTGCAAAAATTCAAAGAAATACAGCGTTTGATTACAGAACAGACTGATGCTACTAAACTGAATACCATGATTGGTTTGTTGGAAGAGGCGATTAAAATTGAAAGTCAAGAACATCCTCTGATAAGCGATGACGTTAAAAATCGCTATTTAAATGATGCTATTTCTGCGAGATTCAGAATCATGCTTCATATCGATTGGACTAATACTACTGGTTTTAGAACTAATGTTTTGAATGTGGTCGTACTGGGAATGAATCTCTATAAAAAATTGTATCCCAGGGGTGGACGATTGTCGCCAAAAAGATTGCTTGAATTTAAAGATTTTATGAAAAACGCCAATGATAGATCTGGTTGTATCGATCTTCGAATCGAGGAGCTTTCCAGCTTTATTTTCAAGGGAGACTATGCGGTGGATATCAATGCGCCTTTTATCACAAATCTAAGTTATATCATTACACGAAAATTACGCGAAAAATGCAAAAAGGAGGGTCTCCAAAAAGTTCATGACAGGGAATTTATCAAACAATTGACTCTGGATAGAGATTTTAAAAATTTCATTAGAAGTATGCAATATAAACGACGGGGAGTTATTGACGATGAATTGCGCGATGCAGGAATTTATTTGAGACCTCCCGAAGAGTTTAGAGATGACCGAACATGGTCTAAACGTTGGGAAATCATTCTTGTACAACTTTTTGACTATTTGTTGGTATTAGGTATCATTGATATCGTGGATGGATTTGTTGATTGTCCACCGCCAGTGCAAGATCAACAACAACAAGGTTAAAAAACTTTACAAGAGAAGCGGATGAAATCCGCAATTCTCCTTTTGGACGGTGCTTGTATTGTAAAGAAGGAGACGGGACAGGAGAATCCCTTCGTCCTTGTCAGGAATATGGACCAGACCGTACACAAAATCCCCTGTGACATTAGTAATAATGAGGTACGAATTACTCATCACCCCCATTTCACGGATACAAAACGTCTGCATCCCCAGGACAGGTGGCTGTAATTCGAAACAATTCATAATATCCACCTCCACCATTTTTCGCATCTCTCCCTTATACAGGGTCAATAAAGGAGGGGTTGTGGATGTGTTGGCGGATGTGGTTGTGGTTATCGAAATCTCGTACAAGAGGGTAAAATCACTTACAGGCGTGAATTGAAAGATGGCACAGGATAAATTCATATTGTTTTCCTTTTCATGAAAACTCGAGTAATAAATGCTCTGAAGGTCCGAAAATCGAAAATTCTTTTCAAAACGGGTACCGGCAACTCCACAACAAATGATGATTGTTGTCATGAGGATGCCTTGTAGAAATTTCATAAAACAAAGCAGAATCAATCGATTATTTTTTTTTGTTTTCTTTTTAAAAAAAAATAAAAACGAGATAAAAAAAGAAAGGATGAATCTCGATTACGATCTCAAGAAATCGCTCCATAATCCCGACTTTGGCACGTTGTTTATATTTGTCGACAAGAAAAAAATCACCTTGCTCCAATTCCTCTGTCTCATGCAGTATGAATTCTTCTGCGCCTTTTTTGTGTCGGTTCTCATGGATATCGGACGTGACAAATTCCATGACCTTCAATTTCCAGTTTTTCACAAGGAAGACTATGCACAAACACTGGAACTGACAATTCATTTCCAACCCAAAGAAAAAATCACACTTCCCACTCAGAACAATCTCACGATTTTGGAGCGACAGCGCTTTGTCAACGTGCTTATCAATGAACAGAGTCTTATCTTTATTCCCAACAAAAAAGTCAATCTTTCGAATCTATGTGAGATGCTTCTTCCCGAAAACAAGATTCTGTTTCAAAAGATTCTCAAAATCATCTTTGATAAGATCTATCTGATCCTTCAGAATGATCCATCCAAGAAATGCCGATTGGATTACAAGAATAATTTTTTAATTTTTATTCTTCGAGAAAATTAAAATTATATTGGGCATTCTTTAGAGAAGGTCTTTTTAATTTTATTTTTTTTTTTTCATGGAGGAGTCATCGTCATCATCGTCGTCGTCTACTTCATCTTCTACCTCTATGCGTTCTTCCATCACTGGAACACATTCTAAATTTGCTCGTAAATATCACGCCAATATGCAACGAGTGAGCTCCGGGGGAGGAGGCGGATGCGCCCAATGCCGTGAGAAAGGAGCGCCTCTACCTGCCCGTGTACGCAATATGCTTGGATAATTTTTGTGTCTATGTTTGCATTTTTTTTTTTCATCACAACCCAGATCAAAAAAAATTATCGTGATGCATTCCAGATTATAATCTGTTGTTTCCATTCGTCCATTGTTTGCATCATGCCATGATTATAGGGATGATGCGCGACAATCTCACGAATATCGTCCAGAAATGGTTTTTTCTTATATCGGGTGATCTCTTTGTCTGCCTGATAAAGAACATGTTCACGGAGCGCTTCCATGAGATGCACGTGGACAGAAAATCTCCAATGATGAGGAAAAAGAAAGAGAGACACCACGGGCGTGGGAAGCTGTTCCAGATGTTTCCAATGCAGGACAAGAAAAGGACGGTTGGGTAACACCGTATATACCTTGGAAAACATCCTCGAATCAAAACATTCACGATCCATTACCTTGCGTGTCGCATGGCTACGTGTAATTTCTAAAGTTGTCTGATGGAAAAAGAATCGAGAGAGGGATTCTCGATGAGGTCCCAGATCGTAAAGTTGCACGTTCTTGTTCTTGTTAGGACTCACCCGTGTCATAAATGTCTTGTGTACCTGTGATAACTCCAGTACATGGGTTTCGGTTTCTGGAAATTGTTGAAAAAAAGCGTAGCATCGTTGTTTCCACATATCGAACGTTTTCTTGTCCAATGGATAAATCTCCAAAAGACGATCGGTACACGACGAGGATGAGCAATACAGAGAAAGAAAAAAAGACAAGAGAATGCACACCTCATCTCTCTCAAACACGATCCCTCGTTTGGACGGAGGAGGATAAGAACAAAAGAAAGACTTGTTCTGTGTGCGTACAAGATGAAGCAAAAGGATCGTGAGAAGAATAAGTAATCGGCCCGCCTTTTCATTCTCAAGCACTTTTTTACCGCTCTTCATAAAACGATACATCATGACCGCACATTCTGGCTCCAGATCAGATTGTTTTGCAAAATGGAGGATACGGGCACTCTTCAATAATCCATGCATCTGTAGACGATTCATTGATGGATTAATCAGCGCGCTTCCCAACACCACCGACGGATCGAGCCCACGTGTCATCAGATCAATAATGACCCATTCCCAAGAATATTCCATCTCGGTTCGATAACATAGATGCTTTAACAACGATCGATGAAAGGCGCGAACGACTGTTCCCGGACCCGTTCTCCCCGTTTTACCGGCTCGCTGATCCAGCATGGTTTGATCACACCATTGCAGGGAGACCACTCCATTGGGCATTTTGTGATAATAAACGCCAAGATCGACAATTAAGGAAACATCCGGTAGGGGCAGTGCTGATTCCATGATATTGGTCGTGAGAAGAATGAATCGTTGGGAAGAATCCCAGGGTAAGACATGTCTTTTCTGACCTCCATGGTACAGAATGCAATCCTTGATTCCATATATATCCTCCAGATAGCTCTTGTATTGCTCACAGTGATGATGAGAAGCAAGAAAGACGATGATCCTCGGATGTTTTAATGGATACTCCTCGACCAACATAGAAGTGATATATTCTCTCATGAGAAGACTTGCCTGTGTAAAAGGGGTCTTGGAAAACCATTCCCTGTACTGGATTTGAACGGGATATCGAGGAAGACAACATATGTTGGGCGCGAAATAGATCGAAGGGAATAGCATCTGCATCTTTGATCGATCTAAATTGGAAGAAAGGAAGTATATTCGTGGGGTAAGAGCCCACTCACGGTGAAGAAAAGAGAGTAGTCGTAGAAGCGCTTCGTAATCCAGAGAATGAAATTGCGCCTCGTCAACGACTACCGTATCGATGGGTTCCTCTGTGTTGCTCTGATAGGTATCCAAGAGCGTATGAAACGCCAAACGAGCATTAAGAATGGACACGTTTCTATGGTGCTCTCCACGCATTATTTTCTTTTTCATTTGTTCCGCACGAGAAATCGCCATGGCGGTGGGTTGGATCAATAGAATATGTTGACCGAGAAAATCGGCGGTGGAATTACCCAATAAAAAGGATATCATACTTCGTGTCTTTCCACATCCAGCGGGACCCTCTATACTCAGAATAGAATGATTGTAATAGGTTTGTAATATTTCACGAAGCATAATATCGATATTGTTATGTGGTTTTACGTTTTTCGAGTCTTGCGTTCCTCGTCATTTTTTTTTTCTCTTTGGGTTATACAAGTTCTTACTTTATTACTGCAGACTTTTTAGATAACGCCATCGACCCATTCTCATCCAATAATCTTGTGGAAATTTCTTTCGAAGCCATTCCAAGAATTTTATTCTGCGCCTTTCATTCTCCTTCTGGATATTCTCTTCCTTTTCCTCGTCAATCTTTTCCTTTTCCTCCTTTATTAGAAACGTTTGAGGAGAATCCATCTCGTACGCGTAATGGTGTTGGCGCATATATTCTTGTGTCGCCCTTTCAATCCTTCTTATCTCGGCGATGGAAAGAGAATGTTCATACTTGTGAAGCGAAGATTCAATCGGTTGGGAATCATTATTTTCCCAGAGAGGGGATGTACGTGACATCCGGTACGCTTCTTCTGAACACGTCACATCCAATACCGTGGGATGATACGGAATGCTCATAAATCCACACACGGTACGAAAAAATTCCTCCGGATCATGAACAAAATCTTCGTAGCGGACCGTCAAAATCTTCTCGGGATATTCCGATCGGATTTCTTCGACAAGACTACGTCGATGTAACCACGTCTTGAGATTCAGATGCGTATAAAAATCGTGGAGGATGCACTGATTCATGCTGGCAATCTGTGCCCTGGGATCGCGTACCACATCCAGAAATAATATATCGGGAATTGTTTTGACCCATTCTCGCCATTCCAGAACAGAGTCCTGGCTCTTATCCAATACAACACGTGCACCATGCTGAACGGCACCCATACAGTACATTTCATACACGACACGGTAAAGACTCCTTTTTTGAACATCTTCTTTACAAAGCGTTTCCATGACACAAAAAGGATCCGGAGAGAAGGAAGACCATCGTAAAGGGCTGGTGTGGAGAAACCCAATCACGTCAATAATCAGACGCTGATAATTCTCATCGATAGAAAGATCACCATATTGACAAAGAAGTGGGAAAAAATCGTGGATATGAAGGGGATAGGGAGCAAAGACGTCGGGATGCAGATCCAGTCGCAATCGGACAGCATTGCTCCCACACCGACGCAATGGAATCATCATGACATATCTCATGCTTTTAGCAATCGTTGAAAAAAAAAAATAAAAAAAGAAGACAAAATAAATTTTCATGCGTTCTTCTTCTTCTTTCTTTTGGTTTTTGGCGTTGATGGGGATTGCTTTGATCTTTTTCTTTTCCTTTTTTTCATTTTACTCGATCCCTAAAGTAATTTATACTTACTGGGATCGTTTTGAAGAGAATGAAATCGTTCAGACCATTGTGTCTACCTGGTCAGCCAACATTCCCGGGGATTGGAAAATCAACATTCTATCGGCAAAAAATGTTCATCTTTATGTGGACCCGAAACTCTTGGAACGATGGATGGCGCTTGACGATCCGATACGATTCTCTGATTTTCTACGAGTTTATCTTTTGAGCACACACGGGGGAGTGTGGATGGATGCCGGCATCCTGGTGACCAACGGCTCGTTTTTGGATACCTTCCGACAAGAAATGATGCATCGAAAGACGGATATCTTGCTCTACGAATTCAAAGTCTTCTCTCTCCCAGATCAACCCTATCTGGAAAACTGGTTCTTCATGTGCCCCCAGAACAGTCGATTTATGAAGGATTTGTATCATGAATTTACCCGTTCCTTGACAATGGGATTCATTTCCTATAAGAACCAGGTGCTGGCTCCGCATGTATCCTTCCAGTATATCCGACTTCAGGGAGACGATACCTATCATATGCAACATGGGATCATCAATTATCTCGTCAAGACCAAGACAAAGACCAAAAAATATTCCATGCTCGTCAAGAATGCCGAGGATAGCATGTTCAAGGCTCAAGAAAAGAATGGTTGGGACAATGAGAAACTGATCCACTACCTTTTGGAAAACAAGGATTGGTCTTCCTATTATGCCATTAAATTGACGGGCGCCAATCGAACGCCTATCACGGCGCGTCAAGAAGAGTTTATCGAAAAATGGCACTGCTAAAAAAAATGATCTTGTCTTCAACAAAAAGTATAAACAATGAGATTTTCTTTATCGGCGACAATCCGGAAGAAACTTCGGGAGTCTTATACTATGGATGTATATACACACAGGCCTGTGGAGATGAAATTACGATCGATAGAACATGTTCTACCGGTCAGTTTTGTCAAGGATCGATTACCCCAGATTGATCCACTTCATTTATTTATCACGGATAGTAGGGTCAATTCTTTTCGCAAGAATTATCGATTTGGAGGAATTCCTGAGCAGAGCGTTGAGGACAAATGGGAATGTTTTACGGAAAATTATAGAGATCACAAACGACGTCTCTTTTGTCCAGGAAAGGGACATCGTCTGGTAGCCCATACGATGTGGAAGATGATGCACAAATATCCCCATCTGCAACAAGAGGAAGACCAATTTTTTGAATCATGGGAAATCTGGCAAGAATGGCTCAAGAGACCGTGGACGCCAATAGAGAAATGGATGTGGTCCAAGGCAAAAGATTTTCAACACCGTTGAAAAAAAAAAAATTGGAATCTTTTTGGACTTTTTTCTTTTATTTATTTTTCATCTTCTAAGCATAATCCTATGAATCCTGATTTATTGTATGCCTTGCCCCAAGACATTTTGACCAAGATCTATACGTATGATAACACGTATTTTCATAAAATGAAACGATGCATTGCTCACGTACGGCTTTGTGGAGCAAGAAAAATTCGTTTACAGAAAGAGATTCGTCGACTACAAGAAGAAGCAGAGGTAGAAGTATTATCTTTACCGGGCGCGATACGCAATGTCAGTATTCTCTTTCATGGAAAAGAATTCCGAATGAAAGTTCCGGTCGATTATCCTTTTGAACCCCCTGTGGTGTATTACGAGGATAAGAAATTTAGGACGTTTGATACGTGGAGTCCTGCGGCTTCGCTTCTTACCGTGTTGTTGACGTGTGAGGTAGAAGAGAATGGTGGTTGTGAGATGTGTTGATGTTGGGTGAACCAGGAATGAGAGTTAACGTTATGAGAATTCCCGGTTTAGTTTACAGGATAAAATTAATCCACTATCGTCGTTACGAGGATTAATTTTATTTTTTCAATTTTGTAGAACAATCATTCTCTTTGTAAGCACGATCGAGTGTATTACCAAGGTATTGAAAGAATTGTTGTTGTTGGGGTGGTAGTAGGGGTGTTCCGATTTTCTGACGTTTTTTTTTGCGATGGATATTTTTTAGAAAAATCTTGGCCAGGATTTTGTCACAGGATGGATCACAAAAAGGTTCTCCCTCTTTATTGGCCGGAGGAGGATTGCACATGAAATATTTACATTCTTCTTCTCTCGGACGGAAACGTGCAAGAGAGTCGGGCAGATCCTTGAGGGGACAGCATTTGTTTCCACAGTGATACGCCAGATAGGCTCGTTCATCGGGTGTGATTTTACCGCCTCCTTTTTCCAGGACTTGACGTATCCGAGCATTTTCTGATTGTCGTTGACGCTTCAGAACCTGTTCAGCAGTAATCTTACCCTTGACATACCTCCATGCTTGTCCATGAAGACCACAGAATCGTTTTCCCGGAAGAGGACGATTCGTACAATCTTCTCCGGTAGAGGCTTTAAGAGCCGCGCAAAAGCCATCCTTTTCTATTTCGATAGATGCTATGATGCTATCGATACAGTCACGGAACTTGTGGTTTTGGAGATATTCATTATAAATACGATCTCGAGTTGGTATGGAATCTACAACCTGTTTCACACGAGGATGCATTTTTTTATTTTTTTATTTATAATGATTCTCATAAAAAAAAAAGACACATAAATGGTTTGGATAGAATTGATTTTGACACTGCTCTTGGTGATTCTTGTGATTGGAGCCCTCATGGCCGAATTCAATGATATGAGAACGGGAATGCACCCCTTTGTTCTGGAAAGAAAGATCCATGAAGAGCTCCACCCCCGTCTTCATGAGACAAATTCGGTCACAGATATATGTGATTTTTATCTTTCCAGCAAGATGGACCAGCCGTATCTGTGGCGACATTGTACGCTCATCGCCTTTCTCTGCGCCATCTTATCAACTTTATTTGTCAAGATTTTCATACCCGCATTCCCTTATATCACCTTTGTGCTCTTGTTTCTCATGATATTTTTCATCCTTTTCCTCTTTCTGTCTCTTCTTCATTTTCATTATCTTGGTAGCAAGTATTTGTTTATTAATTCCTGTTTTGAAAAGATTAAAAAGATTTCTCGGTAAAGATATAAAAAAAAAAGAAAGTAAAAACAAAATAATAATGGTCAGCCACCAAGGAACCTACGAGTTTTTTAATAACCAATTTGCATTTCCGGAGGCGGCGTACCGGCCGTGTCCCCTCATCAAGACGTACCAAGAAGGAACGGTCATGTGGTATATCGAAAAATATCATCCCAAGTTTGCATTTCTTGTCAAGACGTCTCGTCTGGATTATCGTATGGATGATCCACAGTTTCAGGGAACGGTGTTTCTTCCTCTCGAGGATTCGATCGTTCAAGATGAAATCATCAATGCCGATGCGAATACGGCTACCAAGATTGTGCGCTATCATTTTATGAATGGCTTGTTTCCGAGGGATGTGCTGTACACATCGCCGTATCAACAATTGCAACCGAGCATGGATGGTAACTATATCATGGCGACGATTACTGACAAGGGTGCGATGATTCTAAATTATACGACCCCCATCATACATTATGATATTAAACTTTCTAATGGCATTATCCATATTGTTTCTCAACTGTTGGATCGGCCCTAAACCATCGTTTTATTTAAAGAAACGATTTATGAGTAAAATGATGCGAGAAAAAAAAACATGGATTGAAAAACAAATGCATACCACCGATAGCGTCGTGGAAGACAATATGGTGTTGCAACCGGAGAAAATGACCCGTGCTCTTTTCCCGCACCAACTACGCGCCGTCAAAATGATGGAAGACCTCGAATCTCGTCGGAGCGTCTCGTCCTCCTCGTATTTCATTGAAACCAAGATTGGCATCTACTCGGATCTGATCGGATACGGAAAAACGTATACGATCGTCGCTCTTATTCTGCGCGACAAGATGGATTGGTATGCGACGGGAGAGGGTGGTTATATTAATGAGATGATTTCTGGAGTGTTTGGGAATGGTGTTTTGGTGAAAAAAACGTTGTTGGAATATAAGAGGATTTCGGCCACGCTCGTGGTCTGTAATCCATCCATTATCCGTCAATGGAAAGAGGAAATCGATCGGACGCCATTGCGATGTACCGTGGTACACAAGATGCGATGGTTGCAAGAATTGAATGTCCACGAGTATGATGTGGTCCTTTGCCTTCCCAGTTTTTATAACTCTCTCTTGGATCGTTTTTCTTCGTATGCATGGAAACGTTTTGTTTATGACGAACCCACGCACGCCAAGATCAAGTCCATGCGATCTCCGGTCAGCCAATTCACGTGGTTTATCAGCTCGACGCCGTACGACCTCATGCACAAATCACCGCCTTCAAATCATTTCATGTACAGTATCTTTTCTCATTTTATGGATTTATCGACTTTAAAAAATATAATTATTAAAAATCCTGATGAATATGTCCGACAATCGTTTGTAATGCCTCCCATTGAGCACAAATATTATGAATGTTATCAACCGATGCTCTTTTTGGTCAGGGATCTTATCACAACAGGGATCGCTGAAATGATCTCCGCGGGGAATATAGAAAAAGCGATCCGTCATTTGGGAGGCGATTCCACGTCCAATGTGTACGATCTGGTGTATAATGACAAGAACGAGGAGCTCCGTGAAGCCCTGTCCAAGATCCAGAAATATGAACGCCTCGGAGACGAGGAACGTGGCGCCAAATGGAAATCCAAAAAAGCGACACTGGAAAGACAGATCCGTGATTTAAGAGTCCGTCTTTCGGATATTCTTCGTAACCCGTGTCACATTTGTCTATGTTCTCTTCATCAACCGGTATTGATTACTTGTTGTCAAAATATATTTTGCGGACATTGTTTTCTTAGCTGGATGAAAAATAAAAAGACGTGTCCCATATGCCGAGGCAGTGTCTCCTCGGACCAGCTGACGTATGTTCAGACACTCTCCGATCCCGATGCCACGACGACCACGACCACAACAATCACAACGCCTCTTGCGCCAGATATGGTCGCTACCACGAAACGGAGAAAAAACAAGCAACAGGTTTTGCTGGAAGTGCTGGAATCACGTGCGGATGGTAAATTTATCATCTTTTCCAATTATGACGAAACGTTTCAAAATATACGAGACATGATGCATGAGGAAAAGATATCCTTCTCGGAGATTAGAGGATCTATGGATACAAGAGAAAAACAACTCCAGGATTTCAAGACCGGTACAAAAACCGTTCTCTTTCTCAATTCTCTCACCAATGGCGCTGGAATCGGAATTCAGGAAGCCACGGATGTAATTCTGTACCACAAAATGAATGAGGACCTACAACAACAGGTCATTGGTCGTGCCTACCGTATCGGAAGAACTCAATCTCTTGTGGTTCATCATTTGCTCTAAACCTGTTGATCACCGACGGATAACAATCGATCCAATGCCCGCTGGACACCTGCACGATATAGATCCAAGGCGGCCTCGCGTCCTACAAAATCAGAAACGCGGGACCATCGAGAGGGTTCCCGTATATCGGATTTGTAATTAGAGAAAAACCAATGAATATTTTGAAGATCCACGGAAGATATATCGGTTAAAGATACGGTTCCCTCTAACGACTTTTCATAAGGAATCGCTAAAAGTTTTTCATCCTGACCCTTCTCATCCTCCATAAGAAGAGCGCCGACAATATGACAATGACAAAACGAACCAGGCAGTAGTAAATGATCTCCTCCCTCGAGGACAAGGACATCGAGCTCGTCTCCATCCTCTCCAAGCGTATTCGGAATAAAACCATAGGCAAAGGGATAAGTATAAGGATAAGACAAGACCCTGTCCAGGACAAGTTTATTTTCTCCAAGGTCGTATTCCAACTTTTGATTGGAAAATTTGGCTATTTCGATATATACCGATATATGTCTTGTCATCTCTTTCTTTTTTTTTTGTCTCAGATAAAAAAAAATTTATTGTTTACTTCCACTGAAGAACCGTCTGGAAGGTCTCCAGGGCTGATACCAAATTACCCTCGTTGGGATATTCATACTCCTGATTTTTATTGTGCAACAGGGAAACCGAAAATACTCCTCTATCGCAATCGTATACACTAACCTCTTGATTCCTGGATGAAATGCGCAACGGGATTTGGTATTTATCGTCCCTCTTGATGGTATAATGATGGATGGGTAGACTTTGATAACTCTCTTCCTGTAGCGTCCTCGCCATGAACGATATCCATCGAAAAGAACTCAGCGGCTGTTTACTACCCATCTCGACATGGTCATCCCGATGCACGAGAGCAATTAGATATCTCTTTTCGTTCATCAGCAAACAATTGAGTCGACACACATACATCGACATGTTTTTTCCCGCATCCTTCATTTTTGTCATTAATGGATCGTCATAGTAATGACTGATGAGAGAGTAAATACTATCTCTCTCGGGATTGCTAAAAAATATTCCGCTCATGATTTCTTGTGTGGTTTGTTGGAAAAAAAATATACTTTTAAATATCTTCTTGTGGGTAAAGAAAAAAAACAAAAAGACAATCAAGAGATCATGGCGACAATGCGTGGTTATGGATCGATACGCGCTGCGTATCCCCCTTGCGTTGCATGTGTCACGGGGAGTAATGACGAAAATAAAGAGGAGTATTCACCTCCTGTGACACTGACATTACCACAATGGAGACAATACGTGGCTCAGGGACAGAACACGTTTCCCGGCGATGCTATTGTTCCGGGAGGAACCACGGCCGATGGAGCTGTCTACGTAGGTCACGTGCGTCAGAACCCGTACACGGCACCGCTTCCTGATATCAGTGAAGAAGATCAGGAAGCCGGTGCCCAGCCCCTTAAACCCTACTGGTATTATTGAGAAGGAGAAGGAAAAAGAGAATAAAGTGTACGATAGACGGTTGGGAAAGCGGATCCATCGGGATCGTAATGCCAATCATCACTTAGATCTTTCTTTTGAAGAAAGGCGGCTGGATCCACACAAGAGACATTTTCATACTTTCGATCCATCTGAACAAGAAGCTGGTAAATCTGTTCCCGATCGTCCAGGTACGGATGATCGTTGTTGAAGATCCAGTTTCTGATGTGCCCTACGAGAATAATGGTGGGAGATGAAAATTTTTTATTGACGTACTCGATCAATTGGATAATATCTTCTCGACATTCCTCCACACTCTTGGTGCGGTAAAGAGATGGATTATGACCTTCGATCTCTTCCTGAATGGGTAAACCACCCTCGTGCTGGAGCGCATTCTTCATACTACAAATCTCAAACAGAAAGATATCACAATGGGTGTGAAGCTGGGTTCGCAGATTCTGTACGGCCTGTGAATAATCATAATCAGGATCTTTACTGCAATAATCATTCGACCATCCGTTGGGACATGACATGGAAAAAAGCTTGTGCTGATCCTTATCGGAAAGCGTCACGTCTCCCATTAAGAATTTAAGAGTGGTCAGATGCTGTCTCGCAGTGTGTAATTTTCCCAAGAAATTCTGTCCTCCACGAAATTCTAAATTGAAATGATGCAATGATCGACAGAACAAACCGGCTTTGGACTGTATCTTTGGATCAAAACAACACAAGAGACGACAACTTCCCAATGAAAATACAATAGGATATTTCATGCTCTGATTAATTAATATATCTATCATTCCAAAAAAAAAAAATTTTTTTTTGCCTATTTTTAGAACATGGATTTCTGTATAAATTTACCACAATTCTTCGATCAGACCGGAATGATGCTGTTGCGTTTGCGAGAGGATTCAACATGGCAACTCGTCCACAATGATCCAAAATTTATTGAAAAAGCTCAAGACAGTCGGATCTATTGGATGGATGGAAATGTTGTCGTTTCCTTTAATGACGATAGTGTTGACGGGTTTCCAATATCATATCGTGTTCTCACCATGGATAACAACTCCTCTCCCTATTCGTTCCATCTTAGCCCCGCCAGAGAAATGCTTGTTCATTATCCTACGGATAAGATTGAGAAAAATGCAACTCTCCTGATCGAAGACGTGGTACAATACGAATTCAATCATGGTTTTTTTACTATCCTTTACAAGAATGAAAAAATATGCAGTCCTGTTTATCACTTCCAGCACATGAATGAGAAATACGGTTCCAATATTTTATTTTCTATGAGCACACCCGCCATCCATTACAAGGACGACAAATTTCTTGCCGTCGGGCATACCAAGATTGATTATCGACGGTCTTATTCCGAATATCCAGAATTCAATGCCTTTGTGAAATCATGTCCTCATGATCATTATCACGATAAATACATTTATCTCATGTTTCTTTACGAATTCAACAGCTCGCTGGAAATCACTCGAATCTCTTTCTACTTTATCCCCATTCATCATCATAAATCCGAAGAAAAATATCTTGTTTTTCCCTCGGGGCTTTTTGAGTATAATGAAAGGATATATATTACCTATGGGGAAAACGATATCAAGATGAAGATGGTAGATTTTCATCGAGAAGAAATCGAAACACTCCTTGATTATGAACAAGACAAGAAACTCGCGCCTCACTGTGCTTTTCTGGAAAGAGACGTGGTGGATTTTACAGAAATCATTCCACAGAGCAAGGAGCCAAATACCTTTGTCTTTAATAATTCCATGATTCATTGGAAGGATGATCTATTTCTTTCCGTATATCGCATTGTGAGTATGCAGAGCGAGAACAAAACCTTCTGCGATCCTATGAACATCTGGTACGAGGTCTGGGGATGGGGTTCGGAGAGTGAGGATATCGATATCAAGGAGGAGGATGGAGCAGGTCCTCGTCTACTCAAAACATCAAATAGATTCCGAAAAATAAAATAATGACACATAAATCATCTCCTCTGCATGAAAGAATATTTTACGCCTTTTGCAAAATATTCTTTTCAGATGATCCGTTAAAGTAATTTCGAATTTTTATTGTTTTATTTCGTTTTCTTCTTATCGATGATGCTCTTGAACATATCCATGAATGATTCTGGATTCTCATTAAAGCTAACAAGTAAATCTCGTAATTCTGGATCTACAAGTGTAGGATCATTAAGAATTCCCATGATTTCTTCATCCAGCTCTCGACCACTCGAAATGAGAAACATGGCCATAAATAGGTCTTCTGATCCCCGTGTTACAAATAGATCTAAAGGGGCACTCGTGATATCCCCACCAGCATCAATCACTTCTCTTATAAAATCACGATATTCGTTTCTTAAATATCTTAGTGTAGTGAAATGGGATATCCGCTCATACATATGTAATAAGTTTGTCAACAATATCGTTTTTGCAAGAAGAGGTGATTCACATTCAGTATTAATATCCCATCCCTTTTGTACTAAAAGACGAAAAATTTGTCTATGCAACTTTAGCATTTCCAGTTTATTGGTTTTACTGATACCACCATCCAGTCTTGGAAAAATCTCCACTCTTTTTTTTCTTTCCCTGGACAACATATCCTTGTCCACAAAAGGGAGAAGATCTCGAAAGGCTTTTAGTGATTCCAGATTATCTAATAATAATTCAAATTCCATATATCGTTTTTCAATATTTTGTCTCGTCTGTCCCTTGGCCAATTTACAAGTCCTACTCAAGCTCCCAAGGTCACGATCAGAATCGATAAAATCTGCCAGATATCGAAAGAATCCAGGATAGTACACATTGTGTAATCGAGATCGGATACCTAAGATGCATTTAATCTGTTTCTCATTGAGTTTCTTTTCCTCTTTTAAAAATTGGAATAGATCCTCTCGTCGGTACTCAAAAATTCGATCATAAATTTCTTGTACAAGAACATTCATATTCTTTTTCTTTTTCCGGGATAAAAAAAAATTGATGATTTTGAGCACTTTGTTGTGACTACGTCTTTTTCACAGAATAATAAAAACAGGGATGGAATTACGTGAGCTCGATTTTATCCAGTTTGGTATCTATTCTCCCGAAGAGGTCATTAAAAACTCGGTATGTGAGGTCCACAATGTTAAACTCACGGGACCGAATTCCGTCTATGACGAACGCATGGGTGTCATGGAAGCCAACAAGAAATGCGTCACCTGTGGTCAGACCGAAAAAAAATGCATTGGTCATTTTGGTCACATCGTGCTCAATATCGATGTGTTGAATCCACTGTTTAACAAGCTGACAATGCTTATTCTCAAATGCATCTGTTACAAATGCTCTCGGATCCTCTTGTCCAAAGAACAGCTTGAACTCAATAATCTGCTCAAATATCAGAAACACACGCGTTTTAACCGTATCGTGGAAAAGATGGACAAGATCGATTTCTGTACCCATTGTGAAACAATCCAGCCACGGTATCTTTTTTGCACTCAGGACAAACATTTCTACATGATTTTTAAAATGGATGGAGAAATGATGCGGATGCAGATGTTTGAGAACGAGATCCGTAAAATCTTCAAGAATGTCATTTCGGAAGACATTGTCCTCATGGGCTTTGATCCCTCCAATTTCCATCCCAAGAACCTGGTTCTGAATGTCTTGCCGGTCATCCCCCCGGTCGCCCGACCCTTTATCCTCGCCGATAATCTGACCTGTGACGATGATCTGACCATCCAGTACCAAGAAATCGTCAAGGCCAATTTTCACATCGGTGATCCCAATACAAATGACAGCAAGAGGACCAAATTCACCCATGCGCTGAAATTTAGGATCAAATCCCTGTTTGATAATTCAGGAGATCGTCAACGGGTGAGCAACGGTCGTCCTCTGAAAGGGATCAAGAAGCGATTGACAGGAAAAGAAGGCCTGATCCGTAATAATCTCATGGGAAAGCGTGTGGATAAATCCGCTCGTACGGTGATTGGTCCTGATCCGACCCTCGACGTCGATGAGATTGCCATCCCTCGAGAAGTGGCGGATATCCTCTGTTATCCCGTTCGGATCAATGATCACAACAAGGCCTATCTGGAATCGTTGATTGAACAGGGACGTGTGAATTTTGTATTGAAAGACGAGGGTAATATCCGCATCAATATCAAGTATGCGACGATGAATCAGGGCACCAAGCTTTTTTATGGCGATGTAGTCATGAACAAAGATGGTGGTGGGATGCGTGTTATTAAGCGAGAAGCCGATATCTTTTCTCTTGCGCCCGGAGAAATCGTTTACCGCAATGGAAAGCTCTTGCGGAATGTCAAGGAGAATACGTTCAAACCGTATCCTCTCCAGGTGGGGGACGTTGTCGAAAGAAAGCTTCAGGACGGAGATATTCTGTTGCTGAATCGTCAGCCGACACTCCATCGTGGATCGATGATTGCCCAAAAGGTCAAGATCCGTCCCGGTAAGACGATCCGTCTCAATCTGGCCATTACCAGCAGTTTCAACGCTGATTTCGATGGGGATGAGATGAACCTGCACTGCCCCAACACCCCGGAGACCGAGGCCGAGCTTCGCATCCTTTCGTCTCTCCAGGAAAACATTATCAGCAATCAATCCAGCAAAGCAAACATTGTGATTGTCCAGGATTCGTTGTTGGGCTCTTACATGATGACCATCAAACGCACCAAACCTTTTTCTCGAGATACCTTCTTCCAAATCGCCTACTCGTTGGGAGAAGAATCGTTGCGTGGATTGGACAAGAAGGTCACAGCGTATCGTCGGGTGAAGGGTATCACGGATCCAGGGTATTACGACGGTAAGATGCTTTTCAGCCTCTTGTTACCGGATGATTTTTTCCAGGAAGATCATAACAAGACGGATCTTGAGGAACCAGAGATGAAGATTGAAGAAGGACTTTTGTTGCGAGGAGCGATCGGAAAGTCGAATCTTTCCAAGGGAGCCAATTCCATCATTACGCTTCTTTATCACGAGTACGGAGAGGCACGATGCGTTCGTTTCCTGAACGAGGTGCAGTTCTTGACGAACCATTTTCTCATGTACCACGGATTCAGCATCGGTGTGGGGGATTGCAAGGTGACCAAGTATGACGAGATCCAAAAAAATATCTCGAGGGCGTTTACCAAGGCCAAGTCGATCGAGGAACATACACAGGATCCCCGACTTCGAGAAGTATACATCTTGTACGCACTGTCGGGCGCAAGAGACACCGGAATGGCGATTGCGCAAAGGGCACTTGAAACCACGAATAACTTTCTGTCCACTGTGACGAGCGGAGCAAAGGGAGATTACTTCAATATAGCGCAGATCACAGGCCTACTTGGCCAGCAAAATCTGAACGGAGAAAGGATCCAACCGACCTTGAATAACTTCTCAAGAACATTGCCTCACTATCCGGTCGAAAAGGTTCATTACGATGAGGATATGAGTTTTGAGTCACGGGGGTTCATCCGCTCTTCGTTTATTCATGGGTTGAAACCGAGGGAGTATTTCTTTCATGCGATGACGGGTCGTGAGGGGATCACGGATACGGCGATGAAGACGGCGACGTCAGGGTATATTCAGAGGCGTATGATCAAGATTGCGGAGGATGTACAGGTCAAGTATGATGGGACGGTGCGAAACTCGGCGAACAGTATTATCCAGATGGCGTACGGAGACAATTTCCTGGATCCTATGCATACGGTCTTTGTCAAGAACAAGCCGATGCCGTGCAACATCAGTCGGATCATGAAAAAGATTAATCATAGACATGCTGCTTCGACTTCGAAAAAGGGGCTTGTGTGATTTGTTGTTCGTTTTTGACAAGATTTGTCAATTGTAACAATAATGTCAATTTCTGACAAAAGATGTCAAAAATTGCAAAAGGGTTTAAAGAAATGAGTTTCTCTATAAAAAATGGAACCCGTTATCAACATTGTCAAACTCATCGAGCGTAATCCTATCACTCGTATTTCTTCCGAGTCCTTTCACAGCAAGCTCACGGTGAAAATCAAGGATAATTTCACCGATTCTCAACAACAATTATTTCTGGCAACGTTCTTTTGCTACCTCAATTATGATGTGAAGTCTTCCTTTGTGGTGGACCTGGATGAAATCTGGAAATGGACGGGGTTCGCAAGGAAAGACCCTGCAAAACGATTGTTGGAAAAATGTTTCACGATCAATATAGATTATATAGTGGAAAACTTTGCTCCACCGACCGGTGGAGCAGGCTATGAAAAAGTTTCTGACGATGAAAAAGATACTCGCGGTGGAGCCAACAAGGAAACCATTCTTATGACGGTCAACACCTTCAAGAAATTCTGCCTCAAGGCCAACACCAAGCGAGCCGATGAGATCCATGATTATTACATCAAGCTGGAGGAGTTGCTTCACGAGGCCGTCATGGAAGAGAATAATGACATCCGCGATCAGCTTTCTCTTACCCATACACGCTTGACTCAAAAAGACAAGAAGATCAGTCAATTGAGCAAGTACGTGTTAAGAAAATTTAACAACAAGTTCAAAGCTGGTAATTGTGTTTATTTTGTTCGATCCCCCGCGATCAAAGATAGATTCAAGGTTGGGAGTACCGCGAATATCAATACTCGATTACAAGATTTTAGCACAAGCTCACCGGAACCGTTTGAAGTGATCGAGTTGTTTTTCACGGAATTCCACACCCTGTTGGAAAAATCGATCAAGGAAATCTTTTCTAAATGCCGTGTCTCAGTAAATTGCGAATGGTATCATAACACCGAACAGGATGCCATTAAACAATTCATTCTTGAACAAAAGAAAATATACGATAAATTCAAGATCTATTCAGATATTGAGACCGTGGATAAGCTGTTGCATCCAAGTAATGACACTTCACAGGACCAGGACCAGGACCAGGTATCGGAACAAGTTTCCGAGTGTGAAGAATCACCATCAACAAGCGAGCTTTCTGAATTTGAAGAACCACAAAACGAGGAGTCTTTGAACGACGAGGCGGTGGCCGTCTATGACAATGAAAAAGTATGTAAAACGTGCCACAAGAATTTACCCCACCGGTTGTTCTACTGCATCGACAAATCCACTCGACAATATTTCGATTCTTGTATCTCGTGTCATCAGCAAGAAAATGGTGGTATCGAAAAAAAACAATGCACCCGGTGCCTGGCGTTGAAAGAAAGATCAGGTTTTGTTCTTGACAAGACCAAGAAAGATGGGCTTACCTACGAGTGTAAGGATTGCAGGTATGAATTGAATAACCAAAGGATCCAAAAGCTAAAAGAAGACAATCCCACTTTTCGAAAGCTTCCGTGTTCAGAATGTCAGGAGTACAAGTTCAAGAAAATGTTTTTTTGGGATACCTCCGTTCCTGTCACGGAAGCCACAACCGTCTATCTTTCTCAGTGCAAGGATTGTTTCTCTCGAGCCAATGGTCCCCATAAGCAATGTTTTACATGCAAAGGGATAAAGACTACCGAGGAATTTGATAAAAAGTCGGCGAATAAGGATGGCCTGGAATCGTATTGCAAGACGTGTCGAAAAGAAGACCGTGACAAGATACGGAATGAACAAAGAGAACAGAACAAAAACAAGAATAAAAAGCAATGCCTTCAATGCCAAGAGTTTCTCAAATCGAACATGTTTTTCAAGAATGAACAACAGGAACTCTATGATCTTTGCATGAATTGTTACACACCTTCTTCTCTACAGTGCAACAAGTGTCTCGAGGTGAAAACGAAATCTTGTTTCTCATTGGATTCAACCAAGAAAACAGGTTACAGGACCCTCTGTAAATCTTGTTCCTGGACGAGAAAAAGTCGTCCATTTACACCTCGTCGAATAGTTTCAATACCCCTTCCCAATTTTTAATTCGAGGATAGATACTGATGAGGACTCTTGCTAAAGATTCGAGGTAGGATTGAATTTGTATCGCATCGGAAGATTTCATATTGCTTATTAGATCAGAGTACATATCACGTACTGATATTTTTTTATCGATCAGGTCTTTGTATGTTCTTGCTCGATCTTGAGCTACAAAATTTTCCAGAACCTTGGTATAAAAATATTCCCTCAAGGTGGAAAAGAAAAAATAGCGGTAAGGATCGATACTCATAATTTTTTTCAACACCCTGGTTTCCATCTTACGATGAAGAGCATCATCAGAAGGATAGATTTCCAAGGCTTCTTTATACAGTGTCAATAATTGGTCGTATTTGTTTAGTGGAACCATACCTAAAACAGGAAGACATTGTCTCAAATATACCAAATATTCCTCATCGGTTTGAGGAAAGATGTTTTCCCGAAGCAAGCAAGAGGATTGTAAAAAATCGCGAAATTTCTTGTTCCACTCGATTTTTTTCCATTCGAGCTGGAATTTTTTCTTCATCTGCTGAATAATTCTACTTCTTTTCTGTGGAAAGGGTACGGAGGAAGCTTTGGAGACTTGATCAGGAAACATATTTAGGTACATGAGCTGTATTTTATCCGGATTGGTCTGGAATTGATTATCGATGTTGACCAGAGTAAAGGGTTTTGTGGTTGTTCTCTGTTGCATCTTGGTTCACGATTCACAATAATGATTTTTTCTTTTCCTCCAAAAAAAAAAAAAGAATCGAATCAAAACTTGATTATAGCGAGTTTTCAATAGTCCAGCATTCATCTATCGTCTTTGTTACTCCAATTATGGTTTTCATCCCATCCCGGATGCTCGTTCCAAGGCTTGATCTTGCCGATGAAATGAACGATTTTGATTTTATACTGTCCGACATTTAGTATGAAAACGGATCTTCAGGAGTATAAGAAAGCATTTTTTATTGTAAAAAAAAATAATTTTATAGAAAATTATTTAGACGATTTCTAAAACTTCGTTTTAACTAAAAAATAATGGATCACATTTCAAAATTTTTTCTCTGTCATGAATGGACATTGTCTTTGGAGGATTCCTTTGTGTATTTGTTTTGAACAGACCAATTCGGAATCCATCTACCGATATATGAGATTGAGGAGGCCATTTTTTTTGCATTATAAAATATTCTACCAAAAAATCAACTTTTTCTGTCATATTGTATTCTCGAAAGACGATCCTCTTATTTTCAAAAAACAGAGGATCGTGTGTGAGGAGTTGTTTTCGTTGTTCTTCATTTATATGAACACGTCCATGTCTCACATTTTGGATAAAGTCTTTCATCTTTACTCCATATTCGGTTCTTCTATCCTTTACCTTACACCATTCTTTATTTTCTTTGAAATCATCAATGATAGAATCAATACTTAATTGTGTTAGGGTTTGATTTATGGGTGATATGATATCTTTGAAGGTATCAAAACAAGTTATTGGGAGGGGATGAATATTTTCTATTCTGTCAGAACATAACTCTATCATAATCTTGATTTTATCACTATTCCATTGACTTGAGCCTCGACTGGTGTCGTTGGAATTAAGAAGGAATACTGGACTATTGAATATATCACATATTAATACAATATTATTTCGAGAATATCCTCTAAATACATCCATTCTTTCCAATGATATTTGGAATGGGCCATTGATACGCATACAGATGCCACTGTAATGACATCGTCCCGACTGTTTGAGATAAATCTCGTACAAATCATTGACAGAAAGATCGAATGTATTATTTTCACGTTTTGATATGGTCCTTTTGTTATCCCTATCATTTGTACGACTCCTCGCACTATTGACAAGATTTCGCATATATCCATTCAAAGTTAATCTGCGCGTGGCAGTATACTGATCCAAACAAGATTTACATTTCATGGATTGCGCACTAAAATTATCGTTATCAAGAATCTCATCACACTGAGTACATTGATTCAGCATTTGGGACATCACAGGAATTTTTCGCAAACGAAATGATGAACATGTTTGTGCTTCCTTAACCTTTTTACTGATAAATTCTTGTTCATCGTGATTGGGAATAGTTCGCCCAGTATACAAACAACAAAAAGATCTATATAGATCAATATCCCACTGATGACGTCCATGCTGAAATTCTAAACATATCAGTCTAATATTGCCTTTTAGGTACCCTTTATTATTATCAACTCGATCAATGGAACACTGCCAATCTGATGTGGTTTTTAATTGCATAGCTATACCTGATATATAACATTTACCATTTTGACCCTTCCACAATTCTTCAATATATTGAATGTCAATATCAAATACATGTTGTCGACCCGATTTATTTCTTTCGATAGTGCGATACTGAGCATTTCTGACAATGTGCTTTAAATAGTGTTCATCATCGTTCCGATGCTTTCCACAAGAGATACAAAGTCGTTTAAATTCCTGTTGTCGTGTATTTTCATGTAAAGGTTTCATTTCTTTACACTGAGGGCATTGGAAAACCCCAGTAATACTCTCTTGTTCCAGTCGTTTTTGTCGCCTCGCTTTTCCTCTCTCAATTCGGGACGAATTTTGTGAAAGTTGGATACATGTCCAACATACACATCCAGTCTTTTGGAATTGCCTGTATGCTTTCTGCACAACATTTCCACATTCACATTTTCCCTGTAAAATTAATTTGCAATTTCCACGCTTTTTTTTATCATCTGGCAGGATTTCAAGATTATGTTTTTTCACGTAATCTTCAAATATACTTTGACTTTGACTTGGCATTTTGGTTTTTTGATTTGCTTTTATTTACTTTCCCCTACATCACCATCATTTTTTTTTACACACCTTAAAATTCGGGGAACCCTATATTGTATTTCGAATCAAAAGTTGATTATAGCGAGTTATGAATATCACGCAAAAGGGATTGACCCCCTACCTGGTAGACAAGTGCCAAAAAAGAAACCGGATCGATATGATGAGCATGAGCAAAATAAACGTCCGTGATACACGAGACCAAGCCAGGTGGTATCGGTTGTTTGATCCATAATTCCATAATAAAATGTCGGGTGGCCATTAATTTTGCTATCCTGGGATGTGTAAGCAGAGAATACATCTGATATTCACTTGGCACAAAATGACTAAAAGAAGAGATGACTTTCTTAATATATGGATTATCAGGGGAATCACGATAGGCATGCAATTCTTTGCTTCCAGCCGCTCCTGATTTACTATAATCAAGTTCAATCAATAATAAAACAGCATCAGGATTTAATTTTTGTATGGCATCTAAATCGTATCCTGCACCATGATCTTTTCTAACCTCTGGCCAATTGAGAAATAATAAAGAGTGCGAAACATAAGATGGATTGGTCGCAAGATAGCGGTCGACGGTCGCATAATCAGGTTCTCGTTTCACACGTGCATTTGGTATAAACGTATGAGGATCGGGATCAATACAGATCATTGTCATACCAAGATTTTCTTTTTTAATGATGGACTCCATCATGGATTCAAGAGATCCAGAACCCGATCCAACGCTGATGATTTTATCGATCTGTGGATGCGTTTGATGAAGCTCGATCAAGGTTTTTTTGATTAGTTGCAAGGTAGGTGCTAATCCGAGTTTGGTCACAAAGGGATTCATGCCAATATCTTTGGGTAGTTGTTTCTGACGTTGTTTTTGATGGTCAGATAGCGCTATACCTGTTTTTTCGAGATAATCATCCCACGGAAGAGTGGTGTCTACAGCGTTCTGTAATACTTTATGATCCGTCAATCCTGAGGAAAGAATTCGTTGAAAATCATCCCATACTGCGTCGACTGTTTGTCTAATCTTTTGTTGTCGTTCTTTTTCTGGTAATCGCAATATCTGGGTACGTCGTAAAAGTCGTTCTCGAATATGTGACCTCAATTCTTTATCCTTCTGTTGCATGTCGATCTTTTTTTTTTCTCATCAACAAGAAAAAAAAATATCAAAGTGAAGATAAATGCCAAGACTGAAATTGTATTGTGGCAATGCTATGGCTGTACCCCCCGGTTATGATGAACGTGGGAATCGTTTCCAGTGTATGAAGAAAGGTTTTGGATCTTGCATGGCCACCGGTCAGCAGGGTTCTAAAGTCGGCCAGCGTCAGGCACAGCCTAATCCCAACCGTCCCAAGATTTATTGTGGTACTGATCTAATTCTGCCCGCTGGGTATGCGCGCTTTGGTAATAATCCAGAGTGTCTCCGAAAAGGCTTTGGGTCCTGTTTGTATTCTCCCCCTAAACCGTACGTTCCTATCCCGGATCCCTGGTGTGAACAATTTTACCAGGATTTCAAAGACGATGAATTTACACGAGACCTGTGGTTACAGATTACCGCGACGCTGACCGACGAGGAGTGGGCAAGCGTACAAGAATATCTAAAGTTGGTGGAAATGAACAATCAGCCCGGAGTTTTCAAGATCCGAAAGCGACGTTAGGCCGCTTTTTTACTCAGATAGACATAGGCTTCTAAGATAAATCGTTCCTTCATCAGCGCCTTGTCATTCGCCATCTCTCGGGCCATATTGAGGGCATCGGGATCTTTCTCAAATTCTTGCTCGATTTCTTTCCGGATGATTTCCAGGATATCGTCGATGGGGAATTCGTTGACCCTCGTTTCTACGAGTTTCCAAAACGCATCATCATCATGAGTGGCTCGTTGAGAAATTAATTCCTTAATCTCCGAGGAATAATTGGTTTCAAAAAAGATTGTAAAAAAAGCATCTAAACGATCCATTAATGTTGTTGTTTCTCTCTCTCTACCTTTATGCCATATAAAAAATTTTCAAGATGTCGATTGAAGATGACTCCGAAGCACATTTTCCAGGCATCGCGGATCGTACTTCATCTTTTCCATCAGATAGCCCATCCATCGGTAGCTTTTGAATCGGAAAAGAGGCATTGTCAATGGATTCATATCGGCGCCCCCGACACTCACCAGGAAGCACGGTGTTTTTCCCGTGACTCGGTGTTGTATAATGGTGTCCTGGTCTCCCAGCTTGTAATTCAGCGCCGTTCTATCGATAGCATTGGTGGATCCACAGTATCCAAAGATTTCATTGGTATGATCAAGCGCCACGAGGTCTTTGAAAAAGGGTTCTTCGCAGTGCTTGTTGACAATCATCTGATCATCCAGTGTATGATTGTTTTCGTCACTTCCATAACGATCGAGGAATCGTCCAAGGATTTGGAGAAGACCCTCGACGGTACCCATATAGGAACCGCCGTTCAGATTCCACCGACGGGACATCCATCGTGAAGGGGGTTGAAATAAGAAACGTCCCATCTGCGTGATGAGATTCTTGTCTTCTTCGTTCTCGACCATCCAGAGACACGGCTTGGCGTGCTGGTGGTAGATGGTTTCAACATCTTCAGGGGGACGGAGCACAAGGACATCAAAGGCATCGTTGATGACCACGAGCTCTTTGGGATTCTCGAGATCACGGAGATACTCGACATAAAGATGAAAACGATGAAAGAATCCTTTCCAGGAGCTTCCCCAGCCAATGACTACAAGATCGTATCCAAGATCCATGGCCTGTTTTTTCAGGAGCTCAAAATATCCCTCGGAATGGGTGGCGTACACAAGTAATTTCATGTTTTTTTTTACCAATCAGAATCACGTTTTTAGATAACATCGCTCTACGGCTCTACAAGAGTTTCCGTAGATAGGGTATCGTTCCTTCCATTCCCTCGATCCTCCGGGCATAGACAAGATCCATCTTGACAATCTGATCGGGGCCATAGCGCATCCATTCGCTTCGTTGGAGAGAGATGACAAAGATCAATAGATTGAAAAAAAGATAGAGGGACGATTGGACCGGAATGCGGTGGTGTTGAATAATATCCATCAGAGATTGAATCAGATGTATATCGATTTTTTTTTCTCGACGGTAATGTTCAAAGATTCGTTCAATGTCTTGTAGGGGTAGACGTTTCGTGGAGAGTATCCGAGTGATCTCGGTGTGAAAGGCTTCGGTATCCATCTGGAGCAGTGTCATGAGGAGGTGGCCCATGGAAAGATCTCGATACACCATGCCAAAATCATAAACCACGACTTCTTCTCCCGAGAGGACAATGCCCCAATTTCCGTCATGAAGATCTCCATGAATACAATTACGCACCAGCACCTGATCATACATCCATAGTTTCAGAGACGTGAGTAATTCCATTTGTTTTTTTTGAGAGAGGTTATAAAATTGTGTCGAGGACATTTTAGGGACATATTCCAGCACCAACAGATCTTCTTCTGCCGCATAGACCTTGGGGATGCGGACGCGTAACGACCCGATCGAAGATGAAGAAGAATACCATGCATGATATTGTCGAAGGTTGACTCCTTCAACACGCAGATCCAGCTGGTTTCCAAGTGCGATCATGACAGAAAAAACATCACCTACACTGGGAGGGTCGATCCAGGCAGGAAGCATGTTGATCAGAGTCATGCACAGGCGCACAACGCGCATCCATTCCTCGAAATCGCGTTTCACACCGGGATGACGCACCTTGATCACCACTTCTTGTTCTTCTTTTCCATTCTCATCATAAAATCTTGCGCGATGAATCTGAGCGATGCTTCCGGAGGCGAGGGGAGACGGATCCCATTCTTGAATCATGGCAGAAAGGGCCGGGGAAGAATGAAGCGTCTTTTTTGTAAAAACATCGGAATGAGTGCGACAAGAATCCTGTAGCGCGTACAGCTCTTCCAGGAGAAGGGGTCGATGAGAGTCGGTATATTGATAGAAATAGAGATTGGAATATAGTTGGGAAATTTTGATGGGAACCACGCCAAGGGATTGGATCAAAAAACGAATCATTTTTGCATGCATTCTTTGACGAGGGGTGAGTCGCATATGCAAAAACATCAAAGGAACTATAGTCATGACGCCGAGGAATTTAATTAACGTTCGCCACATGGGAAAGAAGGGAAGGAATCTCTATTCCATAACAACATTTAATTAATTGATGGAGATGAAGAAGAGAAGGCCTCTTCCATGACATCCCGGACATTTTTCCACCAACTGCCCACTTTTTGTGCTACCATCTTGGCCATCAAGGTAGGATGACTACGCAGATTGGAGGAAAGAAGCATGACATATAACCATTGAAGATCCAGTGATGGAACTTTTTTCCACGGTGAATTTTCTACCGTACCGATAAGAATGGCTTCTTTTTCCAGAATGAAAATATGATCGGTGGGTTCGATGCCCATACCTTGATCACCATTAAAAAGGACTACAGGGATCACGGGACCGCCGCCATTATTCCATGCAACGGTGTTTTCCTGAAGGAAATTCAGTATATACAACAGCCATTCGGGCTCGGTAAATTCTGTCGACGGATCGACGATGAGACGAGGTGAGGTGACTTGGCCAATCACGCATAGGAAAAGGAGAACGGCGAGGATGGTCACGTAAGACCGGGCCTCGTTGTAAAAGCCGAGGAGAATTCGCTGGGGATAATTCTTGGTCTTGGAAAGATAACAGAAATATACCCAGAGAACAAAGATGCGCTCTATCTCGTATATCATGATTTATTCCAGAGGATAGAAAAAAAAAAATTCAAGGGATCATCCCACTCCCCCATCTCAAATTCCTTTGACAAAAAATCGACCTTTTCTCATCGGTTTGGATTTTTCAAGCAAACGTTCTATGATAAAGGGTCGGAAAGGGATCGTGTTGTCAAAAAAAGGGTTCTGAATCGCTTGTAAAATCTTATTCGGAGTATGTTGAGAAAGTAACGAAAAAATGCAATCAAGAAACTGATCAAAGTTGTAGAGGGTTCGTTCGTAGAAGGCCATGTTATACAAAACAAGGTCCTCCAGAATTTTTTTCACTTGATGCAAATACAGATCATCGTTGATGGGAGATCTTAATATGATCCTACCGTCGGAATCGGTAATGGAATAAGGAGTATCGTATTGTTGAAGATAAGAAAAGAAAGCCTTCTTGGTCTGCGGGTTGATTCTATTAAAGATAGGATGTTGATAAAATAATAACAAAACATGATCATAGAGAGCACGATCGGTATGTAACCCTGGGAAATTTGGATAGGATTCCCGGAGATCATCGTTCAATTGCTGGATAAAACGCATGGGTTGAAAAGGACTGAAGACGGGGGTATTTGTCTTTCTGAATCCTTTTTTTCGATATTTGGTAAATAAGTGGGTGTGGACGGGGTTATCATCAAAGGTGATTTTTTTGGAGGGTTTCGTCGCGTGAAGAATCTGATGGAGCATTTTTTGCACCGTGTCTCGATCGGGCAGTTGAAACGTCTGTCGGTTGGGAAGATAGTCAAAATTAAATTCCATTTCTTGAATGTCTCCCGTTGGTTTCCATTGGAGTGTTTTCATTTTGATGTCATGAGCGACAAGAGGCGACAGTCTTGGAAGCAGTTTCATCATAAATTTTTGGGTCAATTTTTGTTTCGTGATGGTATCAGAATGAGGAATACGAATCGCTGGATGAAAAGAGACCTTTGATCGGAACGCCATTTCTTTACTGAAAAAAAAAAAATAAAAAAAAAACAATTAAGAGTGACGATCTATTAATGAAGAGCACCAAGAATAATTACTACGCAGAGTGAGAGTTCGATGCTCACAATAATGATTCCTACACAGAGATAAACTATTTTGAACTGTTTTTCCTTCTTTTCTGCGGGAGTAAGACGCGTTTGTTGGGTTTGTAGGAGTTCGGTGAGACGAATGTAATAGGTGTAAAGCGCCATGATGGTGATCACCACCGCCATAAGAATAAGGGTGACACTGAAGAATCCCGCGATCCGAGAATTCATTTCCAGGGAAGAAACTCTTGTCATGTGATAAAAAAGCAGGGAGACCGTCATGAGTAAGAAAGAAGAGGATAACCATGCACAAAACTGTCCCTCGGGAGCCCATAAACTCTCTACCGCGGACGATAACATATTTTTTTTTTATCTGAAGAAAAAAAAAGTGATTTTTGGGTTTCTTCTGTTGGAGAAATTTTCCAAGCCAGGCCTTGACAATTTTTTTTTTTATTTTTAACTTTCTTTCTAATTTTTTTTTTAACCACGACAGGAAATGAAAAAAAAATCAAGCTATCGGTTTATTCCCATTAATGTGTATTTTCCACCGGCATCACTAAAGAGGGTATCCACACGGACGATGGGGACACAAACAGAGGAGCCACCGCCACAACTACCGCCACCACCACCGTTACCACCACAACTACCGCCACCACCACCGTTACCATCCCCGCCTTCTTCACCTCCGCCGTTTATCTATACCCCGCCACCGACACCCCCCTCTTCGCCATCTCCCATGCCTCCTATGTTATGGAAAAACGAATTTGAGATTCCGTATCGGGATGAAATGGATAATCAGTTCCACGTCCAGATCTATCCCTTGTGGGAAACATTGGATCTCATTGATCCAGAGAATATACAACGCGCGATTCAAACCGATGGATTTCTTGCCTTATCCATACCATTGGGAAAAAAGTTTTCCAAGCCCAAGACTCGAATCACGACTCTCCAACAGCTCCTTCGCGGTTTGGCCTTTGTCTATCAAAACCCGAGTTTTTGTTTATGGGTAGACAAGGAAACACAAGAGATTTCATTGGATCCCACTGACAAGGAAATCATACCTACATCCAGCACTACAACGATCGATATCTACAGGCTGGAACGCGTCGGATAAAAATCCTTTTTTTTTTGTGGAAATAAAAAAATGCAATCACTGTCACGTAAACACTATACTCGTCCCTATATGGAAATCAGAAAATCGTCGTTTCCAGACGCCGGTTATGGTGTTTTTGCGACCTATTCAAGATATCTGTCCAGGAGAAGAAATGATTTGTGATTACGGGTCCGCGTATTGGAAGAAATCACCGGTACCATAAAGTCTTTGAACAAAAAACAAAAAAGAAAATGTTTGATTTTTTTTTGAGCATTTCTTCTTCTCCACAAAACACACATCGACGTATATTTGATTGGATTCAGAGATCTTGTTCCGTCATAATATCTCGTTCACAGAATTTGGACCAGGGGACCCATTCCTGAAAAAATTTAATCTTGGCGGGTGGATGGGGGATCAGTTCCTGGATATCAAAAAAGGCGATGTATTCCTTCTTTTCTTGGGGTTTATAAAAATAAATCATGGACTGATAGCTGGGAGTCGAGAGCGAGTTGGTAAGGATTGCATGCGTATCTTCCAACACAATGTAGAGATCCTTTTTGGGAGCGGTGGAAGAAAGAGAAGCATACCGTCGGGAATGGACGCGATATATTTTTTGTGCACGCAAGTAGGGCACGACGTGATTTGAAAAATGCAATCGAAACGTGGGATCAAATTCAAATACGTGTTTCCACAATTCGTGAGGAAGACACGAAAACGAAAAAGAAAAGGGATGCATCTTTATCTTTTTTTTTTCTGAAAAAAAAAGATAAATGCTAAAATAAACACTTTCTATGTCCACATATATTCAATCTCAGGCATTGGCAAAACTGACTCAAAACCCGCAACAAGCTCAAGCCTACTATTTAATAAAAAAAGTTATACAGGGTATGTGGAAATCAGAACGATTCAAAGATGCTCAAACATACAAACGTGAATTTATCCATCTTATCAAAGATGCTAAAAAGAGACACGAAATTGATCTCATGATGGATATCTATCGAATAGAATTACAAGCCAATAAGATATACTATGTAGGATTAAATTTGAAAATGATTCATCAATATGATCTTTCCATCGAATGTTTCCGAAAAAGTCTTACAGTCTATATATATTTTAACGATATATCAAAAATTAAAACATGTTTGTCAGACATAGTGGACATTGCTATACAACAAGGAGATTATTTTAGAAAAGCAATTAGAAAAGCTCCACAAGTTCTACTACAACTTCAACATCAATTTCTCCGCCTCCCAAAAGTTGGCGGTGGTGGTGGCGGTGGCGGTGGCGGCGGGGGTGGTGTTGGTGGAGGTGGTGGTGGCGGTGGTGGTGGAAGGGGGGGTTTTTGTGGGGGTGGTCACGG
>Ga0114966_10000159_pt1 | contig 63516 bp, 56 predicted proteins | sample M_130207_XF_Meta_FD_87029 | JGI IMG/M metagenome (GOLD analysis project Ga0114966, IMG submission 87029) | Freshwater microbial communities from Lake Montjoie, Canada to study carbon cycling - M_130207_XF_MetaG | ecosystem: Environmental > Aquatic > Freshwater > Lake | place: Lake Montjoie...
ATTAATAGATTTTTTACATTTATATATCATATAATAGGTACAAACAATAAAATAATTAGGTAAGAACAAGGTAATTATGAATATGTAATATGCCCCCGCATAACGGAGGCATATTAAAAAGAAAATTATGTTTCTACTAATCAGAAACTGTTAAACGCTGACGTCCTTTGGCTCTTCTTCTTGCCAATACCTTACGTCCATTTTTAGTTTTCATACGTGCACGGAAGCCATGTACATTTTTACGCTTACGTTTACTTGGTTGATAGGTTCTTTTCATTGTTTCTTAGTTGTTAATGAATGTAAATATTTGAACTTTTTTATTTTCTTGGTTTACCACATGAACAGAGTAAGTTGCAGAGGCCAAACATGAAGTATTAATGACATCCAAATTCTTAGATGTCCATACTTGTGTTCCTATCATTACATCACCTTGTGCTTTCACAAGTTGTACATTAAGTAATATTACAAAACATGCAATAATGTAACCTAAATGGAGCTTTTTTTGTTATATAGATACTACAGACTTTCTCACACCGCCCTTTGGCGCCCCTCTCCGAGGGGAATAAGAGATAAATTACGCTCTATATTAGAGAGGTGACAAATTCTGATTTGTCAGTGTGAGTGTATTTCTCACCCCGCCCTGCGGGCTCTCCTCTAAAGGGGAAAAAGATAGATATTAATCTCTAACTGAACCGCACCCTAAAAGCATATAAAAAAGCTTATACATAAATGACAAAGGGTTCTGATATCATTGTATCAGAACCCTTTGCCATTTATTATGATATTTTTGGGGGTTCGCCGCAAACCTCATAGGAACAAAAGCACTAATCCCTCACGCAACGAATAGATAATCCATTGCCTTTATTGTCGTCTTTCCGGCCCAGCGTTGCAGAATCAGTACGAATACCCCGTAACCAGGCATCACGTGTATCAAAACTTGTAGAACTCCACCAAGCACCAGCCAATGAGATATACTCGAAATCTCCATTGTCATCACAGACGCCACCTGGCAGACCATTAAATCCACTGCTGTTATCTCCATTACCATTGAAGAACCAGCCAGTAGTACTCTTCATTTTATAACCTGCTTTGTCCTCTCCTCCTAAAAATAATGATAATGCAGTCCACTCTGCATCACTTGGCACATGATAGCCTTTAGGGGCTATTTGTCTTGGGTCGTTGGCCGCATGCCAATTGTACAGTTTGCCATAAACTTCACCGAGCCTTTGATCATGTAAATAGTAACACCAAGCTCCCTCATTCTTTGCTTCAGCATCCTGCCATTCTTCGGCAGTACTTGCATGGCGGATGGTATCGCCATTGCGATATCGTTCAGCATTTAGATTTTGCGATATCCATTTTTGTGTACCTATCATTTTGATGCTGTATTTGTAGCCATCACGTACATCAGTAAAAACAGAATCTGAATCAATAGGTTCTGGTTTTACAGTTGCATTATCTTTACAACTAGCTATCAGTAACATTGAAAAAAAGATAGAGTAAATCAAATTCTTCATCGGAAACTCTCATAATTGAAAACTATATTAATTATTGTATAAGCAGTTACGATTTAGTGCATTGTCTAACATAACTTTATACGCACACTTCTTTGATTATTGTTAAGTGCTGTTGAATATACATAATAATTTGTATATCAATCAACACAAATTCCGGTCATTGAGCTTTTTTTGTTATATAGATACTACAGACTTTCTCACCCCGCCCTTCGGGCTGCCCCTCTCCGAGGGGAATAAGAGATAAATTACGCTCTATATTAGAGAGGTGACAAATTCTCAATGCGAATCTTTTATCTATTTATTTTTGCTACAAGCTTTGCTACAGTAAAGTACTTCATCCCAATCTTTCTCCCACTTTTTTCTCCATGAAAACTCTCTAGAACATGTTTTGCATGTTTTAGTAGGTAGATTTTGTTTTTTTACACCTTTCATTTAAGCAGGATTTAAGATTGATTTAAGTATTGCTTGAACTGTTGTCCCATCTGCCTTGCCTCTTAGCTCTTTCATGGCTAAACCCATTACTTTACCCATATCTTTTGGACCTTGAGCGCCAGTTTGAATGATTAATGCATTAATTGCAGCATATATCTCTTCTTCAGATAATTGCTGAGGAAGATATGATTGAATGATCTGTAGCTCAAGTTCCTCTTTTTCTCGTAAATCAGATCTATTAGCTTGCTTATACATTTCAATTGCATCTTTACGTTTTTTTGCAGCATTTAGCAAGATTTTTTGCTCATCTTCTTCTGTCATACCATTTTGCTCATTTCCACTTTTATGAAACTCAATAATAGCAGCTCTAAGCATTCTTAATGTGTCAAGGCGAAGTCTATCTCCAGATTTCATTGCCTCTTTCATGTGCTCAGTTACTAATTGTTCAAATTGCATTATATGTCCTTTTTATTAATGTTTCACAAAATTAGTTTGTTGAAACATCACATTCAAGTTATTCCTCTTTGGAAATAGAACGTGCACAAGGTAATTTGCACTAATGAATTTTTGCATTGCATATCTTGAATACTTAATATGAAATCTACATCACCTGCTAATACTGATAAACAGAGCTTTTCTTGGCCAATTGCATCTGCCATTTTTATCGTCACAACCCTATTTTTTTTCTCGGATATCATATTAGGGAAATCTTTTTTTTGGGATGATATCACTGAATATGTATACCCAATGCTTAGCTATGGTGCTGGCATGGACTATAAAGGTGAATTACCATTGTGGAATCCATTCCTGTTTAATGGAATGCCTTTCTTAGCAGATTTTCAAGCGCAATATTTTTATCCGGGACATTGGTTCTTAAAGTTTTTCTATAATCCAGAAACTGGTTTAATTACCCCCAAAATCATTGAATATATCATTATAATACATTTTCTGATTGCACAATTTGGTATGGCTTTTTATGCTAAGTCCAAAAAGATCAGTATGTGGGGAGCAATCTTATCTGCTATTTCATTCGCATTTTGTGGGTCTATGGCTTTAAAGACAAATCACCCAATGATAGTATATCAATTATCACTATTTCCTTTTATTCTTTATCATTTCGAAAAAGGCATTTTATCCTCAAATTGGCTCAATACTCTTTATAGTGGAATACTATTAGGAATTGCTGTATTGGCAGGACATGCTCAAACCTCAGCATATATCTTAATCTTTTTAGCTGTCTATGGATTATGGTTATTGGTTCATTCTTTGCAATCAAAAGCAGGAAATGTGCAAAAATCTATATATCATCTCATAGCAATGGCATTACCTGTAATTATGGCATCTTCTATAGCTGCAATTCAATATGTACCTGGATTAGAATTAGCTTCATATTCTGAAAGAAATGACATTACATATGAAAAAACCACCGATGGATCAATGAATCCAGGACAAATTTTCACAGCAATAATTCCCAATATATATGGCCATATTACAGGGAATCCAAATGCAAAATCTGAGCAAGAAACATTTGCTATGTTAGGTGCAGATGATCAACCTGTTCAATCTCATTGGTATTGGGATACTGGATTTTATTTTGGCATAACTGCTTTGGTTTTGGCAATATTGGCTATATACTCAAATATATCACTCCCCATAGTTGGGACAGTACTTTCATTATCATTATTTGCTTTTCTTTATGCCTTGGGTAATAATGGATTTTTACATCATCTATTTTGGGGTGTACCAATATTTGGACAATTCAGAAATCCCGGAAGAATGATGTTTTATATGTCTTTTGGATTTTCATTTTTAGCTGGTTTAGGATTTGATTCTCTAAAGAAAATAATTCAAGAAAATAAAAATAATTATCTGATACCCTCTCTTATGTCTTTACCATTGATTATCTCACTGTGTTCATTACTTGGTATAATCCCCTCTTCTATAGCGATTCAACAATCAGAAGGATTACTTTCATATATTAATTCACAAAGTATTATCATTCTTCTATTCAGTTGTTTAGTTCTCTTTATAGTGTTCTTATACTCAAAATCTATCATAAAAGTTCATATTGCTGGAGCGCTTCTTTGTATTATAGCTTTTACAGATTTGTATTATAATTATCACGGTTTTCATGGATCTAAAAAAAATCCCAAAGATCTATATATAATGCAAAATGATATCACACAACAATTAGCAGCTAAACCACCTAAAAATATATTTAGAGTCTCTATGCGTAGTAGAGAATTAGGCATGGCAATGCAAAGAAATGGCGGGATGTCTTCTGGTATCATGCTTTATGAAGGATATAACCCAATCTTGCTGCAAAGAAGAAATCCTCCCATTGCTTCACAAAAAGATATGTTTGATGTCTTAAATATTAGATATGAATTAGCAATAGACTCATCACAAAATAGTATCTATTTTAAAGAAAGAACTACTTCTTTAGGCCATGCTCGAATGGTATATGATATAGAGGTTTATGAAAATGAACCTGCTTTACAATCTGCTTTATCTTCTATTACTACTCAATTATCACATAAAGCATTATTAGAAAAAAAACCACTTCTTAACTATTCTAAGAAAAACCCAGATTCTGTTCAACATACCATTAAACTCGATTCTTATAATGCAACAAAACAATCCTTTACAGTATCTACAGATGAACCGGGATTATTATGTATAAGTGAAATTTGGTATCCGGGTTGGAAGGCAAAAATAGACGGTAAAAACGTAGAATTGCTAAGAGCTAATTGGTCATTAAAAGCAATAGAAATACCCAAAGGCAAACATACAGTAGAAATGTACTTCGAATCTGAATCTTATGAAAAAGGGAAAATGATTAGTGTATCTAGTATGTCATTGTATGCTATTATAGGCTTTATCCTGTTTTTTATAAACAAAAAGAAAAAATGAAACCTCATCAATATGTCTATTTTAATATTAGTATACTCTTTATAATAAGTGGATGTTTTACTTCGTGCAATCAACAAGAAGAATTAGAACCATCAAAAATAAGTAAAACAATACAAAGCCAGCAATGGCCTGCATCTATCTCTTTTTCTGATACAGACTCTAGTTTTAATGTTCATCTTAGTAAACCATTTGGAAATTTACAGTATAGTAATCCTGAAATCATTCAAACAGAATTGGGCAAAGGACGGTATACTGTTTTTGCAAATGATGCCGATAAAGAATTAAAACTGTTTATAAGTAAAAGTGAATATGGCAAAGAGACTATCTCTAAAAGAACGTCAAATGAAATACTTGAGATGTCTGCTACAGCATTTATACATGATTTACAAGGCAAAACGTCCATATCGATGCCAATTATCAAAAATAGCACATCTCAGAAATTTCATGGTTTACGAGTTTTTTATGCATTTCCACTTCAGCAACAAGATTCTTTATATGGCTGTAGTGAATTTTTTGTATCAGGTTCTACAGTTTTTCATACATGTATCATCACAAAACAAAAACAATTATTTGATACAAGTAAAGATATAGGACTTGTTTTCACATCATTTATGCCCTTAGATAATCACAGTAAATAAATGAAAAAGGACTTAGTTAAACATAATAATTCAATAATTATTGATGAATCGATATTGATCTCAATCAAAACAATCAAAGAAGAGATTAATTCAATTCATGAGCAATATTTTTATTTAAATCAGCAAGTAAAACCATTATTACTTAAAGAATATGATGATAATTTTAGATTATTAGAAATAGAAATTCAAAGAAAAGCTTTGGAATCATCAGAATTACAAAGGCGAGCAGAACTATTAATGATGAAGCATCAAAGAGGTGAGAAACTAACTCCTGAAATCATTGCATTAGTTCATAAGATTGTAGACAAAGAATATCTTTCATTAAAATCACGACTTAATGATGCTTTTGATAGAATTCAAAAGAAACAAGCGTATTATTCATCTCTGCAAGAGCCCCAGAACTCACAAGAATTAATGCAGAAATATAGAGAGCTAGCTAAATTACTGCATCCAGATACAAATAAAAATCAAGAATTGGTTGATAAATATTGGCATATGTTACAACAAGGATTTACCGATCGTAATATAAACTCAATTCGAGCTCTGTATTCTTTATTGATAGATAAAATGAAGCCAGATACATCTTTTGAGATGTCTATACTTGATCAACAAAAAGAATTAGAAAGACTTTTACATATCAAATCAATAGAAGAAAAGAAAGTACAAGAGCTAAAAAAACAAATTCCTTTTATATATGAATTAGGCTTGCAGGATGATCAATGGATATCGAATCATAGAAAATCATTAGAGTTACAAATTCATACATATCAAGAAGATATTCAGAAAGCACAGCAATTAATAAAAATAGCGACAGGAATAGCATATAAGTACAGTGATATTCCTGAAAAATTAGATGAATTCGAGGATAAAAAATCTACGGATTATCAAGACGATTTTTTAGAGAATACATATTTCAGTGGTAGGCATTAATTTAAGATATAAAAGAAATGAAACATCAATCGAAACATATTTTGTTCAATGCAGCTGTTATAGTAGCAGCTTTAGGATATTTTGTAGATATCTATGATTTACTATTATTTAGTGTTGTAAGAATTCCAAGTTTAATAGCGCTTGGAATACCATCAGAAGAAATTACAAGTAAAGGGCTACTTCTATTAAATGTGCAAATGGCTGGTATGCTTATTGGCGGAGTATTCTGGGGGATTTTAGGAGATAAAAAAGGACGTGTTTCAACGCTATTTGGCTCTATACTTTTATACTCTATTGCTAATATAGCTAATGCTTTTGTGCAAACAGTAGATCAATATGCAGTGTTAAGATTTATTGCAGGTATTGGTTTAGCAGGTGAATTAGGAGTAGGTATTACACTTGTTAGTGAAATTTTACCTAAAGAAACTAGGGGTTATGGAACCATGATAGTAGCTGGTATAGGGGTAACAGGTGCAATTCTAGCTAATTTTGTAGCTAAATTTGATTGGCGAATTGCTTTTTTTGTAGGAGGAATTATGGGGTTTTCTCTACTTTTACTTCGCATTAAAGTGTCTGAGTCTTCAATGTTTTCAGATATGCATGCACAAAAAAGCACATCAATAAAAAAAGGGAGTTTTTTTCAATTATTAAGTACTCCTGCATTATTAAAGAAATTTCTTTACTGTATTTTGATTGGTATGCCAACGTGGTTTGTAGTTGGTATACTTGTAACTTTAGCCCCAGAATTTGCTAAACAACATGGTATTATGTCAGGTATTACAGGCGGAGATGCAGTGGCCTTTTGTTATGCTGGACTTGCCATTGGTGATTTTTTAACCGGTTGGCTAAGCCAAAAATATCAAAGCAGAAAAAAAGTGATGAAGCAATTCCTTGTTTTTAATATTATATGTGTTATTGGATATCTTTTACTTCCATTTACATCTGTGGCTATCTTTTATGGATGGATTTTCCTTTTAGGTATTTCCGTTGGATTTTGGGCAATTTTTGTAACTATTGCTGCAGAACAATTTGGAACAAATCTTCGAGCCACCGTTGCTACAACTGTTCCCAATATTGCAAGGGGCTCTCTTAATATCATATCTTTAACATTTGCAACCTTAATTCCTATACTTGGAATGAAGTTTTCAGCACTCAGTATTGGTTTAGCATGTACTGTAATTGCATTATTAGCATTAATTCCACTAAAAGAAACTTTTGCAAAAGATTTGAATTATACCGAACATTAATATGAGGGAACCGTTTGAAAGTAGATATATGTTGATATTTTTTTCCCATAAGGCTTATTCATGTTGATTACATATTGCTTATTATTTCTTATTGTTTTTCAATTTTCAGATATCAATGCTTCTATATCTCCAGAAGAATTACTTATAAAAGTGCGTTCAAAAACAAGACTTGTCAAAGATTTCCAGGCTGAAGCTGATATAAAGATTGATATAGATTTTTTAAAAGCTCCTATTTCTCATGCAACCATTTATTATAGAAATCCAGGACAAGTTCGTGTTAAATCTGATGGATTTTCAATGCTTCCTAAGCAAGGAGCAGGCCTTCCGATTTCCTCTATTCTTGAAACTGAATATTATGCAGCAGCCCTAAAAGATGAAGTATATAATGGAAAAAATTTACGTGTTATTAAAGTAATACCATTAGCAGATACTGGACAAATTATTGCATCTACAATGTGGATTGAAGAAGCTACTAATATCGTTCATAAAATGAAAATTACTACAAAATCAGGCATCATGTTAATGGAAATGAAGTATGGAAAACAATATCAACAATATGCTTTGCCAGAACAAGTAGTTCTGTCATTTGATATGCCTAAATTTTCATTACCAAAATCTATTACAGGCGATATGTTGACAGATAATAAGCCAAAAGATGCTTCAAACAAAAATTCAGTAGGAAAAGCAACAATAACTTATTCTAAATATATTATAAATAAAGGTATAGCAGATTCTCATTTTAAATAAATAGCTGCTTATTTCTTTTTAATTGTTGCTAACTTTAATTGTTCAATATTGTGAGACCCAGTCAAAAACATTATTCGTTTTACATTTATTATCAGATTTTCTATCATTGTTAATGTTGCTTGTTTGCCTTCATTAATTAAAGACTTGATGATGATTCCAGCCATTCCAACAGAATCAGCTCCTAAAGCAATTGACATCCCAATATCAAAAGCAGATTGAATGCCCCCAGATGCATATAATTCGAATGCATGTGTTTTCTTAAAAGGTGCTATCATCTGAATACATTCAGAAGTGGGTATTCCCCAATCCCATAAAAAGCTTTCACAAGATGTATCAGAATTTCTACTTAATTCAACACCAGCCCAGCTAGTTCCACCTGCTCCAGCAACATCAATTGCAGTAATACCAATATCTAATAATTTCCTAGCAACATTCATAGAAATTCCAGCACCTACTTCCTTTACAATAACAGGTTTCTCATACAGTTTTACAAAAGATTCTATTCCATGTAGAACTCCTTTAAATTGAGGATTACCCTCAGGCTGAAGTAATTCTTGAAGTGGGTTTAAATGAATTGCAATAGCATCAGCATAACATTTTTCTAATATCGATAATAAAGGGGCATGATTGCTTGTTTGTGCAATTTCAGCTGCGCCTATATTCCCAAAAAGTGGTATAGTATCACCAACTATGTGTTTTATAATTGTAAAAGAGTCATGTACCGATGAATCGTGAAGTGCAATTCTCAATGATCCAATTCCCAAGGGAATATTCAAAGTAGATGCAATCTCTGCTAATTGTTGATTGATACTAATGGCACCTTTAAAGCCACCAGTCATAGATGAAATAAAAAGAGGAGCAGCAATTTCTTTGTTTAAGAAAAAAGAAGCTGTTGATATATCTTCATAATTAATTTCAGGAAGAGCATTATGTATAAACTCATAGTATTCTAGACCAGTTGTTTTACTTTTATGATTCATATTGTGATTAACACATAAATCAACATGGTCTTGTTTTCTTTTTGAAATATGATTCATATTATAGCTTCATAAAATATTTACCAGGCAATTGCTTTATATATCCATTAAATTCTAATGATAATAAATATGCAAGTATAGTACTTGAATTCATGTGCAAAGAAGAGCTTAATTCATCTATCTGTTTTGGTGAATCAGATAAAAGAGTAAGTATCAATATTTCTTCATTAAAGATAGGAATTCTTTGCTGTTTAATTTCTGTTTTAATATTAAAATCTTTTAAAATATCTTCTGGACTCATTGCTAATGCCGCTTTGTTTTGTTTAATAAGCATATTTGGTCCATCACTTTTTGAAGATTTAAGAGATCCTGGAATAGCATAAATTTCACGATTTTGGTCAAATGCAAATTGACAAGTTATCATAGAACCTCCCTTTCTTGCACTTTCTACTATTATAACCGCTTTTGATATACCACTAATTAGTCTATTCCTTTGTGGAAAATATGCCGGCATGGCTTTTGTACCTAAAGGATATTCACTGATAAGTGCTCCACCATTGTCGATAATAGAATGTGCTAAGACATTGCTGTAAAATGGAGAGATACTATCAATTCCACTTGCTATTATAGCACAAGTAATTCCTTTGCACTGTAATGTGGTTTTATGGGCAATACTATCTATACCATTTGCAAGACCACTTACAATTGTAATTCCATGATGAACAAGTACTTCGGTAAAATGTTTAGTTATTTCAGATCCATATACAGTATGCTTTCTGGTTCCAACAATAGCTATTGCTAATTCATAACATATAGTTCCTTTTACATATAAAAGTACTGGTGGATATGCTATTTCTTTTAGTAATAGCGGATATTCATCACAATATAATGTTAGTATGGAAATTCCATTTTTATTGTGAAGATGAAGAAATTCTGATGCTTTATCTCTTATTTCATTAATTGAGTATTGAACTTTAGGAACAATACTATGTTGATTAATAGAGATTGATTGCAAACAATACACATGAAGATTTTCAAATGTATTGACGATTTTTCTAATGGTACTACTATTACATTTAAAATATGAAGAAAGAACTATTATATCAATGATATCCCATTCCCCTGGAAACATCTATCCCCCATTAAACATGTAAACAAACTACAATCAGCTTCTTAACTTATTCCCAATCATTTCAGCAGCATTAAACCCATAATAAACTGCATTTTCAAAACTTGATGTATTATCATTATCAGAGGCAGCAAAGAAAATATTTCCAATATTTTTTCTAGCTAATTGGGCAATACCTGAATGACTTCCTATAGATGGTATCGCTACGCTATGCCCCCAAGCAAAGCATTCAATCTCATGAACATGTTCCATCATTCCATTCTTTAATGTTTTTGCAAGCTTAGAAACAATGTCATAAGTATGTTCAGCCATCAGCACATCATCTAGTAACATTGATCTTTTATTAAGAGGTAATGCTCCATACAAAGAATATACAAATGATGTATTTGCATTTGGCTTTCTTTGCATAGCATTAGAGCAAATAATATCTGTACAAAAATCACCTGTATCTACTGTCCAAATATCCATATACTGTTCTGGAAATAATTGTTTATCAGAATGTAGATGAATAGTGATATATGGAGGATATTGAATTGTCTGCATAGCACTAATTTGTTGAGTAGTTAAATCTTTACAAATTCTTGAAGCTGTTAATTTATTAATTGCCATAATCGTATAAGCAGATTGTATCCTTACAATGTGATCATCATGAGTGATACAAATAGTTTCGGTTCCATGTTGAACATTTTTACTCTCGATTGCTAAGTGATTATATAGAAATGTATTTGAACCGATAGTTTGTGTGATACCTGCATATAACTCATTCATGCCACCAGGAAAAGTAAATCGTAAAGCATCAAAGCTCTTTCCTAATTCACTTCTATAAAAATTTAACAGACAATAAGCATTTGTATCATCTATTCCAGCACCCATAGAAGACTTACTATAAAGATTAAGCAGTGTTTCTGTAAATGGAGAATGAAACTGTCTTAAAAAATCTCGTCCACTCTGCTTATCCAAAGCTAAAAACTCAGGAGACAGCTTATCTTCAAGTGGATAAGAAGGAATATGAGAATCGATAAGTAAATAATCACGAAATTGTTTCATTCCATCTTTATCTTGCTGATTGATTGGCAATGTTGATATAGTAGAATCAGACCAAATATCTGGATATAGCACATTATTACATAATACAGCATCTTCTGGAGCAATAATTGGCTGAACATTAGCCGCTTCTATAAATTCCTTGATGTGTCCTTCATTAGTAACAAAATACACAGAACCATAGGGATAGCTAATACCATTCCAAGAACCTTTAATTCCTGTACCACCAGATTGGCTCTCATTTTCTACTATTAGTACCGAATACCCTTTTTTTTGTAAAGAATAGGCGGCTGCTAATCCTGAAGGCCCTGATCCAATGATAAGCACATCACATGTATGATTAATTTCTTTGGAGTGTTGTGGTAATGATTGAGTATTTCTGATATATCTATGAGCAGATTCAAAAGTTTGTCTTTTTAGTAATGTCGATACAGAAGAAGGAGATAATCGCTGCATAGCTTTCGACGCTTCCTTTTGTGAACATCCTAAAGGCAATGTAACAAAAGAAGCACCTGTTGCACCAATTAAGATTTTTAAAAAATCTCTTCTCGAATTTTGTTCAAATGACATATCAAATAAAAAATAAAGGCGTTCAAAAAAACTTTGAACGCCCAAAAATATGCATAAATTATAATATCTCAATACTCAATTATTTCATGTTTATGCTTTCACTATTACAATATAAGTTGTGCCTATATATCGTTTTCCTTTTGCAGTTTTATGCATTGGAGGTGGATTTACAGAATCTATAGCATTAGAACCTTTAGGAAAAATACGAGTATCTTTTACACCTTTTTCTACTAAAAAAGCTTTAATTGCATTTGCTCTTTCATCAGTAAATTTTTGCATAGATTCTGGTTCTGAAGCCATATCTGGATACGATTGAATTTCTATGGAAACACCTGGATTTAGCGTCATCATTTTCTGAATATCTGCTAAATAATCTTCAGCACCTACCCTTAATTTTGATTTTTTTAGTTCAAAAGGAGGAACATCAAGCAAAATTTTTGTTCCTTTGGCAAGTGGTTTTACTATAAAGTCACGTGATATTTCAGCATACTTATTTGTTTTAGGAAGACTGATTTCCATTTCATCTTTAAAATAATCGGGTGACTCTAATTGTATTTTATATTTTTTACCTTGCTTTAGCCCAGTAACAAAATAATATCCTGTTGTAGAATTACTTTTAGAAGATCCAGCCTTTTTATTGTTTTCATCATAAAAAGAAACTATTACAGATGTAAAATTTCTATTTGTTTGGTCGATAACAGTTCCTGTTACACTCATAATAGCCTCTTGAGCACATAATGAAGAACTGATTATACATAAACCAGCAATTATACTATATATTGTTCTCATTTTTTTCCTCCTTTAGCTTTTCCTTTTACAGCAGGTTTTACTTCATTAAGAACACGCACTGTTCCATCGGCACATCCAACAAAAATTTGTTCAGCATTACTTATTAAATCAACGCCCCAGATATCTATTCCGATATCCATAGACATTATATTTGCGCCTGTATTAATATCCCAAAGTTTAACAAATTTGTCTAAACTTGCTGTTACAATTGTTTTATTGTCTGCTGCAAAAGATACACTTTGTACGATCTCACTATGAGCATTGATAGTTCTTAACAAATTTCCTGAAGGCATATCCCATATTTTAACAATGCCATGTTCATCAGCTGAGGCCATTCTTTTAGAATCAAAACTAAATAGCACTGTTAATACTTGTGTATCATGTCCAGTAAGAGTTAATAGAGCCTCTTTGCTGGCAATATCTGCACTCCAAATTTTAATTGTTTTGTCATCACTGCAAGAAGCAATCAGTTTTCCATCATAACTATAGGCAACATCATTAGTTTTTTCCGTATGCCCACGAAGAGTCTTAACTTCACTTTGAAGTTTTGTATCCCATAGTTTTACGGTTTCATCAAAGCTTGTACTAGCTAATAAATCACTATTAGGACTATAATAAACACCAATTACTTCTGCTGTATGACCTGCTAATAAGTATTTCTGTTTTCCTGTTTCTACATCCCATACTCTAACTGTTCTATCACTACTTGCACTAGCAATAGATTTATCATCACCAGAAAAAGATATATTATTAACCTGACCTAAATGTCCTTTAATTGTTAATAATTCTTTACCATCAGGTATAGACCAAATCTTGATGGTTTCATCTAAACTACAAGTTGCAAACTTGGTATCATTCCCATTAACAAAAACTCCCAATACTTCATCATCATGTTTCCCAATGACTTTCATCTCATATACTCTTTGTTGTGCTATGATGTTCCCTATATTGAATAGAGAAAGCATAAAGACAAAGAATATCTTCCACAAACTTTTTTGCATGAAAAACCTCTTTTTACGCGGAATAATAGTACTTAAAATAAGAGTGTATAAATTATCAGAATATCAGTGGATAAGTATAATTGACATATTCTCTTGAAGATGAATGCCCTGTCAATATTATGATCGCAATGTATTAATAATATTGTTTAATTCTGTTATGATTGTTGAAAGTTGATTTTCAACTGATTCTTTAGATAAGTCTTTGGCTGTAACATCATCATAAAATAGATTATTATTGTTAAAGCTTAAGGAAGTTAATCTTGCTTTAGTTTCTAATATAGTTAAGCGCTCTTCACGTATTAGCGTCTTTAGATATTGTAATAATGCAAGATCTTTTTTGCTATAGATTCTATTGCCAGAACTATTTTTTTTGGGGTGTAATTGACTAAATTCTCTTTCCCAATATCTAATTACATGTTGTTCTTCATCTATTAAATTAGCTACTTCTTTTATTGAATATGTATCTTCAGAATGTTCCATATATGCTTATATCATAATGTTTTACTTGTAACAATGACATTAATAAATGTATTTCCTTACAAGATATCGATCATACTATTAATAAACAATACTTGTTCCAGTATATACAGCGCCTTTGTTCAATACAATCCTTATTCCATAAAAGCCAGGAATGATTTGTTTCTGTATTGGCATAGATAATTGACAAAATCCATCCAATGACTTTTCCTGACATTGCAATTGATAAGTATTACCAACAAGATCAAAACAATAGATATCTCGAATGTCATCGTGTATTGGTAATACAGTTTCAAATGATTGAGAATTTCTATTATATAAAACCGAAATGGTATTTACTGGATATGATACTTTTTCTTGGACTGATGATACTTGCTGATAATTGGCGCTAAATTTAGAAGAGTAAAACTTATCTCCAGAACTTGTTTGATCATTATTAGAGCAATTTGACATCATATAAAAAGTAACTTTTCCTTTATAACCATTTTGAGGTATCCATGAAAATGTCCATTCTATTTCTCCAGGAATAATCGCTTTATTTCCCTGATAGGTATGAGTTAGATATTTTCTTCCTTTTGCAGCAGGTATTAAATCATCCGCTTTTTGTGATTGTATCCTCACACCATCATAAATTACAAATGTACCTGCATTTTTATTCAAACTATCTAAGCACACAATTTGAAAACCAAATTTAGTAGTTCCAGCTTTTCTTACAGTAAGTTTAATTTCAACTGTATCATCAGAATACAATGTATTTGATTTTTCGCCAAATTGGAATGTGTTAGTAGAATCATCTTGTTGAATAAATGAATTACCATGACATCCAGATTGCGTACATGTTTTTTCTCCAGGAGCACCTGTCGAACTTTGATGTGAACCTGAAGATTTTAATGACTTTTCATCTTTATCAATTGCGCCATTAATCATGCCATACATCAAGATAGAGCAAAGACTTATTATGAGGGTATGTATACTATATTTTTTCATGATTATTACTAATTATTGGATGAGAAAAGTATGAGCATTAATTGATGCACTTGTAGTACATCTTAGTACATATAATCCTTTTTGAAATTCATGCAAAGGCACAATAATTTCTGAATTTATATCAGAAGAAACCATTTGATTCATTATCGATGAACCATTAATTGAAAATATTGCAGTAGAAAGAATCGGAATTGAAGGATTATCATTATGTATAATTAATTGATTGTTTTTAACAAAAGCATTGATTTGATTATCCCCAAGCTTTTTGCATAAATCTTGACAACCAGTTTGAATTTGCTCTTTTAATGACATTGAATGAAGAAATACCTTATCTCCTTTATCAGAATTATCATTATTGGCAGAAACGGTTGCAAAATAAAAATGAACTTTGCCTGTACCTTTTGAAGGAGCTTTCCACTTCATATTCCATGAATGTGATCCAGGGATTTTTGGGTAAGTTCCAGCATGTTTATAGGTTACATATTCTCTGTCTTTAATTTCCAATTCATTAAATAATATCTGGGTATGTTCTGAATCTGAAATAATAAATGATCCACATTGATCTCCATTATCATCCAATGCTACAAGCTGAAACCCAAATCTATTTATTGATTGATCTTGTACATGCAATGATATCGGATAGATTTGATCAGGTGAATATGAAGAAATTGAAGAATTGTCAAACAGTAGCTCTGCCTTCGATTGGTCGCCAATTTGAGAATCATCATGGCATCCACTTTGTGCGCAAGTAGATTCTCCAGGAGCACCAGTAGATGAAGGAGGAGCTCCAAAACTTGTAATATCAACAATATCACCCTTAACTAAAGATTGATCTATATTGCAGAATATGAAGCTACAGAAAATGATAGATATAAAGATTTTTTTCATGATATTTACTCAATTACTAATATTATCTACAAAATAGAAAAACCATTGCATTTTTCGTGCAATGAATCTTTTTATGAATGTAGTTGAAAGATAAAAACAAGCATGTATTTTTGTAACTGATTTTCATTTATTAAGACATAAAATATGAATTATGATTCTGCAACCCTACAGGCACTAAAATCTTTATTGTATAGAATGGCTGATGATTCATTAATAATTGCTCATCGAAATTCTGAATGGACAGGTTTAGGGCCTATTTTAGAAGAAGACATTGCCTTTTCTTCGATAGCTCAAGACAAATTAGGGCATGCCCTGTCATTATATACTTTATTGAATAATTTGGGTGAAAAAGAGCCCGACATTATTGCATTTACTAGACATACAAAAGACTTTACCTGTTGTCAATTTGTGGAATATCCAATTGGGGGTTATGATTTCAGTTTATTAAGACATTTTCTTTATGATACTGCCGAGTTGATTCGATTTACTTCCTTAACATCAAGCACGTATGAGCCTCTTGCTAAACTTTCAAAAAAGATTATTGGTGAGATCAAATATCATGTATTCCATGCAAATACGTGGATGGTTCATTTAGGAGCTAAAGGGAATGAAGAAAGCCATGAAAGAATGCAAACAACACTTAATCTCATTTATCCTTTAGCATTAGGTATGTTTGAGGACATTGCATCTGATGCACTATTAATATCTTCAGGAATTTATATTGGAGAAAGTTCTATTAAAAATGATTGGATAGAAAGAATAACAACAGTATTAACTCAGGCAAATCTTATCATTCCTAATGATATTACTCCTATATATGGCGGAAGAACTGGAGATCATTCAGAATACTTAGATCCATTATTGAAAGAAATGACTGAAGTGTTTAGTATAGATCCTTCTGCAACCTGGTAAAAAACTAGAAATACCCTATGAATTTTTTGATTGTTGGTAATTGGAAGATGAATACTATTCCAAGTGAGGGACTTAGAATAGTTGATAAAATATGTCTTCATATGAAATCTTTAGATATATCCGTGGATGTATTGATTTGCCCTCCTTTTACTCATTTAGTAGTATGCTCTGAATTAATTAGGCATCTAAAAGCACCATTAAGAATTGGTGCTCAAAACTGTTCCTCAGAAACTCATGGGGCATTTACTGGCGAAATATCAGCACAAATGTTAAGAGATTTGGATGTAGAATATATTATTATTGGTCATTCAGAAAGACGCACCATTTTTAATGAGACAAATGATACAATAGTAAAAAAGTGTATTCAAGCATTAGATGCAGGAATTATTCCTATTGTTTGTATAGGAGAATCTATGCAACAAAGAGAGGAAGGCCAAACATTGGCAATTATTAAGTCTCAAATACATGCTATTTGCTCGAATGAAATCATTGTGCACCATGAATTTGCTCATGCTATAATTTTTGCATATGAACCAATTTGGGCTATAGGAACAGGGATAGCAGCTAAGCCAGAACAAGCAGAGGAAGTGCACATCTATATACGAACATTATTAAAAGAGTATTTTCCCGAATTCTATCTTACTATTCCACTTTTATATGGTGGAAGTGTTAATGAAACAAATGCCAAAGAGTTTTTCTCTAGGAAAGATATCAATGGAGCATTAGTTGGGGGAGCATCTTTAAAAGCAGAAAGCTTTATAGAAATCGCCAAAGCAGCTTATCGCTAATTACTTTCTAGTATTTTTTTTGTTGCATTTTGTCTGAAAATAAACATTGATTTTATCATAGATTCAACAAATAAAATATGTGCACATAATCCAAGAACTCCAAATGGCAATTCATATTGAAAATAGTCTGTCATTCTTGTATATCCATCCCCAATATCTTCGAAAACTCTTTTTTGAATCATTGATTTAAAAGGACCTTTTATTTGTGTATCAGATAATAAAGAAGGATATTCGAAATCTACAAATTTCATATGCATTTCTGTTGGGATTAGCTTAAAGTGCTTTACAATTAGGTGGACTTCTTGTCCCACACCAACAGAATCGCACCTCTTCACTGATATATCTAAATGTTTTGGAGATATTTTTAATAAATTCTTTACATCAGTATGAAACAGAAATGCTTCTTCTTGATGACATTTAATGATAATACTTCTTTCGAAATAATGCATAAAAAAAAGCCTCGTAATATATATTGATTATACAAGACTTAACAGTATTGAAAAGAGAAAAGTTTATTCTGTAGGAAAAACTTGATTAATTCTAGCATAGACAGTTTCTACATCTGCATTTCCATCTATATTAACCATTTTCCCAGTGGATTGATAGTACTCTAATAAAGGTGCAGTTTGTTCATTATATACATTGAGTCTGTGACGAATAATGACTTCATTATCATCCTGCCTTCCCCTTTTTAACATTCTTTGAACAATTTCTTCGCCATCTAAAGTAATATTAATAATCATTTTTATATCCTTTCCAAGTTCACTTAGCATATCATCCAAAGATCTAGCTTGTACTAATGTTCTTGGAAATCCATCAAGGATTGCTCCCTGTGAATATTCAGGCTTTTGTAATGCTTCTTTTACTATTCCAGTTACAATTTCATCTGGCACTAAACCTCCAGATTCTACAAAATTCTTAGCAATATTTCCCATTTCTGTTCCGGCAGAAATAGCATTTCTAAAGGCTTCGCCGGTTGATAAATGAAGAATATTTTTTCTTACTGCAGCAATTGCAGCTTGAGTTCCTTTACCAACTCCTGGTGCACCAAACATGATGATTATCATTGTAACTCCAAAAACTCCAGAACGGAATTCCTAACTTTTTTTCTACAAATATACAGGTTGAAATTCATTATTCAATATCTGTCTATTCATTATTACTCTATATTCTCATTGAAATAGACCCCAATAGTGAAAATCCGGGTAATGGATAATTATCAATCATCTCATATCGAGTATTAAGCACATTCCTTATATCAAATCTTATAATTGTATTAATATTAAAGAGGACAGTTGACTTTTCAGCGAAAAAAGATAATAAAATAAAGTCTTGTAACTCTGAATCGGTATTATTATCAGGCAGGCTAAATCTAGAGCCAGTATAATTGATTAAAAATCCCAAAAAATAAGAAGGTAGATGATAAGATACATTGCAAGAAGCTTGATGTGAAGGCGTATAGGGCAATTGTTTACCTTTTGTAAAAGAATCCATACTATTGTCTACAACTTTTCTATACGAATAAGCAGCTCTAAAATGAAGATTTGAAATACTAATATTATCTTGAAGAGTACATTCTAATCCAGATGAATATGTGTGTCCTATATTTCTTGCACTCCATTGCAAAGGAGATATAGGAATAGCAAATATTTGATTATTAAGATCGATACGATACAAGTCTATATCCAAAGATCTTCCTGAAGATCTGTATGCTAAACCAGCTTCTACATTAACAGAATGTTCTGGCTTTAATTGTGAAGTTCCATAATTAAGATAATAAAGTTCATTAAAAGAAGGTGCCCTAAAATCTTTGCTTATTTTAGATTTAATGAGGATTTTGTCAGAAAGTAAATAACCTGCAGAAATAAAGCCAGACCTTGCATTTCCGATATCACCTGAAAAAAAATCAGCTCTTATTCCAGATTCACATTTGAACAATTGATAATTATAAGAAGCTGTTATTGAAATAGCTGCAAATCTTCTGCTGGGATTATTACCTGCATCTGGTTGCAACATTTCTCCAGATAAAGAGGTATAACCACATTGAAAAGAACTTTGCATCAATATATTTTCACTTATTTCATCATCAAATGTAGTGGTAGAGACATATTCAGAATTAAGGAATGTAGATTGTACACCAGATTTACCAGCATATTTTGCGAATGGGTCGTTAAAATTCATTATACCCTTTTTTATTGTACATGAACTTTGAAGCCTAGGTAGAGAAGTTCTATTAAAAGTATAATGAAAAGCTGTTAATGATTCATTCTCTGAGAAAACAGCTTGTGCATCTTCTACTTTACCCGACAAAACAGCCCCTGGTACTCCCCTTTTTGTTTGCCGATACATAGTAAATGCTGAATAACTATGTTTTTCTAAAGAATCAGACAAAGCAGTCCTTGCAAAAATATGTAAAGAAGAAGACTCAGCATTTTGTCTTTTCATCTCAATTGTTTCTTTGAATCCTGCAGGCTGGAATTGAAATGGAAAAGAACCATCATATGAAAGATAATCTGAATGAAAATAATAATGTGAAGTACTATTGCCCCATTGATATGAACCTTGTAATGATCGCTCACCAAAAGATCCTAAACTGGAATGTAGTAAAGCAATTTTGTCTGTATTTCTAAATGGTAACTGTATATTGATAAGCCCGCCGATTGCACCACTTCCAGCAATTGTAGAAAATCCACCTTTTTGAATAGTACATTCCTGATTATTCATCATTGGTAGAGTTCCAATATCAAACATGCCATTCTGAGGAGAAGTTAGAGCAATACCGTCCAATAATATAACAGATCTTTGTGGCCCTAAGCCTCGATTAGATATAAGTTTAAGTGAACCTGGCCCACCATAATCTCTTAAATCAGCAGAAGGTATTAAGGCTACAATAGCATCTAATCGACGCGAAGATAAAGACTGCATATCTTGAGAGTGTATCTTAACATATGAAAATAATGGTACTCGATTTATCGTATCAATATTTCCATTAGCACTTTTTATGACAGAATTGGTAGTAAATGTTTGTAAGGAATCTTTATTCTTTAAAAAAGGAGAGCTTTCTTGAATAGTTTGAGCATGTATACGCGTATATCCAAACATACAATGCATAGAAACAATAAGGATTATAGAATTTATTAACAAAAAAAACCTAAACATAGGACAATACGTGAAAAAACTTCATTATATTTGTAATTGATAATGGGCGCTCAAAGGCGAATGCCCATTTTTTTTTAGTATTAATAGTATATTTTATGGCATTACAACTTCCTTCAGAAATTAAAACTCTTTTGGAAGAAATATGTACAACCTTTGGTGCAACACTTATTGATTCAGTGTTAAGAGGCACAAAAGAAGTTATGATGCTGGAACTATACATTGATACACCTGAAGGCATTACTTTAGATATTTGTGAAAAAATCAATCGCAGATTACTTGAAGTTTCTGAAACAAATGAATTCATTAATGCAATTAGAAGCATAGAAGTTTCTTCTCCAGGCGCTGAAAGGTCTTTACAATATCATTGGCAATATCCAAGAAATATTGGAAGAATATTAGAAATAACATATGCACAGGGCGATACTCAAAATACTGGATTATTTACATTAGTAGAAGCTAATTCTGAATTTTGCTCTGTTAAAGAAAAGAATAAATCAAAAAGGAAATCTTCTGAAAACGAAGATACTATTTTGACAATACCTTATAATAAAATACAAAAAGCAATAGTTGTTTTACTTATGTAAAACTTCTTATTAGATATTAATCTCATCAATTTTGTTAAGTGAACAATGGCACGCCGCAAAGCTAAACCAAAGTACGATAAGAAGCTTATTATTGAAGCATTTGCTGATATGGCCCGTGAAAAGAGCATAGATAAAGATTTGCTCCAGGGTATGTTAGTTGAGACTCTATCTCTTTTGATTCGAAAGAAATATGGTCAGGAAGCAAACTTTGATATTGTTGTTAATATGGACAAAGGTGACTTAGAAATTTATCTAATGCGCACTATTGTTGAAGAAGTAGAAGACCCATCTTTACAAATATTGTTAAAAGAAGTATCTACTCGAACTCAAGAAGTCTATGAATTAGGCGATGAATTTATTGAAGAAATTACTCTTGAAAATATTGCAGAAAATTTTGGAAGAAGATTGATAGCATTAGCTACTCAAACTCTTGGACAAAGGATTCGAGATGTAGAGAAAGACAATGTTTTCAATGAGTATAATGATAAAGTAGGTGAAATTATTGTTGGCGAAGTATATCAGGTTCGCCCAGGTAGCTTGCTTATAATGCATAATAAAATTGAGATGAGAATGCCCCGTGAGGAGCAAATTCACAATGAGCGTTATAAGAAGAATATGTCTGTAAAGGCAATAATAAAAGAAGTAAGAAGAATGCAAGGAAGTGGTACACCAGATATCATTCTTTCAAGATCTGCTGATGAATTCTTGGCAAGGCTTTTTGAAATCGAGATTCCAGAGGTTTATGATGGAATCATTGAAATTAAATCTATTTCTAGAGATCCAGGCGAAAGAGCTAAAGTAGCTGTTCAATCTTTTGATGAAAGAGTAGATCCAGTTGGTGCCTGTGTTGGTATGAAAGGTATAAGAATTCACTCTATTGTACGTGAATTAAACAATGAAAATATTGATGTAATTGAATACTCATTGGATCCTAAAGTGTTTATTGCGAAAGCTTTAGCACCTGCAAAAGTTAAAGATATTGCTGTATCACCTGATACTAGATCGGCTACTGTATTAGTAGCAGATGATCAAGTTTCTTTAGCAATTGGAAGAAATGGGCAAAATGTAAGGCTTGCGTCAAAGTTAACAGGATATAATATCACCTTGATTAAAGAAGGTGGAGAAGATATTGAGCTCATTGAATTCCGTGAAGAATTAGGAAGAGAAATGTATGACAATATCATTAATCTTGGAATTGATACAGCTAGAGAATTTTTAGAAGCAGATATGTATGAATTACTATCCTTACCAGAAATGAGTAAGCAAACATTGCTTGAAATCCGCCAGATAATTCTTACTGAATTTGATGAACAGGAAATAAGCGAAATATCTCAAGCAATATTGGAAGCCGATGAATTTAGTGGTGATTCCGTAGAAGGTTAAACAACACTTATAAATTTTTCAGTATTTTTTTCACATCAGCCCCAGGTTGTATGTCAGCATCACAAGGTACACGTCTGTTCAAGCTAGCCTCCCAAATTAATATTGGAAAGGATGCTATTGTTGAATTCTTACAAGCTAAAGGATTCACTATTGAAAATAAACCTACAACAATGCTATCTGAAGAGATGGTTGAAGTTGTTATGGATAAATTTGCACGCGAGGCCAAATTAGCCGAAAAGCAACGTGAAAAATTAGAAAAATATCATACTGCTCGTCATCCTGAAAAATCAGAGATTGCTATTGAGGATGCCCATATCGAAGGTTCAAATCTAATTCATCAATCTTTAGATAATTCTGATTCTTCTCCAATTTCTGATACAATTGAAAGTACAGAACATATCGAGATTACTGAAATTTCTTCTTTAGAGCCTACACATACTTCCAATGATAAGGGGCATATTGTAGGATCTGTAATAGCTCTGGATAATTCATTTGACAAAAAGAATAATAAGATGTCAAATGTCAGTTCGTCTATTCCTAAAAAAGAGACTGTATCCAAGGTAGAACCTCTACCTCAATCAATAAAAGAAATCATTGTAGATTCTCCTATTTCTAGTGAAAAAGAAATTGAGATAGTTAATATAGTACCAAATGTGTCAGAAACAATACCTGATACCATACAAGAAACTAAACAAGAAATATCTTCTGATACTCAGATTGTAGTTCTAATATCCGATCTAATATCAGAAGAAAATGAAGTTGTAAAACAGACTGATACTATAATAGAAGCATCTATTGTTGAGGCTACTTCAGATTCAGAATCCATAGATCCTAGCAAGAAAAAGAAAAAAAGGATAATGGAAATTGAATATGAAGCTGGCGCAATGCCTCAATTACGTGGATTAACAGTGGTTGGTAAGATAGATTTAACACCACCACCAAAATCTACTCCACATCCAGGCGGCAATCGTAATCGAGACGATAGACCACAACAAAGAAGAAATGATAGGCCGCAACAAGGTGGCTTTAATCAAGATAGAAGACCACCAGGTTCTAGACCACCAGGAAATGATAAAAAAGAAGGTGGTTTTGAGAGAAGGAATCCTAATGATCGTCCAAATAGATTTCAACCAACCACTAATCAGCATTCCATTGGCGAAAGATTAAAAGCCAAAAGCCAAGATGTTGCTATTAAAGTTATTGGTGCTATTACAGATGATGAATCAAACATCAAAAATTCAAAGAAACCACTAAAACCAAATGTGGCAGGAACACCTGGAATTAAACCTCCAATTGCAATAGATAAAAAGAAAAAGAAGAAAAAATCAATTAGAGAATCTATCTCTGAAGAAGATGTAACAAGAGCAATTCGTGAAACACTTGCTGGTATGGAAGACTCTACAGCAAGTTTTAGAACAAAATTAAAAGCAAAGAAAAAGCTTGAAAGAGAAGAAAAAGAACAACGTCGTATCGATGAAATAGAACGCGAAAGTACCATACTTAGGCTTACTGAGTTTGTTACAACAGCAGACTTAGCTGCTTTAATGGCTATACCAGCTGCAGAAATCATAGTAAAGTGTATGGCATTAGGCTTAATGGTTTCTATTAATCAACGATTAGATAAGGATACCCTTACACTAATAGCAGACGATTATGGCTTCATAATTGAATTCCTTGATGAACAAGCAGCACAAGAAATAGAAGATATAAATGATGATGAAGATACACTTGTAACCAGACCACCAATTGTTACAATTATGGGCCATGTTGACCATGGTAAAACTTCATTATTAGATTTTATTCGTGTTGCAAATGTTGTTGCAGGAGAATCCGGCGGTATTACCCAACATATAGGAGCCTATCATGTTGACTTACCAAATGGTAGAACCATAGCGTTTTTAGATACTCCAGGCCACGAAGCATTTACAGCAATGCGTGCACGTGGAGCAAAAGTAACAGATATAGTAGTTCTTGTTGTAGCTGCTGATGATAATGTGATGCCTCAAACAATTGAAGCTATAAGCCATGCACAAGCTGCAAGTGTGCCGATTGTTGTAGCATTGAACAAAATAGATAAAGTAGATGCAAACCCAGATAAAGTTAGACAGCAATTGGCAGATAGAGGTGTATTAGTAGAAGAATGGGGTGGCAAATATCAAAGTGCGGAAATTTCTGCTAAAAAGGGTTTAAACATTAATACCCTCTTAGAAAAAATCTTGTTAGAAGCTGATTTACTTGATTTAAAAGCAAATCCAGATCGTAATTCAAGAGGAACAGTTATTGAAGCACATTTGGATAAAGGTAAGGGAGTATTAGCTACTGTTATGGTGCAAAAAGGTACACTTAAAATTGGAGATGCTTTTGTAGCTGGTATTTATTCAGGACGTGTTCGAGCAATGTTCGACGAAAGAGGTAATCGAATAGAAGAAGCAGGCCCATCTTTACCTGTTCAAGTATCTGGATTTGATGGAACACCACAAGCGGGTGATTTATTTGCAGTATTAGATACAGAAGTTGAAGCCAGAGCAATTGCAACTAAACGTCAACAATTAAAGAGAGAACAAACATTTAAGCAAATGCGTCCAATCACTTTAGATGAAATCTCTCAAGATATTCTTCGTGGTGGAACAAAAGAACTTAAACTTATTATCAAGAGTGATGTTAGTGGATCAATGGAAGCATTATCCGACTCCTTGCAAAAACTAACACGTGATGAAGCAAAAGTAACTATCCTTCATAAAGGTGTAGGGCCAATTTCCGAGTCAGATGTTATGTTAGCAGCTGCATCAAGTGCCGTAGTAGTTGGGTTTCATGTATCCCCTACTTCAGCAGCAAGAAAATCAGCAGAAGCAGAAGGTGTGGATATTCGTTTGTATACAATCATATATGACTGTATTAATGAAATTCAAATGGCATTAGAAGGACTTCTATCACCAGAAATTAAAGAAGATATTATTGGTAATGCAGAAGTTCGCCAAGTATTCAAGATTAGTAAAGTAGGAGCAGTTGCTGGATCATATGTAACATCTGGAAAAATCCATAGAAATGATCGAGTAAGAGTAATGAGAGATGGCTTTATGGTTTATAATTCTACATTATCTGCATTAAAAAGATTTAAAGATGATGTAAAAGAAGTAGATACCAACTATGAATGCGGTATAAGTATTAATGGTTTCAATGACTTTGTTGAAGGTGATATAATTGAAGCATATAAACAAACCGAAGTACGCCGTAAGTTAAGTCAATAAAGGACCAATAGATGTCTATAAGAACCGAAAAAGTTGCTGCAGTGATAACAGATTTACTTTCTGAACCACTAAGGAAAATAGCATCCGAAATACATGCTGGCCTTATTACCGTAACTTCAGTTAAAATGTCTCCCGATTTACAAATAGCTAAAGTGTATATCAGTGCTATTGGTGGGAAAAAAGGGATTACAGAAGTTCTTACTGCAATTGAACAAGATAAGATTAGAATCAGGAAACATATTGCTCAGAATCTTCAATTACGATTTGCTCCTGAATTACGTTTTTTTAGAGATGAAACTATGGATGCCATGGAAAGCATAAAGAATTTACTTGAAAAAACCAAACAAGATGATATTCGTAGGCATCAGCAATACAGCAATAATGTAACCGAAGATAATTCTAATTCTGCTGATTAATACTACCCTATTTCCTACTGATTCTATGAGAATGCTTACTAGGCATACTGTACAAGATATTGCCACATGGACTCATGATGCAAGAAATGCAGGAAATGGTGCTATTGCCCTTATTGATAAAGGGAAATCATGGACATCTTTCGATATTGTAGCTAAACTTCGTGGAATGCTCGGTGTAAAAAAAATAGGGCATGCAGGAACATTAGATCCTTTAGCTACTGGTTTCTTAATTGTATGCATTGGTAGGCCGGCAACAAAAATAATAGACCAATATCAAGCTCATAAAAAAAGATATCTAGCCTCTATAAAACTTGGTGCTTCTACCGACTCCTTAGATGCCGAAACACCAGAAAATATATTTGCACCAATCTCATCTAATGTAGACAAAGATTCAATAGCTTTACTTCTTAAGCAATTTATAGGTGATATCCAACAAGTTCCGCCCATATATTCAGCCTTGAAAAAAAATGGTATTCCTTTATATAAATTAGCCAGACGTGGCGAAGAAACTGAAATATTACCTAGAGGTATTACTATTCATTCAATCGATTTTGTCTCCTATAATAATCCTACGCTAATATTAGATATATCATGCTCTAAAGGAACATATATCCGTTCTCTAGCTCGTGATATTGGTATTGCTTTAGGTACTGTTGCATATTTATCTGATTTACGAAGAACCGAAATTGGTGAATTATCAGTAGAAGATGCAGTAGATATTGCAATTATAGAACAAGCACTTACTGAACATAATCTATTGGCTATTCCTAAAGTTTTTTCTCAACAAAGATGAATATCTATTCCTTATTTGATGATATACCATTTAATCAGGCATCAATTATTACAGTTGGTACATTTGATGGTGTGCATATAGGACATCAGAACATAATTTCTAAAATGAAAGAAATTGCACAATCTGTTAGTGATTCGAGAACTGTTATTGTCACTTTTCACCCCCATCCACAATTAATCGTACCCAGAAAAGATAAGCCTCAAGTTTCACTTCTATCTACAATTGATGAACGAATTGAACTTATTGAATCATATGGCATTGATACAGTAATCATTATTCCCTTTTCTAAAGAATTTGCTTCAACTTCTTCTACAGATTTTATCAAAAAATATATCGTAGAAAAAATAGGTGTACATACAATGTGCATTGGTTATGATCATGGCTTTGGCAATAATAGAGAAGGTTCTGAAGAAACTCTTGTTTCATTATCTCAAGAATGTAATTTTTCATTAGAAATCATTCCTGCGACAGTGATTCAAGATCGTCCAATTAGTAGTACGATAATAAGAAAAGCAATAATAGAACATCAATTGCACGATTCTTTAGAATTATTAGGCTATCCATATTTTGTTTCTGGAATTGTTTTAAGAGGCGATGAAAGAGGCAGAAAATTAGGTATTCCAACTGCTAATATTAAGTCGACAGACCCTCATAAATTATATCCTGGTAATGGAGTATATTTTGTTTCTTCTGAGATTGACGGTACATTATATTATGGTATGGCAAATATTGGTACTAGGCCAACATTTACTAATGATACCGAATCTGTTTTAGAGGTAAATTATTTTGGATTACATAGAGATTTATATGATAAAACTATCACTGTATGGTTTTTACACTTTTTACGCGAAGAAAAAAAGTTTGACAGTGTAGATCTATTTTTATCTCAATTATATGAAGATCGTGCTTTTTGTGAAGAACTTATTGAAGCTTTACAAAAATGTGGATAGAATTTTTATGAAGTGGCTTTTTGAAAATACTGGTTATTTAAGTGGTAAAGAACAAATGGATTTAGATATATCTAATGCACAGAAGCTTGCAGCAGATAATAATTCACATAGTCCTTTATTACGCATTTATGGATGGAAGCCATGGGCAATATCATTAGGTAAAAATCAGTTAGATACATCGATAAATTATCAAGAATGTTCAATCCGCGGTATAGATATTGTCAGAAGACCTACTGGTGGACGTGCTGTCTTACATGCAAATGAACTCACATATTGCATCACAGTACCCTGTAAAGATACATCAATAGCCAAAAAGTGGTATGAATCTATTCATCTTTTTTTATTAAGAGCATTATCTCCTTTACACATTTCTCATTTAGATTTTGTAAAATCACAAACTAATTTTACTCAGCATTATGCAACTGATATGTCTAAAGCATGTTTCTCTACTTCTGCTCAGTATGAAGTTGAATATAAAGGCAAAAAGATTATTGGCAGTGCCCAAATGATACATGATAATGTCTTGTTACAACATGGATCAATTTTACTACAAAATGACCATCTTGCAATTGCTGACCTAATAACAAAGAATGATAATGATAAAAAATTATTATACGAATATCTAGATAATTCTTCTATAGATTTAAGTACTATTTTACATAGAACAGTCACTTATGAAGAATGTGTACACCTTATTTACAATGAATTTATGATTCACCATTCAATTCCATTCCTTTAAAGGTTCATTATGTATAGATTTCTATATATGAATGTATATGTACCATTGATTATATTGATTGTTAATGTGTTACACATTCAAGCTTCAGAATTACCATGTGCTGTTTATTGTTCAAAAGACACAATAAATCTAGGGAAAAGTTATGTGAATGATGAATTAGTAGATACAATGTCAATCACAAATACTTCTGCTTTTCCAATTACAATTTCTAATCCAGATATATATTCTCGATTTCCAGTTTTTGCTTGCATAAATGTGTCTACAAACACTCTGCAACCCAATCAAACAGCTATTTATACTTTCAGTTTTAAAACTGTTCATAATATTTCTTATTCTGCAACTGCATCCTTTTCTATTGGTTGTGCATCTGGATTCTATTCTAAATCAATCATATTGAAAGCTCAAAGTGAATATCAAGACGCTGAATTTGCATTTACACAAAATATAGAAGGACAAGCTTTATATAATGCATTAAATGCTTATCTACAAAATCAAACAGTGTACAGTTATTCCGATGCTAGAACTCATATGTTTGGTAAAGCAGATAATGTAAATGGATATGTAGAATGCATTTATACAGGCAGAAAAATCCAAACGACTGGTATTCCAAATGCAAATGATTTTAACTGCGAACACTCTTGGCCACAAAGTAAAGGTTCCGACAAAGAACCTGCCCGTACTGACATTTATCATCTTTATCCTTCTGATTCTAAATCGAATGAGAAAAGATCCAATAATCCATTCGGTAAAGTTACGAGAAGTATTCTTTGGGAAGTTGGAGGTTCGAAATTAGGTTTACCTACAGGCTCATCTGACACAACATTTGAACCTAGAGATGAAAGTAAAGGAAATATTGCTAGAGGCTTATTGTATTATTGTACTAGATATGGCAATAGAAAAGGAACATATGATAAAGATGGATTTTTAACTGGTATGGAAACTATTCTAAGAGATTGGAATAAATCTGACCCAGTAGATCAAAGAGAAAAAGATAGATGCGAGTCTATAGCTAGTGTTCAAAAGAGGAAAAATCCATATGTGGATCATCCTGAAATCATTGACAGAATGTATAAACTTTCTACACAACCAGAATTTCCTTTATATCCAGAAGTAATTACTAATCCCAAAGGAATTTATATAACTATAAATTCGCCTAATGATTCAATTGATCTATTGATCCCAATTAGTAATAAAGGAAATCAATTTGCAAAAGTGCTATCAACTGAGTTTCGTCCAAGTACAGAATCTGCTGCAATAATCTCAATCGATACCATAATTAAACCTGGTGTCATTTCTTATGCTAAAATTAGGCTTAAGCAGGGCGTTTCATCAGGAACGGCATTAAGAATTCGTTTTGCAGACGGATTATCTACATTAACTATTCCAATATCTACTGAAATTCCTTCTTCAGTTCAAGATATTGTTAACTATGAAGCCCCAATGATTGACATCAGCCCTAATCCTGGTATACAAGGATTTGATCAATATATTTCTTTTCAGGTTCAATCTCGTAAAGACATTTCATTAAAAATATTTGATATTAAAGGTAAGGAATTAGCTGACTTATCAGCATCTATAGATTGGCAAGGTCTGGATGGAAGAATTGCTATTCCATCTAAACTACTTAGCTATCCCACTCTTTTATGTCGTGTACATTCTATATATGGTACACGAACCCAATTACTGTTTACAGGCGCTTCTGATGAAAAATAAGAAAATAGAAAGTACTCTTTATGTTGTATCAATTCCTATTGGAAATGATGATGATATTTCTTTAAGGGCTTTAAAAACAATTAATTCCGTAGATACTATTATTTGTGAAGAAGCATCTGAAGGTGCCTTGCTTCTAAAAAAACATAATATCAAAAAAGAACTTGAAGAATTAAATGAACATAATGAAGATGAACAAACTCCTATACTAATAGAAAGGCTTAAAGCAGGTGAATCTTTTGTTCTCATTTCTGATTGTGGAACTCCAGTTTTTGCAGATCCAGGAAAAATTCTCATCAATGCAGCTTTAAATGAAAATCTCAATATTGTAGTTGTTCCCGGTGCTAGTTCTTTGCTTACTGCTTTAGTTCGAAGTGGTTTTAGATCTGATAGATTTACTTGTGCAGGCTTTTTAAGTAGAAAATCAGAAGAAAGAACTGCTCAATTAGATGATTTATCTTTTGAGCCTAGAACAGTAGTCTTATTAGAGACTCCATATAGGCTTTTGCCTATGTTAGAATCTGCTATAAAAGTAATGCCTGATCGAAAAGCTTATATCGGATGTAATCTTACTATGTCTTTCGAATCAAACCATTATGGTACATTTTCTGAATTACATACAAAATTCACTGAAAATAAATTTAAAGGTGAATTTGTTATCGTGTTTGAAGAAAATTCTTCTACTTCATCAGATTATTATAAAACATATACTTCAAAACCGTATGAACAAGAGGATTTAACTGCTCTTGCAGTTAAACCTACAAAAACTCTTCCTTCTTTTGATTTTATTCCAGCACAAGATGTTACTGATGAAGATAGAGCAAATGCTATTCAACCAGATGAAGCTGAACTAAAGCGCGCAAGTGGGTCTTCTGGTGATAGAAAAGATTCTCGCGGCGGTTCAGGATTCTCTAGAGATAGAAAAGATTCTCGCGGTGGTGGTGGATTCTCTAGAGACAGAAAAGATTCACGCGGCGGTGGCGGATTCTCTAGAGACAGAAAAGATTCTCGCGGTGGTAGCGGTTTCTCCGGCGATAGAAAAGATTCTCGTGGTGGTAGCGGTTTCTCCGGCGATAGAAAAGATTCTCGTGGTGGTAGCGGTTTCTCCGGCGATAGAAAAGATTCTTCACGATCATCATATAATAGAGATGATGCTCCTAAAAGAGATTTCAAAGATAAAGATACCCAAACAAGAACCAAACCATATAAGAAGTACGATGAAGTAGGTGGAGGTTTAGAAGCGCCAAAGAGAAAGGATTTGGGAAAACCAAGAATATATAATGATAGAAAGAAGCCTTATTCATCTAGAAAGAAATAATAAATAAACCTTCATGTGCATTACATGAAGGTTTTTTTATTCATAATTCTTTTTCTTTTTCTTATCTATCAAAGCTTTTTGGAGTTTTGTCATGAATTGATATTCAAAGACAATGAGTTTGGCATATTGTTGGTCATCTAGTAATGATTTTAAAGCTTTTTGTTTTTCTATCGTTGCATTTACTAAAGCAATATCTTTAATATGAATATTCTGAACTAGCTGTTGTATTTCTTTTTCCGCAGCATTATTATGTATCGCCTTTTCTAATTGATTAATAGAATTTTTTAATTGTAAACGTTGCTCTTCAACTTTTCTTTCTTGCTCACCATAGCGAGCAAAGAATTTATCTACATTATTCTCATCTAATCTTAAAATATCTATAAGTTTAATCTTTTTTAACTGATTGATTTTATCCATGATTTGATTGTTTTGTAGATAAGCATTTGAATAATTGAAAGAGCATAAAAAAGCAAACACTATCAATATATATTTATAATGTTTCATCATCTTTTCCTTCAAGTAATAATACATTCTGTATCTCATTTTCAAGAGCAGTAGTTGTTTCTGATTGATTCTCTAGAGTCAATTCTCTTTCATAAATAGCAAATACTTCGTCAACAATAATATCATCTAATAATTCTTGTTGATAAGCATTTGATTCCTCAAGAAGAGACAATTGAAAGATATCATGAGTCTCATATATTACATCCTGAACTTCACTAGCATCATTTTTAGAGATATTATTACTATCACTCAATGTATAAGAAGAAACTGCTGTAAGATTATGCTTATCAGGAAGATAGATAGAATATAGTATTGATATACATATTATAACACTTAAAGTACAAAAAGCAATAATGTGATTGGAAGTGAATAATCGTGTTTTTTTAGTTTCTAAAGCTTGAACAACGTGAACAGATATATTCCTAGAAATATATTCTTGATGAGTTCTAATTTGATCTTTATCAAGAGCATTAAATACAGATTGAATTGTGATAATTTCTGATTGTAGTACTGTATCGAGTTGTTTAGCGTTATCGATTGCATCTTTAAGATGTTCATCAACTTTACCATCAACATAATCTGGCAAAGAATCTAATAAATGTTGTTGATTCATATTCATAATATTATATATCTCCATCAGGCTTTAATAATAAGGCTAATTTTTTAACTGCCTGAAAATAATTAGCTTTAAGTCCACCGATACTTGTACCTAACATCTGTGAAATTTCCTCATAAGATAATTCGTCAATATATCTTAAGATAAAGGTTTCTCTTTGTTTTTCTGGCAATTGTTTCATGAGATTATCGAATATCTGTTGAAATTCCGTATCCAAAGTTGAGTTTTCTGGATTATAATCATATGTGATTGATTCTGGCATTGAATCAAATGGGCTGAATGAAACAAAAGAACGTAATTTCTTTTTTTTATTCATAGAATGACAAACATTAATCACAATGCTATACAACCATGTTTGCAAAGAACATTCACCCCTAAAATTTCCAATATTTCTGATTGCTTTGATAAATACTTCTTGTGAAGCATCACATGCATCTTCATATGATTTTAGATATCTTTGGGCGACAGAAAATACAAATCTTTGATATTTTCTAACAAAAATATTTGCGGCATAATCTCTTTTATCAGAGAGTAAACCATGGATGATATCCTGATCAGATTGCAAACTTGTTCTCTTACGATAGAAATCAATAAAAAAAGCTCTTAAATACAATTCAAGAGCTTAGATAAGCCATACATTATAATGGTTTAATGCTACATTAATTTACCAATTTCAAGTACTTCATATTGAATTTCTCCAGCTGGAACTTTAGTTGATATAATATCACCAACAACTTTCCCAAGTAAAGCTTTACCCAATAAGGAAGAAACAGCAATTTTATTTGTTTGATAATCAGCTTCTTCAGCACTAACCAAAGAATAATCTACAGTTTTACCTGTATTTAGATTTTTCAATTTAGTTGTAGATAAAATATAGATTTTATCATTAGGCAAATCTTTAGAATCTAATACTTGAACCTTCATTAAAGTAGATTCTAATCTAGAAATACGCATCTCTAATAATTCTTGCTCATGCTTAGCTGCATCGTAGTCGGCATTTTCGGATAAATCTCCATGAGACCTAGCATAAGCAATTTTTTCAGCTATCTCTGTTCTACCTTTAAATTTAAGGTGTCTGATTTCTTCTTCTAATTTAGCTACACCGTCTCTTGTCATATATACAGGACTTGAAGACATAGTCTCTCCGACAAATCTATATTCAAAAAAAATAAAGCCGCTATATATATAACGACTTCTCTGTGCTTATTCCAAAACACATATACAATTTATCGAGTTTTATCCACTTTCCCAAACAGAACTATAAATGGGTAAGAAGATGTCCCATTTTAAATTTTTTAGTTTCTAGATATTTAACATTTTCAGGATTAGGCTCTGTTTCTATAGGAATTCTTTCTATAACTTTTAAACCATAACTTTCAATTCCAACTCTTTTAGTTGGATTATTGGTTATTAACTTCATATTCTTGATACCTAAAGAAGCTAATATTTGCGCTCCAATCCCATAGTCTCTTGGATCTGGTAAAAAGCCGAGTTTTTCATTTGCTTCTACTGTATCAAAACCTTGCTCTTGTAAAGAATATGCTTTTACTTTGTTTATAAGCCCAATTCCCCTGCCTTCTTGTCGCATATATAAAAGAACACCCTTACCTTCTTCTTCAATCATAGACAATGCAATTGCAAGCTGTTTACCACAATCGCATCGCTTTGATCCAAAGATATCTCCGGTTAAGCATTCACTATGAACTCTTACTAGAACAGATTCCTCTGGAAGCCAAGTACCTTTTACTAAAGCTAGATGTTCTTTACCATCAACAGTATTGGCAAAAACCATTAATTTAAAATCACCATACTCGGTAGGTAATTTTGCTTCAGCTACAGCTTGAATAAGCTTTTCAGAATGTAATCTATAAGCAATAAGATCTTTTACGGTTATGATAGAAAGAGAATATTTTTCTGCATAATCAAGCAGCTTTTCAGTTCTCATCATAGTGCCATCAGCATCCAAGATTTCACATAAAACTCCAACAGGATGTAAATCAGCTAATTTCATTAGATCAACCACTGCTTCGGTATGACCTGCTCTTCTTAAAACGCCTTCTTCAGCAGCAATTAATGGGAAGATATGGCCTGGTCTTCCAAAATCTTCAGGTTTCACATCTTCATTAATCAATGCTTGAACAGTTGTAGCCCTATCTGAAGCTGATATTCCAGAACTGGTTCCATGAATATAATCGATAGAAACAGTAAACTTTGTGCCATGTAAAGCAGTGTTTTCAGAAACCATTGGCGCTAATTGCAAATGCATAGCTTTTTCTTGTGATAAAGCAACACAAATTAAACCTCTAGCTTCTTTAGCCATAAAGTTTATATGTTCAGGGCTACAAAACTGCGCAGCACAAATAAGGTCTCCTTCATTTTCGCGATCTTCATCATCGAGAACTACAACTATCTTACCTAATTGTAGGTCTGTAATTGCTTGATTTATTGTATCGAATTGTTTTGGCATGAATTATTGCTGCACTACAGTTATTACATTTTTATCAAAACGAATTGTTGTATTATCTGCTACTTTGATAGCAACTGTTGGTTCTTCATCGCTAACATCAGAAACTGTTCCATGAATTCCAGCGGAAGTAACAACTTTATCGCCTTTTTTAATTTTTTTAAGCATTTCTAAATGTTCACGTTGACGTTTTTGTTGTGGACGTATCATGAGAAAATAGAAGACACCAAATATTGCGATCATAGGCAATAATGTTGGTAATAATTGTGATAATGAATCGCCAGCTGGTGCAGCTTGAGCACCTTGTGCTAAGGCTTCAATAGGAAAAAAAGGCATTGTATTCTCTCTTTAAAATGAAATAGATTATTTAATTATATCTAAAATTGAATGTTTCCATTGACGATATGTATTTGAAAGTATTTTCTCTCTGGCAGTTCTTACGAGCCAAAGGTAAAAACCTAAATTTTGCATTGTAGCTAATTGAAGACCAAGCAATTCACCAACTGTAAAGAGATGTCTTAAATAACCTAAAGAATAATTTTGCGATGCATATAAATCTAAACCGGGATCTATGCACTCATCATTAAATTTGTTCTTAAGGTTTTTAATATTCATTCTACCTCTTGTAGTAAATATAGTTCCATTTCTAGCATTTCTTGTAGGCATTACACAATCAAACATATCTATACCCATTTCTATTGCAGTTAAGATATTTTCAGGAGTACCAACTCCCATTAAATATCTAGGTTTATCTGCTGGCATGATTCCTGTAGAATGTTGTATAATATCGTACATATTAAAAGAAGGTTCACCAACTGCCAATCCTCCAATAGCATATCCGTCAAAATTCATGTCTATCAATGATTCCATACATTCTCGACGTAGATCTTTATATGTACTTCCTTGGCCTATTCCAAAAAGGAATTGATTGTGATTATATCTTGGTGTTGAATTATCAAATGCATTTTTATTTCTTGATGCCCATCGAAGAGTTAAGCCCATAGACGTTTTTGCTTCTTTATGGCTAACAGGAAATTCAGTGCATTCATCCAGTACCATCATAATATCCGAGCCAATACAGCGCTGAATATCTATTACTTTTTCTGGAGAAAAAAAATGTTTAGAGCCATCGATATGAGAGCGGAACTGGACACCTTCTTCTGTAATTTTTCTTAATTCCTTTAATGAAAAAACTTGATATCCACCACTATCAGTTAGAATAGGTTTATTCCAACTCATAAATCTATGATGTCCACCAAAATATGATAAAACGTCTTCACCAGGTCTTAGATAAAGATGATACGTATTACCAAGAATTATTTGAGCACCAATTTCTGATAATTCTCTTTGTTCGATTGCTTTAACGGAACCAACTGTTCCAACAGGCATAAAGATAGGTGTTTCAATTATACCATGATCTGTTGTGATGATACCAGCTCTTGCTTGTGATTCACTATCAGAATGTACTAAAGAAAAAAAACTCATATGTCTTTGCTTATTCAATCATATTATTAATAATGCAAAGATACTGAGTTAACAGTTTATGCTATTATTTTATACTAATTTCTACTCTTCGGTTTTCTATTCTAGCTTCTTCTGTATCACCAATAACTTTTGGCATAGATTTGCCATATCCTATGATTTCTATAGAGTTAGACTGTATCCCTTTTTTTACTAAGTATTGCTTTACTCGTTTTGCTCTATTAAGTGACAAAGTGAGATTATATCTATCGGATCCAATATCATCTGTATGACCACTTATTTTAATGAAGTGAAATCGATGTTTTAACAAAATTTCGTTTAATCTGTTTAATTCTGGAAATGATGATGATTGAAGATTGTCTTTTCCATAATCAAAAAAGACATTAGACAGTTGAAGTGTTATTTCTTGACTATTGGTATCTATAATTGGATACATGACAATATTTTTTTGTTTAGAATTCCCTTTCAATTCTTTTCTAGCATCAATATTAGCTGAAATAGGGAAATATCCATCTGCTTTGGCATAATAGCCATAGTTTTTACCCAAAGGTAATACAACAATATAACTTCCATCAATTGGATTTGATTGCGCAGAGCCAATACTCTTGCCATCTTTTAAGTCTTCCCATACAATCATTGCTTTTACAGGTTTTCCAGATTTATCGATTACGAATCCTTTTATGGTAATTACTGGCTGTGGCCGAATATGTTTAGGCAATACAACTTTATATATATCCCAATCACCAATTCCATCAATTCGATTTTGTGCAGCAAAATAAGCAGTGTCACCTCCAACGGTAATTTTATAACTAAAATCATCTTGAACAGTATTTATATTTCTACCAAGATTAACAGGTTCACTCCATTGCGTCCACGATGTATCAGATAATCTTGTAGATTTAAATACATCTAATCCACCAATGCCATAATGTCCATCTGAACTGAAATACAAAGTTTTTCCATCTGGATGTAAAAATAAAGAACGTTCAGAAAACGGCGTATTAATAGTTGTTCCGAGATTAATAGGATCAGTCCAACCAGTATCGGATTGTATACAAATATAGATATCCATATTTCCATTACCACCACCATGATATCTACTATTCATTGGTGCAAAAACATTCCCTATTGCTCCTGGCCTATCAGAAGAAAAAAGGAGGGCTTTCCCATCAGATGTTAAACATCCACTTTCATCATGATGTTCAGAATTAATGGGTCTTGGTAATTGGCGTAAATTATCCCATCCATTTTCTGTTCTTTCGGCTGTATAAATATCGAAACGACCATATGAACCTGGAAAAGTTCCAGATAATAAGAGAGTATTTCCATCTGCAGATACATTATCAACAGTTTCTTCACCATTTCTGGTATTAACTCCTGGTCCAACACTCATGGGAGTTTCCCATTGTTCAATTGAATGTGTATCTTTCTTTTGTTGAGCATAGAATACATCTTGCCTGCCTTCCCCACCAATTCTATCCCTAACAGACATAAATAAGTATTTTCCATCTGGAGTTGGAATCGGATCCCATTCTGCACCTGTTGTATTTATTGTCTTTCCAAGATTAATAACTTGTATTGAATCTTCTTTATCTGTAAGCAATCCAATACTTTTCTTTATTGTTGATTCAAAACCTTTCATTATTGGTATATAGCTGCGATACACTTCAGCAGCTTTTTGCCATTCAGTATTAACGATAAAATGTGCAGCTATTTTTTGTATCGCTAATAATGCTCCATCACTTGGTGCTGTTCTATTAATAAATCTATCTAGTTGTTGTATTTCTAGATTGTTTTTTGGAATAGAAACCAGATCAATTGACTCATATAAACTATCTCTAAAGTTCTGCCTAGAAACTAAAAATTCAGACGATGATCTTGCCATACACATATTTATAATAGTATACCCTTGTTCCCATACATATTGAATTGTATCTCTTATATTTCCATCTGGTTTAATGATTCTATGATCAAATGAATTAGTATAGCCATTTTTAATCGTTATAAATGAATTACCTATATCAAATACTGATGCAGGCCAAATTCCATTCGATTGGTTTTTTGAGTTATGAGTAATTGGAACAGTATCTGAAATAGAATAAGATTGTCCAGAAGTAATCATTTGTCTATTCATTATCATTACCCATGTGCCATTTCCATATGCAATCTGAGATAATCGTAAACCATTATTCCATAAAGAATCTATAAGATTTCTAGGAAATTGTTTGGTGATAATCATATTTTGGTCGATTATCCCATTATCTAATGACATCACGCAATACCACTTACCATTTGCATAGGCTAATGAACTTACTCTAAAGCCTGATGACCAGTTTTCCTCTATATCTTTAACCGACAATGTATCTGATAAAAGTAGATCTTGAGGTAAGATTCCATAGTTCATTAAAACGCATATGCCTTTATTCCCTGCAGTTATCTGAGCAATATGATATCCTTTAGTCTTATTTAATTCCACAAACTGATATGGGAATACACTATCTATACAATATGTTTGGCCAATTCTATTATTATAACGGGCTATATGAAGCACGCTTAAGTCTTGCTCTTGTTGGGCTACTAAAAAGTGAGTAGAACTTAGAAATAGAATACTTAGAAATAAAATCAATGGTTTAATTGTCATATATATTTAAAGAATTACCATATAAATGAACACATTTTTGTTTCATAATTTGGGCATTGTAATGCTATACAATACCATGAGTTATGCGTCATATTTCGAATTGGAATAGATATATTTTCCAATGTATTCATATGCACAGTATTCGAAAATACCAGCTTCCCTTGTAATGAATACACCGTATATGTATATGCGCCAGTTTCACCCGAAGATATCTTTAATATTGGAGAGATATTATCGTATGCTATTTCTAATGATGTAGAATTACCTGTAAAAAATAATCTAGTCCCATTAGCTTTACATACTTTTATCTGTACAGGTATTGATTCAATATTTGATTCATAATTACAAGAATCAATTTTAAAATCAGATAATCTTATAGAAGAAATATCTTCATTTCCCCATGAACTTAAAAAACGAAACAATACAATAGAATCATTGTTTTGTATGGGAATAGTAAAATCTACTTGATAAGAAGGACGTTCATTTGGAACATTTTGAACAAAGATATCTCCAAATAAAGGCTTTAAGATCGTAGGATTATATATCATAGATCCACTAAAAGATACAATATTTGATGCGTTCAATTGTGGAAGTGTTATGGGAATCAATACAGTATCATTTGTATTACATTTCAATGTATCTTTATCTAGTTGTAATATTGAATTCAAAGCTGATTTGCAAAAAGCTTTACACATTAAAACTATAGGTATATTTCCAATATTGCTTTCAATGAGTAAAGTATCAACATTAGAGCCTTGAACAGAAGGATTACATCTAATATTTAGCTGTAAAGAATCTTTTTGTTGAGCAAATCCTAAGCAAGAGAATGAAGAGGCTTTCCCCTTTTTAAGCTGAATATTGTAAATAATAATACCACTATCAATACCAAATAGCTGTTTATTTTTAAACAAAACAGATGTATCGTTAACTGATTGAATGATAACTTTGTTAAAAGCTATGGTTTTTATGCTAAGTGCATTGGTAGTGCTGATTATCACAAGAACAATGCAAAGTATAAAGTTAAATAATGTATGTTTTTTTAACAACATGAATTGATCTACTTAAGTATTAAACTGTCTTCACAATATGTACTATTCATTCATTAATAGCGTAGTTTATTTGCTTTAAAAGTTAACAATACAATGAAATCACCCAGAATAATTGCTATATATTTTAGATGAATTAACATAATTGCAACCTAAAATAAAACCCGAAACTAATATCTCATGTGATCGATTAATTTCGGGTATATAACGATTAACTTGAGTATTTAACGCATTCTATGTTCTTTTTGTAGACTTTGTAAATTTTTGTTTAAGTTCTTCTGCGATTTGATAGATTACTGGAACTAGCACCAATGTCAAAAGTAATGAACTCGATAATCCACCAATAAGAGCCCAAGACAAACCTGTTTTCCATTCGGCACCAGAGCTATGCGACAATGCAATTGGAAGCATTCCCAGAATCATTGCAATTGTTGTCATCATAATTGGACGTAAACGTACCCTTCCAGAATCTAATAAAGAATCTATAATAGATTCTCCTTCTAAACGCATTTGATTTGCCCTATCAACTAATAAAATTGCATTTTTTGCTACAAGTCCAATTAACATTATAATACCTAGTATTGGGAAGATTCCAAGTGCTTTCATATTTAAAGCCATTGACAATAATGCTCCGGTAAATGCTACAGGTATAGAGAACAATACAACAAATGGATATAAATATGAATCATATAATGCAACCATAATCAGGTAAACAAAAAGAATAGCAGCACCTAGTGCTAAACCCAAGCTTATAAATGACTCTTTCATATTTTTTTGATCACCTAAATAAGAAATTGTTGTTCCTTGAGGCAATTTTTCTGTTTCCATCAGCTTTTGTACATCAGATACAATATTACCAGATGGGCGTCCTACTACTTGAGAAAACACTGTGATTGCAGTATTTCTATTTTCTCTTTGCAGTTTTGTTGGCCCACTTGAAAGAACTATATCAGCAAATTGTTGTAATTCTATTTGTTGTCCTTTTGCATTAACAAAAGGCAATCGTTTTAATTGTTCAGTTTGCGATCTATCAAATTCATCTAATACTATTCGCATGGTATATTCAGTATTTGCTTCTCTATACTTTGAATCATCATCTCCACTTATAGCGATTTTTAGTGCATTACCGATTTCTGCTACAGATAGTCCAAATGCAGCCATTTTTTCTCTATCTAATTGAATTCTTGATTCAGGTTTTCCATCATCCACACTTAAACGAACATCTTGTGCACCTTTTGTATTTTGAAGATGCCCAGATAATATAGAGGCTGCTGAATATACATCTTGAAAATTTGTACCATTCACTACAATTTGAATTGGAGATTGATTTGCTGTCCCAAAGATTCCTATCGGATTTACTCTTACTTTAATTCCAGGAATTGATTGTATTTTTTTCTTCATCTGCATACCAATCTGATCTGTCGTTTTATTTCTTTGAGACTTTGGTTTTAATGTAACATTAAACTCTGCAGCATTTGTAGAGGTTTGCCCAATAAATCCCTCATTTGATACACCAACTGATGAAAACACTCTTTCAGTTTCCGGGAAATCATGTAATAATTGTTCTATATATAAAGCTGTGAAATTTGTTTCATCTAACGAATATCCTGCAGGCATTTCAATTGTAATGGCAAACTCACCTCTATCTGATTGCGTAATAAATTCAAATCCTACATATCCCAATGGTACTAAAGCAAATGAGGCTAAAAGACTTAATAATGAAAATAAAATAACTGTAATCTTGCCCTTCCAAGAAGAAATACACCATTTCAGAATACGAATATATTCTTGAGTTAACCAATCAAAGATCTTTTCAAAAAACAGAGAAAATCTACCCATTAATGTGGAATTAGTGATATGTTCTAGTTTGGATATTCTTGATGCTATAACAGGAGTAATTGTAAATGATACAAATAAGCTCATTAACGTTGATGAGAATACAACGACAGCAAATTCTCTTAAAATATTACCTACTAAACCACCCACAAATGATAAAGGAACAAACACTACAACATCAACCAGAGTTATAGATAAAGCTGCAAATCCAATTTCATTCCGTCCATCAAGTGCAGCTGTTCGTTTATCTTTACCCATTTCAAGATGTCTATAGATATTCTCTAGAACAACGATAGAGTCATCTACTAATATTCCAATTACCAAACTCATTGCCAATAGTGTCATAAGATTTAAGGTAAATCCTAGAACATACATGATAAAAAGAGTACTTAATAAGGAAGCAGGAATAGAAACCATTACTATTAACGAATTTCTTATTGAATGTAAAAACAGGAACATAACCGCTGCAACCAATAGAATTGCAATCATTAAGTCATATTTTACGGCATCAGCAGCTTCAATAGTGAACAATGAACCATCTTGAGCAATTGTAAATGATAGTTTATCTTTTGCATATGTTTTTTCTAATTCTTCCATTTGTTTTCTTACTCTTTGGCTTACCTCTACAGAATTAGCATCGGATTGTTTCTGTACTAACATTGCAATGGTTGTTACAGAATTCAAACGACTGATAGTAGTGTACTCTTTTCTTCCATCATTAATTTCTGCTATATCCATTAAACGGATATTACCACCTTGTTTAGATCTTCCAATTATTATAGATTGAATCTGAGCTATACTTTGAAATTTCCCAGCTAATCGAACAACAAATTGTCCATCACTATCTTTAATATTGCCTGTAGGAAAATCTAAATTTGATGCTTTTATCATTCCAGCAATCTGATTGATACCTAATCCATAGGCTCTTACTTTCTCTATATCTACATTTACTTTAATTTCTCTTTGCTCTGTTCCTAAAAGCGTAATACTACCAACTCCATTAATTTTAGATAAAATAGGCTGGATATGGTCTTTCATAAATTGCGAAAACTCTCTTTTAGGCATAGAGCTTTTGACACCAACTCTTAATACAGGTATTTCATCCAATGCAATTTTGGAAAGGACAGGCGCGCGTGCATCTTTAGGTAATAACTGTTGGGCAGCATTTACTTTTCTTTGAGCATCTTGTAATGCAAGATCTATTTTTGCTGATTGTTCTAATTCAATAGTGACAACAGAAACTCCCTCTGCAGAAGTAGATCTTACTGCACTTACCTTATCCAGACTTGATACAGCATCTTCTATGTATTTTGTTACAGAATTTTCTGCTTCTTGAGGAGAAGCACCAGGATACACAGTAGTTATCAAAATTATTGGTGGACTTATCTTCGGTAATAATTCATACTTAAGCTGAGAATATCCAAATATTCCTAATACTCCAAGCATAGAAAAAATAACTACTATAAGCGTAGGCCTTTTGATTGCAATTTCTGTAATCGTCATATTGTATCTCCTAGTTTGATTAAATAATTATTGATTAACTACGGAGATTTTAGTACCATCTTTTAGATTGTTTTGTCCATCCACGATAATGATATCCCCAGCATGTAAACCGCCAAGAATTTCAATATCATATCCATTTTCTGCACCTATTATCAATTTTCTTAATTCTGCTTTATTACCATTTGCAATAAATACTTTGGGATCCTTGATACTTCCTAATAAGGAATTTCTTGGTATAGTAAGTATTTGATGTTTATAGATTGTAGAAAAAGTAATTCTTGCAAACATTCCAGCTTTCAATGGCATTACAGAAGAATTTGCTAATGATATTTCTACAGGATATGTATGAGCTTCATCTGCTTTTGAAGATATATATGCTACAGTTCCAGTAAAAGTTTTACCTGGATATACATCGGTTGATATATTTACTTTGTCAGCTTTTTTTAGTGTAAAAGCATCCCTTTCTGATACATTAACCTTTACTTTTAATGAAGAGATATCAATGATATTTGCTATAACAGCATTCATTCCAATTGTTGCTCCTTTATCAACCATTTTCATTGAAATGATACCATTAATTGGAGCAGTGATTTTGGTATCTTTTACTTGTCTTTTAGCAATAATTAATTGTGCCTGGGCGGCTTTTAAACTATACTTTACTTGCTCTAATTGCACTAAAATTGCAACATTTTCTTTGTATAACAATTCAATTCTATCAGCATCTGCTTGCGCCTTCTCATACATTGCTTGTGCATTTAATAATGTTGCTTTTCTTAATTCAGAATCAACTTCAGCAATAACAGAACCAGCAGATTTATAATCTCCAATATTTGCATTCAAAGCTACTAATCTACCCGCGGCTTCAGATACTATATTGATATCACTTTTAGGTAAAATTGTTCCAATCAAAGAAAGATTTTGTTCAATATCTTTTCTTTCAACAATAGCAGTACTCACTGGAATCACTTTTGCAGAAATATCCTCAACGATAATTGCTTTTTCTGCTATTGCTTTATTGTTTCTTAAAGTTAGAATCGTTGCTATAAAAAAACCTGCAACAATTACAATGACGATAATTTTTTTCATATTAAATATATATGGTGAAATGTATATAATTCTTATTGCTTGCCTATGGCTTTATCCATACGTACCAATGCAAGTTCATAGTCTATATAGGCTTGTATATTATTAACTTTTGCTTGCAATAGTGCTGTTTGGGCATCTGTAACATCAGTAGTTAATGCATTACCAGCTTTAAATTTTTGTGAAATTGTTCTAAAATTCTCTTCTGCTTGTTCAATATTCTTTTTAGTGATCCCTATTTTTTCTAAAGCTTGCTGCAATAAGACATATGACTGCATAACTTCGGTTTGAATACCTTCTTTGGTTAATTGTGCTGCGTCAATTGCTTGAGATAATTGTGCTTCTGCCTGATTTGTTTGATTGGATGTAATTCCCCAATTCCATATGTCCATAGATAATTGAACGCCTGTTGCCCAGGTTCCATCAAATTGAGATCTAGCAGGTACTATTCTTTGATTAGGATTATTATAATTATACTCTGCAAAAACATTGATTTGTGGATACCACGATGACTTAATGGCTTGTATATTTTGTTCAGAAGCCTTGACACGAAAATCATTAGCCATAATATCTGGTCTGTTTTTGATTGCATCTTCCAAAAAACCATCCATTGCCAAACTTTGTTGGGGGGCTTCATTATACGATGATAATAATGTCAATTGTGTATTTAAGGGAAGCCTTAATGTATTATTTAGTCCTATCATTGCTATTTGTACTTGATTTTTTGCTTCTATCAATCGATATTCAGCATCTGATACTTGTACTTGAACTTTCATCACATCATTATTGGTAACCATTCCAGCTTTCATCATTAGCATGATATCTTGCAAATGAGCTTTTAATGTGATAACACTTTCATTCGCTAAACGAACAAATTGCTCTGCTTTTATAATATTCCAATATTGTGATTTAATCATAGCGATTAATTCTACTTTATCCTTCTGAAAATCTGATTGAGAAGCTTTTGCTAAATAATCAGCAGCTTGCTCCTGACTTTGAAGTCTAAATCCCGTAAAAACAGGCTGTGCGGCCGATAATTTCATTACATAATTATCTAATACAACCGGTGCTATAGTTACAGGCTGAGACCCAGGAAAAGGTAATGTAAAAGTAAAGGCAGGAACATCGCTAAGGCGCGTGTAGCCTGTGATAAATTTAAGTGATGGATATCGATTTGCATTAATTTCCATTACTTTTTGCTGAGCAATTGTAATTTTAGCATTACTAATTTTTAGAGTTTTACTGTTTTCTAATCCTATACTTACTGCATCTTGTACAGACAGTTTTATGACATCTTGAGCTTCAGTTTTCACTGTGAACATAAGAATCAATGAAAGAAGTAATACTCTATTGATATGTCGAATCATTATAAAAGTCCTTAAAGACAAATATTATTGAAAATTTTAGATTTCATTGTTATTAGCTTGCTGAGCGTCTTTCATCTGCATTCTTCCTTTTTCTGTGAACATTCCTTGCATCACAAATGTGATAATATGCTGATGATATTGAATGGGTGTATATGGCAAAGACATTAATATTTCTGGATTGAACATATGCTCTATTATTGTTAATTGTATTTTTATCATAATGTCTTCTGGTAACTCTTCTCTAAAAACACCCGCTTGCTTACCCTCTTTAATAAATGCCCCAAAACCTCTTGCGATATTTTCTTTTTTATGAGTTTGCATTTCATCATAAATATCAGGAGAATTTCTCTGCAAATCTCTCATCACATGGATAGGCATCCTAGAAACTAATTCTGCTATCTTAGAACTGATCTCAACCATTTTATTAATAAATTCACTTTCTGCCCTTTTCTCTGAAATCATTGCACTTATCTCATCAAAACATCTCATATGTCCCATCATTACAGTGCGAATCAAATCATCTTTACCCGTAAAATATCGGTACAATGTCTTTTTACTCATACTTAATTTCTCCGCAATATCATCCATAGATATACGGTGAAATCCATATTGCATAAACTCTTCTTTTGCAGTTTCAATTATCTTCTGCCTCATAATTTCATCCTTTTCGGCAGCTTTAACTTCTATTATTTCCATGTGTCATCGCGATATAATGAATATCTAAATACTTAGAATACTAAATATGTGTTTTAAGTTTCCTTCAAAATTACTGCGTGATCATCTTAAAACCAAATAAATTTATACTAAAAACACTTATTATGTTTTTTAAGTTTCCATAAACTTTCTTCTTTAAATCATCTAGATACTGTTTATTTTTGTACATACTATTCTTATTTAAAGAGCATCCATATGGAAAACATACAAGCATATTTATCAAGCAATCAAGATCGTTTTATCAAGGAATTAATAGAATTTCTTTCGATTCCGAGTATAAGTACAGCACCTGAACATAATAGTGATGTTGCTTATTGTGGTAATTGGTTAAAAGACCATTTATCATCTATTGGTATGAAAACTTCAACTATTTATGCTACAGCTGGACATCCAATTGTATATGCAGAGCATTGTGAAGCTGGGCCAGAGGCACCAACAGTATTGTTTTATGGTCATTATGATGTGCAACCTGTAGACCCATTACATTTGTGGACAAATCCTCCTTTTGAACCAACTTTGAGAGATGGGAAGATTTTTGCTAGAGGATCTACTGATGATAAAGGACAAGTTTTTTTACATTGCAAAGCAATTGAAGCGATGCTGGCAGTTAACGGTACTTTACCAATTAATGTTAAAATGTTAATTGAAGGTGAAGAAGAGATAGGAAGTATACATTTAGAGCATTTCATCAGAGAACATTTAGACTTACTTTCTTGTGATACAGTAGTTGTTTCAGACACACCATTATATGGTCCAGGGATGCCATCTTTATGCTATGGATTAAGAGGGCTTTGTTATATGGAAGTTCATATTACTGGCCCAAATAGGGATTTACACTCTGGAAGTTATGGAGGAAGTATTTCTAATCCCCTTCAGGCACTATGCGAAATCATTGCCAAGCTTAAAGATTCTTATGGCAGAATTGCTATTCCTGGATTTTACGATAATGTAAAAGAATTAACAGAAGAAGAACGATTAGATTATTCACGTTTACCTTTTAATGCAGAAGAATTTCGTAAAGGATTAGATGTTCCAGGTTTATGTGGTGAATATGGATATACAACATTAGAACATATCTCAGCAAGGCCAACATTAGAAGTAAATGGAATTATTGGAGGATTTACAGGTGTTGGAGCTAAAACTGTATTACCATCTAAAGCCTCAGCAAAAATATCTATGAGATTAGTAGCAAATCAAGATACACTAGATATAGCTAGCAAATTCACTTCATATGTTAAAGCAATTGCTCCACCAACAGTACAAGTAGAAGTAGAGAACTTACATGGCGCAAATCCTGTTTTGGTAGAAAAAACTGGAAGAGGCATGAATGCTGCAAAAAAAGCATTACAAGAAGCCTATGGATGCGAGCCATACTTTACAAGAGAAGGTGGTTCTATTCCAGTGTGTTTATTATTTGATACAATATTAAAAGCACCAACAGTATTAATGGGATTTGGCTTGCAAGATGAAAATGCACATTCGCCAGATGAACATTTTAGCTTAGACAATTTTAGGATTGGCATGTATGCATCCAGTCTGTTTTACAACTATTTAGCGGAATAAAATCAAGCCTGATCTTGTACATGAGTAATGGAATAGATGCGCCTATAGCAGCCAAAGCGAATATAAAGTAAAATCACTCTCTACTTGCACACATTACAATCGCAGTCAGACCCAATTCATTGTCTGACAACTGTTACTAGAACGCTTATCTGTCTAATACAATATTGTGTAGATCAGGTTTTTTTATAGGCATTTTATGAATATAACCGTTATCGGAGCTGGCAAAAGTGGTATTGCTGCTGCATTATTAGCTAAACAAGATGGGAACTCTGTATTTGTAACAGAAAGCAAAGAACAATCTGCTTATCAAGGAGCTTATGAACAATTAGGAGAATGTTCTATAGATGTAGAATTTGGCGGGCATTCATCAAGAGCATTACAGAATTGCAAACAGATAATTGTTTCTCCTGGTGTTCCGCCCTCTTCACCAATCTTACAAGAAGCAGAGTCTTTGGGTATTCCAATTGTGAGCGAATTAGAATTTGCTTCCTTACATACAACAAATCCTATCATTTCAATAACAGGAACAAATGGTAAAACTACTACTACTGCTTTAACAGAGTTCATATTAAAACAATCTGGAAAATCTGCTATTGCAGCTGGGAATATTGGTATACCCTTAAGTTCATTAGTTGGGAAAGTATCAGCAGAAACAATTTTTGTATTAGAAACAAGTAGTTATCAATTAGACAGGACCTATACTTTTAAGCCGAAAGTGAGTATTATTCTCAATATTACACCAGATCATTTAGCCTATCATGGCACAATGGAGAATTACTGTAAAGCAAAGTGGAAAACTTCTCAGAATCAAAATGCAGATGATTTATTAATTTTGAATGCAGATAATTTTGAAGCAGCAGCATGCTCAAAAATATCTAAAACAAATGTGGCATATATTAGTATAAACCCCCTGCAGCAAGGGGCCTATACTAGCCATTCACATCTGATTCTAGCATCGCACCCGCATAATGAGGAAGTACTTATGCAGCTTGATGAAATACGCCTACCAGGCGTACATAATCGTTATAATTCTATGGCAGCTATTCTTGCGGCCAGGGCTTTTGAAGTCCGAAATGAGAATATTAGAGATAGTCTTATGCAATTCTCGGGTGTTGAACACCGACTTGAATTTGTAAGATCACTCAATAGTATTAATTATGTAAATGATTCAAAAGCAACAAATATAAATGCTACTTGGTATGCACTTTCTAGTTACTCCTCCCCTGTTGTATGGATTGCAGGAGGCCTTGGTGATAATAATGATTATGCAAGCTTAGAACAATTAATTGCTTCTAATGTTAGGTCTATTATTGCAATAGGAGAAGATAAAGAAAAGATTTTTGACATGTATTGCTCAAAGATTCGATGTGTGAAGGCCAATTCATTAGAAGATGCTGTCAGTATTGCTTCTAAAGAAGCTAAATCTGGTGATACTATTCTTTTTTCTCCAGCTTGTAAATCCTTTGATATGTTTGCAAATTACGAACATCGTGGCCTGGTATTTAAACAAGCTGTTATGTCATTATAGTAATTATGATACAATTTGAACATATACAAAATATATTAAAAGAATCCAATATTGATGGATGGTTATTGATTGATTTTAGGGGTAGTAATAGCATTGCTTGGGATTTATTATCAATTCCGTCCACTACCCACTGTACCAGACGCTGGGCTGTTTTAATACCCAAAGAAGGAAAAGTAAAAAAATTAGTACATGCCATCGAACCCTTTACATTAGGCCATATTCAGGCACAAGAAATTATCTATGCAGGTTATGATCAATGGCAATTAGAGCTTCAAACATTTGTTAAAGAATGTCCGCATATCGCAATAGAATATTCCCCTCTTTGTGCAATTCCTACTGCTTCAAAAGTTGATGCAGGTACAGTAGAATTATTAAGATCATTTGGTGCAGACATTCAGAGTTCAGCTGATTTATTACAGCAGGTTTCTGCTGTATGGACATCTGAACAAATAGAAGAGAATGTGTCTTTTACTGCCCCAATGCTTGCTACAATTATGCATGAAACCATAGATATAATCAGGGAATCTATTATAAAATATGGGCATGCTGATGAATTTACTATTCAGCAATTTGTGTTACAGCGCTTTAAAGATAATAAGCTTTTTACTTATAGCCCTCCTATTATTGCAAGGGATAAAAATGCGGCAAGCCCTCATTATGCACCCGATGAGAATCATAGTAGTACAATTGAAAAAGATACCACAGTTTTGATAGATATGTGGGCTACACCACTTCATGGACATGGTACATATTCGGACATCACTTGGATGTGTCATACGGGCAACAATCCGAGTGAATTGCACAAGGAAATATTTTCAATTCTTGCTGATGCAAGAGATTCTGGAATTTCTTTAATCGAAACGAGACTTAATTCTGGAATGCCTATTGCCGGATATGAAGTTGATGATGCTGTTCGAAATCATATAAAAAATAAAGGTTATGGAGAGTATTTTGTTCATAGAACAGGCCATAGCATAACCACCGAGACCCATGGTGCGGGCGCTAATATGGATAATTTTGAAACACATGATATGCGTTTAATTATACCCAAAACTTCTTTTTCTATTGAACCAGGTATCTATATTCAAAATCAAATTGGTATGCGTACAGAGATTGATATCTTGATTTTGGAAGATGGAAAACCAATAATTACAGGAATGATTCCACAAAAAAATATAGAATTGCTATTCTAAAAGGGTGAAGATGCATTATATCACACCAGATCTGGAAATTGTTCAAAGCACATCTTTGACAATAAGTTCTCATCAAACCTCAATTCTTCAAGAAGAAGAAAAAGCTCCATTATCATATAATAGCAAAATATTAATATTAGCATTATCAGGAATTGGTGATGCCATTATGTTTAGCCCAGCTTTATCAATACTTCGTACATCTTTTCCTGAACATACTATAGATTTACTTACGATGTTTAAAGGGACAGCAGATATTTATGCAGAAAATAAGGATATCAATAAAATTCATTTTTGGAATTTTTTAAAAAAGAATCCATTCGCATCACTACAATTTCTTTTATCACTTAGGCACAAATATTCTCATACTATCACTGTGTTTCCCGCAAATAGATGGCCTTATGCGATTATCAGCTGGCTTATTGGCTCTACATATCGGATTGGTCATTCTTATTTACATGTCTCTAATCAACAATTGCAATTTTTACATACAATCTCTATTAAAGAAATAGACACTTTACATAATTGCGAAGAAAACATAAGACTTGTATCTTTATTAGGCGCTACAATTCCTGATGTTTTACCTTCATTGACAATTCCATTATCTGAAGAGTCAATTATGCAGGTCTCTTTGTGGAAATCAAAGCAAGAAAATATATCTGCTACAGACATGTTGATTGGCTTTCATGCTGGATCTGCAATTTTCAAGAATCAAATCAATAAAAGATGGGATTATAAAGAATATGCTGAACTAGCTAAGTTGTTGATTTCTAAGTACAATGCAAAGATCCTATTATTTGGCGGGCCTGAAGAATATGAATTAAACTCAGCTATAAAAAATGATATTAGCTTAAGCATTGGAGCAGAGAGTGTACATATTATCCAGATGCCAAGTTTAATGGGCAGTATAGCATTAATGCAAGAATGCAAAGCCTTTATTTCTAATGATTCTGGTTTAATGCATATAGCTGCAGCTCTTCAGCTACCTCAAATATCAATTTTTGGCTATACGAGTCATATTCATACTGCGCCATGGGGAAATAGCAATGCTTTTGTAGCAAGAAGAGCTATTGAGTGTAGTCCATGTTTTTACTTTTCGCCTAAATCTGCTCATTGCAAGTTCTCTGGAACAGAAAAAGAGTTCTCATGCATTAGGGAGATTAAAGCACGTGATATTTTTCATAGATTGCAAGCATTAATACATTAATACCCACTTTTTACAGGATTGAGTAATGAAAATAGTTTTATTCTTACTTGTCTCATTGTTTACTTGCACTCAATATGTTCATTCACTTGTAGCGCAGGAAACTTTAAGAGATATCTATCATGATATAGCACAAAAGATTGTAAGTGAATCGCTTAAAGATAGTGTATGTTACAATAGGCTTGCAGAAATGTGTGATACCTATGGTAGTAGATTAAGTGGAAGTAAAAGCTTAGAACAATCCATTGATTGGATTATTAAAGTTATGAAACAAGATGGCTTTGATAGTGTATGGACAGAGCCCGTTAAAGTTCCTCATTGGGTAAGAGGAAAAGAATCATTAGAAATGATTTCACCCAGAAAACATTCACTTCAATTATTAGGATTAGGTGGAACTATTTCAACACCTGCAAATGGTTTAACAGGAGAAATTGTTGCTGTTAAAAGTTTTGCAGAATTAGCCGAAAAAGCTGCTGAAATTAAAGGGAAAATAGTTCTGTTTAATGTACCATTTACTACATACGGAGAAACAGTTCAATATAGAGTAAATGGTGCTGTGCAAGCTGCTAAATATGGTGCAATTGCAAGCTTGGTGAGATCTGTTGGGTCTATGTCATTGTATACACCTCATACTGGAGCAATGTATTATAATGATTCAGTACCTAAAATTCCTCATGCAGCTATTACCTCCGAAGATGCAGATATGTTAGATAGAATGTATCAAAGAAAAACTAAAACTATTGTACAGTTAATTCTTAAAAATGAAAAATTACCAGATGCTGATTCACGAAATGTACTTGCTGAAATTAAGGGTTCTGAAAAACCAGATGAAATAGTAGTTTTTGGTGGCCACATAGATTCTTGGGATGTTGGGCAAGGCGCTATGGATGATGGTGGCGGATGTTTTGTCTCTTGGGAAGCACTGAGGATAATTAAAAAACTTGGTTTAAAACCAAAAAGGACAATGAGAGTAGTCTTTTGGACAAATGAAGAGAATGGTTTAGCCGGTGGTAAAGCATATGCTAAGGCTCATGCGCATGAAATCGAAAAACATGTCTTAGCAATCGAAAGCGATGCTGGTACATTTAAGCCTAAAGGATTTGAATGCACTGGCAATGAAAGTAATCTAGCTTTAGCCAGAGATATGTCTGTTCTGCTTGGTTCTATCGATGCTACAATCATTCAAGAAGGTGGCGGAGGCGCAGATATCGGACCTCTGATAGAAAAAGGAGTACCTGGAATGGAATTACTTGTTGAAGAAAGTAAATATTTCAGATATCATCACACAAATGCAGATACTATGGACAAATTAAATCCATATGAATTGAATTTGTGTTCCGCGGCTATGGCAATAATGGCTTATATAGGTGCAGATATGCCTAAAAAACTATCCGGAAAAAAATAATATTATTCAATTTTATGAAGATTTAAGCTATGGTTCAAGTCTGCATAGAATATTCCCCATTGCATTAATTCTGTATATCCAATTTGTGATTCTTGAACAATGAAGAACAATTTTGATTTTCTACGACTTCTTTTCTCAATATTTGTTATAATAACTCATTCATTTGTTTTATCTGGTAATAAAGAATGGGACTATTTATGCTCATTAACAGGACAAAATATTCTCTTATCTTCTATTGGAGTGAAAGGATTTTTTATAATCAGTGGTTTTTTAATTTATAAAAGTATTATAAGAAGTACTTCATTAGTACAGTTTTATTGGAATAGATTATTACGTATTGTTCCTGCCCTTTTTATAGTTGTATTCCTGTCTGTTCTTTTTGGGTCATTGCTATATAATTCTCCTATTCCCTATCTACAGAATACTGCTGTATGGACATATATTCCTGTTAATGTTTCATTATTCATGAATCAATATTATATACCAGGAATTTTTGAGCATAATCCTTATAAAGGCTCAATAAATGGAAGTTTATGGACAATTCCATATGAATTCAAAATGTATATTCTATGTTCTCTTATCTTCTTTATTAAGAATAAGTTATCTTTTATACGCGTAATTTTAATTGGTGTATTTTTTACATCATTTCTAATAAATGTATTGTACTTTCAACAGTTTAAAAATCTTGGAACTTATGCATCTGGAATATTAATATCTGATTTCTTATGCATGTTTTCAGCTGGAAGTTTATTAGCGGCATTAAATATTGATCAAGTAAAACATCTTTCTATCATGTCTTTACTAACTTTTGTTCTATTAATTGTATCAATTGTAACTCATACATTTGAATATACCCATTATATATTACTGCCACTTTTAGTCATTACTTTTGGATTATTGTCTACACCAATCCTTTCTTCGATTGGATCAAATATAGGTGATGTATCATATGGTATCTATTTATATGGATTTCCTGTGCAACAAACGTTGATGTCATTTCAAACATTCAATCAATCTGAATTAATGATATATTCATTTGGGATTTCGATAATCCTTGCCTTTTTAAGCTGGCATATAATCGAAAAAAATGCATTGCGATTAAAGAATATTTTCTAAAACAAGGGATGATCATGAACATTCATATATCAAGAGCTTTATTACCCCTCTTCAATTGTTTAGTGGTACTATTATTTTTCATGAATTTTCAACAAGTTAAAACAGCTGAATCTTGTTTATTTAAAAATCCTTTGTGCTTTTATTCAACAGATATATTACAATATGTTCAAATACTGTTTAAGCAGATGCGCTATGAGGATATGGTCCCTTTTATCTATACACCTGCAGAAATAAAGAATAAAAAGCCTTCTCAATTAGTTAAAGAGATTGAAAAAATGAATTTTGGTTATTCGTTCAAAAGGACGGGAATAAGGGAAAATCCAAAAGGAACATGGAAGATTTCATATCAAAGAACTGTTTTAGGCACCCAAGAACTATTTACGGTTCAATGCAGTATTATTAATGACACTTGTCGCTTAATACTCAATCCAAAAGATAGACAGAATATTTTTAATGTATCTATTAGATAAATAGAAAATCATTAAACCCTTATCCATCATAAGAGTCTCATAAGCATAAATTTGATACTCATTTATGTATGGACTTAATTATGAGACTATTCTCAATTATTCTTTCAGTATTATGTATTTCATCACATTCATTGTTTGCTCCTTCTCTATTTTCTCAAGAACCTTATATTATATTGGGAAGGCCCACAGATACTTCCATTACCTTCAGCATCTTGAATGAAAAAAATATTGAGTATTTTATAGAATATGGAATATCATCAGGTACGTATAATAATACTTCAAAAAATTATATATCCTCACCAGGGGTTCCTGATGAGTTTGATATCGTTAATTTACTTCCCAATCAACGATATTTTTATAGACTTCAACACCGTCAAATTGGAAGTCCTACTTATATAAATTCCCCAGAGTATTCATTTCACACGCAAAGATCACTAGGCAGCACATTTACATTTACAATTGAAGCGGATGAACATCTTTATGACAAGAAAGGTATTCGTTCTATGTATGAAGTATGTTTAGCTAATCAAGCAGCTGATAAGCCAGATTTCATGTTGTCTTTAGGTGATACATTTGGTGATGATCATGATCCATATGGAATAACTTCCCCAGAATTAGATAAATTACACAAAGATTATAGACCTTATTTAGGAAAGATTACTCATTCAATTCCATTCTATTTTTGTTTGGGAAATCATGAAGGTGAAACTGATTACTATATGCTCAAAAATCCAGGAAAGAACTTAACTGTATGGGGTACATTATGGAGAAAATTCTATTTCCCAAATCCATATCCAAATAGTTTTTATACTGGAAATACAGATATTGAACCATATGGTGTAGGTAATCCAGAGAATTATTATGCATGGACATGGGGCGATGCATTATTTGTAGTTTTAGATGTGTACAGAGATCAATGTGATTCATCTGATAAGCCTAAAAATTGGGACTGGTCTCTAGGAAAACCTCAATATGATTGGCTTAGAAAAACATTAGAAAATAGCACCTCAAAATATAAGTTTGTTTTTGCACATCATATCAGAGGACAAGGAAGAGGTGGCATAACTAATGCCCCTTTATTTGAATGGGGTGGCTCTGAGCAAAAAGGTGGATATACATTTGATAAAAATAGACCTGGTTGGGGTAAACCTATTCACAAATTATTTGTAGATAATAAGGTAAATATCTTTTTTCAAGGACATGATCATGTATTCGCTCATGAACAATTAGATGGGATCACATATCAAGCATGTCCTATGGCTGCTGATTCTACCTATGAAATCGGAAAACTTGCTAATGCAGATGCATATGTATCTGATACTCTTGCAGGAACTGGACATTTAAGAGTAAAAGTAAGTCCTGAAGGTGTAAAAGTTGATTATGTCTTAGCCTATTTACCTGCTGATACCTTAGGGCAAAATAAGAATCGATCAATTGGCTTCAGCTATAGTGTTGGTGGGACAACAAATGTGAAAAACGATGATTTTTCATATAATACCGTTCCAGTTTATCCTAATCCAGCTGACAAATTTATCACCATCGACATTCCTAAATCCATACAAAATCGATGTTCTTTTGTATTAACTAATACGCTTGGGCAAGTAGTTTATAAGGGAAATGAAATGATAATAATTGTTGAACTATTACCACAAGGTACATATATGCTTCAATATTTTGTCGATAATCAACAATATGTCCAACAAGTAATTATTCATCATTAATATTTAAAATCATGAAATTCTTAGTACACAGCATTTTAACTTTCATCATATCACATACAATTCTATCTGCCCAAACAATGTTAAGAACTGAGTTATTGGGTCGTCCGACTGATCATAGTATAACCGTCAATATCATGTTTGATAGCACAACAGAAGTGCGAGCAAATTGGTATTCAGGACAAGATAAACCAGTTTCTACACAATGGATTATTGCTTTAGGAAATCAACCAACTGATGTCTTGATTGATGGCTTATCTTCAAATAAAGAGTATAAGTATTTTCTCCAGTATAGAAATCCTAAAGATACAAATGCAATAAAAACGAGACCAGAATACACATTTAAAACTCAAAAACCAGAAGGCACTTCATTTACATTTGTAGTGCAGGCAGACCCTCATTTAGATGTGCAAAGTGATACTAATATTTATACTTTATGCCTTCAAAATCAGCTTTTGGATAAGCCTGACTTTATGATTGATCTTGGGGACATCTTAATGACTGATAAATTAACAAATACAGCTAAACAGGTACCTTTTGATACAATTCCATTTCGTTGCAATCTTCTTAGAAAATACTATGAAATGAATTGTCATTCTGTACCATTGTTTATAGCATTAGGAAATCATGAAGGCGAAGCTCTATGGAATATTAAAAATAATAATCTTAATTCTTTTCCGATTTGGGCTACAAATGAACGTAAGAAATATTTCTTAAATCCTGCCCCAGATGATTTCTATTCTGGAGACACAACAAATCATCCTAATATAGGATTAAGAGAAAATTATTATGCATTTTCATGGGGTGATGCAAAATTTATTGTCCTAGATCCTTATTGGTATACAACAATAAAACCAGATTCCCTGAATGGCTGGAGATGGACTCTAGGAAAAGATCAATATGAGTGGCTAAAGAAAACCTTAGAGCAAAATACTTCTACATATACCTTTGTTTTTGCTCATCAATTAGTTGGAGGAAGTCCTGAGGGAAGAGGTGGCATAGAATATGCAAATTTATACGAATGGGGTGGATATAATTTAGATGGTACCAGAGGATTCGAAAAAAATCGTCCAGGCTGGTATAAACCCATAAAAGATTTGTTTAAAGAACATAAAGTTCATGTATTTTTTCATGGGCATGATCATTTCTTTTGTAAACAGGAAAAAGATTGCTTAGTCTATCAAGAAACGCCTCAACCTAGCCATCCAAATTTTTCAAGTGTTAATTATGCAGATGACTATGGATATTTCGCAGGAGAGATTTTGCCAAATTCTGGTCATTTACGAATACATGTGTCACCTGAAAGAGTGCAAGTTGAATATGTTAGGACATATCTTCCAAAAAATGAAAATTCCACTCGTAAAAACCGAGATGTATCATCTACATATACCATAGCAATGAAAAATTGTTATGATACACTTACTACATCAGTTCCAATGATTTATAACACAGCATATGCTGATGAAAAGGTTTTTCCAAATCCTTTTTCAGAACAATCCACGATTCAATTTAATCTGGAAAAAGCTGATATTCTTACTATTTCTATTATTGATGAAAAAGGTATTATTATTCGAGAACTTGCTCATGATGCTATCATACAATCTGGATCTTTTGCAGTTCAATGGGATGGTAAAGATACAATTGGTAATAAACTTCCAAGTGGATCATATTCCTATATTATAAAGAGCAAATATGGTCCAACTATGTCTGGAAGAATAGTTTTGGTTAATTAGTACTCTAAAGATTTTGTCAAGAACCTCTGATTATAAGAAGTGAATTGGTCTAATTATTGATATATTAATGAATGCTAAAAATGTTAGTTTGTGGATATATTTCTGACAATTTTCTCAGAAAAGGGTACATCTTTCACAGCTTAGCATGTTTTTTAGAATAATTATGAATCATATATGGGTTAATATCATGACAATTCGCATTCTGTTTTTATTACTTTTTTCTTTTACTATTGGCTGTAATAAGTCAGATAAACAGTTTTCAGAAGCTCAAGCACAGCAGGCAAATAAGCCAATAATCAAAAAATCTATTCCAAAGTCTAAAGCTAAACCTATAGTACAATCATTAGAAGGGTTTGACTTGCCTATTTCTATTGACACAAGTATTCAAGAATATGCTAGTTTTATTGGGGGATTATCTCATTCATCAGACAGATTAAAGCTCATTAAAAACAATGGATTTTATACTGCTCACGCTAAACGTATAAATGATGTTTTTAAAAGAGTGAAGACTAAAAGATTGTCTCAAATGCAGATGTTTTCACAAATGGAATTAGCTTCTGATAAAATCGGTGAGGGTACTTTATTTTATCCTTTTTCTGGTCCGGATGCACTTCATGCAGTTACATTATTCCCCAATTATAAACAATATGTCTTTATAGCATTTGAACCACCAGGAAGCTTTAGAAAATTCTCAACTACAGATACTTTAGGTGTACCTGATTATTTACTTTCTGTTCAAAGAACAATTCAAGAAGTTACAAACTTGAGTTATTTTATCACAGATAGAATGAGAAAGTATATTACTCAAGAAAACATAGATGGTGCTTTACCTTTAATTGCATTGTTTTTAGCCGAAACAGATCATACATTAATTGGTTATGGAAAGAGATATCTTCATGCAGATGGATCTATCAATGAGATTTCAAAAGATACTTTTTCTATTCCTGCACAAGATATTCATGATATCTATTTCAAGACAGGAACTTCTCAGACAGTACAAAGACTCACATATATCTATGCTAATTTAGGAAATGCTGCTTATGCAAGTAAAATTGGATTACTTAAGAATACGCCTCTCCTATCCTATTTAAGTTCTTTACAGGGATTTAATACATATGTTAAAAGTGCAAGTTATTTGATGCATAATGCAGGTTTTTCTGGGATTAGAGATTTTGTTTTAAAGAAGACACATTCAATACTTCAGGATGACACAGGCGTTCCATTTGAATATTTTGATCAAAAGCAATGGAATTTTGTGTTTTATGGAAGATATAGCAGGCCTATAAATATATTTGTAGGAAGATATAGTGCAAAATTAGATAGCGCTTATATTCATCAAGAAAGTATAAAAAAACCTCTTCCTTTTATGATGGGATATCAATTAAGAAGAGGTGATGCTCAAAATGTTTATAAGGCTATTCGAAAAGGATAAATATTAATTTTTACTTTGTTCAGTGGGCTGTTCTATTTTTTGTGGGACAGCCTTTTTTTTGATTTTATAAAATTTGTTTTCAGTGATTAATGCTGATGGCGGAATAAACTTGCTGATTCCATTCTCTATTTTATGCGATAAAAGCCATGTATATAATTCATCCATTTCATAACATTGCGTTAATTCACCGTGGCCTAACTTAGGAAAAACGGTAAATAAACATTTGGTACTATCACAAAGAAAAATTGCTTTCACCATTCTTTTTGATTGTATAATCGGCACTTCTGTATCTCGGGCACCATGCATAATCCACAAAGGGACTTTGCTTAAGGATGGCCCGGTATTAATTTCTCCACCTCCACATAATGGCGCTGCAGCTGCAACTAGATCAGGGTATTTAGCTACAAATCTAAAAGTTCCATAACCACCCATACTCATGCCAGTTACATATATTCTATTGGTGTCTACAGTATACGTTTTTCTTATTCTTTGTATCAGACGATAAATCTTAGCGGGGTTCCACCCTTCACCTTCTGGACATTGAGGCGCTAATACAATCGCAGGTATCTTTTTTCCTTTGTTAATAGCGGCAATCGCACCATATTTCTTGAGTTTTTCAAGACTATCACCACTTAAACTTTTTCCATGAAGAAATACTATTAAAGGCAGTAGATCTTTTTTTGTAGAACCTTTTGGCATACTTAGCATATATGGATAGCCAAAACTAGGTTTTGTATATGAAGTTATCCCTGTAAAAGCCTCTGAACTAATAAAAAATAAACCAAAGATTAATAATATGAAGTGTTTCATCGTAAAGAAATCCTAAAAAATGAATTACCCCTGGAAGCAATAATTGCAGTATTTCCATAAGCAATTGGTGAAGACTCAAAGTTCTGTCCAACTCTTTTTTGTGTTATAATATTTCCTGATTGACCATCAATCACATATAGATTACCAATCACATCGCCTAATAAAATGATAAACTGTCCTTGCTTTGTGATATATCCAATTGGTGAAGACCAAGTATATGCTGATAAAGGAGTTTGCCATAATACTTTGCCAGTCATTTTATCAAATGCAGCAAATAGTCCTGTATTACCTGGTTTATACTGAGAAAACGATGTAAAAATCATAGATGAACAATTAGATTTCCCTAATAATGGTGTTCCTAGCATGCCACCATTATAGATATAACTTCCATTCACATTAGAATGACATGCAATTGAAAATCGCCAGATTTCATTGCCATTTAATACATTTAATTTGCGGAATAATGAGAATCCTTGATTACCTTGTTTATCAACTTCGCATCCTGTATAAACATAAGGTTTACCATCTTCTATTGATATAACAGGTGTTGCATCTGTATCATCGGTATTATTTGAATACCACATAGGTTGTAGAGTATTCAAATCCACACAAATAATACTACCTCCATTATCGGTAATAATGCCATAATGACCATACACTGCAATACTAGATTCTATTCCTAAATGGTTGTTTCCTTTAACTGTATACACAAATTTAGAATGAATCTTTAGGCCCTTTTCAGATCTGATAAGTTTATATAATATTCCATTTTCAGCAGGCCATAAAAGGAATTGCCCCCAAATCAAAGGCGAGCTATCTAATGCTCCCCAATAGCGCTTAGCATGCTTATCATCTCCTGAGAGAAAAGATAATAAAGTATTCTTTTTAATATTGATTGCTCTTGCTCCGCATTCTTGTGTATAACGAATTCCTTGTCCTACATACACAATTCCAGGATATTCTGGATCTGAAGAAATAGAACCTTTGATCGGATTTTGTGTATCAAAAGCAGAGTCTATTTCTTTTCCAGTACCATAATCTAGTGAATACACTTTACCACATAGTGAACCTTGAAGTATATTCATTCTTGTTTTATCAGGTGATATTATCAAATTAGGCTGGCCAGTCCACCCTGCTCCTCCACCCCAACCACGATGAGAACCATCGGCCCCAGTATTTCCTGCACCAAGTGAAGTTCTAAACACCCAATCTATATGGATTTGCGTAGGTATAGAATCTAATTCTCCCATCTGTTTTTGATCTCTGAATGATGTGCCTCTAAATGTATAGTATCCAGGAAGAGTATCATAGAATATGGGTGAAAAGTTTCCAATACCCGATAAACTAGAATCAGGAATAATTACTTTGTATTCTACACTATCAGCAGATTGTTGTCTTTCAATGTGAACAAATTCTATTGTCTTGCTTATTGTACTAGAAGCTATTGTATCTTTTTTTTGAAGGTCTATATCCCTTTTTATCTCTTTTTCTGAACACCCAATCAATATCAAAGAAATTCCCAAAACTAAGCCCACATTTCTCATCATACATTTCATAGTTTTAATAACCTTTTATTTCTGAATTGTAAAATACCCCAAACGATAAAACCTAATCCCAAAATTGCGAGTACAATATTAATATCTTGAGGTTTTGATATAGTAATATGATACATAATCCATACATTAATCATAAGAAACAATACAGGTGTAGCGGGATAACCTATCATTTTAAAAGGCCTTTCTATGTGTTTCATAGAAAATCTAGCATAAATAACAGCTATAGCAGTAAGCGAAGAAATAATAGTA
>Ga0114966_10000160_pt1 | contig 63449 bp, 54 predicted proteins | sample M_130207_XF_Meta_FD_87029 | JGI IMG/M metagenome (GOLD analysis project Ga0114966, IMG submission 87029) | Freshwater microbial communities from Lake Montjoie, Canada to study carbon cycling - M_130207_XF_MetaG | ecosystem: Environmental > Aquatic > Freshwater > Lake | place: Lake Montjoie...
AAGTATGTTGAGATCACAAGTGATAACGATCTGACAAAGATCTTTTATTGTAATTCGGATTTGATTTCAACTCCTTCGAAACGCATTACTATGCCTTCGGAAGACATTACTTTTCAAATATCCGATGACACACTGAAGAAGATTGCAAAGTCTGCATCTATTCTTGGGGTAGATGATCTTAAGATCTATTCTAGTGATAAATTTATCACTATTGAAGTTCTTGATAAGTCTAATTCATCGACTAATACTTGGGAGACAAAGACTTCTGGTGAATTCAATTCAGAATTTACAGTATTCATGAAGATCTCAAATTTGAAATTGCTTGAAGGTGATTATAAGATCACTATTTCTAACAAGGGTCTATCATGCTTCAAGCATATGACTAATGATGTTCTGTATTATATTGCTGCTGAAGCTGACTCTAAGTTCTAAGAGTAAGACCTAGTTGAAATTGCCAGACGGTATAGTGATGATTATACCGTCTTTTACATTATGAGGATATTATGAATCGGAATACACTTTGGACAGAAAAATACAGACCACAGACTATTGATGATTGTGTTCTTACAGAAGATGTTAAGAAAGCATTCAAGAATTTTGTGAAGAACAAAGATATTCCAAATCTTCTGTTAACTGGGAAACCTGGTATGGGAAAGACGACAATCGCAAAAGCAACTTGTAATGAACTTGGTTGCGACGTTATGGTTATCAATGCATCTTCGGATGGTAATATTGATACCCTAAGGAACAAGATTCAAGTATTTGCTTCTTCTATTTCACTTTCTGGTGGTCAGAAGATTGTGATTCTTGATGAAGCAGATTATATGTCATCCGCAGTGCAGCCTGCACTTAGAAACTTCATGGAAGAGTTCTCTAAGAATTGTCGGTTCATTCTGACTTGTAATTACAAGAAGAAGATTATTGAACCACTTATTTCACGATTAACTGTATTTGAATTTTCGATTCCTTCTTCACAGAAATCTAAACTAGCTTCTTTGATGATGAAGAGAATTCAAGGTATTCTTGAGAAGGAATCTGTAGAATACGACAAGAAAGTATTAGCAGAAATTATCATGAAATTCTTTCCTGATTTCAGAAAGACTATTTCTGAGATTCAACGATATGTTATTTCAAATGGGCGAATTGATGTCGGGGCATTATCTTCTATTCAAGATGTTTCTATTCGTGAACTTATTGCTGCTCTTCGTGGTAAAGATTTTCCTGGGATGAGAAAGTGGGTAAACGAGAATCTAGATTCAGATGCTAGTTCGATTGTTCGATTAATTTTCGACAACCTTGAGAATCATTTAGAACCGTCATCTATTCCTACTGCTATTGTTATTCTTGCAGATTATTCTTATAAAGCAGCTTTCGTAGCCGATCAGGAAATTAATATCACAGCTATGTTTGTGAACATTATGGCAGAATGCTTATTCAAGAGGATCTAACATGCCCAAACTTGGTGATATTCTAAATTCAATTAATCTCACTAAAGACGCAGATCTGATTGATGAATACAATAAATCAGATTACGTTCCATTTCTAATTAATAGAGGACTGTCTTTCTATCCAGAAACAATCTTACACGCCAATTTCCTAAATTCAAATTGTCATTTAGATCGAATTCTACAATATAAATATTATTTGTCGGCGATCAAGAAGAAGAAAAGATTCTCAAAGTGGTTGAAAAATTGTAAACCATCAGAGGATATTTTGATTATATCTAAATATTACAATATATCTGTTAATAAAGTGAAAGAGATATCTGATATGATTACTTCTGAAGATCTGGACAATATGCGAAAATATCTAGATATTGGTGGATCTAAAGGGTCATCCAAAAAAGGAAACGTTGATGAATGACAGAATTACAAATTGGGTTGAGACATTTATAGAAGTCATATTAGATAATCAAGAAGCTTTTTTACTTTGTAAAGAAACTCTAACAAGAATTGGAATTTCTTCTAATAAAGATAGAAAATTATATCAATCTTGTCATATTTTACATAAGAAGGGAAGATATTATCTTGTCCACTTTAAAGAATTATTTACACTAGATAATAGAGCTTCTGGTCTTGATGAAGAAGATACATCAAGAAGAAATACTATCGCGAAGTTGCTTCATGAATGGGGTCTCTTTTCTATTATTGGGGCAGAATATGTTGGTGAGGATGTTGAGACTGGAAAGAAGATCTATCGATATCCAGAGAAGATGACTGTATTTTGTCCTTTGAATAAAATCAAGATAATCACACATGCTGATAAAGATAACTGGGATTTAGTTTCGAAATATACAATTGGGAAAAAAATATTTTAAGGGAGGCTTAAGCCTCCCATCTTATTTTATTTCGATTTTATCACATACCCAATTTTTCCATCAACACGATCGGTCTTATATCTTGTTGCAGATTCAATAAAAACATTTGTTACAGCATCACTGGGCCACACGGTGTTAAATTTCTCAAATACAATCTCATCAACCCCAGCTTTTGTTGCTTTCCTTGCTTGTGTATAAATTTGAATTGTATTTCCGTTTAATAGAATAGAAGCAAATCTACTGAATTTAATAACTTGATTATCTTTATTAATATATTCACAAACTGATTTTGCAATACCAGCAAGTACATGATAAAATACTGGTGGTGTTTTACCCGAACCAGGTTTAATCGTATCTCGAAGCTTAATCAGATTTGTTGTTAATTTTAGATTCGGATTTCCTTTCAACTTTTCTACTAATTCTTTTTCTGTTTCAGTGAATTCGAATAATTTTTTCTTAGCTAATAGTATTGCAATTTCCAGCGGCGCAGTTTCTGCACCACTTTCGGCAATAATTTGGCTAATATCGATTGCTAATTTGAAATCTTTGAAAATATCTTTATCTTTGAAATTTTTATATAGAGTATATAAATTTGTTACACTAGCTGCTGCGGATTTAGCAGCCGAACCAAACTTAGAAGAAATGTTGATTTGCGAAACACCAGAAGTTAGATAAGAATCATAAAGTCCTTGTGTTACACCCTTCGGAAAATTAATCTTAAACTTTGATAGATCGTCAGTTCCTGTTATCGCTTTAATACCATCTTTAGCATTACCACCATAGCTTTTTCCGCCTTTGATTAATGCAATAGGTTGTAATATCTCAGCAAAATAATTTGTGATAGCAGTTTCGGATAAATCACCAATAACAACAGATATTGGATAATCACCAGCGATCGCTTGTTTGGTTGCTGTATATAGAGGTGAAACCTCACCGAATGCCTTCCCAACTTGTTCTAAAATATTTTCCATTGACAAATTTTCGAAATTATCTAGAAATTCAGATGGTTTCAAACCAGATTTTTCTTTATCTGTTGCTTTGGATTTATAGTTAAAATAGTTTGGATTTGAATTATCCCATTTAGTAGTTTTCGGTTTAATATATTTAATAAATCTTACAATTTTACCAGATTCTCCTTTAAAACTAACAACACCTACTCCTGTCAGATTAGATAACGGTTTGTTGACAGGAGTAGCATCAGAGATATTTCCTGCATCTTTTAGAGTATCAAAAAATTCTACTTTCTGGAATATGAGAGATTTTCCATCTTTATCTACGAAAGTTTCACCTGTTTTTCGACCGGTTAATCCCTGTGATTCTGTTAAATATTCAATAAAAGATAACATTAAATTGCCTCCAGTTTATAATAGGAATAGTTTAGAGTAACATCCGTGGTTATTGGTGTAACGTCTGTGACAGATGCATCATACTGCAAGGGCGATAGGGCAGTTGGGTATACGTCAACGAACGTCACTTTTGCAATGGGATTTTGTTTGTTTGATAAAATGAACAGTGTAGCATCACTGTATATATTAACCCTGTTTGAATTATTTGGTGAGGATCTTGCAATTGATTTATAGGAATCTAGAGATTGTGGGTGTCCGATCCCAAACATCCAGTTATATATTTCGATGTAATTTGCAAGATTTTCTTGAACAATAAAATTCAAGGTAAGTGGATCGAAAGTTAATTTATCACCTGGTAATCGAAGATCCAATAATGGAGTTGGTTGAATTATTTCCCCAAGAGATACACCAGGGATATTGACACTATAAGACAAATATTCAACATTTGGAAATTTGTTAAAAATTAATCGAAAAAGAGCTGGATTTGTTTGATCGAAACTTGCCGGATTAAATGCCATCTGATTCCTGTATATCTATTTTTAGATTTGTAGTTCCTCGCCATAATCTATGATAGACCATTTTAGGAACGATTAGTTCTGTTCCTTTTATTAATTCTACTGGCATGGCATTGTCGAATTGAATCATCCATCCTACACCTTCTATAATATTTATCTTTCTATCTTTCTTATCTCTATGCCATATTAATTCTGTAGTTTCGACATCTTTAGAGAATTCTCTTCTGAAAGAGTTTTCCGTTGTTTTTTGTTGTTTGTATGTCATAATCCTTACCAGAAAAATTTACCGCCACCTTTCAGTCCAAGTTGTTTAGTGAAATATGGAAGTCTACACGACCAATACCCAGGCTTTGTTTTATCTGTTTTCTCTGCGCAACGATGTCTTGCAGCAAATGATTTTCTAGCAGCAGGATTATTTATCTTTGCATTTAACCCAGTGGTATCACCAAACTGGACTTTGATTACATTACCTTTATCGTTTTTAACATAGACGTAGAATTTCTTAGATCCACCACGTTTTGGTGAATTTAATTCTAATTCTTCAGTATCTTCTTCTAGAGGGAGATCCAGAGGAACAGATTGTTCTTTTATCTTAACTATCTTTGCTTCTGGTGTAACCAAATTCGCTTCGAATTCTACGTCCGGAAATTCTTTTGACAGTTGTAGAAATTTTGTGAGATTAGATATCGCATCGTCGATTAATCTCACACGAGAATATTTCTCTGTATTGAGGAATCTTCTTATATATCTTGATTTTTTCTCTGCAGAGGATGCGTCGTCAGTTTCGTTTCCTGCTCTATATATATGAACATCGTTTTCTATATCTATTCCATAACTTGCAAACTTTTTGATAATTGGATTTTTATCATCAAAGTCAGCTCTTGCTGTTAAGATAATGACATCAGATCCAACTCGTTTAGCATTAGCTAATATTGCTTTTAATTTAGCTATTAGTGGTCTTATTGGTTGTGATTCTTTTTCAAATTTATTCGCATTTTTAAATTCAGAAAAATCAAAAGATTCACCTGGCTCCAAAGAATAAGAATTGAATTCTTGATTTGTAAGTGTTTTAATTTTCTTTCCGTCTTTCATTACACCAATAATAGCTGTTGTATGAAATAGTGTATCATCTATATCAAAAATTGTTAAACCAGATTTAGATTCTTCTGTTATTTCTAGTTCTTCACAATATATCCCAAAAGATCCAATATCAGAATCAAGAATCCAGTTTTCTATCTCAGAAAGATTCAATGTATTTCTTACTTTTCGTGCTTCAGCTATAAGATCCATATGCCCTTTCGAACCCCACCGAAAGATACACTCGTTTAGTGGGATATTCTTGGAAATGTGATAATCTAGCGAATTTTCTGAAATAAAAGTCTTGAATGAGTGCATAGTCATATTTATAAATATTGTTTATGTGGATCTATCAAGAAAAAGAATTCCTAGAAGCTAGTCCAGACGATTTTGGATTCATTTATTTGATTACTAACAAAATTAATAAAAGGAAATATATTGGTAAGAAACAATTCTGGTCACATAGAACCAAAAAAGTGAAGGGTAAGAAGAACAAGAAACATTATATTATTGAATCCAATTGGAAAACTTATTGGGGATCTTGTGAAGAATTAACCGAAGATATCAAAATTTTCACTGAAGAATTCTTTACACGAGAAATAATCAAAATTTGTAAGACAAAAGGCGAATTAACATTCTCTGAAGTCGAGGCACAAATAAAGATGGACGTGTTAACATCCATCTTTGAAGGATCTAAGACGAGAGAATTCTATAACGGTAATATTATGAATCGATGGTTTGTTAAATTAAATTGAAAGGTATTTAAGAAACTCTTAAAATGTTGACCAACATATAAAAACTGGGGAGACCTGGATACGTAGATGTAGATCCAGTATGACGGATGTCTATAATATTTGATCCGCTACTCAATGAAATTGTACTCAATTTATCTTTATTGATTGTTTGATTAACTCCTGCAATATTACTGTCAGCAGTTATATATATATTATTCGCATAAAGATAATAAGTAACAGTATTCTCGGACGAGCCTCCACTTACAGGATAAAAAGCACCAATTTTATATGTCCCAGCAGGAATATTCGATATTACATATCTATGTTCCCTTCCCGCCGCATAATTATTTCCATTTTCATCTGTTCCGTATCCAGTAGAATTATTTAAATTTAATGAGAATATTTTACCAATACTATTGAATATTGTTGAACCATTAGTATTAGTTGAAATCTTAGTAGAGAGATTAAAATAATCTGAATTAGGTTGTACTGTATCATCAAATGTACTTGGTGTCACGAATGCTTGGTTGTAAAAAAATTTCAATGATCTCTGGGTACTCGCAGGTCTGGTAAGTAAGAATGGTTTAACAACTGAAGCAGACGCTCGTGTAAATGTTACAACATCAAAAAGTGAAATTTGTCCACTAGACTGTAGTGCCATATATTGTCTCCATTTTAGTGTTTAATTCTTTAATTGCTTCTACTAACATAGCAATCATCTGACCATAATCAATACCTTTCATTCCTTCTTTATTTCTTGAAACAACTTCTGGGATAATCTTCTCAACATCTTGAGCCATTAGACCAATTGATCTGTGATTCACACCAATCTTGTTATAAGAATAACCTTTTAGATTTTTAACTTTATCAAGAGCGTTTGATAATTCTGATATATTCTCTTTAATTCTTATGTCTGATCCAGCATAAACATCGCCTGTTGCGTAAACATCTCCATTTACATATAATCTATAAGAAGCATTTGCTGAGGCATTAATTCCTAAGAAGGAGAAATTTGGTGAATTTGTCGTACTGAGACTTTGATTTGGGATTGTAAACCCTGTTAAACTAGAGGCAGTTGTAGCGGTAGCTGCATTACCAGAACATGATGTTGAGCTTCCATTAATATTAGCGGAAATTGTACTGTTAACAGTTAATCCAGCAAATGTCGGTGAATTTGCTGTACCAAGACTTTGATTAATTGTATATTGTGTTATATTATATGCGGATCCATTGATATTAGCGGAAATTGTACTGTTAACAGTTAATCCAGCAAATGTCGGTGAATTTGCTGTACCAAGACTTTGATTTGGGGTTGCAAACCCTGATAAATTAGTGGCAGTTGTAGCAGTAGCAGAATTGCCAGAACATGCTGCCGCAGTTGTAGCAGTAGCAGAATTGCCAGAACATGCTGCCGCAGTTGTAGCAGTAGCAGAATTGCCAGAACATGCTGCCGCAGTTGTAGCAGTAGTTGCATTTCCAGATAGAGAAGCTGTAATTGTTCCTGCCGTGAAGTTTCCAGATCCGTCTCTGGCCACAATAGCTGACCCAGTATTTGCGTTAGTTGCAGTTGTAGCAGAATTTGGAATAGATGTCAATGATGCACCTGAACCAGAGAATGATGTAGCAGTAACTGTGCTGTTGAATGTTGCAGCGCCAGTAACCCGTAGATTACCCGCAACATCTAATTTATATTGAGGATCTGTGGTCCCGATGCCCACATTGCCGCCGAAGGGCATGAGGTTAAAGTTACCAGCAGAAGTTCCGGCCTGATCGACGACCTGCATGGAAGGATTACTACCAGACATGAATGTGGTGAGCAGCCACCCTGATGAAACTAATGTCTGGATCGAAGTAACAGCGAGTGATCTAGCAGTAGCCAAGGTAGTTACTTGTACACTCCCCGTATTCAGAACGCTGAGAACGCCCGGATTACTCGATCCTGCGATGCGAACATTTCCATCAGCTGTTATTGTGATTCTTTCTGTGTTATTTGTGTATAAAGCAACAGGATGATTTGTTGTTGTCCCAATACCAAGACTAGTCCCTCCGGTATTATAGAAAACACCCTTCAGAGTATTAGTAGTATCTGATACAGTAATCCCATCATTTGAAACTACAGATACATGTAGCTTAGATAACGGACTTGCTGTCCCGATACCGACATAAGAGTTGGTTGCTATGTTTGCCAAAGCAATATGACGATTTGCAACACCCTGAGATATAGCATTAATAGAAAAATATGGAGTGGCAGCAGAAGCATTAAATGCTAAGAAAGCTCCCTGCCCAGGACTAGCAACGTCACCATTACCTATATGTAGAGTAGTGTCTGTAGTCGTGCCGCCCGCATATATTTTAGCATTACCTAATACGTCTAGTTTATGAGCAGGACTGACAGTTCCTATACCAACATTACTAGCTACAGTTAATCCACCGGTTGCTGTAATTGTTCCTGCCGTGAAGTTTCCAGATGCGTCTCTGAGAACAATTGTACCGACAGTCGATGTACTTGCAGTGATCGTCGCCGAATTAGCTTGATTTGTAATAGTTGCAGCATTACCGTTGATATTAGCAACAATTGTACTATTAACAGTTAATCCAGCAAATGTTGGTGAATTTGCTGTACCAACATTTTGATTGATTGTATACTGTGTTATATTAGTAGCAGTAGATGCATTACCAGATAGAGAAGCTGTAATTGTTCCTGCCGTGAAGTTTCCAGATCCGTCTCTGAGAACAATTTGATTTCCTACGTTAGAAGAAGTTGCAGTGATAGTTGCTGAATTAGCTTGACCTGTTATAGTTCCTGCATTACCTGTTGTTGAATCGGAAATTCGAGCAGAATCGACTCTCACACCGAATGTACTGCCGCCATTCCAACCCATAAGCGTTGGATACGTGGCGATCCAGGCGGTGGCTGCGTTTGTATTGTTGACTGCACTTCCTGAGGGAGAAGTGGCATTGGAAGCATCAAAGATAACATGAGAATTCCCATAATTCTTCCAAGCCAATAATCCAACTACTGCACTGATTGTTCCATTAGTAGCCCAGGTGTCTCTGGTCGTTGAAAGATTAACTGCATTTGTAGCAGTCGCCGCATTTCCGGTTACATTAATGTCCCAAGTCCCAGAGGCTCCAGATCCTGTTGTGTTTACTAGTGTACCAGAACCAGGTAATGTTAAATTTGCCAGATTAGTTGCAGTTGTAGCAGTAGTTGCATTACCAGTAAGATTACTCGAAATATTTGTAACAGTTAATCTTGTACCATCGAAAGTCATATTTGGAGAACCTGCTAGGGCTCCTGCATTATTGTATTGCACTTGAGTGTTGGATCCACCAACAGTCGCAACTGTTATCGAACCACCAAGAGAAACTGCAGATCCATTTATAGTGATTGTAGAATTTGATAATTTAGCATTAGAGATGGAACCTGCTAACATAGTATCAGTTACCACACCGGATCCAATCACTGTTGTTAGAGCAACATTAGCAGATCCATTGAACCCGACTGCAGTTGCAGTAACATTACCTGTTAACGAGAAGGTTCTTGAAGTCTGTAAAGTTGTGGCAGTAGTTGCATTACCAGATAGAGAAGCTGTAATGGTTCCTGCACTGAAATTATTGGACGCATCTCTAGAGACTATTGTATTTACAATAGCTGCTGTATTTGCGGTCGTCGCAGAATTCGGAATAGAAGTTAAAGAAGCACCAGAACCAGAGAAAGATGTTGCAGTTACTGTTCCTGGGAAAGAAGTATTTCCTGATGCGTCTAGAATAGTAGCTGTTCTAGTGATGGTAGTGAAAACACCAGAATATTGTCTAAAATGTATGGGCTCATTACCATCATCAGCTGTGGCGAATTCGACGAATCCAGAATTTGAACCAGTGCCACTGACTCTAATTCTGAAAAAATCATTATCAGCCATTGTACCATATACAAGATCGTGTGCCGCAGTTCCAGACAACACAGGACCGATTACAGACACAGCACTTGTCGCAGAAGTTGCTGTGTTTACTGAGATAGTAACTGTAGTATCTCCAGAAAAATCTGTAGCAAGAACTCCGGACACATTTCCCGCAAATGTTATATTTCTAGTGGCAGCTAATCTTGTTGCAGTTGGGGCATTACCAGTAATACTGGCAACAATTGTACTATTAACAGTTAATCCAGCAAATGTTGGTGAATTTGCTGTACCAACACTTTGATTGATCGTATACTGTGTTATATTAGTAGCAGTAGTTGCATTACCAGATAGAGAAGCTGTAATTGTTCCTGCCGTGAAGTTTCCAGATGCGTCTCTGAGAACAATTGTACCGACAGTCGATGTACTTGCAGTGATCGTCGCCGAATTAGCTTGATTTGTGATAGTTGCTGCATTACCAGTAATATTGATTCCCCAAGTACCAGTTGCTCCAGTTCCTACTGTGTTCACTAGTGTTCCAAAAGTAGGTAAGGTAACAGAAGTGGTGCCACTTGCAGTTAATGATATATCGAACGCATTGATGGTAGTTAAATTTCCACCAAGAGTTATAGTCTTACCAGAATTGTTTACCCCAGTTCCACCATATAGACCTACGATTACCGAACCATTCCAAGTTCCTGAAGTGATTGTGCCGACCGAAGTTAATGAAGAAGCTAAAACACCAGAACCTAAAGTATTTGCAGATAATACAGAAATTGCATTTATTCTATAGACGTATGTAGAAGCAAGATTTGAATCACCCACTACATCTAATTTGTACCCAGGACTAGTCGTTCCGATGCCCACGCTGCCGTTTACGGCGAGAGCTGCGGTTGTGTAATTGGCATCCGCATATCCGATATTTAAACGAGGATTAGTACCACCGATCGCTAGACCATAACTAGATCCACGCAAACGAACCTGATCGGTCGAGACGGTATTAAACATCATGTCGCAATACACGTTGGCCGATGAGGCAAGTACCAAACTTGGCCCTCCGTTTGAGGTTAAGTTTAACCCCATTTTTATATCAGAGCTTCCTTCAACGATATTTAACTTCGCAGCAGGACTCGTCGTTCCGATGCCCACGTTGCCGCCTAAAGGGGCCAATGAAATGTTACGATTAGCGACATCTTGCGACAGAGCGTTAATGGAAAGGTACGGAGTAGCAGCGGAAGCGTGAAATGTTAAAAACCCACCCTGCCCAGGACGACCAACGTCACTATTACCTATATATAGAGTAGTGTCTGTAGTCGTACCGCCTGCATATATTTTAGCGGAAGCCCCTAACACGTCGAGCTTATGACTAGGACTCGCAGTTCCAATGCCCACGCTGCCAGAGCTATCTATTACCATCCTGTTACTAACGTCGTTAGTACGAAAACTAAAAGCATTTATGGAGTTGTCGTAAACGATGGAACCTATATCATCATCCGCACTGTCCCCCATTTGAATAATAGATTGTCCTGCTGTGCCAGAAAGAATACAGAAACGAGCAAGGTCATTTACCGTAGCAAAATTCTGAAACACAGCGACTGTATTAGCTGCGCTAACTAACGAAGGTGCCGAGCCTCCAAGCGAGACGTGTAACTTTGCCGCAGGACTCGTCGTTCCGATGCCCACGCTGCCATCAGAAATAACTCTAATTCTTTCAACACCAGCAGTTGAAGCAGCAATTGTATCTGCTGCCGGGAACCAGAAACCAGTATTAAGATCACCTGTATTTGAAATTGAAGGCGCAGAAACAGATCCGTCTCCAAAAGCACCAACTCCTGCTACAGTTAGGAGGGCATCAGGACTATTCGTCCCGATTCCTACGTTTCCATCAGCTGTTATTCTGATTCTTTCTGTGTTATTTGTAAATAGACCAACAGGATGGTTTGTTGTTGTCCCAATACCAATAGAATTTCCTCCGGAATTATAGAAAACACCTCGGAGAGTAGTTCCATCTGTAGATGTTACACTGATACCATCATTCGATAATGTGGCTATATGAAACTTAGATGTTGGAGTAATTCCGATGCCAATCTCACCTGTTGATAGAACCCGGAATCTTTCAAAACCAGCAGTTGAAGCAGCAATTGTATCTGCTGCTGGGAACCAGAAACCAGTATTAAGATCACCTGTATTTGAAATTGAAGGCGCAGAAACAGATCCGTCTCCGAATGCACCAACTCCTGCTACAGTTAGGAGGGCATCAGGACTCGCCGTCCCGATTCCTACGTTCCCGCCAAATCCTTGTAGGATTAAATTAGCAGCCACCGATCCGCCGTTGTAATTCACTCCTTGAATGTACGGAAATCCACTTGTTTCTACAGAGCCAATTGCAAGTGAGTAACCAGTGCTAGACCATCCACGAAACGAGGCTACTGCGTTAGAGTTTGAGGTAGCAAGCGTACTCGCGACTTGGCCACCCGTCCCGACGAGTGCAAGGCGAGCATTAGTCGATTCAGTAGCAGGTGTCGTCGTCCCGATACCTACTCTACCGGAACTGTCAATAACAAATCTATATTCAGACGCAGTGGCGTCATATAAATAATATGCACCCTGTAAAGCAGTAGTGGCAAATGTAGCCCCACCTACGCCAACATTAAATTGTCTGGCGACCGCCGTAAGTCGTAATTCAGGATTTGCACTTGCACCCGATGTGCTATCTATAAGCACGGCAGCTCCACTACCAGCAATATGTAATTTCTGGCTAGGAGTAGATGTCCCGATGCCTACTAGACCTACGTTATCGATATACATCCTGGTGCTTCGTGCATTATTCCCGCCAGTATTGAAACCTAATGTATAACCAGCGAGATAGCCGGTATAGGGTCCTACGGCATCATTCATGAATAGAGCCGTATAATATCCTGGGTCCGTACCAGCGCCTCTAAACGTAATTGTACCTGATACATCTAACTTCGCCCCAGTCGTAACACTTGTAGCCCCGATACCTACGTTACCAGCGGAAGTAATCCGCATTCTTTCGGCGATAGCTGCACCGTTTGCACGAGTACCGAATGCTAAATAACTTGCCCCGTTTCCATCAGTAGCATTTTCTTTTGCGCCCTTGATGATGGCAAATTGACCAAACTGCGTTCCGGTGTATCTGCCGCCCAGTCCAATCGTGGCTCCAACGTCTGCGCCCAGAGTGGAGTTGGAATGCACATTCAAATTCGCAGCATTACCGGCGATTCCAAAAGCATAATTTGGACCCACCACAGTGGCTCCCACGTCAATGGTGTCGCCTGAGATGTTGAGCGTTCCACTATCCAACACTGTGAATTTATTAGTAGGAGTATTCGTTCCTACTCCCAATCTATTATTCGTATCATCCCAATGAAAATTCGCAGAATCCCATATATAAGAATCTGTCGGAGAACCGAACAAAACAGATCCAGTAGGAACATCTGGGGTGATTGTAGATATCTGTATTTTCTTTAGAGAATTTGCGAAACTAGTTGCACCAGAAAAAGAATCATAAACAAGAAGGTAGTCTGTTGCTCTTGTTACATCTGTTAATGAAGTAATCAATGGTTTATTTTCAATTGATTCATCAGTTAACCCAGCAATAACGTCACAATACATAACAGGAGTTAATATAGCTCCTGTACCACCACTAGTCGGTGTAATCGTAACTGTTGGTAATGCAGAATATCCGTAGCCACCATCGTTTATTGATGTACCATTGATATTACCACCAGAAACAGTAACTGTTAATCTGGTATTTCTACCAATAAACAACCAATTATTTGCTAGACCATTTGAATGTAGTGGAACCGATGTATTGTGTGCAATTGCTGTCGTTGCTTTATAGAACTTATAAGATACACCTGTTGCACCAGTAATAGCAAATGCGCTTGATACAATAGTATTAACAGCGAAACCTGTAGATCCAACGACCGAATTTATTGTTGTCCCAGTCGCACCTGGAAATCCTGTTGATCCTGTATAAGGATTGGAGACAGTGACATACGGTGGGGTGGTATAATTGATACCAACGTCAGTTATTTTAATTTGTCTTACAATTTGGTTATTAGTTGGAATGGATACAGTTAAATCACCTAAATCTTGATAAGGAGAATCTGTGTTATAATGAGTTCCAAATGCCTTATTTGTATTAGTATCGGATTGACCCCAAAAGACAATGAATTCACCAGAATTTTGTGGTAGAACAGGAGATATCGATTCAGCTTTAACTAATTCTAATGTTTGAAATCCTTCATTTATTTTTGAACCCCATTGAGACAGATTATCGCTATTTTTCAATCTTGGTAATGTTGGCATTATTGTTCCTTATTATTGACACATATACATAATAACATTTCCTTAATCTCACTAATTTCTTCTTTAATTTTATTTATATCATCCACAGAATTTCGTAATTCTTGTATATCTTTTTTAAGAGAATCGTAAGCGGATTTCTGTTTGATAATTTTTTTTCTGAATTCTTCTCTGGCTATATCGTCTGTTACTAATATAGCCTTCGAATTTGTGTCTCTTAAGAGATTAGTGGTTTGTGTTTGTATTATTGACATTCTAGATAATTCTGTCTAATGCTATTGCTCTAAAATCTGCTATCTTAGGAATAACAGTTGGATCTGATGTTAAGAATACAATCTTAATGGCAAATTCAGTAAATGAATTATAAGTTACCCGTCCATTATTTGCAACATATGATATGTTTTCAGGATAAGCAGTTTTCTCAGGTCCATAGATATATTCTTTAAAATTAGAATTAGATAATGAGAAAGAATTGTCGCCAGGATATTCTCTGTACATTTCTACCCATGATTTATTCGATAAGAGATCAGTGTCTTCCGCAGCTTTAATTTTATAGTACACTTTGATATCTGTTCCAGGTAGCCTAACTGCAGTTACATAAACTTTCAGATAATCAGCTGGAGATTGTAGAACAATTGGTCTAGTAATATACTTAGAAGCAGCAGAACCACCAGAAGGAAAGGTTTCAGCCAGAGAATAAACTGTGGCAGCAGCAGAAATTCCAGTTGATCCAACAAGTGTTCCAAAACCAGTAGCACCAGTAGCTCCTCCAATTGTATAACCAGTTCCAAGAGATCCTCGTGCAACAGTAACACCAGTCGCCCCAGTAGTTCCACCACCAGCTAGTACAGTCATATATTCTGTTCCAATCTTCATTAGAGATCCATTTTGGATAAATTGTGAAGAAGATAGATTTATGATTGTGGCATTAAAACCAGTAGCACCAGTTGTCGTTGTAGTTCGTTCTGTTATATTATTGACATCGTTTTCGATAACAATAATATTATTCTTTTCCATGTCAATAATCGGAGACACATGATTGAAAGTAACAGTTCCAGTAACTCCATGTTTAAACGACTCCGCATTTGCCACAATTTCACGTCTACCAGTGAATTCATAATTCTTATTTGTTAATATAGGAGTGAATGAAGATTCAATAGATGAATTGACTGGTTTGGAAATAAACGAACTTACAACAGATGTATTTGGGAATTCCATTGTTGATAACCCAACCCAAACAATATCAGCAAATCCATCACCAGCAGATTTTCCAGTAAATGTAATATTTCCAGAAACTGTTCCAATGTTTGCAACAGATAGATAGATTACAAATCCGTCTACTGCAGTAATCTCAGCTGCAGCTCCAATTCCTGTACCAGTAACTGATTGACCTACTTTAAGGTCATTGCTATTATTTACAATAATTGCGTAATAACCAGTATTTCCTGTGCCAGTTTTAATTCTTGTTGGTGCACTAGCTGTAATATAATCTGTTAATACTACAGAGAAAGAACCTTCGATGAACGAACATCTCTTAAGAGTAAACTTCATGTCTTTAGTTTGTTCGGCTGTCCAAGTAGAAGAATTCTGAGACAAAAACAGAGAACCAACATAGGGTTGCTGAGTGATTAAGATATTTGTACCTATCAACTTTTTCCCAATTTCTGCGATCCATAGATTATAATTAGTATTATCTGTTAAACAAACTATACAATATTCTCCTGGTTCTAGATAAACAATTGAAGGGAATGTGAAGGTAGTTGCTGAAGTTCCGGTGTCGCTAATGTTAACAAAATTTGGCATTAGACTCTTTTCAGCAAAAGGAAGTATCACAGTTGAAGAAGGATAACCATTTACAGTGGGTCTGATTTGAACTGTAACTGGTAAAGAAGCATCTTTTGTTTTAAAGAACAGATCTACCGAATCAATGAATAACCCATTGGGAAAAAATGCAGGATCGACGAAGAAAGATTGCGCAAGAGGATCTACCATGCATGCATTGGATATGTTGGCAAGAACGAATGCGAAACCGTTTTGGTTCAAAGCCTGTTGTGTAGTTAAAGGGCCCATGATAGGGCCGGTCGAAATCGATGGCGCCGTGGCGTCATTAGCATAAACGGGGACATCGTCGATATATGTAATAATCGGATTCGACGGCGAGGCTGGCGCCGGATCCGGCGCCAGCGCTGGCGCCGGAATGGTGGGCGTCAAGAATGGTAAGCCACCACTATTAGTGGTATAAGTCGGTGTAGAAGTCTGCGCAGGTCTTACAGGTTCTGTTGTTCTGACGTTTATTGTCTCTGATTGTTTGTGTATCAAAATTCCATTTGCTGTGAATCTTGATTGAGAAAATGTAGTCTCTAGATCGATATCATTTGATGCACTATCTGATAATCTCAACATTCTATCGCCAACCAAAAATTTACCTTCTGGTATTACGAATGTTCCAGAGATCGATCCGGTTGGACTCGTTTTATTACTCGGTGTTGCAAAAGCACCATAATAATTTTGGAAAGTTACTGTATCAGTAGCAACAACATTTCCTGGATTTACAACTGTCAGTGTAATAGTATTTCCAGTAATCCCTGTAATTCTAGAACCATTTACAGATCCTGTTGCACTAAAAACTAATTGACCAACATACACACCAAATGTATCTGGGACAGTAATTGTAAGAGAACCAGAAGTTCCTGTTACTCCAGTTTTAGTGATGTTGAATGTAACATTACTAGAAATTAAAACATCATCAAAGAATGGAAACACTACGGATTCTGGCTTCATACCAGAAGCAGTGAATACGATAGTTCTTGTTCTCATCCATTGAGACGAAGAAATATCCACAACTCTATCGCCCAATTTCATTGTAGTGGTTTTGGTAGTTGAACTTTGTTGATTTTGAACATTTGTTCCACTATTAGTTTTGGCTGATTGTGTATTAACTGCTGCTTTACCGATTACTGCATTTCTAACTTCTCCTGTTCTATAATTTCTCCATTGCGCATTTCTTGCGCCACCTGCAACATTTCCACCTGTCCCACCGGTATTAGTTTCTTCATATCTCCAATCTTCAGTTAATAAGACATCAATTGTCGCCGCAGGAAGATTAGCACCAAGTTCTCCACGTGCTAATCTATCTTCTACACGATCATCTTCTTCAGTTCCATTGAAGTTATTTTCCCAATTATTCCAAGTAGATCCTGCGAAATCTAAACCACTCTTGATATTATCGTTGTTACCATTTACATTAATAATATTCTCAGGTCTGCGAGTTTCATCTTTCCAGAAATCCACTGTTGGATTAATGGACATAACACCTTTCCATGTAAACACAGAATATGGATTAACATTAACTGTTTGCGAAGCAAAAGATTGAACTACGAAATCTATAGGAGTGAAAATTCTTGAGAGTAAAGGACCTCTTTGAGTGTATCCTGTTGATTCAGATGTCTTTAATAATAAATCATAGTTCTTGGTATAGAATCTTGGTCTAGCTTCTTGCTTTCTCGAATCTATAGAGCATCGATAATCTAGATTACCAACATCACCGATTCCATGTCCTGTAAATGTGTCAACAATAAATCCATTCTTGAATCTATCATTTCCATTTGCATCTGTAACATCAAGTGTTGCAGTTTCTCTTTCTAACATATTGAGAAGAGAATAATATTCGATATTTTCGATTCTCTTTTCAATTTTTCCGATATCTCTCATTGTATATCTCTTATTATCGATATATTCGAGAGTTATGTCTCTGTTATTGAAAGTATATGGATTATATCTAACAGTATACAGAGTCATACCATTATCTAGTTCATCCGGTTGTTTTGGATAACTATCAGAATTTCCTTTAAGAACTTTAAATGATTTATCAGCTGTTGCAACTATCTTATCGATTCTGGATAACCAGTGTGTGACATCTGCATTCATATTAGAACCAGAAATAGGAATAACAGTACTGTAATATGGACCGGATCCAGCTACAGCTGCATCACTGTTTCTCACTGGTCTGAAGTCTACACAATTCGTCAAATTGAATATTTTTCCTGTTGATGAAGCAAAAGTAGGTATTTTAGTGTAAGAAGGATACGAGTCTACGTTGAAGTAACCTGAACCAGAATGAGAATAATATTCAAAGAAAACATTTATAGCTCCTGTTACAGTTTGCCCAGGAGACAAAGATAATAGCGAGTGTTCATATGTAAAATCTCTTTGACCATTATCAAAACCGAACTTACTGGTAACATCTTTTGTCGGATCAAACCAATCTGCTTGCGAAGTTGAATTTAAAATCTTAATAATTCTGAGACCGTCAGGAACTGTTAATGACAAGCTATTAGTGTCTGAAATTGCAGTAGAAAAATACTTTATTCCTGAAGCAAGTGAGTCTGAATTATATGTATTTGAAGTTGTTGGTGGGGCAATTTGATAATAAGAAGATTCGTCTGGTACAGCTAAGAATCCAGTTGCTCCCGAAATAGTTGCAATCTGCGTTGTTTCGTCGTATGCTGAAATTGTGAATCCAGTTGCACCAGTCATGGCTCCAGTGCCATACAGAATCTTGATCAGCCCATCTGTATAATAATTAGATACAGAAGAGTTTGCTGTTGAAGCTAGTTTGATTGTATTAGACGAATTCGGTCCTAGTCTGGCATAACCAGAACTAGTTTTTGGTTCTATTAGAGTTTTAATTCTTGGGGTTGTTGTATTTGCATTAACAGTATATACAACAGCAGTAGTAGTCGCCCCAGTTGCCCCAGGAAGAGTAATGGCTGCAGTTCTATTAGCAGCAGATATTGCCAATGTATAATTGGTAATCTGTGCACCAGTAATAGTATTAATTACTAGATAATGTGTATCTTTTGTTGTAGAATCTGTTCCTGTTTGGAGAGTTTCATTAGATGCAACAGTCCATGTGAAATTGGTGGCAGATGCAAATGTGCGAGCACCTTTATATTGATAATCTGTATCTGTTGCAGAAGTAAAAGTTCCTGGACTCAGAGGATCTTCAATTTTAAATGTTCTTACTGCTCCCAATCCTGTTTCAAATATATAACTTGCGGAGTCCGTTCCTAATAATGCTCCTGTAGCACCAAGATCTACAGGAACAAGATCAAACTTTTTAGTTGTTCCATTTTCGGATCGTAATGATCTGACATCACTGAAACCATTTCCTGCAGCTAGAATAATTGCAAAAAGATAAAATCTATATCTTCTTACACCACTAACAGTAGAATCATATTGAATAGATGAAACTCTACAAGATCCTAATTGTCCCGCCGCAGCATTATATAGATACAGTGTTTCTAAAGAAGAAATATCAGGATATCCCTTGTCTACAGTGACAACAACATAATTACCATAATTCATTCCAATATCTAATCCGTTGATTGTCGAATCATCTGTATTAGATCTTGGTTTATCTAGATCAACATATTGTCTTGCAATAGTTTCGAATTCGTATCCTTTAACATAAGCTTTACCAGCTTCAAGATATGCACGCAATTTGTTGTCATCTGATGGGTGATTTTGGATATCAGCTCGAAATGGTCTTACAGTATAATCGCCAGATTCGTCGTATGTTCTTCTTGCTAATGTCTTTTCAATTTCGGAATAGAGAGGTGTGGTAACTTGTCTATATAATTGGCCGTCTCTAACTTCCAATAAATCAATAAATCGATCGGCGTCTTCAGTGAAATCTAAAGCTTTTGACGAAAAGATTAAATTAACTTTTAATCTATGAGCACCAGGAGCAGCATAATTATATGATCCAGCTGCATTATCTAATAGAGTAGTGTCGTCTCCTTCATCAATAATTGCGAGTTCAGAAACCAACCCTGCTTTGACACTAGCAAATCGTGTGTATTTTTCAAGATAAGTAGTTTGTTGTGGGCAGATTACAAAGAATCCCTTTGTATAGAAGATACCACTGTCAATTGATGCAGTTGAAGACGCTCCGCTGATATCTCCTGAAGCTGCAGCAAAACAAGATCCGGCCCCAGCAGCATTAATAGTTTCACCGAATTCGTCGAATTCTAAACCATTTAGAGGTTGGATAATTAGTGTCTTTGGATCTGAACCTTCTTTGTCAGCAACTGCAACAACTATAGCTTTAGCACCGGAAGTTGCACCAGTAATCGTCTTATTCAAGAAAGAAGAAACGATAAATTCAATTCCATTAAAATTATCTTGAATTTTAATATATTTTCTTGATTTGGTGTTGATTGTTGTCATACCACCAATAACAATCGAACCTTCTTTGAAAATATGATTACCAAATCTTTCTACTTGATTTTGGCAAATGGATTGTAATTGATTTAATTCTCTAGCTTGAACTGCATATCCAGGTCTAAAAAGAATTCTCAAAAAATCTTTATTCTCTGGTGAAAAATCGTCCCAGTATGGTGCTGAATTTAATTCTGAAATTGCTGGCATTTAATCCTCTTAGAATTGAATAATAACTCTGATATCTTCAATCTGTTCGACGAATCTTGAAAGTGGTGTTCTGTTTTCCACATAGAGAACAGTTCCGGTATTTGGTTCTACTCCAACATTAGTTATACTTGATGTAGTGAAGGTAGAAGAACCAGTTGTAGTTACGGTCGCTGTTGCGAAATATGGATAAGTGGTTCCTGCACTTGAAGACTTAGAAAGATTAGTAATATAAACTTTCTTATTAACAGTATCGTGTTGTACAACTGTTCCAATTGCTGTTTCGGAACCACCAGATCCTTGATAGATTGTAGTGTCTGGCGGTATTACAGTAGTTGTTCCTGAAATTGAAGTATAATTTAAAATTAAACATTGATTCACAACAGTATCGGTCGCAAGGAATCCATATTGTGATGTGGCATCCGGTAAAATATCAAATGGTTCAGTCACAGTCAGGAGTTTTGAACTACCCACATAAGTACTGACAATTCTTAATTGTCCTCTTCCTTTTCCTGAGTATATATAAATCTTCTTTCCATTATGCACGCTATTAGTGGCAGAATCGGTTGACGCAAGTGTCATCTGTGAAGTCGTCAAACCAGATCTGGCTTGCGCTGTTTTTAACGAGCCATAAACAAGAGGATTTGTAATTAATCCAATTTTTCTATATTCATTAGAAGAAACAATTACACCACCCTCGTCTCCTTCAAATTTAGCTTTTGATAGTAAATTGAATGCGCCCAATTCGACTACAGGATCAGAACCATGACCACCAAATGGAGAAATAATTGCTTCTGCCGCCGCCCCAGATCCTCCTCCACCAGTAAATGTAACAGAACATTTAGTATATCCAGATCCTGGAGCAAATATTTGTATTTCTCTTACAGCGTTCGATGTCATTCTAGCTATGGCTACTAAATTCGCACCATTACCAGTTACAGTTATTTTTGGTGAGATATATGCTCTCAATCCTGCAGTAACTGCACTGCTGAGTGTTACTGTTCTGGTTGAAGCAACATAAGCTGTAATATTTCTAACTTCTTGTACGACACCAGATGCATTTTTAGTGTATAGAACACTGTTAACATAAGCACTGTCAGTGCCACTGGCAGATTGACCACTATCAATTAGAATTGTAGATCCTGATACTGTATAAGTGAATCCTTGCGAATTTGTAGTGTTTAAGTTATCAGTTGCTGGCAGGATATTCGTGTAAGCAGAACCAGCATTTGTCACTTTGATATTATAGACACCACCATTAACGGCATTTGTGATGATATCCCAGTTGTCAGTTCCGTCGTCTTCATTTAGAGTACGAATTGGAAACCAATCTGTTGTTAAGAATTCCGATGCATCGATCGGTCTTAACGTGAATATATATTTCCAGATATATCCATCAGATAACGGCGAATATGTATCAGATCCAGTAAATGCGACGGTTGTTGGTTCTACAGTTGACTCAACACCATTTACATTAGCTCCCGGGGACGCACCATTATCTAAACACTTATAAACTCTGAAATCGTCTGATACAACATAAAAAGGATAATATTCAATAGTTGAAATAGTTCTTTTAGTCAACAGATCCGAAAGATCTACTTTATCAGAATACGCCTGATATCTTCTATATTCTTGCCAACGATATAGACGAATAACATTTACACAATTAGAAACAGATATCCTCTTAAGATATAGCATCTCATCGTGTGCTTCCGGTTCTAGTGTGAATGTGTCGAAAACTGAATTGGGAGCAAGATCGCCTCCAGTTCCAGTCCAGCTAGTTGGCTTAGAAACAAAGAAATATACTGATTCGTCTTCGATAGTATTTCTGAAATTGTTGAGATTTGTGTGTCTCAAAGAAGAACTTAGAACTGTTGGCATGTTTTACTTGATCCCTTGTATATATTTATAGTGGATATGATTTGATTATACAACCAATTGGTTGATTTATGGATTTCCATCCAGAATTAATTTCAAAACCGGTAGATCCTATGATATTGATTGTAGAATTATTGTTAGATCTAGTTAGATTATTTACATTATTTAACTCATCTGATTCTTCGTCTTTTTCTACATATAATATTTTATTTATGCGATCATATTTAATTACTCTCATTTTATTGAAAACTGTTGAATTAACCAACAATGATGATTGTTGCACTAGAGTTTCCCCATACTCAAAGATAGGATGAGGTTTGCCAGAGAAAGTCTTTGATGATGAAGTAGTGTCTGATGCTGGTTGATCTAAATCAATATTCCTTCCAGATATATTTCTAATTCTTGAATTTGCTGTAATACCAGTTCCAGAAATTGATTGACCAATATATAAATTATTTGTGTCAAAAGAATTATCTGTTAATGTAATTCTATCCAAACCGATTACAGTGGAACAAGTTGTAGAAATAGATGAGGTGTTCACATAATATTGATAATGACCAAACATGGAGTATTTTGCGATTGGAGCTATTTCAACAGCTGAATTTAGAGGAGACGATAATATTCTAATATCTGCGCCAGTTCCAACTATTCCAGTTGCTCCTGGTGAGAATCTAATAATAGGATCGTAAATATATCCTCTTCCATTACTAGTTAATGATATTCCAGTAATTGCACCTGTTATACCAACACTTGTAATTGTAGCCGCCGCTCCTATTCCATATCCACCTTCAAAAGATATTGTATTTGCAGTGCTGTAACCGATACCACCAGAAGAAATACTCAAAGAAAGTACACTTCCACCATAATGATCATCATTATAATTTGCACCAGTTGGCCCTGTCGCTCCACCAGGATAAGTGTATAAATCAGGATAAACAAAGTAAGTTGAATTGTTAGGAGTTATAGTCCCAGAAGGATATCCATAACATTGAATAGTATTCGTTATTTCGTCATATTCTTTAATATTAAGAACACTGTTCACACCATTACCAGAAGAGATAATCAGATTGAAATTTTTATACAAATCGTTTTGCGGATGTACTTTATGATTTCCTGTCCCCTTTGAGATGAAGATAAATCCAGTAGCACCTGTTGCTCCTGATATAGCAGTAGTGAAACTATTTGCTAATTGAATATTATCCGAATCTACTATAATAGCATAATATTCATTTCCAGAAACTAATCCAGTTAAACTCGAATTCCCATTATTGTTATAAGTTAATCTCGTAGCAGTAGATAATTTATGTATGGGAATATTAATCATGAAACCAGTGGCCCCAACAGATCCAGCTGGTCCTGTCGCCCCGATTATATTAGTTGCACTGTTAAATGTATATTGCGTAATTCCAGTCGCACCAAGAACTCCGGTCGCACCAGTTAGAGGATTTAAATTATACGCAAGATCGTATTTCGATAAACCAATTTTTAAACCTGTCGCTCCCGGATCAGGAACAGAAAACGTCCCAGCAGAGACACTATCGATAAGATAATTTTGGATAAGTCTATATGATAATGCTGTATTGGTTCCTGTAGATATCGCTGAATCGAAAGTTACAGTTTTAGATTCCCCAACATAATCCGTTATAGTTCTGATCACTTTTGTGCTATCAGGGAAAGTTATGATAATTGTGTAACCTGTATATTCATCATCTAGATTCGACAAACCAGTTTCACCCAAATCTAATGTAGAATAAGACGTAGATGCTGTAACCGAAACAGTTCCGAGAATAGTTTGGAAGAAATCTGGAATACCTGTTCCAATATTTCTAATAATATCGTTTACAGTTGGTCCCAACATAGCTTTGCCAGGATCTAATTCAGAAACAACAGGAAGAATAGTCGTCTTCGCATGATCTATCGGATAATATTCTAATCTGGCAGTACCAGATAATTGCGAACCCATATTATGGGATGGACCAGAAGCACCAGTAGCAGTGGTTCCTGGTGTGGTCGCTCCTGCGATAACTTTGTACCAATTCCCCTCATATTTGATAATATTACCAATAGCAACCCCAGTCGAACCTGTCCAGAAAGAATAACCTGGATCATAATAAGTTAATGTGTTTTTTCCATTTAAAGCTTGCGCTGGTCCTGTTATGGCTGTGATTGAAAAATTTGTTGTGAATCCTGATGCTCCAGTTAATCCAATAGTTGGAACGATAGTGTAACCATTACCACTATTTGTTATTTGTACAGAAGAAATGTGAACACCAGTTGCACCAAATGATAATGTTGCATTTCCAGCAGCACCGGTTCCAGTAGCTCCTGTAAATGATAGAGGATAACTACCAGGAGACATAACATTAGATATTCCAGAATTCGAAATACTAGTACCAGAAACACCTATTGTATGAACTGGTCCTGTAGATCCAAATTCACCACTAACGGCACCACCCAAATTTCCTGTTATTTTATAGAAATTCGATTCATTAAATAAGATATCCCCACTATATCCACTGAATGGAGGATAATATCTCATTATGGTTGTTCCGTTTGGATAAGAACGTTCAACGTGAGTTGGTGGATATTTTCCAGGATTTCCAGCCTGTGTAACTAAATAATAATTATTATTCCACACGACAATGTCATTTTGTAAGAATGAAGTTGCACCAGTTTGTTTCCATAATTTAGGAGTAGTTTCTAAACCAGGATACCAGCGATAAGCGTCGAAAGAATCTCTTACAAACTTAGTTCTTTTTGTTAATACAGTAGTGAAAGATTGAATATAGTCTTGATATTCTGTTTCTACAAGATTTTCTACTTTAGAATATATTCTAACAATGTCACCATTTTGGGGAAGCGGTGACAAGAATCTAACAATTGTTGAATCGACTATGATGTAATGGACACCATATATTCTTCGAACACCATTCAAAAACACAAACACCAATTGTTCTGTAGGACCGGAAAATATTAATTTAGCAGTACCAACAGTTTGCTCACCGCTTGTTACGGATGGTGGAGTATCTCCGAATTGACCTGAAGCAGAAACAATAAAAATGTTATCAATAGATCCAACTCTTAAGAATATTTTTTGTCCAACACTAACAATATCTTGAGCTTGCCAGTTAATTCCGTTATCTAACGGTGGAAGAAAACCAAAATCAGTTCTAAGTTCAGGATAATCTTCATCTGTATCAGGATCTGTTATTATAGTGTTATATTGTTCGTAAAAAGTGTTATAATTATCTCTTTCTGCATATAGAGATTCGTCTCTAACAGAAAGAATTTTAGAAAAATATCTCAGACCTGCAGGATGTATGGTCTTTTCTAAGATTGTTCCAAACAGTCTAGCTGATTGATCGGAGATAATCTCATATGAGAAATCTTGATAGTATTCTGAATCTTGAATCTTCTTAGATGAAGAAGGTTGACTGTCAGTTCCAATATATTCACCATCATATTTCAATAGACCAGAAAGATTTGCAGTAAATTCAGCACCTTCTCCACCATTTGTAGTGAATGGTGGTTGTGATTGGTAATTGAAACCGAAATTGTTAATTTTATAATTTACGATTGAATTAGTAGATACTTGCGTAAACGAATGCACTTGGTGTAAACCAGTTGATCCTAATTGCATCAATACACCAGTAGATCCTGCCTTCGCACCTGCGAAAGTACTGAATAATTGCACACCAGTCGCACCAGTTATTCTGGCATAATATGTCACACCATCGACTAAATTAAGAGGTCCAGTCGTACCTGCATATAGACCAGTGCTTCCATTGAACGAATAAATTAACCCTCTTCCGGTTTTGAAATTGTGAGGAGTATTGAATGTTATTGTATCTGAAGAAGGATCTACTAGAGCTAATCCGGAAGCTTTGGTGAGAGAATGCTTTTCACTTTTATTAGAGGATAATAGATTTACCAATAATCCAGTAGATCCTGCAATGGCCCCAGCATAAGTCTTATATAATTGTACACCAGTCGCACCCGTTATTCTTCCAAAATAAGTTTGATTATCTGCTAAACCAATTCTTGTTAGATATAATAGATGATTCTGTGAAATAGAAGCTTGACTTAGATTAATTATACCAGTCGATCCAGATGTACTAGTAGATGGATCTGAATTGGATAATCTTAAATATCTTCCCCTGATATCACTATACATTTTAACTGTAGTATTTGGGGAATTTCCAATAAAAGACCAATATCCTGTTGCACCGGCAGTATGTGTTGGAATATTTATACTGTCAGGAACTACAGAAGTAGATTTATAGAATTTAGTAGATACACCATCGATAACTTTAATTGTAACTGCTGAAGAGAATCCAGTTGAACCTATTTTAAATGGAATCGATTGGGATGCTGTAGCTCTATCTAAATATTGTTTAGGTGTTTCTGCTGTTATTGCTAATATTTCAGATGCTGGAATATCTATATTTATGTTTCTTGGTGAATAATCAATTGTAAATGTTGTTGCACCAGTATGTGGATCCGGTATCGTAAGTGTTGGTCTGGTCGAATATCCATCACCACCATCGGTTACAGCAATAGATACGATACCTGTTGCACCAGTAGAACCGATATTCACTAGTCCTATTGTCGCAGTTCCTAAAGCAGTTTTTCCAATAAAAGACCAATATCCTGTTGCGCCGGCAGTATGTGTTGGAATAGTGGTATTATGTGGAACAGGTGCATAAGATCTATAGAATTTAGTCTTTGGTGAATCGAAAACTTTAATCTGTATGTCAGTTCCGAATCCAGTAGCACCAATTCCTGTGGCACCGGATGTAAATGATGTTGATCCAGTATATGGATCGGAAAAAGTAATGCTTGGTGCTGAAGAATATCCTGAACCAGAATTTACAATATCAACTTCTGCAACAATGTTAGTGTCTTTGGCAAAAGAAGTTAATGCATAATATATCTTGTCGTCGTTTAATCCGAGCACTCCCGTCGCACCTACCGGTCCGGTCGCACCATTAAACGAATAAATTACGGTGTCACCATTTGTATAATTGTGAGATGTGTTCAGGATTATACAGTCATTAAGTGCATCCACATCATCCACTACATTAAATGGTGCAATTGTAACAGTATTACCTGGAACATTATTTCCGATAATGTCAATCTTAGTGTTCAACGAGTATACTAAAGCGTCACCATTGAAATAATTATGTGGAGTATTGAATGTTATTGTTTCTGAAGTTGAATTAACATTACCATTAATCGTAAACGACTTCGAAACATCTGAAAAATCGTTTGAAATATCAAAATATTTTGGTTCGTTTTTGACTGTTCCAGTTTCTGTTACTCTAGCTAAGAAAGAAGAATCTGATAAAATTTGATCATCTTTCGAATAATTTATTCCCCCATCAAGAATATTAAGTGAAGAAATACAGGGACGAATATTTGCTATAACTGTCGGTGTTACCGTTCTATCAAAATTTAATAGAGAAATAGGTTCATCTGCATCGAATATTCCATTGATTTCATTTAATCTTAATTCTAGAGTTAACCCACCCGATGCAATTGCTACATCTGTTACAGATTGAATAGTTGCTGTTGCACCAGAATCCAAACCGATAATTCTTTCACCCAAGAAAGATTCTGTGAAAGATTCTTCTGTTTCTTGTGTATTTGTAGAAGTAACTCTTATAATGAAATCTTCAGACCACTTTCCATCAGATACTCTTAACATATCTGTTTTTGGATAATAAATCTGAACATCCGAATCAAATAGAATTCTGAATAAGAATTGAATCGATTTCTCTGCACCTTTTGAATTGTAGAATTGTTTTATGAATTTAATTAATTTTCTTACATCGACTTGTCTAGATTCAACTAAATTATCAGATTCGAGATATAATCTATCTGGAATATCCGGGAGTAATTCTCTTTTGAGAGATTCAATACACTTTTCTACAGTTTCATCGATATCTCTAGAATTTTGTGATGCAATTACAGAAGTATTCAGACCATTAAATACAGTTGTGGTAACTGTTTCTAAAACAGCACCCGATCCACCACCGCCAGTCACAATAGCTTTAGGTTCTTCTTGTTTAGTGTATCCAGATCCGGGATTTGTAACAACAATCTTCCTGACAACTCCTGAATCTAAGATGGGAACAGCTACAGCTCCTGCTGCGCTTCCTGTTCTGGGATCATTAATATACACGCCTTCATCGTTTTTAGTTACAAAATATACTATTACAGATTCTGGTCCACCGGATGAAATATGTTTAGATGTTACATTAGCGAAAGTGGATAATCCAGTTGCACCTGTGAATCCAGTAGAACCTTGGTATGGTCCTGCAGTAAATTTATGAGTTTGACTGATAATCGATGACGAAAGATTTATTCCTGATCCACCTGCCAATGCACCAGATCTATTTGAATAGATCTTAACTGTGGTTGGTGATGTATTATTAACCCAATAAGTTGATCCATCAACTAATCCAATAACACCAGTAGAACCTACTGGTCCAGTAGTTCCATTAAAAGAATATAAAACTTCATCACCATTAGACAGATTGTGAGTAGTTCCAAATGTTATGATATCTGTATTAGTATTAACTGAAGTTAAATTAAATGGCTTGATGATAACTGAAGAAGTTGCTGCTTGATTAACAGAATAGACTTTATTATTGAAGCTGAATCTTTCCCCTTTTGCATATGATGTGTTTCCCGCCCAAGTTGAAACAGGATTATAACCAGACCCACCATCTGTAACTTTAACAGCAATTATTTGACCTTCTTCTGAATCGAGAAAAGAATAATACTGTTCCATTAATTCCAGGAAGAGTGGATATTCTTCCCTAATATATTGTGGAATCTGCGATTTAATGAAGAATTTCTTTTTGTGGGGAATATGCATGTATTATTCTACTTTCATATTTATATTGACATCAGTGTCTACGATAACAAGAATATTGTTTCTTAATGATGATACAGTATATTCAACAGGCTCTGCGATTACATCTATTGTTTTATCTACATTTATTACTGAAGAAGGTTTGAAATTTAATATCTTAACTAATCCTGTATTATAGTTAATTGTTCCACTGTTTGTCTTTAAGATAACTTTGTTTCCAGAATCCATTTTATATATTCGGATTAAACCAGAAGAATCATCTTCAATAAAGAAATCGTTATTAGAAGCTCCAAGAGTTGAATCATTTAAAGCTTTAAATGCCGCAGCAGAATGAAATGATCCTGGTCTTAGAGGATTCTGGAAATCGATTGTATATGTCTGTGTAATATCTATTGATACAGGGAAATTCTTTCTTAATTTAATTTGAGAGTAATTTGAAATAATAGAATTTTCAGTTTTATCTATATCATTCACGAATTTAGAATACGAGAATCGTGTACCGAATTTCAACAATTCATCAGAACTGTATCTCATTATCTTAGCTAAAATTAGAGATTTCAATTCAGCAGAAGTGAACATAGTTCTCTTTGCATTAAACAGAACTGAAGCATTTATTTGTATAAAAGTGAAATCTGCATCTACTATTTCAGGAATGATTGTTAATACATTCTTAGTTTCTATGATATTTGTAATGATTTCTTGTTTAACTGCATTTGTAATTCTAAATCCTCTTTTTGGTTTGAAAGAGATAAACACTTTTCCATAAATTGGTGGGATGTTATCTTGTCCACCCCAAACCGAAATAGATTCTGCTTGTGGATAATCTCGTTCTAAGAAGAACCGATAATCTTCGGCAGTTACTGCTCTTCCTTGCGTCGAGAAATTATTTAAAGCACTTGTACGAATTGATTCAATATTTTCTTCGGAAGAACCACCATAAGTGGTTTCGATATTGTTAAAAACAAGATCAGATGAGCCAAATGATTGAGCTCCTGTTCTTCCTGCACCAATAGTATCAGAAAGAGTTAATTTAGATATACCATTTGCAGCTTCACCAGAAGAAGTTTGGAAAGTGATTATAATAGTTCCACCTTCAGGTTTCATTCCTAGAACTCCATCACCAAATTGAATTACATAATTTCTATTTGTAGATTCAAATAGATAATAGATCTGAGATTCTTTGTCTAAGATTGTGATATCAGAAACTAGATTATATGTTTGTGTATTACCACTAGTACCAGCTTCTATATTGAACACTTCAATAGATTCTGTATCTATGTTGAAATTATTAATGTAAAATTTATTTACAGGAATACCATCTCCATCTGTTGCGTCATACTGGATAGATAATCTAGTTCCTTCTCGTAATTCGACATCTGTAAATAGATATCTAGATCCATCTGACAAAGCCGATATTGCGCTTGTTGGTTGGAAGATAAATGAAGTACCATCGATATCACCAACAAATTTTGTTGTTTTTTCTAAAGTAAGAGCAGTATTAGGAGAATCTGTAGTTGGGATTGTGAAAGTTACTTTTGTTTTCGATGATTTCTTAGATTTAGGTGTGTATCCTAAATTTCTTGCTATAGAAACTACGGAAGATCTCAATTGAGCAGTATCAATAAAATTCTCATTCATCGCCATATTAAGATACACTGCATTATAATGTGTATTATAAGCAAGTATATCCATTATAATGGATAATCCGGATCCTTCGTAATTGTAATCAGTAAATGATGAATTATTCGCAATATACGCAGCAATATTACCACGAATTGTTTCGAAATCTAATTCAGAAACTAGATTTACTGTTTTATTTGGCATTATCTGACTCTCTCTAGATTTACTCTAACAGATACCTGGTCTTGGACATTTACTATATTGAAGAATATTTCAATATCAAGAGAATGGTTATCTATAGATTGTTTGACATTAACATTAATTATTCTTGCTCTTGGTTCGAAATTATTTATCACAGTTCGAATAGCAGTCTCAAGAATAATAGAAGTTTCAACACAGAAATTTTCGAATAGCGAACCATATACACCAGAGCCTATTTCTGGATGAAATACTCTCTCAGAAAAATTAGTCATAACTAATGTTCTTACTGATCTCTTGACTGCATCAACATCTGTTAGTGTATAGATATCAGAAGTTTTTGGATTTTTTATTAGAGATATGTCGATATCTCTGTATCTATTTTGTAATGTTGTGGTGGCCATATTGATATTTATTGCCTTAGAAAATTTATTCTAGAATACATAGAAGTCTATAGAAACGGTAGTTTTGGAATGCTTTTGAGAGCAGCATACGTGGCGTTTATTGTATCTATTGTTGTGTTTATAGAAGCGTATATTGTATAATATTCTGAATTTCTCGGATCTATTGCTGCTGGTAATTTTGGAATCTCTTTATGCCCTTTTCTTTTATCCTTAAACATTTTGCCTATATCTTTAATGTTGTTTGCAATATCCTTAACATTATCCACAGTATTAACTAAATTATTTGCAATATTAGCCACTGCTGCAGCAGTATTTGCAACGTCATTAATTTGACTTAATGCAGAAGTAACATTATTAATTGCACCTGTTGCGTCTACACCAAGATTACCAATAGATGATGCCAAACCATTAATTGAAGATAATGAAGCTGCAATACCAGAAATACCACCACCTATATAATCATTCAGATCACCAATCGCTTCCTGAACATCAGAAGGAGTATTGGTTATACTTGTATTATTTTGGTTAATATCTATAACATCCACCCATGAATCTGAAGTTCTTAATAGGGAAGAAGATTGAAAATTAAGAGTTGCAGTTAATCCTTCTATTTGGAAAAGAGATTGTTGAAAATTACCACTAGTTAGATTTTGTGAAAGAGATTGCAATGCATTAGCAGTATTCTGTACTTGAGAAATTTGGCTGACAGAAGATCTTAGAGCAGCAGTAACATCATCAGATATTAAACCTTCGCTTGATAATAATCCGATTGAATCGAATGCAGCATAACTTACTGTTCTCCATGAAACTGGTCTGTTAATAAATGGTGCAGCTATAGCTGCAATTTCTGCAGCAATAGCAGCGGCTCTATAAATTTTAAGTAATTTAGCATTATTAGTTGCAAATGAAATTACTGGTAAACTTGGTATTGGCATGGTTTTATACTGGTGGAACTGGCACCGGCTTCGGGCCCACTGGATCGAATAACGGTTTACCGAGTGGTTGCGTTTTTGGTATCAGTCTGGTAACAATTGGTGATTCCGAATTAATACTGATCTTTGCAGATAAATTAATCTGTGAAGTAGTCGAGTTTAGATTCAATAATGTACCTGCTGTAACAGATGTTAGCAGTTTTGATCCAACAGATGTTTTCGCATCTGATTGGATAGTTGTAGTTTTACCATCAACAAGTGTTTGGAGATTCGAACCAACAATTGTTTCTGTAGCCGAATATAACTTAGCACCTGCTGTTGTTGATGAAATATTCATTCCCAATTTAGATGTCAGAGTAAGGGTTGATGTGTTTGATGTCAAATTTATCGATCCTTTGGTTGAATCAGGTGCGCCAGCGGAAACACTAAAATTTTCATCACAAGATATTCTAGTTGAACCAGCTGAGTTTATATTAATGTCCCCACCAGCTTTCATCACAATATCTTTCACAGCATCTATAGTTATATTCTCATTACAAAAAATAGTAGTGTCTTTCTTAGCGTGAATTGTTAATTTATTATTCGCTTCTACGTTTATATCGTTTCCAGCGTATATATTAACTCTTCCTTCTGCAGTTATATTGACAGATCCTGTAACAAAAATATGATCATCACCTAAAACGATTGTATAATTTTCTCCATTAATCTTCGTTATCTTGTGTGCTTTGCCCTTTTCCTCATAAACTTCATAGAAAGTTCCGCATGGATGGTACTCATGTATTCTTCTATGATCTGGTGTGTCATCCCATTCTTTAACTATTCCACCTTCAGTTTGGAATACTTTATTAAATGGATATTGTGCACTATATGGAGGCTTGGGTTCCAACCATTCTGTATCTGTATCTCTTGGTCCACCATTTTCTGATTCTCCCTGGAGTGCAACTCGAATTGGTTCTCCTTTATTAGCAAGATTCTTTTTTCTCTGTTCAATTACTGTTTTATCTATCTTTTCATTTCTTGCTAATCTATTAGTATCTGGCTCTTTTAAATGATCTTCTTCAGGATAATGTGCTAATGGATCTGAGAAACCGATATTGGATCTAGCTTTTTCTTGAGGGATTCCACCAATAGTTCCAAAAACTACAGGTTCTTGACAATTTTCACCATCTCTGAAGAAACCGATTACCCATGTTCCTTCAACACACCCAACAGGAGCTTCTCCTATCCCATTCATTGAAGCCGAAGATATTGGCATAATAGGAAATGCCCAAGGTAAATCTTTCGTCGGAATTTTCGTTTTATCTTCTGTATGATATCCAAGAATTCTTACACGAAGTCTTCCCAATTTCTGAGGATCCATTCTATCTTCAACGACACCTTGAAACCAAACAAAACGATCGTATCCCAAAAATCCATTACTAATCATTATTTCACCTCCGCTGCAATAGTTTCTTTACAACACTCTAGAGTTATGGTATATTGGACTTTAGTAATAGTGTGTCTAATATGCGTGATTAATAAATTTCCTTTATAATAGGTATCCATTTTATTTTCGCCCCCAGTTTCAGGTGAAGGTAAATCGAAATACACTATGTCCCCAGATTCTAATGTACAATCACCAGGTAACGTGATTCTTACTCTAAATAAATCTAAAGAAGCTAATCTGTGTGATCTAATCGAAGATATGTTTTCAGTAAAATTTGGATTTTCTAGAGTTCCAGTAGGATTATATATTATGAGAGATTCTTTATAATTCTTAGAATTAAAACGGTTGTTTTTAGAATCTGTTAATCCAGGGAACATTTTAAATTCTTCTAGGTGATAGAATTTATCGAAGCCATCATCATAATTAAATACTGTTTTTTTCCAAGTCTTAGTTGTTATGTCATGTGATATTAGAGTGCTATTATATAACCCATTAGCATTATTTGTTAGGGTATTGAAAGAATTCACAACTTCATAATTATATGCATTGGCATATTGGTAGTCTAGTTCTGGTGTGTCAATGCCAACATTTCCAGGTCTGAAATAGATCTTTTTTCTGGCATCATAAGCAAGAAGATCATCTAAAGATAAAAACCAGAATTTATTGCTAGTTGTTTCGGTATATCTTGATTTGGTGTATGAAGATCTGTCTCCTGATGTTGGACCATCATTATATAGAGTTTGGAAGAAAAAGAAAGTTGGTGTGTTATATTCTGCAGAAATTGCTCTAGAAGCTAACCAATTTATAGTCTTTAATGGAGTCCAATTAGGTATAACAACATTTGCATTTCTAACAGTCTTTTCAAATTCATATGTGTCGGGGAGCCCGAATTCAGAAAATACTTTCTCTACTATGTAATCTACATTGTAGTCAGTGAAAGATTTCGATATTCGAATATTTCTATCAAGAACGAATTCTTCTGAAACAAAATGGATCTCATATGATTGAGATCTTTCATTAATCATTGTTCTGTTCTTGATATCTATCACTCTTCCAACAAAGATAATGTTTTTGATTGTAGGTTTGACTGCTTTGTCTTTTTTGGTTATTGCCTGTTGCGACGCATGATCTCCCACAGAAACTTCAATAACAATTGCTTCATTACCCATAATAGGTAAAGGATTTGAACCAGATATTAGATTAAGAGCATCGTTGACAGTTACCCAACCAGTTAATGATGCAGAATAGATAGATTCAAAGATATTAATCTCAGTGAAAACAGCAGATAAATTAACAGATGTTTTCTCACCTATTATGACTAATTGTTTTATCGAATAATTACCTGCTTGTATCATGGTATTATAGTAAAGAGCGAAATGTGTCTACAAAAATACCAATATAACTACTATTGCAAACTAAAATATTTCTTTTCGCCTCGTTGGCTTCTTCTTCAATTTCGTAATTGCTCTTGCTATATTTCATTAATCTGCCATTCTCAGATACTGCTCTCGAAGTCTGTGAACTTATATTCGTATAGAGATAATTGTTTACGGGAACTTCTAAAAAATAATTTTTATCTTCTACTAAATCATCTGAAAATCTTTCGTAAGATTCTCTGATGAAATATTTGTAAGTCGTCTGTGCACCAGAAATGGACCCGTATTTATCTGCAATATAATCTTCAAATTCACCATATTGTAGAGGAAAATCATAAAATCTATCAAATTTATTATTGATGATCATTATCGTCCAATAATACATTGGTGTTTTATACAGGTCATTAGATATGGATTCTATATCTTCACCTGCCCTGATAAAGTATTTGTAGAAAATACTTTTATCGTCGATTAATGATTCGCGTCTAACTATTCTTGTTGTTATATTCTTAAGAATTAAATTAACATTTCCTGTTTCGTCCACGAAATTTGGATATAACACATATGGGAAAGATGAGAAATATGTCATATTAGAAAGTCACCCCTGTTTCCTTTTCGATTGCTGCCCTATCCAAAATTTCAGTTTCTTGGAAAGTCATTGAAATTGAAATTTCTACCGGGGCATTTGTGTCTTTAAATGTGACGAAATTTTTACCATAAGAAACTTGCAAATCTTTGAGAATGCATCTTTTGGTTTTAAAGAGATATTTGTTTTGAGGTGTAGATGTAGTATAAAACAGTAATTCGAATTCAGAAGGAAATTTAAATAACAGAGATGCAGCAGCTAGTTCTGGATGCATCGAAATCTTTAGAGCCTTTATTATGTCTTTAATTGACTCTGAATCTTTTTCATTCTTTGCAACCAATTCATATGCGAATTTAAATTCTCTAAATTTGACACCATTTAAGAGTAACTCTTGGTGAGGATTAACTGACAATCCTGCTTGTATACCTAAAAGTTTTGCCCCACTTTTTGCTACGTCTCCACTTGCGGCGGCAATACCAGCGGAGGCGATCTTCCCTATCATACCAGCTTTCCCCTTAAAAAGAGATAAAATGTTGGCGGTGCCAGTGACCACACCACCAACAACAGAAGCACCCAAGTCAGTTACCGACTCTTCACTATAATTAATGGTGTAATTTGTATCCAATGATAGAGGCATCGGTAGAAAGATAGTATAGTCACTCTTATTATTATACAATGTCGATCTTCTGTTAACAGCTCCTGGAATGAAATTTTCAGCAACGCCGGGGATGGCAATGACTCCGGTGCTGTACGCCACAGCACCAGCCACATCCTTAAGAACAGATGTTCCAACAGCTGTTACAACATTTGACTCATTTTTGAAGATATTAATACACAATCTATTATTACCATATCTATTAGATTCGGCTGTTAGATCAGAAGGATATGTGAAGATTTTGGTTTCGGCCATATATTCTTATTTATTAAACAATTCTTTCTCGGTTAAAACTAGAAATTCCATGCCAGCCTTCTTTGCGAATTCTTTTGCATATTTCCATTTCGCCTGATTAACCAAGTAAGTGTGTACGCTAGACACATATGATTCGGTTATTTTTTTTGGTCTTTTCGGTTCAATAGTTTGTGCATATGGTTTTACTTCTACAAGATATTTTTTATTAATTCCTTCCTTAGTTCTAACTATGAAATGGAAATCCACATAATATCTGTGTGCCTTTCCATCTAATGGTGAAATGTAAGGAACAACAATCTCTTCCGATCCATATTCTAATATAGCTGGATTAGTATCAAGATATTTTAAGAATCTTAATTCCCAGGTAGATCTCCAAATAATATTCGTTGGATCCCCTTTATATTTGTTTGGTGATTTTGGAGTGAAACGACCCGAATATGCCATTATTATATTTAGTATAAATAATAGAAATGGGATCATTAAACGAATTCAAAGCCAATTTAGAAAAATTCGGAACAGTCAGACAATCTAGATTCGAAGTCACAATACCAGGTATATATTCTCTAGATCTGAAGTTCAGATGCGAATCAGTCAATATTCCTGGTATACAGATTCTAACCAAAGATTTCAATTTATATGGTGGTCAACCAATAGTAAAAATACCGAACGGAAGATCTAACGAAGAAATTCAGATGACTTTTCTTGCTATGCAAGATATGAGAGATAGATATTTTTTCGAAGAATGGATTTCTGACATTTCAGATTTCGGAACAAATAATGTTGCTTATTATGACAACGTTGCTAAATCTATTTCGATAACTATATTTAATGAAAAGGGGTCAACAGCTGAATTGGTCTCAGTATATACTGTAGAATTAGCTAAAGCAATTCCAACACGTGTTGAGATGATACAAGTTGCATGGAAAGATTATGATACTTTGTTATCATACTCTGTTAGTTTTTCATATGAATCTTTAGTTATCAAAAGCTCTGGAAATATTTCAGAAAGACCATTCCAACATTTAGATAAAGTACAAAAATAAGGATAAATTATGTTACCTAAATTATCGCACCCAAGTTATGAAGTGAAGATCCCTTCTAACAAAAAGACTTATAAGTTCAGACCATATACGGTCAAAGAACAAAAGATTCTGCTCATGATGCAAGAATCAGAATCCATTGAAGATATAACTAGGACTATCACTGATCTCATTGAATCCTGTTCAATAAATCCATTCTCCACAAAGTCTCTGACTTATTTTGATATCGAATTTCTTTTCATGAAGATTCGTTCTAAATCAGTTGGTGAAACAACTAAAATGTCATTTAAGTGTAATAATATTGTAGATGATGTAGTTTGTGGAACAGTTAACGAATTCGAAGTTTCTTTAGACGATGTCGAAGTTTCTTTTGCAAACTCATCATCAAATGAGATACTAGTTGCAAAGGATACATTCATTAAATTACGTTATCCGAGTGCGGAATCGGCAAAATATTTAGAACTATATAATAAAACGAAAGAAATAAAATATTTCGTTTCAGCTGTGGCTGAAGATTTAGAAACTATCATGGATTCGGAAAAGGTTTATGATGATTTCACACAAGAAGAATTAACTGAATTTATAAATTCTTTAGATTTAACCGTATTCAAAAGTATATTAGAATTCTATGTTAATACACCAAAATTAACCAAAGAAATTTCCTTTAATTGCAAAAAATGCAAATATTCTGAAACTATTGTATTGTCCGGTTTATCTGATTTTTTCGTATAGCTATTAATAATGATAATTTGATGAATTACTATATGAGTAATTTTACTATGGCGCAGTTCTATCACTACTCTCTTTCTGAACTAGACGATATGTATCCTTGGGAAAGAGAAGTTTATATGACTTTGTTGAACAAACATATCGAAGAAGAGAACGAACGAAGAAAGAATGCCAAAAACAAATAAAAGTTTAGCTAAATTAATAGATATTGTAAATAAGAATTCGTCTTCCAATTTGAAGAATGTTGAATCTATTTCTAACGATATATCTTCCCTCAAAGATCTTCTGATCGAAGATCGAGCTCTTAATGCAAAATTAAGAAAACAGAGATCGTCAGAAAATAAAAACGCCAAGATATTATCAGATGATTTAGATGAAATTCGTTCTAAGAGAAACAAAATCGATTCTGAAATTGCATCTCTTCTGAACGAAGAAAAGACACTACAAAAAAATCAACAAAAAGCAGACAAGAAAAAAGAAGATGAAGATTCAACATATTACAGTAAACTTGGAGATAAGGAACTACAATCCGGAAATCTAGTTAGTGGATTGTTATTTTCGTTTCTGGGAAGAAATGAGAAAAATCAAGAAGAAATAGAAAAAGAGAATAAACAAGCCGATAGTGATGAGAGACGGAAGAGATTAGATTATCTAGAGAATGAGAAGAATGATAATGCAAAAGAAAGACAATCTCGAGTTAATGAATTTAAGAAGCAGACAAAAACCAAATCTCCTGTTAATACAACCGTAGCAACACCAGAAAAAACCAAAGTAACTCCAGATCCTGGTGTAGTAGATCAAAAATATTCGCAAAGAGATGCGGAGATCATATCTCCATCACCAATTGTAATACAAAATATCATAGATCCTGTAACTGTTGAAATTTCAAAAATAAGCGAAAAATGTTTATCTGATTTAGCAAAAGTGTTCGCTTCTTCTGGGGGATCTGGCTCTGGATCTGGTTTTGATATTCCGGACTTTGACATGCCTGATCGGCGAGGTAAACCCAACACAGGCCGGGGTCGAGGCCGAGGTCCAAGCCGAGGTCCAAGCCGAGGTCCAAGCCGAGGTCCAACAGGACGTCTCGGTGTACCCAGGGTCGGTGGTTCTCCAGGATTTTTTGCAAAAGGTCTTGGATATCTATCCAAAATTCCTGGAGTTACCAGGTTGGCGGGGATTTTGCCTGGCTTGGCAGGTGCTGGTGCAGCTGGCGCTGGTGTGGCGGGTGCTGGTGCGGCTGGTGCGGCGAAGTTGGGGGCGGGAGGAGCCCTCAAAGTTGGTGCGAGACTATTAGGAAAAGCCGCCCTGCCACTGACAATTGCTATGGCTGCTTTTAATGGCTATCAAGGTGCCACTGACGAAGGTGTCAATAGTACATTATCATCAAGAGAGGGAAGAGAAAACGAACCAATTACTGCAACAGAGAGACTGAGATCTGGGAGATCAAGTATACTTTCTGGATTAACAGGTGGGCTTATCCCAGCGAAAGCTATTGCTGATGCATTCGAATCGCCACTCGGTCAATTAGTAGAAATATTTGATCCATTCACATTACTTGCTAAGGGTTTAGAAAAAATGTTACCTGGTTTGGATAAGTTGAAAGACTTGGCCAAAAATGTCGGAGGAGTGATTAGTGATGGATTTAAGGGTGCAGCGAAATTCTTTGGATTTACAGGAAACGAAACAGTTAATCCAGTAGATCCACTAGTGATGACTGCAGAAAAACAGAAAAATGCTGATCTGTTGACAGAACAGATGAAGAAAAGAGGATTTAACGATAAACAAATAGCTGCTGGTCTAGGAGTTACAGCTAAAGAATCCGGTCTGGTATCTAAGAGTGAAAACTTAGATTATGCTAACACAGATAACACACGTATAAGACAACTCTTTGGAAACCGAGTCGCTGGAAAAACTGATGAAGAATTAAATACCATCAAGAAAGATCCCGAGAAGATGGGCGAGACGATGTATGGTAAAGATACTGATATTGGCAAAGGGATGGGCAACACCGAGGTCGGCGATGGATGGAAATATCGAGGCCGTGGATTTATTCAATTAACTGGTAAGACCAATTATGCTGCTGCCAGCAAGGCAATATTTGGCGACGATACATTGGTCCAAAATCCTGACCGAGCCAACGAACCGGCAATTGCGGCTGAGATTTCTGCATGGTATCTTGATAAACGTGGTAAAGACATGGCTGGCAAGATGGGAGTGGATCTGGCTGCAGCTTCTCAGGAAGATGTTAACAGAGTCATGGTCAGTGCAGTTGCAGGCTCTGAGGTGAAAGCAGGACAAGGAATCACAGGAACAGAAGGTTTAGCTAAAACTGATGCATATGCGAAACAGTTTGGTGGAGATACTGTAAATCGTTTCGGGGCTGCGGGAGCAGCGAAACCCTCAATGGCGGCAAAAGCACCATTCGGTGCTGGAGGAGATTCGGGTGGAGGTGGTGCTTCGGATAGTTTCGGTGAACAAGCTGGAGGAAATTATAATGCAAAACAACTATCTGACAGTGGATTGAAATTAAGAGGATATGGAGATGTTCAGGCTGCTGGTGCGTATTTAGATGAAAATTTAGTAAATCTATCGAAACAATTACCAAGTATTGTTGATGCGGAAAAAATCGCTGGTAAACCTGGAGAAGATCCTCTTGAATTTGTAAACATTAGTGGTCTCAATGATGCATATCATAAAACATTACCATACAAATCGCAACACACAGAAGGCAAAGCAGTTGATTTCACATTAAATAGAAGACCGACTAAAGAAGAAGGGGAAAAGTTGGTGGCCCTTCTAAAGAAAAAAGGATTCAGTAAAGTAATAGATGAATATAATTATCCTTCTGGGGCAGCAACAGGTAACGGACACATTCATGCTGAAGTAGCTGGTACTTCTTCTGATAAGTCATCTGCACCATCAGCAGTTGCTCCTGCGGGTGCACCACCAACTCCGGGTGCACCGGAGATGGTTGGAAAAGCACCATTCGGTGCTGGAGGAGATTCGGGTGGAGGTGGTGCGTCAGATAGTTGGGGTGAACCTGCGGGAACTGTTACACCAGCAACTAAAGAAACTGCTGTCGGGGCGGTGGCTACAGTGGCACCATCATTAATGGCATATCAAGAGCAGACACCGATTGCGCCGACAGTTGCCAAGACGACAGTGCCTACTGAAGTCGCGATGCCTAACGACACCGGTGTAAAACAATTTGTCGCATCAAAACAAGAAAAGGTCGGCGCAGAAGAAGCCGGGAGTGCCGCTGGACCAACTGTTATCAATGCCCCACAAAATAGTACGGTGAATAATTCTCAAGCTGCTTCTAATAAGAATGTTAGAGAAAAACCAGCATGCCCATCCAATACATTTGCAAACATTTACAATAAACTAGTTTGGGTTTAGAAGAAAGCGTCTAATGTTGCTTTAGGTATAAGGCGATCGATGAAACCGAAATGTCCGCACCAAATGTCATCGATCGTCTCTTTAACTTTTGTATTTGTAAGTGAGTCAAAATCTTGATTGGGTGCAGCCACAAGGGATAAGTATGCCTTTGCTACCTCAGTTCTCGAGAATAAAGTGTCAACTAGTGTGTAATTTGTTTCGACAATCTTCATGTAATCTTTCTCAGACATCTTCATAAAGCCTTTGATATATTCTGCAAAAGACCTTGGTGTTGCGTCATAAGGTATCATAAGATAATTTTCATTTGGGCGAATAATATCAGAGATCCCTTCTAAATTATCAGAAACACCTAAATTTCTTGCAATAGGAACAACACCAACACGCATTGCATCTACAATTACTCTATTGAAATGTGATCCATATGTTCTAGACCATGACGTATCTATTAGAAATTTAGATTCAGAAAGAATAGAATCTCGGGTCTCTTCAGAAATGAAACCTTTATATTCCATTCCATTATCTAGAGCATTATCCCAAATCCTATTACCCATCCATTCTGGTTTAGCATCTGGATCACGATCCGGTGTACAAAAATACTCTTCCTTACATTTATCCTTTGAAGTCATGTATGCACGTTCAATACCATCACCTGCAATAATTACTTTCGCATATGAAGACATATGCGGAATAGCTGCAACTAAATCGTCAACTCTTTTCCATCGTTTAAAAGTTTGAAGTGATAGAAGCTGATTCTTTCTTGAAGAGAATGATACACCAGTTCTTTCGATGCTCTTCTGTGGATTAACAATCAGAGCTCTTGGAATTTCCATATTTTTAGCAGAGAGAAATGCGCTAGGGTGCACACAAGCTAATCCTGAAATATGATCTTTTAATTTAAAAATCCAGGGATAATATTTAAGGAGATTACCGTCATGCACAATCACGATTTGTTTCACTCTAGTATCCAAATTTGTGATCATCTTAACCCATTCGGTCTCGCCGATTGTTTCTTCACATTTAAAACCAAAAATAGATTCCCAAATAACTAGATCACAGGTATTTGCTTCTTTCACGAAGGAATCGATATATTCAGAAGAAAGAAATGGGGCATAAGGAACACCCCATCCGGATCCTTGATGGATAGGAAAACCAGATCCTTCTCCTGTTGTGTAATCACTCAGATCTTTTGTACGTTTACCAGGAGCTGTCTTCGACGCCTTAACACAAACAAGACTAACTTCATGGCCCAGATCTTTGAATCCGGCCATGAGCTGTTCTGTGTGATTGACGATCCCACCATAATTATTGAAGTCATGAACGACACATAGGATTTTCATAATAGTCCTTAAATATCCAGAACTGCGGTCTTATTACCATAAATTGTATCTTCAATTTCAGCAGCATATTCGTGTAATCCGTTATCTACCAGATACTTGTACCAATTTTCACTTTCCCACATGCCTGCAGAAACACCGTTCCATCGATCATACCATAATGGATGGTTTTTATTTGTCCGACGATATTCGACGAAATTAAATCTAGTGTCTTCATAAAGCTTAGATCTACAATCTAACATCTTTTCACGCATATAACAAACAATTGAGATTCGTTCATGTAAACCAGATTCAGAAGAGATAGGTGTATTCCCATGAATCGAATGAATATCCATTGCTAAGAAATCACCAGGCTTTACAGAGATAGCGATGCGATACTCCGGGAAGATTAGATAACATCCATCCCAATCCACACCATTATAGGTTGTTGATAAGTTTCCGAATCCACCTCGAAAATCTCCCGCATCCCTATGCGCAGCAGTACGATAATTCTTATTAACAGTTACTGTGGTGTAATTTGAATTACCAATTCTGAATGCTGGATCAATATGATCCATAGCAGCTTTCTGAACTTCATATCTGCCAGGAACCAACTCTTTGAATTGTTCTGATACAGCTTCAATGAAGGGAATAGCTTTTTCAAATTTGTCTTTATTATTGGCAGTGTAAGAAGTTAATCTACAGTACGGAATACGTGGATATTTGTCGAAAGAACCAGCAATCCCAGAAAGAACTGGATTAGCATAAGAAGTATCTGAGATCCAATCATTAATAATTTCTACCTCTTTGATCCGTTCTTCGTATGAGAGTTTAGTAGTCTTCTGTACCCATGAATCGAAGTCGAAATCGGCAGGTCGTTTAAGTGTTAACCAGACCCTTCCTCTGGCAGAAACTTCTTCTGGATTCTTTTTAGATTTCGTGTAAGCTGTTTCGATAGGATCTTCAGAAGTAACTGTATTCATTGACCCAGAAAGAACATCAATCAAAGATTCTTGAAGAGTGGTCACCCAATCTCTTCCTGTAGAGCGATCTGTTCTTGGTCCTGCGGCAAGACCACGATTTTGTGATTCACCAGCTGCTTCTTTTAATCCTTCATAAGCCATCCGAACTAGTTCTGGGGAAAATACAGCCTTCCTGAATTTAAGAAGTAAATTGTGTTCTCCGTTTGTGACGGGATTACCTTCAGAATCGATCAGTTTATCTAATGGCTTATACACATCACATTCTTCTGTGATCACATAATCGTAATGACTCTCATCAAGGAACTGACCCAACAGATTCTCACACGGATATTTTTTCTCTAAATATTTAATGTCAATCATTATGCCTCAATTATATTATACCTTAAAAATGTTTGTGTGGCAAGCTTAAACTCACCACACATACAGTTATTTAGATTCCGAAAATACATCAATCAATTTCTGGAATTTCCCAGTCGCCGGATTCAGTTTTGCATTTAGTGATTTTCGCTTTCTTTTCTTCGCCATCAATAGTCACTTTAATATCAAAATCTTTGCATTGAATCTTCTGATCTTTCTGATCTTGATACACAATCACTTTATCTTTATTCTTAGTAGATCTGCCAATCGCGAATCCTAAAATACCAACTCCTAAACCAATAGCAGTCGCAGCACCAGTAGAAATTCCTCGTCCTGAACGATTGTAGTTATTGTAAACAGGATATCTGTTATAATTGTTATACACAGGATATCTGTTATAATTGTTATACACAGGATATCTGTTATAATTGGGACGATTATTATAATGTTGAGTTGGATACCTGTCTCTACTTGGACGATTGTATTGAGTGGGATACCTGTGTTGATGATTATTATTATTTGAAGGAAATCTGCGCCAGCCTTCTGCGAAAAGATTACACGCAAATACCAACAGTAAACTACAACTTAGAAGCTTCTTGAACATAATTTTGTACTTCCTTTTTGGTCAGAATCGTCACATCCAAAATATTTTCTACTAGAAAAGATCTGTATGCCATCTTATTTAGGTCGAATGCAGAAATGATATAAGAATTTTGTGAACGAACCTTATCTGTTTTCTTTTCATACACAGGCATTAATGCTGGATTAGATGTACAAGTCATCACCCTGATGGCACCATCTTTTTTAACAAAGGATACTACACAAACATTTTCAGCCAAGTTCTTAACGATCGTGTTTCTGTACGCAATCATTTCTTCTACAGTATTAAATTTCATTGATACCTTCCTCACATTCTGTCAATAATTGGCTTTTGTTTTTTTCTGACGAATTCTTATGATTTAAATGAATTAGAAGAATAATATTATGCACAGCTTTATATAAATCTTTCTGATTCCTGCCGTCTTTCTTACCGTATCTTGCAAGATACTCGATTGCATTAGAAATAAATGCACCTTCGCCGTGACCGATTGACAGAATCAAATCGTTTACTTGTAAGTTATTTCCGGAAGCATAATGCTGATTATATGTGGATCCGATATACTTCTCAATATCTTTAAGAATCTCTGTTTCATTATATTTAAACATTCGCGATTCCTTTTAAGTGGATCCGCTCATCTTGATAATGTCCTTTCCAGGAACGAACCCAAGCAGGTACAGAATGAATAGCCGAATTTTGAATCGCCTCGGCTTCGACGAAAAATTTGCCAATCCAGTAAAATGTGGTATAATTTGTGGTGATACCTACAATTACATGCACGATAAAAAACGCTGACAGAAAACCAGTAAAAATATTCATATACTATTATTATACCTTTTCCACACAATTATGTCAAGATCTTTTTTTCAAATAATTTAGACTGGGGAGGCTGTCCTCCCCAGTCTAGTGGTTTCTAGAAAACAGGAATCGTAGTGAAATAAGATTTCTCTTTATTGAATTTCAATCCAAATCCAGTTAATGATGGTCTTGTAGTTTTTACCCTAACAGAACCAATTTTCGATTTTGTTTGTGGGAACATTATATCTAATGTTAATGAAGTTTGGCCTTTCGCAGGAATAGATAATTTATCCACATGAATCTGACTACCAAAATTATCATAGAATGTGAACGCTACTTCTTGTGGATAATTCAAATAATTAACTAGAGCAAGACCTGTTGAATATGGACCAGAATTATCGAATGGCAGCACAAACTCGTCCTTATTGGGAATAGAGCTTGAGATAGTCGCTTCGAATAAATTGTTAGAGTATGTTGATTGTGCAACAACACCCGAACCATATACAGTCTTAATCTCCAGTGAACCAGTTTTCAAAGAATTCGGGTCAGACATAACCACATCAGTAGATCCATTTCCAGGAAGTCCTACAGAATATTCTGTCATATAATTACCATTAACAAAGAATGGATTATTCGTTCCTGAAGGATCATAAAACTTCAGAGTGACGAGACTCAACCAATTAGATGTGTTAGTTAATTTAACTGTTGTCGTCCAACCACCACCTGATGCAATATGCGGAATAGTTGGATCTGTTGAAGTGGTGAATGTTCTAGAATCAATTACTGTTAAATTAATCCCAAAAGAAACAGAATAAGCCGGTTGAAATGTTTGAGTAAATGTCACCGGAATATTATAATTTCCAACAGTTAAACTGTTTCTCACAATAGACATTCTAATAGCCTGGGTTGTTCCAGGTGGAAGATATCCTTGTACTGGCCAAATCAAAACCATCTGTTGATTCGATGGAATCACCGTGTTAAATGCGAATGAAGTCGAATTCGACGACAATGTCACGTCAGGAACAGCAACAATTGTGTCCGTTGCTAAATCGAAAGTCACATTCACGCTTGAAGGTGACAAACTGGGCTGTGCAAACAACCCGATACTAAACAAACTCAGTAAAACTAATTTCATATTTCTCCTTAATTGTAAATAAATCTAAACTCCCCATAAATTATCTAAATCTTCTTTTTCTATTAGATCACCATTGGGGATTTCGTCACCATAAATTATATATGAGACTTTAGATTGTCTGAACATTTCTATTGTTCTTTTTTCGTGCTCATAATATATTGAGGTCTCACGTCTGAATGCGCCCAAATTCTTGGGCGACACAATAACATTAGTTATTCCAGATTGAATGATCCCTCTGGCACAATCTACACAAGGAAAATGAGAAACATACATTGTACAACCAGATATACATGTACCCATTCTTGCGGCATTGTAGATAGCATTTCTTTCTGCATGTTCTGCCCAATAATATTTTTCTGGTCTTTCCCATTTGTGAGGATCTGATTCGTCGACTCCTCTAGGAAAACCATTAAATCCTGTAGATCTAATTTCGTGTTCTTTCCCAACAATTATTGCCGAAGTCTTCGTCTTATCTTTCGATTTAATTGCAATAACATCAAGTAGCTCTACAAAATATTTGTCCCAGGGCATAATACGCAAATCAATTCCCATTATACAGGTTTACCTTTTCCTTTTAGAAGTGAGTAATTAGAAGAGATTCGATTCTCGAGAAAGGAATATTATGCCTCATAGGATCTTGCGTATGAGTAACATAATGTTGAGCAATATCTTCACACATTCTCTTTGATCCTACTGGATTTAATGAATGGACCATGCAGATTTTACTTGGCCATTTATTATTCTCTTTCATCCAAAGGACAAAATCATAACCAGTTTTGTTAGGAGAATGATAATCAGGGTCCATGTTGGCCTGATAATGATCTTCGGCCAAATCATGGTCCAGCCATGCTTCCTCGATATCATTTTCTTGCATTATAATAACAGCTTCTTCGTAAGACTTGGCGATCTTCCAATCGCCAATAAACGGACAAGGTCTAACATCGTCAAGCCAAAGTTTTTTCATATATTTTCCAAAATTATTAAATACCAAGAGAATTTGGGGCTGAAAGATGGACTCAAACCATCGAGGGATTTCTCCGCCACATTACAAGTGTGGTCCAATCGTCGCTATGGGATTCCAGCTTATGTTATTTCTTCTTTCGTTTGCAATAGCAATCGCATAAACACTTCTTGACGCAAGGACACTTATCCGCACAACACTTATGTGTTTTACAATATTGTGGAATATCTGCAGTATTAGAGAATAATAAACCGCAAGAAATAATAAAACTAACAACAAAAAACATAATTTATCCTTTAATATTTTTGGGAATTTTTATAGTCTTTCAGTTTCTGAAACTTACTCTGGGTGACTAGTGCCGGAAGCCCATCTCGTTATTCAATATTTGGTCGGGGCAAGAGGATTCGAACCTCTGGCCCTCTGCTCCCAAAGCAGATGCGCTACCAGGCTGCGCTATGCCCCGACGTCCTCATATCATTATTTATATCCTGTAACTTTAAATCTTTTCACCACAATCAAATCCACGCCAACGTAGGAATCGTGGGAATCGTAGAGAATAAGTTCCATCTTGGTTTTGTGTAATAGTATCTGCTCTAACTTCGGCGATCTGTCCGATCACAGAATCCTTGGTAGACCAGATGGCCGCACGGTCTTCATCAGAGAAACCTGTTCCCACATTTACACTAATCGATTTTCCGGATTCAGTTCCTTCACAAACAATAGCACCAAGAGATCCAAGATTTTTACCAATACCTTCTTCAATACCAACCACTTCCAAAGAAAGATCCAAATATGGTTTCAATTTTAACCAAGAAGAAGATCGCTTGCACTCATAAGGCGCAGCTGGATCTTTAATCATTAATCCTTCATATCCACCTTCGATCGCTTTCTCATTCATTTCGCGAAAGATCTCACGACCAGTTACTGTAGATAAATTAACCAAACGATTAGTGAGAATCTTTACATTCGGAAGCGATTCCTGGAACTCTTCAAACCAAATTTCGAGTGACTTAGAACGGATCTCTTGTGAGATCCCACAATATCCTGCCAAGAAATCTTGCATTGGAATCATATCAAATATATGAAGAACAGCATCATCAGTCTGAACATTTTCTTTTCTATTGAGTTGTTTCATTAGATCTTGAAAATTAGCAGACATCACTTCGCCATCAAACACCCAAGGATCTGAGAGGGATTTGGCAACATCAATAAAGCTTTCACGGATTTTAGGAAAGTTTTCCATCTCTTTTCCATTCCTGGAAAACTGAGTTACACGCCCATCAGGAAAGACAAATGTCAAAACACGAGCACCATCCAATTTTACTTCAAGAAACTTCTCACCAATCATCTTGGTCTGTTGATCAGTGGAATCTTGAGCAAGCTGACAAGAGAAAGTCGGAATAATAAATTTATCCGAAGCTGATAAATTCTTCACAACTTTATTGACGGTCTTCTCAGAAACACCACAACGAAGATCCTTCATGAGAATCAGACGATACCAATTATTCCACTCATCTTGAGTGGCAAGATTCATGAGACGTGTAATCTCATCTTTGGCTGTGTTACCTGTAATCTTGCGATTAACTAGTTTGTTTAAAAGTTCGGTGAAGTCAACCCATGGAAGACCTGGGCCAGAATCAGTTTTTTCCGGAATCTGGCGGACACCAAAAGTCATGAAACTATCAAGAGCATACTTGATACCATAAAATAGGATAGTGTTATCATTGCGAATCTCACGCTCCAGAATGGCTTCCTTGCCAAGACGGGATCTATCAGCTTGCAATGCACGAATAACTTTAGACGGAATCATTAATAGATCTCCATAATTTCACAAAAACGAGCAACGATGACTTTACTGTCAAGATCTTCTAAATCGAAGATAGGCGAACCCAAACTATCAACACGAATATTTTTGACTTTCACAATACATTCAAATAGTTTAGAATAAACTAGTTGATTGATTACAATCTCTTTTGTTGGTTTTCGAAACTCAAGGTCGCTAAACATTAGAGCACCGTCGTCGAAAAAATGATAATCAACATCAAAGCGATTAGGGAGAGCAAATCTTTAAAGTTATCCATATTCATATTATACCGTTTCCATAGTGAAAAGTCAAGGAAATTGAAAATTTATCTTCCCTTTGTTTTCAACGATTTACAAATGTTTTCATATCGGTACATTCCGTGTACCCAGACATATATTCTTCCACTTCTGCAAATGAGAAGACTAGTGTTTCCAGTCCGAGGTACGTTCCTTCCGGCTGTCTCCGCCACCGTGGTTTTGGTTTACGATTATAATAAGCATCGGCGGATCCACAATCGTAAAGACTACCGTTCTGGTCACGATCGAATTGGATAGATTTTTTCTTTTCCATACATCAATTATACCTTATTGGAACCCCCATAGCAAGGAGGCCTCGAAAGAATATCTCCTTTGTTTTCAACAGTATTCTGCAAGTGACTGATTCAGAAGGAGATATAGATTAATTAATAATTTCGTTCCCAGAGACCCGAGCGTACCCATAGACCTCTGCGTTCCCAGAGACCCGAGCGTACCCAGAGACCTCGGCGTCCCCAGCGACCACTGCGTCCCCAGCGACCACTGCGTTCCCATAGATCCAGGCGTTCCCAGAGACCATTGCGTTCCCAGAGACCATTGCGTTCCCATAGACCTCTGCGTTCCCAGAGACCTCTGCGTTCTCAGAGACCACAGCGTTCTCAGAGACCACTGCTTCAGGACCAACGTAGGCAGTCTCAGCGACACTAGCAGTATTCTCGACCCAGCCTCCTCCATTAGAATGAGGGTGCCACGTCTCAAGAGTAGCGTCAGGAAAAGCAGATTTTAAATCTTCAAATGTCATATAGAACCATTATACCTTATTGGAACATCGATGTCAAGTGAGAATATTATTCTCTCAAACAATTAAGTCAATAAATTTTGATATCATAGTATTAACTCGTTTCTGTGTGGAGGCCGATTTACAGAAAGTCTCTGCGACAGAAAGAGTTTTTTCTTTTGAATTGTGCGGTTTCGGTTTTTTGAACATCTCAGTAGAACATATAAATGTAGTATCGAATGATTCTTTATCCACTCGTTCAATCACAATATATTTAGAGTTAAAAGCTTCATGTGTTTTCTTTCGAAGATAACCGGAATATCGCATATTCTGTATTTCTTCACTAGTGAGGCCCATTTCGGTCAAATATTTTTTCCTTTGATCTTCTGTGATTTCGTACAATAAATCAGATGTAATTAGAAAATTGATTACTGTGACATCTTTCATTCTAGTCTTAATAATTTTCAAGAAATCCTCAGAAGTGCATCCACTATTATATTCTGAAAAATAATGATTCAGTTTCGTTTTGGGATCGTGGATAACAATTTTAGATCTATATGAAGGATAGGGATAGCCGTAAGTTTTGGCGTTTTTATATATAACAGATTTAGCTGGACCTTGGCCGTCGGTGAAATAAACAACATTCACTATTTTCGCAGCACAATCTTCTCTAAATTTTGCCACTAGTGAATCTAGACAGAGATGTGTTTCTGATAGGGGAGTTCCTCCTAAACCATACATGTGATTACCTATATGATTCATGAAAATATCAACCATACATTTAAAATTGCTTTCCGACATTCTAGAACTTAGTAATTCTAATAATCGAAATTTGTCAGTAGTCTCAAAGGTATATTCATTTTTTCCGATATGTGTGTCGAACACGACTTCACAATCTTGTGCATCGTACTCGTATTGACGAACTGAATCAAAGAACCCATATAAAACATAAGGAATACCGATCTGTTTACAAAAAAGAATTAATTCTAATGCCTTTGTTTTTGCTGCACGAAGATATGCAGACATTGAACTAGAAAAATCCATAATGAAAATCAACCCATGGTTTTTTCCATTCGGGCGAACTTCAAAAGTTTTGAATATTTGATCGTTATATTTGTAGGAATACAACTTGTTCATATCTAAACTGCCAGTTCTGAACATCATCGTTTTATTATGTTGATCAGCTTTCTTTCGCATTTGGAATAGCTGTTTGTGTAAAGAGATGTTATTCTTATGTTCAGTATAGAACGAGGATAACGAGTTGCCAGTCTTACCAAATATTTCGTCTAATTCGGAATCTTCTTTTATTTCTTTATTTTCTTGACTAGTAGAAAAGATTCTATCAAAATCTTTTTTAATAGATTCAAACGGATAGATAATAGTCCCCAATATGGGTGTAGGCATATCAACATACAAAATTTTACCGACAGATGTATTGACACGATCTGATAGAGAGTTATCTAGATCTCGGAGAGTTTGCGATTTCGATGGAGTGTTTGTAGATTCTGTTACAGTTGATGATTCTTTTTGAGTATCGTCATCTACTTTTCTAGAAGTTCTAGCAGAACCGCTCTCAGTGTCTCCAGAATCGTCAGTCGATTCTTCGGTGGATTCTTCGGTGGATTCTTCGGTGGATTCGTCAGTCGATTCTTCGGTCGATTCTTCGGTCGATTCTTCGTCAGTCGAATCTTCGGTGGATTCTTCTCCCGATTCCTCTTTCTGAGAAGAGTTATTGCGTTTTCGGTTTTCGTGAAGTTCCGAATCGAAGATTTCAATTGCAATATCAATCACTTCTTTAAAATTAACTACAGATTCAATCTTTCGAATATAAGTCTCTTCTCGTTCACTCAGAGACAAAGAAAAGATTCCATTAAATTTGAAATAGACATTCAACCTGTCAATTAACGACAGATTCTTGACATCATCTATTACCATTATCTTATTTTCGAGAATCTGTTTATAACCGTGAAAGAAGATTTTCTTCATTCCAGGATAACGTTGTTTCACAAGAGATTCGATTCTAGCATCTTCGATAATATTAAGATAATCACGAAAAACATCATTCGGTTCTCTCAATTTAAGAGCAGCAATCCATTCGTCAGAATTGGTATAGAGAGCGTGGCCGATCTCATGACCAATTAATAATTCAACAATAATATCAGAAAGATTCTCCCAAGTTGGGATAACGAGTACTCGCTTTTGGGTATCGAAATAAGCAGTCTTCTCAGGCTGCTGGATAACTGTAATGTCTTCGGCAGACATCAATTTCGCGAGATTTTCTTGTACAGTTGTTATCATATAGAACTATTATACCTTTTCCATCCAGGAATAGCAAGGATTTTTTTTGAAAAATATCAACCGATAATTTCGTCCCCAAAGACCCGAGCTTTCCCAGAGATCGTTGCGTTCCCAGAGACCACTGCGTCCCCATAGACCACTGCGTCCCCATAGACCTCAGCGTCCCCATAGACCACTGCGTCCCCATAGACCTGAGCGTACCCAGAGACCTGAGCGTTCCCAGAGACCATTACGTTCCCAGAGACCTGAGCGTCCCCATAGACCTCAGCGTTCCCAGAGACCACTGCGTTCCCAGAGACCCGAGATCTCCCATAGACCACTGCGTTCCCAGAGACCACTGCGTTCCCAGAGACCCGAGAGTTCCCAGAGACCATTGCGTTCTCAAAGACCCGAGCGTACCCGAAGACCAATGCGTCAGGACCAACGTAGGCAGTCTCAGCGACGGTAGCAGTATTCTCGACCCAGCCTTCTCCGTTAGGATGGACGTGCCAAGTGTCTAGGGTAGCGTCAGGAAAATCGGATTTTAAATCTTCGAACTTCATATAGAACCAGTATACCTTATTGGAACACACAAAGCAAGGAATTTTCAAACTATATCTCCTTTGTTTTCAACAGTATTCTGCAAGTGACTGATTCAGAAGGAGATATTCTTTCTTGAAATCCTTGAAGATTCCATCTCTATACCCACCTGTGTTATTGCCCTCATGGATCGTCCCAGGGACGCACACAAGCGATCTCTGGATTCAGATGATCCACTAGTATACCTGTGTTCTTCTAGTGATCTTGCGAAAGAATATCTCCCTTTGTTTTCAGTAGTTTACCGCAAGTCATTGAAAACAAAGGGAGATATAGTTTCGAGGCTTCCTTGCTATTCCCGGCTGGAACAGCTATAATGGTTCTATATGATGATTACCTTTATTAAGAGCAAAACCAAAGATCAGAAACGTATCGTTCTTTTTCAGATCGGGAATTACCAATACGAAATCTGGAGCCAGACCTCTGGAACTGTTCGTAAACTTATGGATACTTCTCATGAAGACGCTCTGGTCATTTTCAATGCACTATAAAGTGATTTTCGGTTCGTCCTTGACACAATAGAAATTTTAAGGTATATGGGTTCTATATGACATTCAATGAGTTAAAAACGGCTTTTCCTGGCGCCACCACTGAGCGATGGAGAAAACACTCCTTAGGAGGAGGCTGGGTCGAGATTACTGCCCGTGTCGCTGAGTCTGCCTATGTTGGTCGTGATGCTATTGTATCTGGGAACGCTCGGGTCACTGCGAACGCAACGATCTCTGGGAACGCTCGGGTCTCTGGGAAAGCTTGGGTCGCTGGTAACAGTGCGGTCTCTGGTAACGCAGAGGTCTATGGCAACGCCCAGGTCTTTGGGACCGCAGTGGTCTCCGGAGACGCTGAGGTCTATGGGGACGCTCAGGTATTTGAGACCGCTCAGGTCGGTGAGGACGCTCGGGTCTTCGGTTATTCCCAGGTTTCTGGGAGATCTCTGGTCTTTGGAGACACGGTAGTCTGGAACGAAATTATTATTAATCGTTGATATTCTTTTAAAAAGACTTGACATCCTTGACTTTCTAAGCTACAATAGGTATGTACCAGTTTTAAGTGATAGTATTAAATAATTTGTTAAGGGAAATTTCTACATTATGAAATCTTTTATTGAAGCTGTAAAAATTGAGTTTCCAGATAAGCAAGTCTTCACCAGACCAGAATTATCTGCTGTTGCTGAGAAATATTCTCTACGAAAATCGTTTACAGAGTTTATGACAAACGATTCGAATAAGATTCGTCGTGGCCTCTATAAAATAGAGTCAAATGTAGAATTATCCGAATCAATAGTTAACCTGGTTAAATTTAAACCAGCAGAAAAAATCCGAATCCCACAGTCTCCTCTCTTAGAGAAGAAAACTGAAAATATCGAAAGCATTAATTTGATTCCAGAAAAGGATCCAGAATTTGTTCCTTTCGGTGATTTCAAGCTACTTAAAAAAGTAGTTTCGTCGAAGACTTTCTTTCCGATCTATATTTCTGGTGAATCTGGAAACGGTAAAACAAAGATGGTTTATGAAGTTTGTGCTCAATCTAAGAGGGAATTAATCAGAGCCAATATCACCGAATCTACTGATGAAGATGATCTGATTGGTGGATATCGTCTGATTAATGGTGAAACGATTTGGCAAGATGGACCTGCCGTAGAAGCAATGAATCGTGGGGCGATTCTTCTTTTAGACGAAATTAATTTGGCTTCTCCTAAGATTATGTGTCTACAGCCAATTCTTGAAGGTAATCCCATTTATATTAAAAAGACCAATGTGCTTGTGCATCCGGTACAGGGTTTCAATATTATTGCAACTGCAAATACAAAAGGAAAGTCTTCCGATGATGGTCGATATATTGGTTCTAATACTCTTAATGAAGCTCTGCTAGACAGATTTGCAATTAATATTGAACACGAATATCCTTCTAAAGATATTGAAATTAAGATTCTTACAAATATTCTAGACACACATTCTTCTAAAACGGATAACAATATTGAATATGTAGAAAAATTAGTTGAATGGGCCAAGACTATCCGGGACACTTTTGACGCTGGTGGAGTCGAAGAAATTATTACCACTCGTAGATTGATTCATATTCTTCGGTTCTTTCTTATTATTGGTGGTAATCGGGTTCGTGCTATTCGTTATGGAATTTCACGGTTCGACCAAATTACCAAGAAATCTTTCTTATCGCTTTATCAGAAATTAGACGCCAGCGTAGAAGTAGACACCGAGAACTTTAAAAGTTCTGAGATTGTGTGGGAAGAAATTCAAGGTGCTCAATAATATGCTACTGTCCCATCAGGGACAAACTTTTTTATAAATAATGACTGAGGGAATTGCTAATGCCATTGTATGATTACCACTGTACTAGAGATGATTGTCAACACTCTTTCGAAAAGAACGTTAAGATGGATGACTGTGATATTCCTTCTACCCAACCTTGCCCAGAATGTTCTTCTATTACAATAGTAAAAACAGTTACATCTGCTTATTTTGGTGATCCTGTACGTTTGGGTATCACCAAAGCACCAGCGGATTTCCAAAAATATGTTTTAGGTAGAATTAAAGAAGCACACCCACTGGGTAATGTCGAACGAACTAGGTCTATTGTAAGAGAAATTTAAATCTGTGATATTCTTTATTATGAATAAAGGATACTAATGTCAAGAAAACCAAAAACATTCAAAAATAATCTAGAACCAACTATAGATAATTCTTTCTCATTAAAAAGAATTACCCCAATGACTGATGCACAACAAGATGCATTTAATGCGTTTGAAGAGCATTATAATTTAGTTCTTTGTGGTTCGGCTGGTACTGGTAAAACTTTTATATCATTATATTTGGCTCTATCTGAATTAATGAGAAGAGATCGATCTTCAAAAGATGATCCAAAAAAGATTATGATTGTTAGATCAACAGTTTCTTCTAGAGATGTTGGATTTCTGCCAGGGACCTTGAAAGAAAAGATGTCAGTATATGAAGATCCTTATCGTGGAATCTTTGCAGAATTATTTGGTAGAGGAGATGCATTTGAAATATTGAAAACAAAAGGTATCGTTGAATTTTGTTCTACTTCTTTCTTGCGTGGAACAACTATTAATGACTCTTATATTATCCTAGACGAATTCCAGAATTGTTCATCTCAGGAATTAGAAACAGTTATAACAAGAGTCGGAAAAAATTCGAAAATATTTTTCTGCGGTGATTGGTCACAGAATGATCTCATTCGCTCTAAATGGGATGTTTCAGGTTTACCAGTTTTCATGAAGATTATAGAAAAGATGCAAGAATTCGATATTATTGAATTCGGAATTGAAGATATCGTGCGTTCAGGAATAGTTAAATCTTTCATTATCGCAAAGGCGGAAGTGGAAGACGAGATGTCATCTAATAATAAATAGGTTATATTTACATAAAACGTGAAGATTTTTAAACATAATAAAATAGATCTACCTGTATTACAAACCCAAGAGGGCAACGGGAGAAGATATTATATTACCCCTGAAGGTAAGTATTATCCTTCCATCACAACTCTCTTGGGTCAAGGTTCTAAAGAATCATTAGAAAATTGGAAGAAATCCATCGGGGAAGGAGCTGCCAAAGTAATATCTGATTACGCATGTTCTCTTGGTGAAAATCTACATTATGTAGTTGAAAAATATCTAGATAACGATCCGAATTATTTACAGACCGCCACATCACACTCCAAATATATATTCATAGCTCTTCAAGAAACTCTTGATAGAATCGACAATATCTACACACAAGAAGCTACTTTATATTCAGATACACTCGGTCTGGCTGGCAGAACTGATTGTATTGCAGAATTCGACGGTGTCCCGTCTGTTATTGACTTCAAAACATCAAGAAAAGAAAAGAAACAAGAATGGATTACTAATTATTTTGTACAAGGAACTGCTTATTCTTTGATGTTTGAAGAGATGACTGGGATTAAAATTCGCCAAATTGTAATCCTTATGGGTACACATGATTCCCAACCTTTAATTTTCACGGTTGACAGAAAGAATTATGTGTCAGAATTGACAAAAATTATGGGCAAATATCTTGGAGATTTGAAATATTATGACGTACAAAGAAATTCATGATTTAGCCCAAGTGGAATTGAAAATAGATAGATTTGCATTAGGTGAAGAAGCAACACGAACTCCTAATATCTTAATGAAATTCTTGGACATCTATCGTACAGAAAAAATAATTCTGCATAAGATGAATAGAAAATGCGACGAATTAAAGAAAGACAAGTGGGAATACTACGCCGGAAAATCATCAGATGAAGTTTATCTTGAGAAACCTTTTGATATAAAAGTGCTCCGACAAGATCTTGACATGTATCTTGCTGCTGATCCAGAATTATCCGAATTAATTTATAATATACAAACACAAAAAGAGAAGATATTTTATTTAGAGAAAATCCTTAGAGGAATTGAACAACGAGAATTTTCTATTAAAAATGCGATAACAATGATTCGTTTTGATGCGGGTGAAGTCACTTAATAAAACTGTGTAAATATAAATACTAGTGAGGGAATGGTCATTCCCTCTAATCACACACTAGGAAAATATTTTACATGTCTGAATTTTATGTCTATGCATATTTGCGAGAAGATGGCTCCCCATATTATATCGGGAAAGGACGAGGTAACAGAGCCTGGAGGAAGTCGGGAAGACAAGTTCCTCCACCTACAGATTCTTCTAGAATAGTTATTGTCAAAGAGACACTTACAGAAACAGAAGCCTTCTCTGAAGAAATGCGACTCATCCAATTGCACGGTCGAAAAGATAATGGAACAGGAATTCTGAGAAATCTGACAGATGGTGGAGAAGGAACTTCTGGATGCAAACGTTCTCAAGAAACCAGAGACAAACAATCTGTAGCTATGTCTGGTGAAAATAATCCTATGTTCGGAAAGTTTGGAGAAAATCATCCTAATTATGGAAGGACTGGTATAAGTCATCCTATGTTTGGACAGCACCACACTCCAGAAGCCAGAGACAAAATGTCTGCAGCTGCGTCTGGTGAAAATAATCCTATGTTTGGAAGGACAGGTGAAAACAGTCCCAGGTTTAGACAGAAACTATCTCCAGATTCAATAGCCAAAATGATTGCAACCATGAAGAGAAATAAAGAAGCTAAGGATCTCACACAGCATCATTTATAAATATGTAAATGAATGTGACGCTGAAAAATTTTAATGAAACCCATGTAATTGTTGAAGCAGAACAAGGAATTATCCAGGAGCTGTACGAACTCCTCTGAGAACAAAATATAACTTATTTTGAAAGTCAAGATCTAGTTTTGTATAAATAATAGTCGAGAGGAGAATAGTCTTAGAAACTTTCTCCTCTCTAAACACACAAACTACGGAGAGTAGCTTATATGTCTAAAACTATTTATACAAAAGATCCGAACAGATTCTATGTCTATGCTTTTCTAAGAGAAGATGGTTCCCCTTATTATATCGGAAAAGGTACGGGTGCCAGAGCCTGGATCAAGAGACGAAGGTCTTCTCCACCTGCTGACGTGTCTAGAATATCTATTCTCTTTGAAAATCTGACAGAAACAGAAGCCTTCGATGAAGAAATGAGACTAATAAATTTCTATGGTAGAAAAGACCTAGGAACAGGAATCCTGAGAAATCTGACAGATGGCGGAGAAGGAGCTTCTGGCTGCATACGATCTCAAGACGCTCGAGACAAAATGTCTGAAGCACAGTCTGGAGAAAATCATCCTATGTTTGGAAAGCGCCATACTCAAGACGCCAGAGACAAAATGTCTGCAGCACTGTCTGGAGAAAATCATCCTATGTTTGGAAAGCGCCATACTCAAGACGCCAGAGACAAAATGTCTGCATCACGGTCTGGAGAAAAGAATCCTATGTATGGAAAGCGTCGATCTCCAGAAACACTAGCCAAAATGCGTGAAACCATCAAGAGAAATAAAGAAGCTAGGATTCTCAACGAATTAGAAGTTTTATAAATATTTGAATGAATGTGACGCTGAAAAATTTTAATGAAACCCATGTAATCATAGACACCGAGCCAGGCGTTCTGCAAGAGTTGTACGAACTCTTGTCTTTCGAAGTTAAAGGCGCAAAATTCATGCCTATCTACAAGAAGAGGCTATGGGATGGATACGCAAGATTATTGAATATCCGAAACAAAACAGTTGGTAAGGGTCTTGCGTATCACATTAAGTCTTATTGCGAAGACAATGGATATATTTTCAACCAGGAATTCAGCGACGATGGATTCTCTGAAGAGATAGCAGATGCATTTATTAAATCGAATAAGATTCATTCTGCCGATGGTTTCGAGATCGAATTGCGTGATTATCAAATAGATTCTATAAAACATGGAATCCGTAACAACAGATCTATTACTGTCTCGGTTACAGGTTCTGGTAAATCTGCCATAATCGCTTCTCTAATTCGTTTCTATCACGAAAATACAGAAGGAAAGTGTCTTCTTATTTGTCCAACGACTAGTCTTGTTGAACAATTATATTCTGATATAGGTGAATATTTCCCAGACTGGGATCACTCCACTAAAATTACTAGAATCTATTCTGGTATGGAAAGAGAAGACAAAAGAATTATCATAAGCACTTGGCAAAGTTTATATGATAAACCGACTTCTTATTTTGATGACATCGAAGTTCTCCTTGGCGATGAGTGCCATTTATATTCTGCCAAAGAAGTTTCAAAGTTATTTGAAAAATGCGTTAATGCTATTTACAGACACGGTTTCACAGGAACATTATCTGGTGAGAAGATTCATCAATTACAGTTAGAAGGAATATTTGGTAAATCAAGAATTCTTACAACAACTTCAGAGTTAATCAAAAAATCTCAATTATCGGATTTTAAGATTAATGCTCTTGTCCTTTCTTATTCTGATGCTTCCAGGAAAGCTTCCAAAGATATCACATATGAAGAAGAAGTGAAATTTCTTATTGGTAATGACAAGAGGAATCGGTTCATTGCCAAATTAGCTGCAAGTACGAAAGGAAATACTCTCGTGTTATTCTCTAGAGTAGAAACTCATGGAGAACTTATCTATAACCTTATTCAGAAGTATACTGATAGACCAGTTTATTTCGTTTATGGTGGAACTGATGTGGATATTCGAGAAGATGTAAGAAAACAAATTAATGATATTAACGATGGAATTATCGTAGCTTCTTCACAGATATTCTCTACAGGAATTAATATTCCTTCACTTCAGAATATCATATTCACACATCCTTCGAAATCTAAAATAAGAGTTCTACAATCAATCGGAAGAGTGCTTAGATTATCTGCGAACAAAGTCGGACCAGCAATTCTGTTCGATATCGTTGACGATCTACAATTTAGGAATAAGAAGAATTTCTCCATGAAACACTTTCTGGAGAGGGCCAAGATTTATGTGCAAGAGAATTTCAATTACAAAATAATTAATGTAGATTTGGAGAAATAAATATGGAAATAATCAAAATGCCAAAAGCGTCATATGAAAGAATCATTCCGACTTCACTAGAAGGAGCGATGACAGAATTAGACAGACGAATTATGATTACTGCGAGAGAAAATCTTGGGCAAGTTCAGGCTCGTGTCATCTTCAGAGAATTGCTGCAAGATTTCATGCAAGGACTAGAATCCAAGTCCTCGTATATAATTCGTCCGTAACAGTAATATCTATTACTTAAAACTGGTACATACCTATTGTAGCTTAGAAAGTCAAGGTAGTCAAATTCTTTTATTTGTTATCTCTTAAACACAGAATTTGACTATTCGTGAAATATATTGTATAATAGTTCTATATGATGTTAATAAATATTTCGATGACTGACGAGAACGAGCTATTACCAAGCATAGAAGATATTCTCATTAAACCTGAAGATCTTTTGCGTGATATCAAAGCTCTAGTTTTGAATAATAGAATGAATTATTTGGAAGCTGTTGTTTATTATTGTCAGAAGAATAATTATGATATTGAAGCTGTTGCAAAGACGATTCCACAATCACTCAGAACTCTAGTAGAGGACTCTGCAAAGAAGCTGAAATTATTCAAGAAAATCCATAATAATAGCAAATCGTTACCAATCTAGATATCCATGGATATGATCGAAACATTTTCTGGATACGATGCATACGTTACTTATCTTGCATTTAAGTTGCATTTTTCGAGTAACACATACGATTTTTTTAAATTTAATGGAAAAACAAAAGCTAATCCATCATCATTTAATTCTAGAAAAGACAAATATCATTTTGAAAAGATAGCTGCTAAAATATCTAGAGAATCATTTATTGAGAGGATGTTAATCGAATATCTAGAAAACTCCAATTTTTGGATTAAGGATATCTTAACAGCAGATAACAAAGCAAGACATCTCGTTTGGAGGGGATATGTGGAAAGTTTTCCATATTCTTTCCGCTCAGAATTAGGTAAGATAAAAGAATATTGTCTTCTAAACGAAATAAGTTATGCAGAACTGTTTAAGACAAAGGGAATAACTCACCCTCTAATTTTCAAGATGTATATTAGAAAAACGATTCGTCTTGAAACATTTATTTGCATAGATAGTTTGATTAAGATTTCGGATAAGATGTCTTCTCCAGATTCTCCTCGTGATCCTGTTTGGGATGAAGTTCAAACACTCATGTCTCATTATTTTTCTTTCGTGCAAAAATTTCTACCAGAAAGAAATATACTTAAGAAAATATTTTTAGAAATTTTCAATTGACATAATAATGAAAATAGGTTATAATAAAATTGAGGTGAAATATGGATGAAGATGAAGTAATTAATTTTGATCCTGAGGAAGAGGATGCTCCTGAAGATGAAGAATTCGACAGTGTATTTGACATAGAAGATTTTAATGATGAATCAATTGAAGTTTTAATTGATAATGTTTCTGAATCTATTAATACTCTTGAAAGTATTATGTTGAACATGTATTATTCGTATCATAGATTGAAAGAAGAAACTGATGAACACATAAATAATTTAGTAACAGAAAATGAGAATTATTGTGAAACAATTACCAAGCTCTATCAACAATTAGCAACTATTAGCAACCAAGAAAAAGAGGAATAATTAAATGAATTTCGCAGATCTAAAGAAGAAGACAAAGAATAATCTAGATAATCTAGTAGCCGAATTAGAAAAGATGTCTACAGGTACTAACAAGTATCAAGACAATCGATTTTGGTCGGTTCCGATGGACGAAAAGACAGGAAATGGCACTGCTCTAATCCGATTACTTCCGGCGGGACGAAACGATAAATTGCCTTGGGTTTCAGTTTATTCGCATGCATTCCAAGGACCTGGTGGTTGGTATATTGAGAATTCTTTAACCACAATTGGTAAGCAAGATCCGATTGGTGAGACCAACCAAGAACTTTGGGCCACTGGTATCGAAGCGAATAAAGAAATCGTTCGCAAGCGTAAACGAAAGCAACAATATATTTCTAACATTTATGTGATTTCGGATCCTAAGAATCCACAGAATGAAGGAAAGGTGATGTTGTTTAAGTATGGCAAGAAGATCTTTGAGAAGATTCAAGAATCAATG
>Ga0114966_10000163_pt1 | contig 62977 bp, 47 predicted proteins | sample M_130207_XF_Meta_FD_87029 | JGI IMG/M metagenome (GOLD analysis project Ga0114966, IMG submission 87029) | Freshwater microbial communities from Lake Montjoie, Canada to study carbon cycling - M_130207_XF_MetaG | ecosystem: Environmental > Aquatic > Freshwater > Lake | place: Lake Montjoie...
ACAATACATCGCAAACACCGCCTGTTTTAATCCAGCGGAATGCTCGCTCGCCAGCACCGACAAATAGGCAGGCACAGGCCGTTTCGCCTTCATCAAAGTCGCGATCATCCGCTGGGCAATGCCGCTCGTGTCCCAGACCTGATCCTTCCGTGGAATGATGTCCTTACCTTTCGAACTCAAAAATCGCACGACTTGATAGTTCCAAGCAGGCTCACCGAAGCGCTCAAGCACTTCCGCATCCTTACCGCCCCTATTGTTATGAATCAGCAGCGGCGTGAACTCAGACTCAATCGCCTCCACCAGCAAAGGATTCGAGAGCACGTCCCGCCCAAACCGCTGACAGCCCGCGCACCCCGGGATCTCCTGAAACAAAGCAAACACCGGCTTCCCCGTTTTCGCACTCAAAGCCAAAGCCACCTCCAAATCACGCCCCCACTTCACCTTCCCAGCCTCAATCGGCTGTGCGGTGCCCGCGAGGCATGCTGACAACGAAAATGAGATTATAAAGAGAGCAAGAAGACGAGTCATGCTGATGGGAGAAGACAGAATCGGATCTATTCCCCAATAAATGGCAAAAACGATACCACATTGACTTGTATAACTTGAGTCTCCTTATCGTTTCCACCAAACACACCAACATGAAGACTCTTCTCCTGATCCTTTCATCATTCGGTATTCTGGTTTCGTCATTTTCGGCGCAGCCGAATGTGATCATCATCCTCGCAGATGACCTCGGTTATGGCGACCTCGCTTGCTACGGCAGCGCGAAGATCCAATCACCGCATCTGGATCAAATGGCAGCGCAGGGGGTAAAACTGACGCACTTCAATTGTCCGGCGTCATTTTGTGCGCCGACGCGTGCTTCACTTATGACAGGGCGCTATCCTTTCCGCTGCGGCATGACGCAGAATCCGGCGCCTGATGGCGGACCTGTGGCGGATGCATTGACGCTGCCGAAATCGGAGGTCACGCTCGCGCAGATCATGAAATCGGCCGGTTATGCCACGGGCATGGTTGGAAAATGGCATCTGGGTCACAAAGCGGGCTCGCTCCCGACCGAGCGCGGCTTTGATGAATACTACGGCATCCCTTACTCGAACGACATGCGGCCTGTGCAGGTGCTGGAAGGCACGCAAGTCGTCGAATACCCCGTCGTGCAGGCCACACTGACGCGGCGCTACACAGAGCGCGCGTTGGGATTCATCGAGCGCAACAAGCAGAAGCCATTCTTCCTCTACTTTGCTCAAGCGATGCCGCATAAGCCGCTCGCGGCCTCGGATGCCTTCTACAAAAAAAGCGGTGCAGGTCTCTACGGCGATGCGGTGATGGAACTCGACTGGAGCGTCGGCCAAGTGCTGGCGAAAATCAAAGAACTCGGCCTCGATGAGAATACGCTCATCATGTTCAGCAGCGACAACGGTGCGACCTTCGGCGGCAGCACCGGCGGACTGCGCGGGATGAAGGGTAGCACGTATGAAGGTGGTTATCGCGTGCCCATGATCGCCCGCTGGCCTGGACACATCCCCGCGGGTCGTGTGAGTGCGCAACCAGCGGTGATGATGGACTTGTTCACGACGACGCTGAAGGCCGCCAACATCGCCGCGCCCAAAGATATCATGATCGATGGCCGCGACATCATGCCGCTTTTCACCAGCGCTGCTCAAAGCCCGCACGACGGAATCTTTGGCCACAAACAATCAAAGCTGGCCACCATTCGTGACGCGCGCTGGAAGCTGCATGTGCTCGCTCCTGGCATCGGTTTGGCCAGTGTCTTCAAGCCTGGCGAGAAATACATTGATCCACGCGGCCCCGATGGCGTGACGATTCTCGCGCCTTATGAGCAGGCACAGCCCAGCGAGCATCCGGGCACACAAACCGGCGACGCACCGAAAGCGATGCAGCTCTTCGATCTCCAAAACGATCCCAATGAGCAACACGACGTCGCCGCTGCTCACCCAGATGTCGTGAAGCGTCTTCAAGCTGCCTTTGATGCCGTGAACAAAGACGTTCCGATCATCGAGGAAGTAAAACGAGCGCCACTCAAGTGAAAGAGCGCCACGGCTCCTTCGTCCTGTATTTCCCAACCATGAAACTTGCCCTCGCGCTTCTACTCATCTGCTCCACGCCACTGCTTGCCGATCTCGCTGGCACGAAGCCCAATATCATCCTCGTCATGACAGATGATCAAGGTTACGGCCAGATTGGTCGGCTCGGTCATCCATGGATCAAGACACCGAATCTCGACGCGCTGCACGATTCGAGCACCCGCTTCACGCGCTTTCTTGTGTGCCCCACCTGCTCACCCACGCGCAGCGCCATCATGACGGGCCGTCCTGATTTGAAGAATGGCATCACGCACACCATCCTGGAGCGCGAGCGCATGACGCTCAATACCACCATCCTGCCGCAGGTGCTCAAAACAGCGGGCTACAGCTCCGGCATCTTTGGGAAATGGCATCTCGGTGATGAAGAGCCGTATCAGCCACATCAGCGCGGCTTTGATGAGGCCTTCATCCATGGTGCGGGCGGCATTGGTCAGGCCTATGCATGCTCCTGCGCGGATGCACCCGGCAACAAATATATGGACCCCGTGATCCGACACAACGGCAGCTTCGTGAAGACCAAGGGCTTCTGCACCGATGTCTTCTTCACTGCCGCGCTCGGTTGGATCAAACAGCGCAAAGACAGTGGGCAGCCATTCTTCACTTACATCGCCACCAATGCACCGCACGGCCCCTACATCGCACCGGAGAAAAATGCCAAGCGCTTCACCGATCTCGGCTTCAACAAAGATCAGGCCGGCTTTTTTGGCATGATCGAGAACATCGACGAAAACATGGGCCGCCTCGCCGAGAAGCTCAAGGAATGGGATCTCTATAAGAACACCGTCGTCATCTTCATGTCCGACAACGGCACCGCTGGAGGCGTTGGCCAGGTCGGCAAGGATCTTGCCCCCGGTTATCCCTTCTTCAATGGCGACCAGGTCGGATTCAAAGGCAGCACCGACGAAGGCGGCGTGCGCGTGCCCTTCTTCATCCGCTGGGATGGCAAAATCAAAGCTGGAAGCGACATCAAAACCATCGCCGCCCACATGGACCTGCTGCCCACCTTTGCCGCACTGGCCGGAGCCGATCTGCCGAGGAACCAAGTCGATGGCCGCAGTCTGCTGCCGTTGATCGAAGGCAAGGGCGCTGACTGGACTGACCGCTATTTCTTCACCCACATCGCCCGCTGGCCCACCGGTGTCGAACCCGACACGCAGCAGCACATCAACTACGGCGTGCGCAATCAGCGCTTCCGCTTCGTCGGTCCACGCGGTGGTGGCAATCCCAAGAAAAAAGCCGCCCCAGCCGCCGCCGAAGCGCTCTATGACCTCGAAGCCGATCCTTACCAGAAGAAGAACGTCATTGCTGAACACCCTGAAGTCACCGCGAAGATGAAAGCAGCTTACGATGCCTATTGGAAGGAAGCCCGCCCACTCATGGTCAACGAAACCGCCGAGATGTCTCCCACCAAGCCCTTCTTTGAACTCTATGAGAAGCAACTCAAGTCCGGCGGCATTCCAGACTGGAAAGCGCCCAGTTTGTAAGTGAATCAGCTCCGTAGTCTCATCAAAAAGCGATGGGGCTGTCCTTAAAGGCGTGGATCTCCGGAATGATGTAGGCTTTGCGTGTGGGCATCTATCTCACTGGCAGGGTTTTGCGGCCTCATCAAGCACCCTCTCAAGGCAGGTTAAATTCCTTGCTATTGGGAATGTAGATGAGCAAGCTGGACAAATGAATACACGCACACTTGCTGCCATAGGCATATCCGCCATCCTCTCAAGCATGGCGGCAGCGATCACTCCAGAAGTGGCTGAACTGGGTTTTGATAGTCGTTGGGCATCTCCACAGGGAGCTGGGGTGCTCAAGTTGCCTTCATGGATTACCAGCATTCAACAGCAAGGTGGCACCTTCATTGATGATCCGCGCTGCTGGCAAGTGGCGGCGGCTGCCCCCAAGGGCACTGGCAGGCTCGAGATCACCTTGGACCGTTCGCGCATCGCCAGTGGGAACTTGGTGGTCACGTTACTCTTCGATGCAGACGACAATACCGATGTAGCGGTACAACTCTTCGACTCCCAAGGCCGCGTCGTCGTGGTGGATCTTTTTGGCAACGTAGTGGACATCGGCAAGCAAGCGACCACGGACACTTTCGCCATTCCATTGAGCAAATACCCCACCGCAGACAGAATCGTCATCCGGCGTGTAGAAGGAGGGCTAAATCTGCATGGGATCGTGCTATTCCCCGTGGTGACTGAAGGACCGATGGAGCAAGGAGCGCTGAAGGAGTTGGCACGCGTTTTGGGAGATCCGCTCAGCCCTGAAAACCCGCTCCTGCCCAGTATTCAGAACATTGCGCGCAGCAGTCAGGTCCAAGTGTCTGCCGTGAAACCTGCCGTTCTCGCCGAAAGCAAACAAGCCAAGGCCTATCCAGCAGCCACACCTCAAACACTAAGTTCAAACGCATTGAATGCATCGCTGAACGAGGGACTCCTAGCCAGTCTGAACTTCGAAAAGAGCAACGCCCAAGACACCAGCGCACACCAAAGTCACGGCCAGCCACAAGCGGGATCAACTTTTGTTTCCACCGAGCGTGGCACCTCCCTGCGCCTGCGGAAAAACCCCACCCATAACCGCAGCATCCCGTGGGATGCCGTGATCATCCCCGCAGAACGAATGCCCAAGCTGCATGATCAACTCTCCTTGTGCGCGTGGGTTCGCTATGACTCCATCGCCGCAAGGTGGGGTTCTCAGATCATCTGGCATGGAGACTCCCGATTCGGATGCGATCCCTGGGTTCTACACCTCCTGCCCAATGGCCAAGCCGAATTCCGTTCGGACCGTTCAGTGACCGGCAGGCCAAAATTCACCGTTTTTGAGGACGAAATCCAGCTCTCACCCAGTGGCAAGCCCACACTATCGCAGCACATCGCTGTTCAATCCCCACGCAATCTGGAGCGCGGGCAATGGTACTTTCTCGTCGGCACCATGGAAAAGATGAACGAGCGCACCCACACCATGCGCCTCTACATCAACGGCACAAACGTCGGTGAACTCCAGACCACGGAAGTCGTGAACTACGACACCAACGCCATGTGGACGACCATTGGAGCCGTGGATCGCGGAGGCTGGCAGAACTTCGACGGCGACATCGACGACGTCCGAATATACGACCGATCCCTTTCGCCCCAAGAAGTCCTCGACTTGTATCAGCAGCCCTGGAAGTGAGCTTTCAAGCGAGACTTAAAGTTGGCATACCCGTTCTTAGCCATCCCAGCACTTGGGTTTGCGCAGGCCTTGGGACGCTCGAAAGCGCCAGAGGACTGGCGCACGCCAGGACGCTGCCGCGAGCCATTACCTGCGGGTGTTTGAGTCTGCCTTCATTCTCCCCCTCGCCGATTAAGCCCCGCTCTTCAAGCCACACCGCCAATCCATTGGCCCCTCTCTTGCAGAGTTGTGAAACAGTGGGGTCAACTCGCCATCTCCATGCCCGTTCGTTCGGCCTCATTGAGATAGCACCCTGGATCACTACCCCAAAGACCTCCGTGCTCGCCATAAGCTGCGCGAGTGCGAAAACCGCCGCCGCAGACGCTGAACCACTGGCAGCTCGCGCAGGGGCCGACCATGCGTGATTGACGCTCCGTCTGGCTCAGTGTGCCGATGGAGCGGATGTCGCGCAGAGTATCGGCGGAGGTTTCGTTTTGGCCTTCCCAGATCTGGGAGAAGGGCATCTGCTTCACATTACCGAGCAAAATGTCCTGCCAGAACTGGTCCGGATGCACATTGCCTTGCGTGTCGATGTTCGCGATGCCGCGGCCGCTGCTGTTGGCACCACCGCCGTTCCAGGAGAGCAGTCGCCGCGCCATTTCGAGATTCGGATGATTCTCTTGCTCCATGCGCAACAGCAGATACGCACCATCCGCTGGCTGTGCGACGGTGAGCAACTCCCGCGTCACGCCTTGCTTGTGCCAGGCCTCCGTGCGCGCGATCAGTGTGTCCAGCGCATGCCGTGACTCCGCCGGCGTGAGCACTTGCAAGCTGCTGCCACGTCCTGAGGGCACGAGGTGATAAAAACACACGCGCTGGATTTCCTGCTCCTCGATGAAGTCGAGAATGCGGTCGATGTTTTCGACGTTGTGGCGAGTCAGCGTGAGTCGCAGGCCAGTTTTTTGGCCGACATCGTGACAATTGCGGAATCCACGCACCGCACCATCAAACGCGCCTTCTTTGCGGCGGAATTCATCGTGGATCTTGCCAATGCCATCGAGCGAGATGCCCACATAGGCCACATTCGCCGCCTTCAGCAGCGCAGCCTTCTCTGGCGTGATCAGCGTGCCGTTGGTGGAGATGGTGAGCTTTAATCCTCCAGCACTGGCTTTCTGCACGATGTCGAAAAAGCGCGGATGGATGAGCGGCTCTCCACCACTGAGCAACAGCGATGGCACTTGATACGCGGCGAGATCGTCGATCACCGCCTCCATCTCCGGCCACGTCAGCTCACCTGGGTAATTCATCGCCTGTGAGTCCGAGTAGCAGTGCAGGCAGCGCAGATTGCAAGTGCGCGTGATGTTCCAAACCGTGATCGGTTTGCGGGTGCTGGCACTGTGACCTCCAGGATGGCCTGGTTGGCGTCCGGTTCCGTAGCGAAGCGAGTCGGCCGGTTGATCGACTCCAGTCCAGAGTTTGGTGAGATTGGTCATGATGAGTGTGCAATTAAAGGACTCACACTGAACGCAGCAGACTTGCCCTAGACTCATCCTTCCATGTCGAAGTCTGTGCAGATACTGCGTCACTCCTCATCTCGCTTCACAAAGCGTCGCCGATGCCAGATCAACCACAACAAAGCCAACACGCCCCAAGTCCACGCCGCGTAGATGTGATGGGAAACCGTCGTGGATGGCACCCAGGCGGGTGTGGCACGTGTGGTGGCAGTCAGCACGGCTAGGAAGACCAAAAACCGCACCCATTTGCTCTTCACAAAAAACCCGTCCAGATCGCCACTGTGGCCAAAAAGCACGCGGCTGGCGACGATGAGGATCAACAGGCCAAATCCGCCGATGTAGAGCAAATGCTCGATTGAAACGTGCTGCACATAAAAAAACGGGGAGAGCGAAATGCCGAGCAAACCGAGGCCCAAAGCCCAAAACAAGCCTGTGGTGAGTGATCCGGCTTGTTGGGTCTTCCAACTCACTTCGACGAGCAGATAACCCGCCGCGACGATGCCTCGCAATGCATAGCCAAACGCAACTTGGCCATAAGCTTCGAGCAAAAAACTACCCACGAGCAGTATGGCGGCGGTGACGGCTCGGATGAGTTTCGTTTTGGACTGCGCAGCGGTTTTAGGTTCGCCGAAATCACCACCGAGCATGCGCGGGAAGACAAACGATCCGATGCCGAGCACCGGCGGCAAAAGCAGGCCTTGGTAAAGCAGTAGATTGGCCAATCGGAAGCGTTCAGGATCACTCGGCATCATCTGCAAAGCCGCACCGGTGATGCCACAGACCAAACCCGTAAGTGCGAGCAGCATCTGTGGCGGCGGGGCTTCTTTGCGGAACTTCACTACGCGAATCACGAGGCACAGCAGCAACGATGCGAGCAGCGCGATGAAGAAACCATCGCCCCAGACGTGTTGCAGCCGCAGATGACTCACCGCACTGGCTTGATGCAACGCGAAGAGCCAGAGCAGCTCCAGCGGTGTGAGTTTCGGTGCCGTGGCCATGCGCGGACCCGCAGTGCCGAGAAAGCCGACGACGAATGCACCGCCGAAAGCTTCGATCATCAAACGTGCATGAACGAAATTCGGGTAGAAGCCGAGCTTCTGCGCATAGAACAACGGCCACAATGAAACGCCAATAATGCTCCACACCACCCCGCTGGCGAAGAACACGCGATACGGCTCCGCTGCGAGCCAGTATAGGCCATCTTTGCGAGTGGCCTTACTCTTGTGCTTCTTGTGTTTGCAGGCGGGGAAATGGTTCATTGGTGGCATAGGCTTTCTAGCCTGTGCAGATAGTGCGGCGTTATGCGCAGGCTGGAAAGCCTATGCTACGGCGGCGGGCAACTCTCTGCTTTTTGTGCGGGCTTGTGCGCCGCGGTTGATCGCGCAAGCGGTGAGGATGTCTGCGCAGGATCGGCGCATTGATGCATCGTCGATGAAACTTATAGATAGACCCAACCCAACCATGAAACTCATCCTCTCCTCCTTTGCCATAGTCAGCGTCGTCATGACTCTGCTCGTGAATGCCGCCCTCGCTGCCGATCCGGCCGCGGTCGCCTCTGAAACCGCCGCTAACACCATTTGCCCCATCAGTGGCAAGCCGGTGAACACAGCCATCACAACGGAATACGAAGGCCGGAAGTGGGCCTTCGCTGTGGAAGCCTGCAAAACGAAGTGGATGAAGGCACGCGAGGACAGTCTCTATCAAAAACTCGGCGGCAAAGCTGCCATCGATGCCGCCGTGGAAGCCTTCTACGTCAAAGTGCTGGCTGATGACCGCGTGAAGCACTTCTTTGACAACGTGAGCATGGACAAGCAGCGCCGGAAGCAGAAGGAGTTCCTCTCGGCTGCGTTTGGCGGTCCGTTGCCTTGGACTGGCAAAGACATGCGCAAAGCACACGAAGGCATGGGCCTCACGGAGGCTCATTTCAATGCCATCGCTGAAAATCTCGTCAACACGCTGAAGGATCTCAAAATCCCGCAGGAACTCATCGACCAAGTCGTCGCTGTCGCTCTCACGACGAAGGACGACGTGCTCGGTAAGCCGAAGAAATAAGCGACCACGCAATTTTCAGCTTCAATTCGACCTCATGGTGGCGTTTGATCACTCGCCATGAGGTTTTCTCTTTTTACAGCCGCTCTTCTTTTCACCGCATCACTCCATGCCGAGCAAGTCGGTCCATGGAATCTCGATGCACTCAAAAACAACGTGCCCGCGCTGAAGTGGCTGCGTCAGGATCAGCCGATTCACTCGCTGACCTATGCGGGTGAGAAGTACCAAGGCCACGATACCGATGTCTTCGCTTTTTATGCATCGCCCATCACGCTGGGCTACGAAGTGAAGCCGGGCACGAAATTCCCCGGTGTGGTGCTCATTCATGGTGGCGGTGGCACTGCTTTCGCGGATTGGGTTTATCTATGGGCCAAGCGTGGCTACGCAGCCATCGCGATGGATTTGAACGGCTCGCGTCCTCCTGATGCAGAGTTTGATGCCAAGGGAGTCGCCATCGGCAACGGTCATCGTGGCGAGCGCAAGCGCCTGCCGAATGGCGGACCGCCGCACGGCCATCCCGAAAAATTCGATTGTATCAACACGCCTGACACGAGCGACGACTGGCCCTTCCATGCTGCAGCGAGTGTCATGCGTGCTCACACTTTGTTGCGCAGCTTTGCAGAGGTCGATGCCGAACACACCGCCGTCACAGGCATCAGTTGGGGTGGCTACACGACCTGCCTCGTCGCTTCGCTCGATGATCGCTTCAAAGCTGCCGTGCCGGTTTACGGCTGCGGTTTCCTCCACGAGGGCGAATCGGTGCAGAAGCCCAGCATCGACAAGCTGGACCCCGAACACCGCGCGCTATGGGTGAAGGAATACGATCCCGGCAGCCTGCTGCCGCGCTGCCGCGTGCCGATCCTCTTCGTCAACGGCACGAACGACGTCCACTACGTGCTCGATAGCTACATGAAGAGCTACAACGTTGTTCCCGGTGAGAAACACATGCGCATCCAAGTCAACATGCCGCACGGCCATCCACCCGGCTGGGCACCGCAGGAAATCGGTCACTTCATAGATTCTAAATGCCGCAGCGGCAAACCGTTGCCCATTCTCGGCCAGCCGCGCATCGACGGTGACACGGTGCGAGTCAACGTGAACTCTAGGTCTCCCATCAAACTGAAAAGCGCCGCCTTGCACTACACCAAAGACGGCGGCCTGCGCTCCAAACGCAAATGGGTCACGGTTCCGGCTTCCATCTTCGACATTACCGCATCCATCAACGACGCCATCATCAAGATCTACAAGATCACCGCCCCGAAGCCGCCCTCCGAAGCGAACACGTGGTATCTCAGCGTCACTGATGAGCGTGATGCAATGGTGAGCACGGAAGTCGTTCTGGCGCCCTGATCACTTCTTCTCCAGCGATCGCAGCTCGATCTTCCGAAACCACACCGGTTGCCCTTCGGCTTGAAGGGCGATGTGGCCGTAACTGAGCATTACATTGCCGCCAGCATCGACGATGTCGCTGGCAGGAGCGATTTTACAGACCGGATCGAGTTGTGGGCGCTGATAGCGCAGGACTTCGATGCCATTGATGCGGTGGATGATCTCGTCATTGCCACGCACCTCGACTTCAGCGCGCACCCACTCTTCCGCTGGAAAGGTGGGGGCGCTGGATTTGACGATGTGTTTGGTGATCAACTGCCCACCCATCTCCACATGCGTGCCAGGCGTGCAAAGATTGGCCGTAGAGCGCGGGCCTTTACCTTCATCGGCTAAAAATTGCATTTCGAGGCTAGATGGGAAGCCTTGATCAAAACGCATACTCTGCGGTGGCTGCGCATGAAGCATCACGCCGCTGTTGAGGTTCACATACTTCGGAGCATCGGCCATCATCTTGCCGGTGAAACGATACTCCAGACGTAGGATGTAGTGCGAGTAGGCGAGGTTGGTGAAGAGATGCCCATACTGCTCAGCAAACTTGTCATAGCCATCGTAGCTGACTTTGAGGATACCGTCTTCGACTTGGAAGGTATTCGCGAAGTTCTCGCCTAGCGGATGTTTGGCGATCTTGATCGTCCAGCCAGAAAGGTCCTTGCCATTGAAAATCGAAATCCACTTTGCTTCTTCGGCGGAGACGGCAGCGGCAATGAGCCAAATGAGTACGGCGAGAAATTGCGGCGTCTTGAACATAGCTCTCATCTTGCGTCACTTGGCGGCTGATTCCAAGCCGAAGATTCCAGCGCCCTTCGAATAGAAGCGTGTGTGCAATTAGCCGTGCATGCCTGCGTTTACAGCGGGCGATGAAATTTATTCTCTCTCTGCTCCTCAGCGCCTTCGGTGGTTTAACAGTCGCCGCTGAAAAGCCCAACATCGTCGTCTTCATCTCCGATGATCATAGCCAGCTCGACTCCCAAGCCTACGGCTCCACGGAAGTTCACACGCCAAACATGGCCAAACTAGCCGAAGACGGCCTGAAGTTCACCCACACCTTTGTCGCCTCGCCATCTTGTGGTCCGAGCCGCACGGCGATGCTCACCGGTTTGTGGTCGGCCCGCAACGGAGCGGAAGCCAATCACAAAGCCAAACGGCCGGAGGTGCCGTCGTTACCGACCGTGCTCCGCAGCATTGGTTATGAAGTCGTTGTTATCGGCAAGGTGGCGCACAGCGACTGGGCCAAGTTTTACGACATCGATACAGTCATCGGCCCACCCGTGGGCGTCTCCGACTCCGCAGGTGTGGCGAAATTTCTCAGCGAACGCACCTCGAAGAAGCCGCTCTGTCTGTTCGTCGGCACACGTCATCCGCATGTCCCGTGGAGCGAAGAAAGCACATATGACTCAGCGAAGGTCAAAATTCCCGCCAACCATGTGGACACGCAAGTGACTCGTGAACAGCGAGCGAAATACCTGACCGACATCACCAAGTCCGACACGCTGCTTGGCGAGGTCCGCACTCTCGCTCGCGAAAAAATCACCGGCGACACGCTCTTCATTTACACCGCTGATCACGGCGGCCAGTGGCCCTTTGGCAAATGGAACCTCTACGATGCCGGCATCCGCATCCCGCTCATCATCGCTTGGCCTGGCACGCTGAAGCCTGCCACCACCAGCGATGCGATGGTCTGCTGGCCTGATTTGCTGCCCACCTTCATCGAACTCGGCGGCGGGAAAGTCCCTGAAGGCATCGACGGCAAATCCTTCGCTGGAATCCTGCGTGGCACTGCCACCATGCATCGCGAACAAGTCTTCACCACCCACAGCGGCGATGGCGACTTCAATGTCTACCCCATTCGCAGCGTCCGCACCCGCGACTGGAAATACATCCGCAATCTCCATCCCGAGTTCCAGCATCATAGTCACATCTCGCGCTCCACCGGCCCCAGTGGCCTCGTGTATTGGAAAACCTGGCTCGCCGCTGCTGAAAAAGATCCCGCAGCCGCAGCCACCGTTCAGCGCTTCACCAAACGTCCGGCCGAAGAACTCTACGACCTCGCCAACGATCCCAACGAACTCCACAATCTCGCCGCCGATCCAAAAAATGCCGAGCGACTCGACAAGATGAGTGGTGATGTCGACGCATGGATGAAGCAGCAAGGCGATACCCAAACCGTCTTCGGCAAGCCACTCCTAGAAGGTGAACCCTTTACGCTCATCGACAAACCTGGCAAAAGAGCCGCGAAATGAAATCCATCCTCTATCTCCTCCTTCCTTGTCTTCTGGGGTTCACTCAAGCCGCTGAAACCAGGCCCAACTTCCTCCTCATCATCGCCGATGATCTTTGCTGGCGTGATCTCGGTTACGAAGGTCGCCCCGATGTCAAAACGCCGAGCCTCGACAAGCTGCGCAGTGAGTCGATGCACCTGACGGGCATGTTCAATCCCGCGACGAGCTGCTCGCCTACACGGCATGCGCTTTACACTGGCCTCTATCCGATCCGCAGCGGGGCGTATCCGAATCACACTCGCGTCTATGATGGAACTAAGAGCCTGTTCATACATTTGCAGGCTGCTGGCTATCGTGTGGCCTTGCAAAACAAAACTCACGTCGGCCCAGATGCCTCGTTTCCCTACGAGCACATTGCTGGTGCTGATGACCTCACCGAGACGACCTCTTTCATCACGCGCGATGCCGCACAGCCTTGGTTCATGGTCTTCGCCTCCAATGATCCCCACAGCCCCTGGAGTCGCGGGCCCAAGTATGATCCCGCCAAGATCACCGTGCCGCCTTACCTTCACGACAACGCCATCACGCGTGAAGCACTGGCCAAATACTTCGGCGAGATCAGCAAGCTCGATGAACAAGTCGGCGCACTCACGAAGATGCTCAAAGACACCAAGCAGTCGGAGAACACCGTCGTCCTCTTCGTCAGCGAGCAGGGCAGCAGCTTCCCTTTTGGCGGCAAATGGAGCGTCTATGACAATGGCATCCATTCCTCAGCCATCCTGCGTTGGCCGGGTAAAGTGAAGCCGGGCAGCCGCAGTTCTGCGCTCATGCAATACGTCGATGTCACGCCCACCTTCCTCGCTGCGGCAGGCATCGACCCCACGAAGATCGACGTCGGCCCTGATGCCCATGGTGCCACCGGCTTCGATGGTCGCAGCTTTCTGCCCGTGCTACTTGGCGAGACCGATACCCTCCGCGAACACATCTTCGCCCAACACAAAACTATCGGTACCAATGGTGCCATCGGTCCCTATCCCATTCGAGCCGTGCGCGACACACGCTACAAACTCATTCGCAATCTCGCACCCGAACTCACCTATACCATTGGCGGCATTCACAAAGGTGAGCCCATTGAGTCTTGGCAAGCCGATGCAAAAAACGACCCCGCACTCGCGGCTCGTGTCGCGCATCTTTTTAATCGACCCAGTGAAGAGCTTTACGACCTCCAAGCTGATCCTTACGAGATGAAAAACCTCGCCGCTGATCCCGCGCTGGCCGAGATTAAAGCCAAGCTGCAAACCCAGCTCGACACTTGGATGGTCCAGCAAAAAGACAAAGGACTAGAGACCGAAAACCTCGCCAACACCCGCCAGGGCAAAAGCGACGAAGGCGAACCCAAAGCGCCGAAAAAAGGCAAAGGGAAGGGCAAGAAGAAGGCTGAGTAGCACCATTTAACACACACTTTGAAATCATCGACCAACTCTCACGTTAGCACGCCCATGAAGCACCTTCTCCTTCTCGCCACACTCGCTCTCGCCACTGCCGGAAACCTTTTCGCAGCCGATGGTGCCAAGCCCAACGTCCTGTTCATCGCTGTGGACGATCTCAATCATTGGATTGGTCATTTCGGACGCAATAAGCAGACGAAGACGCCGAATATCGACCGTCTTGCCGCGATGGGTGTGAGTTTCACCAATGCGCAATGTGCAGCACCGGTGTGCAATCCTTCACGCTCGGCTTTGCTCAGCGGTAAGCGCCCTGGCACGACCGGGATCTACGACAACAACAACCCTTTTGAAAAGGTGCTGAAGCCTGACGTTTCGCTCGTCATGCAGTTCAAGAACGCAGGCTATGACACCCTTGGTACTGGCAAGCTCTGGCATGGCGGACTCGGCTGGCCGGAGCAATGGACGACCATTCAAGAAGAAACAAAGTCGAAAGGCAAAGTCGATGATCGCAGCATCGGGGGCATCGCTTTTGGCCCCATCGTTGAAGGCGGAGATGAAGCCGTATCAGACACTGGTATCGCGGATTTCGGCATTTCCGAACTCGGCAAGACTCATGAGAAACCTTTCTTCCTCACGCTCGGTTTTCACAAGCCGCACATGCCTTGGAACGTGCCGCAGAAATACTATGACATGCATCCGCTGGCCGACATCCAACTGCCTCCCACTAAAGAAGGCGATCTACTCGACATCCCACCTGCTGGTGTGAAAATGGCCAAGCCAACGGGCGATCACGCCGCTGTGCTTGCCTCCGGTCGCTGGAAGGAAGCCGTGCAGGCCTACCTCGCTGCTATCTCGTATCTCGACGGCCAAGTCGGCCGTGTGCTCGATGCGTATGACAAGTCCCCGCACAAAGAAAACACCATCATCGTCTTCTGGGGCGATCACGGGTGGCATCTCGGTGAAAAAGAGCATTGGCGTAAATTTGCACTCTGGGAAGAAGCCGCACGCGCACCCTTCATCTGGGTCGTTCCTGGTGTCACCAAGCCCGGCGGCATCTGCAAAAGCCCCGTCGATTTCATGAGCGTCTATCCGACTCTCTGTGACCTCACCGCATTGCCAAAACCTGCTTGGCTCGAAGGCGACAACATCAAGCCCCTGCTCGCTGATCCAGCCGCAGCGTGGACAGGAGTTGGCATCACCACCTTCGGCCAAAACAATCACGCCGTCCGCACCGACCGCTGGCGCTACATCCGTTACGCTGATGGTGGCGAAGAACTCTACGACCACAGCAACGACGAATACGAGTGGACCAATTACGCCACCAAACCCGAGCACGCCGCCCTCAAAGCCGAACTCGCCAAACGGCTCCCCACGATCAATGTCCCAGAAGCCGCCAGAGGCAAAATGAGCGACAGCGAAGGTGATCCAAGCCGCCAATCCGATCCCAAGAAGGAAAAACGCAAAGCCAAGAAGGCTGCTGCTGCGAAGTAGTGATGTGATCCTTAACACTAATGTGCCTATTGGAGAGTCGCATGAGGACTCGCGGCGAAATGAGAGTCCGCCTCCTGCGTTTTGTTTCTCATGGTAAGACTACTCATCCTCCTGGCTCTATGCACCTGCCTTGCGGAATCCCCAGCCTCGGCACAGCCGAACTTCATCATGGTCTTCATCGACGACATGGGCTGGGGCGACTTCTCGTGCTTTGGCAACAAAGACGCCCAAACACCGAACATCGACCGCATGGCCAGCGAGGGCATTCGCTTCGAGCAGTTTCATGTGAACTCGCCCATCTGCTCGCCCTCACGCTGTGCGCTGACCACGGGGCAGTATCCACAGCGCTGGCGCATCCACTCGTATCTCAACAACCGTGCCGACAACAAGCGACGCGGCTGCGCGCAGTGGCTCGATCCAAAAGCGCCGACACTTGCCCGCATTCTTCACCAAAACGGCTACGCCACCGGCCACTTCGGCAAATGGCATCTTGGCGGCCAGCGCGATGTCGATGACGCGCCTCCGATCACGGCGTATGGCTTTGACGAATCGCTCACCAACTTCGAAGGCATGGGTCCGAAACTTCTCCCGCTCACGATGAAGCCCGAAGACAAAGAACCCGGAAAAATCTGGGGCGATGCCGAGCGCCTTGGCAAACCGGTGACGTGGATGCAACGCTCGAAGATCACCAGCGGCTTCATTGATGCCGCGATTCCCTTCATCGACAAAGCCGCCGCTGCCAAGAGGCCGTTCTTCGTCAATCTCTGGCCCGATGACATCCACGGCCCTTGGTGGCCACCGACCGAAAAATGGGCCGATGGCAAACGCGGACTCTATCTCGCCGTCTTGGAGGAAATGGATCGGCAATTCGGCCAACTCTTCGACCACATTCGCTCCAACGCTAAACTCCGCGACAACACGCTCGTCCTCATCTGCTCCGACAACGGCCCCGAACCCGGCGCAGGCAGCGCGGGGCCGTTTCGAGGCAGCAAGACGACGCTTTACGAAGGCGGCACACGATCTCCGCTCATCGCCTGGGGCCCCGGTTTGGTCGATAAAGCCAAAGCAGGCACCGTGAACACGACATCCATCTTCGCTGCCTTCGACATTGCCCCATCGCTCCTTTCCATCGCCAAGATCGCAGCCAAAGACATCGCCTTCGACGGCGAAAACATCTCGCCCGCTCTTCTCGGTCAAAACGATGTCTCTCGCATTGCTCCAATCTTCTGGCGTCGCCCACCAGATCGCAAAACCGCTTCCGCCACGCTCAAAGAGCTTCTTCCCGACCTCGCCATGCGTGAGGGCAACTGGAAGCTCCTCTGCGACTACGACGGCACCAAACCTCAGCTTTACGACCTCGCCAAAGATCGCGCCGAAACCACGAACCTCGCCGCGCAACACACCGAACGCGTCGCAGACATGAGTAAAGCCTTGCTCACCTGGCATCAATCCATGCCACCCGACAACGGCCCTGCGCTTGGAGCACAAGAGCCGAATGGCAAGAAGAAGCCATGAATGAATCACGCTGCACACTCGTTCCCACGATCCATGAAGTATCTGCTCATCTTTCTTTCTCTTTCCACCACGCTCTTTGCCGCTGATAATCCAAACATTCTTTACATCCTCGCCGATGACATGGGCTTCTCAGATGTCGGCTGCTATGGCAGCGAGATTGACACGCCGAATCTCGATGCGCTGGCAAAAGGAGGGCTACGCTTCACACAGTTCTACAACACCGCCCGCTGTTGTCCCACGCGTGCGGCTTTGCTTACTGGACTGTATCCGCATCAGGCCGGCATCGGGCACATGATGGAGGATCGGAAGCTCGAAGGCTATACGGGGAACCTGAACAAAAGCTGCGTCACCATCGCCGAAGCGCTGAAACCGGCGGGCTACAAGAGCTACGTCGTCGGCAAGTGGCATGTCACCAACGTGACGAAACCGAAGAGCGATGCCGATAAGTTCAACTGGCCGCTCCAGCGCGGCTTTGATCGCTTCTACGGCACCATTCACGGCGCAGGCAGCTTCTTTGATCCGAACACCCTCACCCGCGACAACCACTACATCTCGCCCTTCGCCGATCCCGAGTATCCGGCGGACGATTACTACTACACCGACGCCATCAGCGATCACGCGACGCGCTTCATTCGTGAGCATGACAAAGCGAAGCCCTTCTTCCTTTACGTGGCCTACACCGCCGCTCATTGGCCCATGCACGCGAAGGAGAAGGACATCGCGAAATACAAAGGTCGTTACGCCGCCGGTTACGAAGCGGTGCGGAAGGCACGCTACGAAAAGATGCTCAAAGAAGGCGTCATCACCGCTGGCGGAACAACGAAATGGCCGTTGCCGAGCGACTTGGGCGAAAAGGAATTCGGCGAGTGGGAGCAGCGGCGCATGGAGGTCTTTGCCGCGATGGTGGACAGCATGGATCAGGGCATCGGCCGCATCGTGCAGACGCTGAAGGACGCCGGACAGTTTGAAAACACTCTCATCTGCTTCCTTCAGGACAACGGTGGCTGCGCCGAGGTCGTCGGCAGTGTTGGCATCGGTCAACCGCGTGCCGCCACGCCTTCACTGCCGCCTCTGGGCAAGGATTACCTCCAACCCGATATGGTGCCGAAGCAAACACGCGATGGCTTTCCCGTGCGTCAGGGCAAAGGCGTTATGGCAGGCCCTGCGGACACCTACCTCGGCTACGGTCCCGCCTGGGCCACCGTTTCGAACACACCCTTCCGCAAGTACAAGCACTGGACTCACGAAGGCGGCATCAGCACACCGCTCATCGCGCATTGGCCCGCTGGCATCACACGCAAAGGCCAGCTCGAAAGCACGCCAGGTCATCTCATCGACCTGATGGCCACCGCGGTCGATCTCTCCAAAACGACCTATCCCGCCAACGTGAAGCCGATGGAAGGCCGCAGCCTCGCGCCGCTCTTCACCGGTGGCCAAATCGAGCGCGAAGCCATCTACTGGGAACACGAAGGCAACCGCGCCGTGCGCATGGGCGACTGGAAACTTGTCGCCGAGCACGCCAAGCCCTGGGAACTCTACAACATCGCCCAAGACCGCTCCGAGCAGCACGATCTCAGCCAGCAAGAGCCTGAGCGCGTGAAGCAGATGACCGCCATGTATGATGCGTATGCCAAACGCGCCAACGTCGAGCCCTGGGAGAAAGTGATCCCGAAAGAGCAGCCCAAAGCAGGAAAGAAGGGCAAAAAGAAAGCAGAACAGTAATCGAAGTGCCATGTCAGGAATCGATTCTGCGATTCGTTGCCTGTTTTGATGCCACTCGATCACGAAACCATCCTCAGACACCTCTTTGCCGCCCGTCAGCGGCTGAGTGCAGCGGCGTTTCTTATTGTGCGAGATGCGCATGCGGCGGAGGACATTTTTCAGAATGTGGCGCTGAAGTCGGTGACGAAGGCTGTGTCGTTTGAGCACGAAGGTGCGCTGCTGTCATGGGCCACGGTTTCGGCAAAGCGGGAGGCGATTGACTGGCTGCGGAAGCGGAAGTCTGAGACACTTGGACTGGAGCCCGATGTGCTCGATTTGTTGGATCGTGAGTGGCAAACGAAAACTACGGCACCGGAAGGTGCGCGCATGGAGGCGTTGCGGGAATGTCTCGATGGGGTGCCTGCAAACTCACGAAGACTGCTCGAGCTTCGATACTTTGAAGGCCGCCCATGCCAGGAGGTGGCGGAAACCGTCGGAGCCGGCGTGGAGGCGGTTTATCAGCGGCTCTCACGCCTCCATCGGCAGCTCAAGCAATGCGTCGAACAACGACTCTCTCCCTCATGAACGACGATCTTCTCATCCAGCGCCTCCTTGATGGCACCTTGACTCCGGCGGAGCATGCCGAGGTCAATCAACGACTCCGCGACGACGAAGATCTTCGCGAGCATCTCCGTGATGTCGCCGAGCAAGCGGTGGCGATGGGCGATATGGCCCGCCAGCGGAAAACAGACACTCCTGTTCGCTCCCCTTATTCAGCAGGCAAGAGTGCCACCCTCCACGTCCACTCCACGATACGGCACCCTGTTCGCTCCCCTTATTCAGCAGGCAAGAGTGCCCGCTTTGCTCCATGGTTGGCTCTCGCTGCCTCGCTAACGGTGCTCGCTGCCAGTGCGTGGCTGTTCCTTGGCTCCCGTGAGACTCCGGTGCTCACGTTGGTCGATGCCTCGGGCTCCGTTGCCTGGAGTCACGGCGGTGAGTGGCGCACGGAGATTGGTATCGGCGAAAGCATGGCCGCAGGCACGCTTGAAACCGTCGGTGAGTCCGCGACGGCTCAGCTTCAGTTCGGGGATGGCACGCTCATCAGCCTCACTGGCGAATCCGAACTTTCCTTCTCGGAAGATGGCCAAAAACTCCTCGTGCTGCGCAAAGGATCGCTCTCCGCTCAGGTGAAGCCGCAGTCGAAAGGCAAGCCCATGATCGTGCGGACGCCGAGTGCCGAAGCGGAGGTCGTTGGCACGGTGTTCGATCTCTCTACACGCTCCGATGACACGCTGCTCAAGGTCAATGAAGGCCTCGTGAAGTTGAAGCGCCTCTCTGATGGCAGCGCGATTGATGTGCCAGCCAAAAGCAGCGCGCTCGCCTCGCTCGATAGCAGCTTGAAGCTCAATTCATCGACCACGCCAGCGCCGCTTTCAGCCTGGAGCTTTGATTTCACCAGCACGGTGCCACCGCGTGACTGGCGCGGCGTCTGGCACGATACCGCTGAAGGTGGACGCATGGTGTCGAGCCCATACATCGCATCTCGCAGGCCAGAGGAAAACATGATCACGCACTTCGGTGTCTCCGTGCGCACCGGCATGCTCAATCCACCGCTGACACTCACCGCGACGGATACCAGCATTGTGCGCTATCGGCTCAAACAGGATCAGCCGTCACCTTTGCAGGTCATGCTACTCACCAATGTGCCGAAAAAAGGTTATTACGGTGGCAATTTTGAATGCGTCGTCGCTGCGGATGAGTTGAAGCCCGATGCCAATGGCTGGTGCGACATCGAGATTCCCATCTCTCGTTTCAAACCCTTGGATCAACGTCAGCAAATCCGCGAGCGCCATCCATCGCCTGTGGGAAACATCCTCACCTGCGTGTTGCTCTCATCGTTTCAAAAAGACACGAAGCTCACGGTGGCCCGCTTTGAACTGAGCGTTCCTTCCGCCCGATGAGTTGGCAGAACCTTCACCTCCATCCCAACACCGAACATGCACACGCCACTTGCTCCTCTTCACCGCCGCACTTTTATCCGCGGATTGGGTGCGATGATTTCACTGCCGTTTCTTGAGGCCATGACGCCGCTCACGGCGGTTGCGGCTCAGGCAGGCTCGAAGTCGCCGTTGCGCTTCATCGCGGTCGGGTTGGAGGGCGGGATGTGGACGGGCGAGGATGGTTTGTTTCCGTGGAAAGATGGCGCAAATGTGGAGCGCACGAAGGAGTGGGGGCGCAAGGGTGTGCTCGCAGGCGGTGCGATGGCGGACACGGGGGCGAACTACCGGATGACGAATTCGTTGAAGCCGCTGGAGGCATTTCGGAAGGACCTGCTCGTGCTCAGCGGGCTGCATCATCCGAATGACGACAAGCCGAACACCGTGGTGAACGGGCACGGTCAGGACTTGGGCACGCTGCTCACGGGCACGAATATTTCCGGCACGCCGGGCGTGGCCTTGAAGAACGGGATTTCCTTCGACCAATACCTCGCGTCGAAGATTGGCGAGCAGACGCGGTTCCCCTCGCTTGAGCTGGCGGTGGGTTCTTCGAGCTACAACACGAAGGAGGCCACGGGCCTCGGCTACATGGGCTTTCTCAGCTACGACGCGGATGGCTACGCGATGCCGGTCGAGGGCGATCCGGGGGCGGTGTTCGATCGTTTGTTCACCAGCGGCAGCGCGCGGGATCAGGCCGCGCGCGACGCGCAGCGCCGGAGAAACAAGAGCGTGCTCGATGCCGCGCTCGACGACATGAAGCGCATCACGGGCCGCGTTGCGGCAGACGACCGGCGCAAGCTAGATGAATACTTCAGCACGGTGCGGGAACTGGAGAAACGCATCGAACGCGCGAAGCAATGGGAAGGCATTCCCGTCAAGCTTCCGCCCGGTGCGAAGCGGCCTGAAGTCGCGAAGGGCGGCAAAGGCGCGTATGGCAATGACGGCTCGGCGCGTGTGGAGCAGATGCGTCTCATGCTCGATGTGCTGGCGCTCGCGATGCAGGCCGACGTGACGCGCGTGGCGTCGATTAAGCTCGGCGGTTACTACGGCGGCTTTGGCTTTCTCGGCTTTCCTGAAGACCCGCACGGCGTCTATGCACACAACGGCGGAGATCCCAAAAAGGTCGCTGGCGCGAAAGCCATTGACCGCATGCACATGGAGCAGTTCGCGTATCTGCTGGGCAAACTCGCGGAAGCGAAGGAAGACGGCGGCAGCGTGCTCGAACACTCGATCGTGCTCTGCGGTGCCGGTCTGAGCAACGGCCCGAATGGCCGGGCGAGCGCGAACGCGATCACCTTCGATGCGCACGGTCAGCACAACCAGCCGCTGCTCATCGCGGGACGCGCCGGTGGCCGGCTCAAGACGGGCCAGCACGTGAATTACGACCACGGCACGCGGCTCTCGAATCTCTTCGTCACGACGCAGCAGCTCATGGGCGTGAACGAAACGAAGTTCGCGGACGCCACCGAGCCGCTGGCGGGACTTGTTTGATCCATCGAATCGCACGCATCGCATGAGCACTCGCGTTCTCTTATTCATCAGCCTGCTTGCAGCAGGATCGGCCTCCGCGCAGAAGATTGCAGCGCACGCGTCGGCGGTGAAATTTCTCCGCACGCATTGCATCGAGTGCCACGCTGCGGACAAGCACAAGGGCGACTACGACATTGAGCCGCTGCTGAAAACCACTTCGCTCAAGGAGCGCACGGAGGATTGGGAGGACGCGCTGAAGCAAATCGCCTCGGGCGAGATGCCACCGAAAAAGGCGAAGCTGCATCCCACGCCGGAGCAGGTGAAGTCGCTCACCGGCTGGGTGGAACAGCAGCTCATCGCGGTCTCGGCGGCGGGCGGCACGCTCGCGCGCCGCCTCAACCGCGCGGAATACAACAACACGATGCGCGACCTTTTGCTCGTCGATGCGCGGCCCGCCGATGTGTTCCCGCAGGACCTCGGGCGCAATGGTTTCGACAACGTGGCGGAGGCGCAGAGCGTCTCGCCGCTGCTGCTGGAAAAATACGTGCGCGCGGCCCGCGAGGCGTTGGATGCGGCCATCGTCACGAAGCCCGAGCCGGAGCGAATCAACGCGACCTTTTTCATGCTGAATCGCGACCAATACAAACACCCCGAATCGCTGAAGCCCGAGGCGGCGGAGCTGACGAAGCTCATCAGCAAGGGCAACAACGAATGGCGCAGGGCAAAAGGCGATGTGCAGTTCATGAATCTCGATTGGAGCAGTGGCTCGCCCGCCGAAAACGGCAGAATCAGTCCCGTGCGCGAGGGCAAGGGCCGCCACGGCTACGAGGTCGTGCTGCCGCACAGTGAAAATGGCGGTCGGCGTGGCGAGATTCATTTCGAAAATCCGCTGCCCTACGCGCGCTACCGCGTAACCGCGCGCGCCTATGCGGAGAAGGCGCGTGACCGAAAAACAAACGAGGAACTGGAGCCCACGGGTGCATGTCTGCTCGGGTTCGACGTGAACGGCAAGCGCTTGGAAGTGCGCGACGTGCCGCTCGTCACCGAGCCGAAAACTTTCGTCTTCGAGTTCTCGACCACGATGGCGAATTCGAGCGTCACGCTCGCCGCCGCCACGCAGGTGAACAAGAGCCTGCTCGACCACGTCCCGCGCCTCGTGCTGTGCGATGCCAAACTCGAAGGCCCGCTCTACGACACATGGCCGCCCGCGCATCATCGCGAAATCTTTGGCGACGACGGAAAACGCCCGCTGCCCGAGCTTCTCCAGCGCTTCATCAGCCGCGCCTTTCGCCGTCCCGTGCAAGCCGACGAAGTGGCGAAGTATCAGCGCATCGCGGAGAGCGAGATTGCCGCCGACACGAAATACGAGGAGGCCGTGAAGGTCGCGCTCCAGGCCGTGCTCGTGTCGCCGAACTTCCTTTTCCTCGTCGAGGACACGAGGCCGGACCGCAGACTGAGCGACTACGAACTCGCCTCGCGCCTCTCGTATTTTCTGTGGAGTTCCATGCCCGACGCGCGCCTCCTTGACCTCGCCGCCAAGGGCAGCCTGCACGACCCCGCCACGCTCAAGGCCGAGGTCACGCGAATGATCGCGGACCCGCGCTCCGAGTCCCTCGTGGAAAATTTCGCCGCGCAGTGGATTGGCTTCCGGCGGCTCGGCGACATCGCGCCCGACCCCACCGTCTTCAAATCGTGGGACGAGGAACTGCGCCGCTCGATGCGCGAGGAGAGCGAGAATTTTTTCCGCCACGTGCTGCGCGAAAACCTCAGCGTGCTCAACTTCCTCGATAGCGACTTCGCATTCCTCAACGACCGCCTCGCGCGTCACTACGGCATCGCAGGCATCGCGAGCGGTGATTTTCAAAAGATCTCGCTCAGGCCCGGAGTGAATCGCGGCGGTCTCATCACGCAGGGCGGCGTGCTCACGCTCGCGTCGCAGCCCACGCGCTCCTCTCCGGTGTTTCGCGGCAAATTTGTCATCGCCAATCTCTTCAATCGCGAGCCGCCGCCGCCGCCCGCGAACGTGCCGCCCATCGAGGAAGCGAGCGCGAAGACGCCGAAGAGCCTGCGCGAACAACTTGAGCATCACGCCGCCGACGCCAACTGCGCGGCCTGTCACAAAAAAATCGACCCGTGGGGCCTCGCGCTCGAAGGCTTCGACGGCATCGGTGTCTGGCGCGATGTGCCGCAAGCCGACACCACCACGACGCTCGACACGGGCGTGACCATGACCGGCGTCGCCGATTTGAAAAAGGCGTTGCTCGCGAGAAAGGACGACTTCGCCATCGGCCTCGCGGAAAAGCTGCTCATCTACGCCACCGGCCACTCGCTCAAACTGCGCGATCAAAGAGCCGTCACCAAGATTGTCGAGCAGACGAAATCCGACGACTACAAGTTCCAATCACTCATCCTCGCGACGGTCCTGTCGCCCAGTTTCCAGGAGCGGTAGTTCTACAACCACAGAACATGAGAGTTTTTCTTCCAGCATTGATTGCCGCATCCGCCCTGCTCGCCGGTCGCTTGTTCGCCGAGCTTTCGCCTGCGGCTTTCAAAAATTATTGCTTCCGCTGCCACGACTCCACGAAGACGGAGGGCGAACTCGATTTGGAGGAATTCGTGGCGAAGCCGCAAAGCCTGAGCACCGCGCACGAGCTGGAAGAAATCATCTCGCGGCTGCGCGAGCACGACATGCCGCCGAGGAAAGCGAAGAAGCAGCCCACGGATGCGGAGCGCGCCGCGATGCTCGCATGGGCTGGCGCGCAGATGGATGGCATTGCGCTCGCAAATGCGGACGACCCCGGCCTGGTGGTAATGCCGCGGCTGACGCGGAATGAATATCGCAATGTCATCCGCGACTTGAGCGGCGGCATCGTGACGAAGGCGGGCGAGTATCTGCCGAATGAAGGCGGCGCGGGCGAGGGCTTCGCAAATGTGGGCGAGGCGCAGAGCATGGGTGCGGCGCAGTTTGAAAAATATATCGAGGCGGCGAAGGGTGCGCTGCATTGCCTGCGCGTGTCGGCGCATGATGGGCTCGTGTGGAGCGCGGTGCCGCGCGAGGCGGTGGATGAGCCGAAGGCGGCCATCAAGGAAGAGGCTGATGACATCATCGCGTGGTTTGTGGGGCAGCAGCAGAAGTGGGGCGCGTTGCATCGCGCGGAACTGGAGAAGCAATTCGGCTCGGCCCACGCGCTCTATCTTGAGGCGGCGTGGCGCGCGGCGCATGGCAAGGCGGCGATGGAGGAAAGGCTCGCGCCGGTCGCGTTGGAAAAATGGACGCGCATCTTGAACGACACCGAGACGAAGTCGCCGTTTGCAGAGTGGGCGAAGGCGTGGCGGGCGATTCCGGCGAACGTGAGCGATGCGAAACTGCGTGCGACGTGCCTCGCCATAGTGTCCGGCAAGGCGAATGCGGCAGCCTCGGCCATCGCGGAGAACAAAGGTGACTTTGCGCCGCCTTACGAAACCAGTTTCCGCGAGGCGAAGGAGGAAGTGCTCGCGGCGGCGCGCGACGAAGGCCGCTGGCCGTTCCGCATCGACATCGGCGATGCGAAGGAACTTTTCCTCATCCTCACCGATGCCGGCGATGGCGCCGCCGGCGAGTTTGGGCTGTGGCACAAGGGCCGGATTATTTTCAAGGACGGCACAGCGAAGCCTTGGCAGGACGCGGTGAAAATCGTCGGCGCCAACAGCGGGCGCGATTTTCCGTGGGGACTCGACGGCGCGAATGCACCGAAGCTCGAAGCGGACGCCGTGGGCATGAGGCCGCCGGGCGCGCTGAAGTTTGCCGTGCCGGAAAATGCCATCGTGTTCGAGGTGGATTTCACGCTCGACAAGAACCGCACCCAGGTCGCGAGCGTGCAGGCGCTCGTGCTCAAGGAAAAGCCCGCGTCGCAGAGTTTCGTGCCGGGACGTTTCGTTTTCGGCGGCCGCGATGTGGTCGCGAAGAACGCGCAGGACAAGACGAAGACCGACCCGAACAAAGAGCGCGGGCAACTGCTGCGCAAACGCAACGTCGCCGAGGCGAACGAGACGAAGCTCGGTCTCAATGCGGAGCGCAATCTCTTCGCGGACTGGACGCGGACGAGCGTCGAAGCCATCGGCGGTCCGTGGCCCGAACACACGGCGGAAATGGCCGACCCGAGAGCACCCTATCATTACACCGTCGCCGAAGTGCGCCGGAACGCGACGCCCGAAGACCTCGCGCAGTTGCGCCTCATGGAAGAACGCCTCGTCGCGCTCGCGCAACCTCCTGCGGCAAGTGCGCTCGAAGCAAAGGCGTGTGGATTGCTGGACGCGTTCGCCGAAAAGGCATGGCGCCGACAATTGAACGGAGACGACCAGTCAAAGCTCATGCGGCTATACCGCGATGCCGCCGCGCAGGGCGTGAGCTTCGACAGCGCGATGAAGGTGCCGCTGCTCACGGTGCTGCTGTCGTCGGACTTTCTGTATCGCGGCTCGCAGGCATTGGCCGAAAAAAACGAGAAGACGCGAAAAGAGACGGAGTCCCAAACAGCTCCTTCGTCTTCTTCCGTTTCTTTCGGCTCCAAACCGCTGTCCTCCCACGAGCTCGCCTCGCGCCTCTCCTTTTTCCTCTGGGCCAGCATTCCCGATGACGAACTGCTCCGCCTCGCCGCCGCGGACAAATTGCGCGAGCCCGCCATGCTCGTCGCGCAGGCGAAGCGCATGCTCAAGGACCCGCGCGCCGCATCGCTCGCGACGGATTTCGCCGCGCAACTCTGGGGCTTCGGCGACTTCGAATCGTTCACCGGCCCCGACGAAAAACGCTTCATTGAATTCACGCCCGCGCTGCGTCAGGCGATGTTCGATGAAGTCACGACCTTCCTCACCGACCTCATCCGCAACGACCGCCCGCTTACCGCGCTGCTCGATGCGGACTACACCTTCGCGAACGCGGAACTGGCGAAGCACTACGGACTGAAGTTGGAAGACAATCAGACAAGGAGACCGGGAGACAATGAGAGTGCGCCGCTTTCCCCATCTCCTCTTCTCAAGGTCTCATTGTCTGGCGCGCAGCGCGGCGGCCTGCCGACGATGGCGCTCTTCCTCACCAAGACCTCGCTGCCGCTGCGCACCAGTCCCGTGCAGCGCGGCGTGTGGGTCGTCGAGCAATTCCTCGGGCGCAAGATTCCCGCGCCGCCGCCGAATGTGGGCAAGATTTCCGAGGACGAGAAATCCGCCGACGGCCTGCCCATCCGCGACCAGCTCGCGAAGCATCGCGCCGACGCGAACTGCGCCGCGTGCCATGCGCGCTTCGATGCGATGGGCGTGTCCCTGGAAAACTTCGACCCCATCGGTCGCTGGCGCACCGCCGACCGCAGCGGCGACGCCATTGTGAGCACCGACACCCTGCACGACGGCACCGCGCTGAACGGCATCACCGGCCTGAAAAAATATCTGCGCGACCATCAGGTCGAAGTCTTCCGCCACTTCACGCGCAAGCTCCTCGGCTACGCCCTCGGCCGCGCCGTGCTCCCCGGAGACCGCGCCCTACTCGACCGCATGAACGCGTCGCTCGCGCAAGACGGCCACAAGTTCTCCACGCTCGTCGAAGCCATCGTCACCAGCCCGCAATTCACTAACCGCCGCCAATAATGAAGACAGCACTTATCCTCGCCCTATTCATCTCTAGTCTGCCGCTGCACGCTGCCGATACCGCCGCTGAAGCAAAAAGCCTCGGCGGTGAATTCGATGCCGCCACCGGCGCGGTCGTCGTGAAGAAGAACAAGACACTCGACACCACCGCTATCTCTGCACTCGCCACCGATGCCAAAGTGAAGTCCATCACGCTCGACGGCTGCACTTTGAACAGTGATGGAGTCGCAGCGCTTGCCATATCAAAGACGCTCACCGCGCTGAAGCTGGAGCACACAATGGTGAACAAGCTGCCCGATTTAAAAGCGCTCGCTGGCATCACCACGCTCGAAGAATTGAACCTCGGAGGCAGCGACTTCGGCGATGAAGGACTCGCCAGCCTCGGTGCGCTCTATAATCTCCGCGTGCTGCACCTCGGTCACGTCGGTCGCAGCAACAAGACCGCCTTCACCACCGAAGGCCTCAAGACACTTGCGAAGCTGCCGAAGCTCGAGTCGCTGATCATTCATCTCCACAAGCCCGACGACGCGATGATCCCTGTGCTCGCCGGATTGAAGATGCTCAAGGACGTGAAAGTCGGCGGCATCTCATCGGACTATCTCAAGAAACTCCAAAGCGCGATGCCGCAAGCCAAGGTCGCCTCGCGTGGACCCACTACGGATGCGGTGAAGAAGTAGTCCAACTAAGTCTAGAGTTCGCAAAAGCCTCGCCCCCACCATGGACTTCCTTGCCCAATGACAAAGGCCTTCATCACCGCCTGCCTGCTGCTCCTCACCGCCATGTTGGCGAAGGCTGAGACACAGTTCGAGCGGTGTGCCTTTGCGCTATCGCAAGCCGTGTGGGGCGTTGGCGCAGCGGATGTGAATGGGGATGGTAAACTGGATTTGCTCGCGGCGGCGGATATGCAGGCGGTGGCGTTCATTGCGCCGGATTGGCAGCCGGTCGTGTTGCATGATTTTATTGGTGGCCGGTTGCTGCACGCGACGGTGATCGATTGCAATCGCGACGGCAGACTCGATTTCGTGGTCGCGCGGATGCTTTCGCCATGGGTGGAGTTTCGCAAGGCCAAGGCGGCGGGGAAAAACCCGCCCGAGCCGAAAGGTCCGGACTTCACGCTCGCATGGATTGAGAACACTGGGCGCGTCGGTGAAGCGCAGCCGCTGCATGTGCTGGAGACGGATTTTTCGCACATCCACGGTGTCGCCGCAGGCGATGTGAATGGCGACGGCCTCGCCGACCTGGTCGCGGGCAGTTTCGACGGCCCGGAGGCCAACAGCATCGCGCTCCATATCGCGAAGAAGGCCGCGCCGGGCTTCACCGGCAGTCGCATCACGCGTGGCGGTGCAAAAGGCCGCGCGCATTACCTGGACATCGCCGACGTGAATGCCGATGGCCGCGCCGATGTGCTGGTCGCTGCTTCTGCGGGCAACACCGTCACGGCGTGGCTGCAAAACGCGGACGGAACTTGGACGCCGCAACTCATCGCGAATGAAACCGGAGCGACTCACGCGAAGGCCGCCGATGTGGACGGCGACGGCGTGCAGGACATCATCGTCAGCAGCGGTCACGGCAAAGGCATCTTCTGGTTTCGCGGTCCACAATGGGAGAAACACACCGTGGATGGCGACATCACCGAAGCCCACGCCCTCGACCACGCCGACCTCGATGGTGATGGCGACATCGACATCGCCGCAGCGTCCTACGGCGAAAAAATCGTCGGCTGGTATGAGAACGACGGGCGCGGGAACTTCACGCGCCATTTCATCGACCAGGGCCACGAGCAGGAATCCTACGACCTGAAAATCACGGACCTCGATGGCGATGGCCGGTCAGATTTCATCGTCGCCGGACGTCGCTCTAACAACGCCGTCTTCTATCGCCAACTCGCCGCAACCAAGAAAAACAAACCATGAAAACAAACTCCTCATCCATCTCACGCCGCGCCTTCCTGCGCGGAGCCGGAGCCACGCTTGCCCTGCCTTGGCTGCCTTCATTCGCATGGGCGCAAGGCGGCAAAGCTGCCGAGAACGCGAAGGCGCCCGTGCGCTACGGGTGCATGCTTTTCGCCAACGGCGTGAATCCGCATGAATGGTGGGCGAAGGGCGAGGGCGAGGCGATGGAGCTTTCCAGCACGCTGCAACCGCTCGCGGCGTTCAAGCGCGACATCACGGTGCTGCGCGAGCTGCACGTCTTTAACAACACCAGCGGGCCGCATTGGCCGCTGTTCTCGAATTACCTCAGCGGTGCGCAGTTCAAGGAGACGCTGATTCCCGAGGGCGGCGAGTCCATTGACCAAGTCATCGCGCGGCACACGAGCAAGGAGACCGCGGTGCCGAGTCTCGTGCTCGCGGTGGAGCCGGCGGAGAGCGGGCTGCGCGGCGGCGTGCCGAGTGTGTATTACGGCACCGTTTCGTGGTCGTCGAAGAACACGCCCATCGCGCCCGAAGTGTATCCGCGCGCGGTGTTCGACCGGCTCTTCGACACCAGCGGCTTGCTGCGCGACAAGAGCGTGCTCGACGCCGTGCTCGCGCAATCGAAGGACACGCGTCGCGGCCTCGGCGCGCAGGACCAACAGAAGCTCGATGAATTCATGACCAGCGTGCGCGATCTCGAGCAGCGCATCGAGCGCGCGACGAAAGAGGAACGGCTCGAAGGCTGGCGTCCCACGTTGGCAAAGCCGAACATGGAGCGTCCCGCCGCCGAGCTGCCGCAGGACGTGCGCGCGCACATGCGCATGATGCTCGACCTCATCCTGCTCGCCTGGCGCATGGACAAGACCCGCGTCGCCACGCTCATCTTCAACCGCGACGTGTCGCACATGAAGTTCGGCTTCCTCGACGGCGTGCTCAACGAGCAGCTCCACACCATTTCGCATCACAAGGAAGACCCGAAGAAGCTCGCCTCGTATCAGCGCATCAACCAATTCCACGTCGAGCAGCTCGCCTATCTCATGGCGCAGATGAAGCAGGTGGACGAAGGCCACGGCACCACGCTGCTCGACAACGTGATGCTGCAATTCGGCAGCAACATGTTCAACGGCGACCTCCACGACGGCCGCAATCTCCCGATGATTCTCGCCGGCCACGGCGGCGGCACCATTGCCGGCGGACGCTGCATCGACACCGAGCCGCTCCCTGCCGAACGCCAGCGCGCCTGCAACCTCTACCTCGCCCTCGCGCAACGCATGGGCGTGAAGCTGGATAAATTCGGCGACAGCGTGGAGGCGCTCGGAGGACTTGCTTGAGGACGCTCATCGTCGCCATCGCGCTTATCCTGCGATGAAACGCCTCCTTCCATTTTTCCTCCTGCCCGCATGGCTCCACGGTGCCGACCTCGCCGTTCATGTGTCATTCCCGAATGAGTCGGCGGCCAAGGTGGTGGTGGATCAAGAGGCGCGCACGATCCAGTTCTCGCCCATCGGCTGGGCGTGGTGGCGGTTCAAGGCCACGGGCATCGCGCCCGGTGAAACGATCCGGTTGCGCACCAAAGGTCCGGTGAACAAGGATGCGGCAGACCTCAAGGCGGTGTTCAGCACGGACCAGGGCAAGACTTGGCGTGTGACTCCGGCGGCGACGCAGTTGGGCGCGCAAGTTGTCGGAGCCAATGTGGAGTATGCCGTGCCGGTGGATGCCCCCGAAGCCGAGTTCGCGTATTTTGTGCCCTACACGACAGACATGGGGCGCGCAGCGGTCGAAGAATCCGTGAAACAAATTCCCGGCGCGAAGGCCGAGGTGCTGGGAAAATCGAAGGAGGGCAAGGAGGTTCATGCCGTGCGAATCAAGGACACTGGTGTGCCCGATGCGGAGCGTGTGGGCATTTGGATTCAGGCCCGGCAGCACGCGTGGGAACTGAGCGGAAGCTGGACCGCGCAGGGCCTGCTCGACTGGCTCGCCACGGACGAAGCTGCGCCGTTGCGCCGCCGCGCGGAAATCGTGGTCGTCCCGGTATTCGATGTGGATGGCGTGGACGCCGGGCTCACGATGCAGCCGGTGAATCCGAATCGCCTGTGGGTGGACGACTGCCCTGTCATTTACAACCAGACCGGCAACGGAGGTCGCGGCACGCTCGAATCCTACGCCGAGGGCCCGGCGGATGCACCGCTCCAGCCGGGCTTCATCCGCGTGGAGAAACCGCATGAGCCGTTTCCGCAAATTTCGCAGGCCATGAAGTTGATCCGCGATCTCGACGCGCGCGGGCGCGGCCTCGCCGTGTTCCTCGATTTGCACAACTATGCCTATCGCGGCACGGACGCGATGCAGTTTTGGAAGGTCGCGCAGAGAGCCGATTTGTCCGAGGCGCACCGGGCGATGTTCAGCCGTTTCGAGCAGGCGATGCAATCCGTGGACTCCACACCGCTCCGAGTGCGCATGGTCACTCACGAAACCTATGCCGGCCTCGGCAAGGACAGCACCACACCCGTGATGGCCGACCGTTGGATGATGGCCAGTTGCAAGGCTCCCGTCGCGCTCACGCAGGAATCCGCGATGCAGCAGGCGGATTTGCCATTGCAGGATCCTCCGCAAGCCGAGCATCTCCGTCGTGGCGCTCTCCTGGGCCGGGTCATCAGCAAGTATTTGGAACCATGAAACGCCTCCTCCTTCTGGCATTCTTTTTCATCGCTTCGCTCAACGCCGCGGAGCCGTTGCGCATTCTGTGCATCGGCGATTCCATCACGCAGGGCGGGAAGAAGGATCGCGATGAATGGACGTATCGGCTGCCGCTTCAGGAGATGCTGAGCGAGACCGGTGTGAGCTTCGATTTCATCGGCTCGCGTCAGCAGGGCCTGCAACCCGAGGCGAAATGGCCGGCCGTGAAAGGCCAGCCTTTTGACCCCGACCATGAGGGCTACTACGGCGCGAAGACGGCGAGCGTTCGTGACAAACTCAAGCTCACACTGCCCGCACTCGCCGCGCCGGATTTCGCGCTCATTCATCTCGGCACCAACGACCAGAAGACTGACGACCACGTCGTGACCATCGTGAAGCCGCTGGAGGAGATCGTGGCCATGCTCCGTGCGAAGAATCCGAAAGTCCGCGTGTTCATTGGGCACCTCAGTTTCAACGGCGGCACCGCGCTGGAGATTCGACCGCTCGTCGAGGACATGGCGCCCCGACTCAGCACTGCCGATTCGCCTGTCACCACCGTGCATCACTACCGCGATTGGAAAGAGAATCCGAAGACCGAAGGCAGTGACACCTTCGACTGGGCGCACCCCAATCCGCAAGGCCAGCGCAAGATGGCCGCCGCGTGGTTTGCCGCGATGAAGCCGCTTTTGCCCGCGACGAAAACCCAATCCCAACCGAACCCATGAACCGCTCGCCGGTCCCAAGAATCCAATCATGAGAAACAACTCATTCACCATCCTGCTGCTGGGCCTATTGCTAAATGCAGCGCCAGTGCACCCGGCGGATGTCGCATTCCCACCGCCAAAGCTGCCTGACCTCTCCCAGCGTGGCCGCAACATCCAGCGCACGATGCGGCTGCTGGCCGAGAGCACGCCGGAGCAGCGGAACACGGTGCGGATTCTTTTCTACGGGCAGAGCATCACGGAGCAGCATTGGCCGGTGATCGTCACCGACGACCTGCGCGCGCGATTCCCTCACGCGAACCTCGTCATCGAAAATCGCGCGCTCGGCGGCTTCGCTTCGCAGATGCTCGTGAGGTGCGTGGAGACGGATGTGGTGTCGTTCCAGCCGGACCTGCTCGTCTTCCATGTCTTTGGCGCACATGACAAATACGAGGACCTCCTGCGCATCGTGCGCGAGCGCACCACGGCGGAGATTTTGCAGCAAAATGATCACCTCGGTGCGAAGGACCGTCTCGACGAAGAAATCGATCCCGCGAAAAACCCACCCAACGGGAATGCTTGGGCGGGTTTCATGAACTATAACTGGCTGCCAAAGCTCGCAGAGAAATATGGCACGGAGTTTTGCGACCAACGCGCCATCTGGAAGGAATACCTGCTCGCGAACCAACTCATACCGCAGGCCCTGCTGAAGGATGGCGTGCATCTCAACGACCATGGGAACTTCCTCATGGCAGAGATCGTGAAGGCGCATCTCCGCCATGATCCAAAGCTCGGCCCCTCGCCCGCCGAAACGTGGGTGAAGACACTCACGCTTGCCAAAGACACCACCTGGAGCGCTGGCAAGGTGCGTGTGGATTTCGAAGGCACCGGCGTGGATGTGATCGTGGGACCATCGCGCGAGAGCAAGCCTCTCACGTTTCTCGTTGATGGTCGCAAGCCATCGGAATTTCCTGAACTCTACGCCTTCACCCGCGCACTTCCGAGACCGGGCGGCAAATGGCCAGTCGTCGCCCCCTTGCACGCGGAGCGGCCCCTCGTGTTGGAGCACTGGGAGATGCAGGTGCGCAAGGCGGCCGATGAAGACAAGCACTTCACCTTCAGTCTCGCCGGGACGAAAACCGGCGCGGACGGCGAAGGAAGAAGCGACCAACGTTTTGTTTCAAAATCCGGCCGTGTGGTCATTGAACCCGAGGATTGGAATGTCAGCTACGCGCTCGGCCTCGCGAAAGTGAAGCCGGTGCCGCCACAGTTCAGCGTGAGCTGGGACATCGTGCCCCGCTTCACGGATGAACTGACCTTCGCGTGGATCCAGCCGAGCGACCGCCTTCCGGTCCAAGCCGCGAGCGAGAGCATCGTCTCCGTCGCCAACGGACTGCCACCGGGCAAGCACACTTTGGAAATCACCGGCGATGCATCCGCGCCTCTCATCGCCATCCGCATCCACACTCCACCACTCAAGGCCAACCCATGAAGCACGTTCTCCCCGTCATCCTGTTCGCACTGTTGAGGCCCGTGTTCGCCGAAGATGCGATGCTGCCGATGATTCTCGCCGGCCACGGCGGCGGCACCATCGCCGGCCGAAGCCAGCGCGCCTGCAATCTCAACCTCGCCCTCGCGCAACGCATGGGCGTAACGCTGGAGAAATTCGGCGACAGCGTGGAGGCGCTCGGAGGGCTTGCATGAGATTCGCAAAAACATTTGGCGTCTGCGTCGCGCTCGTTGTTCTGCTGCTCGTCGGTGCGCGGGTGCGTGCGCAGCGTGCGGCGGAGTCGGTGCCGCTCGCGTCACTGAAGGTCGGCGCACTCACGCGCCAGTATCTGCTGCATGTGCCAGCGGCTTTGCCGAAGGACACGACGGTGCCACTGGTCTTCGTCTTCCACGGCGGAAACGGTCAAGCGTTCGGCACGATGAACCTCACGAAATTCAACGACGTGGCCGACCGCGAGAAATTTCTCGTCGTCTATCCGCAGGGCATCGGGCGGAGCTGGAACGACGGGCGCATCACGCAGGTCTCGCAGGCGCATCGCGACAACGTGGACGACCTCGCGTTCTTCGACTCGTTGCTCGCGGAGGTTTCCAAGACACACCGCGTGGACGCAAAGCGAGTCTTCGCCACCGGCATCTCGAATGGCGGCATTTTCTCGCATTACCTCGCGGCAAATCGTGCGGAAAAGATCGCCGCCATCGCGCCGGTGGTCGGCGGCATCGCGGTGCCGTTCAATGAGAAGTTCAAGCCCGCGCAGCCCGTGTCCGTGCTCATCATCCAGGGCGCGAACGACCCGCTCGTGCCCTACGCCGGCGGAAAAATCGCGGGCGGCGACGGGAAGGATCGCGGCAGCGTCATCGCGACGACCGAGACGATTAAGCTGTGGGTCGCGGCGAACGGCTGCGCGCCCGCCGCCGCGTCGTTCCTGCTGCCGGACAAAGACCCGAAGGACGAGTGCCGCACCGAAGTCACGCAATGGAAAGGCGGACGCAGCGGCAGTGAAGTCTGGCTCTACCGCGTGCAGGGCGGCGGTCACACCTGGCCCGGTGGCCTGCAATACGCGCCGCAGTTTCTCATCGGCAAACTATCCCACGACTTCGGCAGCGCCGACATCTGGAAGTTTTTCAACGCGCATCCGAAACCATGAGATTGTTTCGCCGAATTGCCGCTGCTTTGCTGGTGCTGGTCATCAGCACCGCTGTCTTCCTTAGCGTTCAGAAAGCACAACGCGCCGCCGCCGCGGACGCCTTCCTGAGGGAAGCGAATTTTCAAACCGTCACTTTGAGCATCGGCGGGGCGGACCGGCGAGCGCTGGTGCATGTGCCGACGAATGACGATGGCAAATCGCCGCTGCCGCTCGTGCTCATGTTTCACGGCAATGGCGGAACGCCCGAGGCCATCGCACGGGAAAGCGGCTGGGTGGCGAAGTCCGACGCGGAGAAGTTCATCATCGTGTTTCCAGAAGGCACGCGACCCGACATGACGCAGCCGCCGAAATTTGGCCGCAACAATCCCGCGTGGAACGACGGCTCCGGGCGCTTCCACGCAGGCGATCAAAACACGGACGACATCGCCTTCATCGCCGCGCTGCTCGACCAGCTCGAAGCGAAGTTCTCCGTGGACAAGCGGCGCGTGTTTGCCTCGGGCTTTTCCAACGGCGCTTCGATGACCTTCCGCGTCGGGGTCGAACTGTCCGCGCGCATCGCCGCCATCGCACCGGTTTCCGGCGCGCTGTGGGTGGACGCGTCGAAAGCCGCTCTGCCTGTCTCGCTGCTCTATATCACGGGCACGGAAGACCCCATCAATCCGATGGAGGGCGGCGCCCCGAAGATGGCTTCCGGCTCCGGCTTCAAAGGCGTGCCGGAAAAAGCCAAGCCGCCCGTGCGCGAAAGCATCGCGCAATGGGTGAAGGCGCTGGGCTGCGCGCCGGAAGCGAAGCCGCTGGTGAGCATGCTCGAAGGCATCACCACGGTCGCCTACACCGGCGGGCGCGCTGGTGCCGAAGTCATCTTCACCACCATCGCCGGCCACGGACACATCTGGCCGGGCGCGAAAAGCCCGTTGCCGGAATTCATCCTCGGCAAAGCGACGAGCAAACTCAACGCGACTGATGCCGTGTGGGAGTTTTTCAAAACACACCCAAAACCATGAACCGAAATCACGGCTGCTCCCTTGCAACAGCGCTTGCGCTGGTTGTCGCAATTTTTTCACCGAATGCGTTCGCGCAGGACACGAAGAAGCCGAACAAAATTTCCGACGGCGAGCGGCAGGAACTCGTTGATGGACTCGCGCAGTTGCAGCGCGAAGTGGTCGCGGCAGAGAACGCTGTCGCTGGCAAAGCGGAACTCGTCGCGTTGCTGCCTGACGTGCAGGTGTGTGCGAAGGCGCTCGATTGGGGGCTGAACTTCGACGGCGCGATGGAGGCGAAGATTCTCGGCACGGCGCGCGAGGTTTTGAAGGTCGGGCTCGAACGCGCGCAGCAGTTGCAGCAAGGCCGCGCACCGTGGCTGACGCAGTCGGGAAAGGTCATTCGTGGCTTTCGCTCGCGGCTCGACGACAGCGTGCAGCCGTATGTCATCAACGTGCCCGCGTCGTGGCGCGGGCCGCAGGACGAGGTGAAAGGCGAGCGCCGGCCGTATCCGCTTTTCATCGAGTGTCCGCACGCGGGCCTCGTCACGGAACTCGCGGTCAACAACGCTGGTTTGCATGAAGGCAATGGCTTCGCCGATGACGAGTCGCTGCACCTGCGCGCCTACGCGCGAGGCTACAACGCGGCGAAGTTTGCGGGCGAGGTGAACCTCTTCGAGCAGCTCGCGCACGCGCAGTCGCAGTATCCCGTGGATGACCGGCGCATCGTGCTGCACGGCTTCTCGATGGGCGGCTCGTGCTCGTGGCATCTCGCCGCGCATCATCCTGACCGCTGGGTCGCCGCGTCGCCTGGCGCGGGCTTCGCCGACACGGAGCATTACGTGAAAATCTGGGAGTGGCAAAAGCAACCGCCGCCGTGGCAGTTCACGCTCTTCCACTACTACAACGCGACCGACGTGGCGGGGAACATCGCGATGGTGCCGACCTTCAGCTACGTCGGCGAAAAGGACGGTATCGCTTTTCGCACGACGCCATGGCCGCTGCGTGTGTGCGCGATGCCGTGCCGCTGCGCCGGGTGCTCGGCCCGAACACGGGACACAACTACGAGAAGACCGCGCGCGCCGAAATCGAAGCGTGGATGCGCCCCATTGTCGCCGCTGGTCGTCCGCCATCGCACAACGAAGTGCGCTACTCGACTTACGGCCTGCGCTACGACCGCTGCGAGTGGGTGCGCTTTGACCGGCTCGATGAACACTGGAAACGCGCCGACATCCACGCGCGCATCGAGTCGCCGGAGTTCATCCGCATCAACACCGCAAACGTGAGCGCCTTCGCACTCGATAGCACCGGCACCGAACTCTCGCTTGCAAAGGACAAACCTGTGCGACTGAGCATCGACGGCCAGTATCTCGATGCGCCAGCCGTCGCCGCGCCGTGGCGCGTGAGCCTTCACAAGACCTTCAAGTCATGGCCAAAGGAAAACGGCAAGGCGCGCCAGCCAACCGAAGTCTGGGAACTCGGCGCAGCACCGAGCGAAAGCCTGCACAAAGTTCACGGCCTCACCGGCCCCGTGGACGACGCCTTCATGGAGCGCTTCCTCTTCGTGCGCCCGACCGGCAAAGCGATGAACGATAAAGTCGGCGCATGGGTCGCCGCCGAACTCGACCGCGCGCAAAAGATGTGGCGCAAAATCTACCGCGGCGAAGTGCTCATCAAAGATGATCGAGACGTCACCGACGCCGACATCGCGACCTGCAACCTCATCCTCTGGGGCGACCCACAGAGTAACGCCCTTGTCGCCCGCATGGTGACAAAACTCCCGCTCACCTGGACCGCCAACAAACTCACACTCGCCGGCAAGGACTGCGATGCCGCGACGCACGCACCCATCCTCATCTACCCCAACCCACTCAACCCCCAGCGCTACATCGTCATCAACTCCGGCGTCACCCAACGGGAATCCCACATAGCTACCAGTGCTCTCACGACACCAAAGCTCCCCGACTTCGCGCTAATCAACCTGGACACACCCGCTGACGGCGAAGCGCCGGGTGCCGTCGTTCACGCCGGTTTCTTCGATGAAGCGTGGCAGACGAAATCCACGAACAAGCCATGACATGGCTGGTCTGCGAGCCACTGTTCTAAACGTCTATGTCCTCCCGATCCCCTTCTCCCATCAGCTTCGATGACTTTCTAACTGTTGAACTCCGAGTTGGACGAGTTGTAGAAGCACGAGTTTTTCCTGAAGCGCGGAAGCCAGCTTATGTGCTGAGTGTTGATTTTGGTGCTGAAATTGGCATCAAGAAGTCGAGTGCCCAGATCACCGATTTGTATCAGCCGTCTGACCTATTGGGCAAACTCGTGCTTGCCGTGATGAATTTCGCGCCGAAACAAATCGGCCCACTCATGTCGGAGTGCCTTGTGACTGGTTTCCACACGCAAGACAACAAGGTGGTTCTGTGCGTGCCGGACGGCGTTGTCCCGCTCGGAACACGATTGCTCTAAGGTCAGGAACATCGGGGCTCGTTCGTTGCTGCATGACAGTCAATCTCTTCAGCCTTCGACCCCACATTCGACCGTTAGAATTCCCCTCATCATGAACTCACTTATTCATCGCTTTATCGTCGGCGCACTCTTCTGTGCTTGCGGATTCATCTCACTCGCCAGCGCCGCTGACACCTGGGTCGCCGTCGGCTACGGTGGTCGGCGCATGATCTCCAACGACGGCTTGAAATGGGAAATCACTGCCGAGTGGGCAGAGAAAGGCGGCGATGATTCGAACAACCTCATGGGTCTCGCGTATGGCCTCGGCAAGTTCGTCGCGGTCGGTGGCGGTGGCTTCTCGAAGGACAAACAAGGCGGACACATCCTCGTGTCAAAAGACGGACGCGAGTGGAAGGAAGTGCACAGCGAGCCTTTCCGCGTGAATCCCATCGTGTTCAGCGGCAAGCGTTTCGTTGTCGGCGGACCGGAACGAACACTGATTTTCTCCGACGACGGCGAGAAGTGGATGAAAGGTCCGCAAGTCGCGGCGGATGGATTTCCAGGCTGGGCGATGTGGTTCCGCAATGGAGCTTATGGCAACGGCACCTTCGTCTTCATGGGCGAGGGCGGCGCGAAGAAGGAGTTCTATTGGTGCATCGCGTCGAAGGACGGCTCGGACGCGAGCTTCCGACGCGATCTGCCACAATTGCGCTCGCTCGCGTTTGGCAATGGCGTGTTCGTCGCCGTAGGTGATGGCGTCATCGTCACTTCGCGAAACGGCAAGGATTGGGCAAAGGAGGAACGCACAGGCGACAAGCTCGACTGGATTTTGTGGACGGGAAAAGAGTTCCTCTGCGGCGGCGGCAAAACCACGCTCGCATCCACCGACGGCAAGTCGTGGCAAGTGCGCGATTTCAAACCGCAAGGCAAGCCGATGTGGACCGACGGCACCCGTTTCATCACATCGAGCTGGCCTGGAAAGATGGCCTTCTCGCCTGATGGTAAGACTTGGCAGCAATCGCCGTCGCTTACGCCGAATGGCATTAATAAAGTGGTGAAAGCGCCATGACCTTTAATTTCACCATTCGCTCTGTCATGATTCATTCACTCCGATTCCTCGCCATCGCGCTCATAAGCTCAGCCTTGAGCCAACTCGCCGCCGCTGATTCCATCACGCTTCTCTTCGCTGGAAGTAGCAGCACCTACTGGAACGATTTTCCCCGCGAGGCAGCGAAGGTCGTTGATGGGAAATTTGTCGGGCATGTCGGCACGAAGATCGTTCCTGAAATCGTGGGACGCAGCGGAAGTGACATTCGTGTTTACCTCGAACCCGGCTTCAACAAATACGAATACGGCGTGAAGCCGGGACAGTCGTTCCTGGACAAGATTCGCGATGAGAAGCCGCCATTCGTCGTGCTGCAAACGGTCTGCCGCTTCATCATGGGCGACTATGATCCCACGAAGACAGGGGAGGCTCATGCGAAGGCGATCACCGCCTATTGCGAGGCCATTCGAGCCGCTGGTGGTGAGCCGATCTTCTTTGAGATGGGCTGGGCGAAGACGGAGCGCGAAGCAGAAGGTCGCCAGCGGCTATTTGACCTCGCGGTGAAGAACAAGATCAAACTTTTCGCCCCATGCAGCAAGGCGTGGGCTCGAGTGTATCGCGAGAAGCCGGAACTCGCTTTGCAGCACCCGCAGGACAACGCTCATCCTGGTGATGCGGGGCATTTTTTGAATCTCGCCTGCTTCTACGCCGCGCTCACTGGCGAATCGCCCGTCGGCAAGTTGCCGCGCACCTATCCAGTCTGGCCACATGGCAAGTATGAGGCCGATGAAGCCAAGCTCGCCGCCTTCAAGCCCGATGCGTATCAGGCCAAGATGGCGAAGTGGATGTTGAAGCACATGTCCATGGGACAAACGGCCACTCTGGATGAAGCGACGGCGATTTACCTCGAAACAGTCGCTTGGGAGGTGTCTCAGGACATGAAGGGCAAACTCAAGGCGGCCATTCAGCCATAACCTGATGAACCTGCCGATCAAACAAACCATCGATCGCATCCCAGGCGGCATGATGCTCGTGCCGCTATTGATGGGTGCCCTCATCGCCAATCTCGCACCGGGCACGCCGAAGTTCTTTGGTTCGTTCACTGGAGCGCTGTTCGGCGGAGCGCTGCCGATTCTCGCGGTCTTTTACGTCTGCATGGGTGCCACGATCACATTTCGCGCGGCACCCTACATCCTGCGCAAAGGCGGTGTCCTGCTTGGAACGAAAATTCTCTGCGGAGTGCTGGTGGGAATCATCGCTGGTCATTGGCTCGGTGAGTTGCCAGTGACGGGCGGCATCTTTGCGGGCTTGTCCACACTCGCGCTCGTCGCGGCGATGAATGACACGAACGGCGGGCTCTACATGGCCTTGATGACGCAATACGGTCGGCCTCAGGATGCGGCGGCCTACTCGGTGATGTGTTTGGAAAGCGGGCCTTTCCTCACGATGCTGACGCTTGGCGTGGCAGGTCTATCGACCTTTCCATGGCCGGTGATGCTGGGGGCGATTTTGCCGCTGATCATCGGCATGGCCTTGGGCAATCTCGATCCGGCGATGCGCGAGTTCCTCGGCAGTGGTGCGAAGGTCATGATTCCGTTCTTTGCCTTCGCCTTGGGCACGACCTTGGATCTCAGCAACGTCTGGCACACGGGCTTGCTCGGGCTTGGCCTTGGGCTCTTCGTCACCCTTATCAGTGGCAGCCTGCTCTTCGTCGCAGACCGACTCAGCGGCGGCAATGGCGTGGCGGGTCTCGCTGCTTCTTCCACAGCTGGAAACGCCGCCGCCGTGCCTGCACTCGTCGCTTCAGTGAATCCAGCCTATGCAGCGGCTGCGGCCCAGGCCACGCTGCTTGTCTCCGCGAGCGTCGTGGTCACAGCCATGGCCACACCTTTGCTCACGGCTTGGTGGGCAGGCCGTGTGGAACGCCAAAGCACTCTTTCGACAACACCATGAACCTACCTCGCATCGCCGTCACCATGGGTGACCCCGCTGGCATCGGCCCAGAAGTCTGCCTGCATCTGCTGAACAACGCTGAGATCGCGAACCACTGCGTGCCAATCATCTTTGGCACGGCTGCGGTGCTGCGACGTGTTGCTGATGCCACGGGTAGTGCATTCACCGCGCCTGTCATTCACCGTAAGGATTGGGGGCTTGAACGGCTAAACCTCAGCGAACCATGCGTCCTCGATATCGACTGCATCGACGCACAAACTCTTGTCCCCGGCCAAGTCGATGCGCGTTGTGGTGAGGCAGCCTTTCGTTACGTCATGGCCAGCATTGAGGCAGGACTCGCAGGCGAAGTGGACGCTGTCTCCACCGCACCGCTCAACAAAGAAGCCATGCACGCCGCCGGACATAAGTTTCCGGGCCACACCGAGATATTTGCGCAGCGCATGCAGGCGGATCGCTCTTGCATGATGCTCACGTCGGATGAACTCACGTGCAGCTTTGTCACGGTGCATGTCGGTCTTTGCGACGTGTCTGGTTTGATCAATGTGCAGCGCGTGGTGGATGTCATCGAACTAACAACTGATGCCATGCGACGCATCCGCGAGCGCGAGCCGAAGATCGTGGTCTGCGGCCTAAATCCTCATGCGGGCGAGAATGGCCTTTTTGGTCAACGAGAGGAGGAACGCTTCATCATTCCTGCCATCGAAGCCGCGCGTGCCTCAGGCATCAACATCGAGGGTCCGCTGCCACCGGACACCGCTTTCCTCGCGTGGCGGCGCAAACAGACTGACGCATTCATCTGCATGTATCATGATCAGGGCCACATCCCGCTGAAAGCGCTGGCCTTTGACTCTGCCATCAACACCACGCTCGGCCTGCCCGTCATCCGCACCAGCGTCGATCACGGCACCGCCTTTGACATCGCCTGGCAGGGCAAAGCGAATCCCAACAGTCTCTTTGGAGCCGTGCGATTGGCGGCGAGGATGTGCGCCAAATGATCGCCATCATCGCCGACGACTTCTCCGGTGCCGCTGAACTCGCGGGCATCGCCGCGGCGCGTGGTTTCAAGGCGGAGGTGCAGACTCAGTTTGATCCGACGAGTGATGCGGAGGTCATCGCTGTGGATACGGACACGCGTTTGAAGTCCGAAAGCGAAGCCGTGCAAATCGTCGGCGATGTCACGCGGCAGATTCTCGCCGCCAAGCCCGCGTGGATCTACAAAAAGACCGACTCGGTGCTGCGCGGTCACGTTCGCGCCGAGATCGAGGCCATTCTTGATGCCACAGGCCAGCATGATTGCCTATACATCCCCGCGAACCCTTCTAAAGGTCGCATCATTGATGGCGGACGTTACTTGGTGAACGGCGTGCCGCTGAATGAGACCGTCTTTGCGAATGATCCCGATTATCCATGTCACACCGCCGTCGCGCGGGAACTGATCGGCGAATCTGAGAGGATTCGAGTGCCTGATGTGACGACCATGGATGATATGATTCATCCAATCGATGCCGGGACACTCGCCGCAGGTGCGGCCGACTTTTTTGCCCGTAGCATTGCTTTTCTGGGCGGTGGTCATCGTGAACTCACAAGTCATCCGAAACAGGCTAAAACTCCCATGCTACTGCTCTGCGGCAGTCTCGCAGCGTGGGACAGCGGACGGGCAGATGAGATGAAGAAGCGTGGATTTGTAGTCCAGACCATCGACCAGTTCATCTCGCCCGTGATCTGGCAGCAAACGCAGAAACTCATGATCGCCATTGGTCATCCCCAAAACGCTGATACAGCGACCTTGACCGAAAGACTCATCGAAACAACCAGCCCTCTCATTGCGGGTCAAAATGATCTCCGCATCGGCCTCGAAGGTGGTGCCACGGCGATGGCCTTCATTCGACGCATGAACTGGACACGTTTCGAGGTCATGCCAGAGGGCCACACTGGCGTTGGCACCCTGCGCCCGCCGGGTGGGCCGATTTTGTGCGTGAAACCGGGCAGCTACCCGTGGCCGATAGGTTGTTTTGAATGTCAGGATTGAGCCCGCTGCCACGTCACTGTTTCAGCGCATGATCCGCCCACTGCTCGCCTTCATTCTCATCACGACTGCTACCTCCGCAAAGGACTTCCGCAGCTTCCTTGACGCGCACTGCCTCGACTGCCACGACAGCGATGCCAAGAAGGGCGATCTCGATCTCTCGACCTTCAACAATGAAGACGCTGTGATGAAGGACCGTGAGATCTGGCGCAGCGTGTATGAAAAGATCGAGTCGCATCAAATGCCGCCGCCCAAGCAGAAGTCGCAACCGACCGAGGTGCAGCGTCAGGAGTTGTTGACGTGGATCATGGACATCGCCGCGCGGCCTGATCCGGCGCTGGGTGCGCGTGATCCTGGCAAGCCGGTGCTGCGGCGACTGACGCGATTGGAATACAACAATGCGGTGCGTGATCTCTTCGGCTTGGACGTCGATGTGTTCATGTTTCCTGAGAGGTTGCCCATCAGTGACAAGAGCTACTTCCAGCCGAGCACGGGCAAGATGTCGGAATCGGTGAAAGTGCCACTGCGCGAATATGGCGCGAAGTATCCCGTGCTCTGCCGCCAGCTCGGTCTGCCCGGTGACAACCGCGCCGAGCATGGCTATCGCAATCGCGGTGACGCGATGGATTTCTCGCCGCTGCTGCTGGAGAAATACCTCGCTGCTGCGAATGAGATCGTGAACGCGCCAGACCTGTCTTTGCAAAGCGAAGTCGCCGCCGAGTTGTTCGGCATACCGCCGACTCAGCGCAAGGCTTTGGCGAATGCAAAGCAGGGCAAGACACCGCCGCAGCGAGGTGATCTGACCTTCAATGCGGCGGGCTTGTTCGCTCCGAATGCGAAGGCTTGGAAGAAAGCCGAAGGCAGCGCTGACAACGTGCCGCAGCGATTCTTCGATGATCTGCGTGAAGGCTGCTCCAACAGCATCAGCGGCGTGTTTGATGCGGGTGATACCGTGCAGGGCGTGACCACGGTTCCCGGCAAAGGCGGTCTCTTGCGTCTGCGCTATGCTGGCGGGGCGAAGACGCTAACGATCAATCCCAACGCGGATCTTTGGCTTGCGGGTTTCAGCACCGTGCAGGCGACTTCGGGCGGCAAAATCTTCACCAATCAGATCAAAGGCAGCAAAAGCTTCGAACTGACATTCAAAGTCGAGGACGGTGATCAGGACGAAGGCATCACGCGGCTCGGCATCTTTGTGCTCGGTCGCAAAGCGCAGTCCGGCAGAGTGACGCTGACCGCGAAGTTCACCGACGACACCGAGAGCCTTATCACAGCGGACATTGCAGAAGGCGCTGCAGGCACCACGCTCTTCACCTTTGCCTCCGTGCCGGGTGAATCGGTCAAATCGCTCGCAGTGGATGGCTCGAAGTTTAGCGGTGACTACGTGGTGCTCGATGACTTTGGTTTCATCACTAACGGCAGACCTGTGAAACAGACACTCCTGTCTGTGGCTTCTAAGAATACTGAACAGACAAGAGTGTCTGTCTCACGGCCTGCACGTGAACGACTCGCGACCTTCGTCGAGCGCGCCTTCCGTCGCGCAGTGACAGATGAGGAGGTGAATCAATACCTCGCGTTGTTTGAAGAAGGCCGAAAGCAAACAAAGAGCGAAGAGGAAGCCATGAAGAGCGCGGTCGCCGCTGTTTTGGCCTCACCAGCGTTTCTCTATGTCGAAGCCAATGGCGTTGCCGGCTCCGAAAAGGTCATGGCACTCGAAGATTCCGAATTGGCGACTCGACTCGCGCTGTTCCTTTGGTGCTCGACGCCGGATGACGAACTGCTGCAACTCGCGAAGTCCGGCAAGTTGCATGACTCTGCCGTTTTGGAAGCGCAGACACGCCGTTTGTTGCGCCATCCGAAATCTCGCGAACTCAGCGAGTCCTTCGCCACGCAATGGCTGCGATTGGATCAACTCTACACCTCGAAGCCTGACAGCGACTTGTTCAAAGCCTTCTACTCGGGACCACAGGGCAAGAGCACGCTGCACGGCGCGATGCTCACCGAGGCGTTGCTTTTGTTTGAGACCGTTCACGTCGAGGATCGCAGCATTCTCGACTTCATCGCTGCTGATTACACGTGGCTCAACGGCAGCCTTGGAAAACTCTACGGCCTCGATGCCACGCCGGACCAGACTGAACCCGCGCACGACACGACGCGTGAGGTGAAAAAAGAGGTCACGGGTGGCTGGCAGCGCGTGAGTCTGACCGATGCGCGACGCGGTGGCTTCATGACCATGGCCGCACCCATGACGATCACTTCGCTTCCCTTTCGCACCAGCCCCGTGAAGCGCGGCGCATGGCTTCTGGAAACCGTTTTCAATCGCCCGCCGACGGAACCCAAGGTCGCCTTTGCCATCGAGAACGACACCAAGAAAGCCGCGCAACAGATGAGCATTCGGCAGAAGTTCGAAGCGCATCGCAGCAAGGCCGCGTGCTACTCATGCCACATCCGTCTTGATCCCCCAGGCTTCGCCTTGGAGCGCTTCAGCCCCATCGGCCAATGGCGCGAAACCGACGGCACCCAGCCTGTGGATGCACGCGCCGAGTGGAATGCCCAGCCTTTCGATGGACCTGCCGAATACAAAGCCATCCTCGCCAAGAACCCGCACGAGTTCACCCGTGGATTCATCGAGCACCTGCTGAGCTATGCCCTCGGTCGCCCACTTCATGTGTATGACATGCCCGTGGTCGCGCAGATTGAGGATGCGGCGAAAGCGGATGGCTGGAAGTTCAGCCGAGTGGTCGTCGAAATCGCGAAGTCCTATCCATTCACCCACACAAGAGGCACACCCTGATGAACCGCCGTCACTTCCTCCGCGCCGCTGGCGTCACGCTTGGGCTTCCTTATCTCGAAAGCTTAACCAAAGCTGCGCCTTCTTCGCCCCAACGTTTTGCCTTCATCTACACGCCCAACGGTTACTACCAGAAGGCATTGCTGCCGGAGAAAATGGCACCGGGCGTGAGTCCGCTGCAACTCACGCCCACCCTCGAACCTCTCGCCAAAGTCAAAAACGACATCACGTTGATCAGCGGCCTCGATCGACAATTTGTCCCTGGCACTGGAGTCCATGCGCAGTGCGGTTCATGCTGGCTCACCTCATCCGCGCCGCAGGAGACGCTCGATGGCGGATTCCCCACGAATACGACACTCGATCAATTGATCGCGAAACAAATCGGCCAAGACACCGCGCTGCCATCGCTGGAACTGAGCGCGAACGATTTCGCCGACAACAAAGAGACCAAATACTTCGAGTGCATCTCCTGGTATGGCCCCGGCTATGCGGCGAACACCGAGAAGAATCCGCGTGCCGTGTTCCAGCGCCTCTTTGGTCAAGGGCAGGGCGGGCCCTCGAAGAGCATCCTTGATGCCATCCTCGCGGATGCCAAGAGCCTGCAAAAGCGACTCGGCAGCGATGATCAAGCCAAGCTCAACGAATACCTCGAAAGCGTCCGCGCCACCGAGCAGCGCATTCAGCGTTCTGAGGCCGCAGCCAAGCGCATCGGCAAGCCACCGCTCCCAGAACCCCAAGGTATCCCCGAGAAGCGCGGCGACTACTTGCGTCTGATGGCGGATCTGCTTGTTCATGCTTTCCAAAACGATCTCACCCGCGTCGCCACGCTCATGATCGACCCCGAGCGCTGGGACAGCCCGCGCATGTATCACGACGTCTTCGACAAGCCGCAGAATCACCACGTCCTCACGCACACGAAGGGTGATGAAGCCAAAGCCAAACTCGCGCAAATCGACCGCTTCCACATGGAGTTCTACGCCCACGTCGTCGAGCGCCTCAAAACCACCGGCCTGCTCGACAGCACCACGCTCGTCATGGGCAGCGGCATCAGCGACGGTGACCAGCACAACTACGCCGACCTCGAAGTCCTCATTGCGGGCGGCAATTGGAAGCGCGGCCACTTCCACTACGAAGGCAAACGCCCGCTCGCTGATCTCTGGTTCACCATGGCTCAGAGTGCTGGTGTGAAACAGGAACGCTTTGCAGACAGCACCGGAACCCTTAAAGAATTGGCATGAGAATCATTGCGCTATTGCTCTTCAGCCAAGCTGCCCTCGCGGAAATGCCGCCGCGCGCGGTTCTGGAGCGCTTTTGCATCGATTGTCACGACAGCGATGCGAAGAAAGGCGACTTCGATCTAGATTCGATCCTTGGCGACGACATCGCAAAGCATGCTGACAAGTGGGAGTCTGTGGTAAAACAGCTCACCGCCCGCCACATGCCGCCCATCGGCAAGAAGCGGCCGGATGATGCAGGCTATGCGGAGATGGTTGGCAGGCTCGCGACCGAATTGGATAAACTGCCGCCGAATCCGGGCCATGCACCGACCTTGCGGCGGCTCACGCGTGTGGAGTATCAGAATGCCGTGCGTGATCTCTTGGGAGTCGAGTTTGATGCGAAGTCTGCTTTTCCGACTGACGAGATCAGCCATGGCTTCGACAACATCACTGTCGGCGATTTGTCACCCGCGTTGTTGGATCGCTACATCACTGCGGCGCAGAAAATCGCGCGTCAGGCGGTTGGCACTTCGGACAAGCCAGAGATCAACAGCGTCCGCGTGAAGTCAGACATCACACAGGAGTATCATGTGCCGGGATTGCCGCTTGGCACTCGTGGCGGCGTGCTGATTCCGCAGGTGTTTTCGCGTGAAGGCGACTACGACGTGCAAATCCGCCTTCAGCGTGATCGCAACGAGCAGGTCGAAGGCATGAACGGCGAGCATCAATTGCAAATTCTGCTCAATCGCGAGGTGAAAAGCGAGTTCACGATCAAGCCAGCGAAGGACAAAAACTACGAGAAGATCGACGCGCATCTCAAAGCACGGCTGCACATCCCCGCAGGCCAGCATGATGTCGGCGTGACCTTTCTGCCCAAAGGATCGCCGGTGCTGGAGCGGCTGCGGCAGCCTTACAAGGCCAGCTTCAATCTGCATCGTCATCCGCGTCTATCGCCTGCGGTTTATCAGGTGACGATCACGGGTCCGTATGATGCCAAAAGCACGGGTGACACACCCAGTCGTCGTTTGATCTTCGCCAATGGTTCCACCGATGCCAAAGCGGTGCTCACACCGATTTTGCGCCGCGCCTGGCGTCGTCCGGTGACGGATGAAGATGTTGCGAGAGTGCTGCCTTTCGTGAAAGAGGCGAAGGACTTTGAAGCCGGCATCGAATCAGCCCTCGCGGCCATCTTAGTGAGTCGTGAGTTTCTCTTCCGCACCGAGACGAAGCTTGATGATGCAGCACTGGCTTCACGCTTGTCGTTCTTCCTCTGGAGCAGCATCCCGGATGATGAATTGCTCTCGCAGCACCCGCTCGATGTCGAAGCCCAAGCCCGCCGCATTTTGCGCGATCTGCGGGCGAAGGCGCTGGTGACAAACTTTTCCGATCAGTGGCTGTATTTGCGAAATCTGGACTCCATCACGCCGGATGCGCGCTTGTTCCCCGACTTCGATCACAACCTCCGCGAATCGCTGCGCACGGAGACGAGCCTGCTCTTTGACGACATGGTCAAAAACGACCGCAGCGTGCTCGAACTCCTGCGCACCGACCGCACCTGGCTCGATGAACGCCTCGCCGCGCACTACGGCATTCCGCATATCTATGGAGATCGCTTCCGTGAGGTGAAACTGGAGCCTGAATGGCAGCGCGGCGGCCTCCTGCGCAACGGCAGCATTTTGACGGTGACATCCTATGCCACGCGCACCTCACCTGTGATTCGCGGGCATTGGATTTTGAAGAACCTGCTCGCCTCTGAGCCTCCGCCTCCACCGCCGAATGTGCCTGCGCTTGATGGCGTGATCTCCGAGTCGTTGCCGATCCGTGAGCGTCTCGCCAAGCATCGCGAGATGGCCGCTTGCGCGAGTTGCCACAATCTCATGGACCCCGTGGGCTTTGCTTTGGAAAACTACGACGCCATCGGCCGCTGGCATGCCGAGGCTGATTCACGCGGCGGTTTCGCCGATGGCAGCGAGTTCGAAGGCGTCGCAGGTCTCGAAGACGTGTTGCTCAAGCGCCCCGAGCTCTTTGTCACCGCCCTCACGGAGAAACTCATGACCTATGCCCTCGGGCGTGGCTTGGAGTCCAGCGATGCACCCGCCGTGCGGAAGATTGTGAGCCAAGCGAAAGCGAAAGGCTGGAAATTTTCCGAAATCATTGTCGGCATCGCGACCAGTGTTCCGTTTACCATGAAATCATCTGCACCATGAGCACCTTCACCACACGCAAGTCCCTCTCCCGCCGCACACTATTGCGCGGCGTTGGCGCCACGTTGTCGCTGCCTTTCTTGGACGCGATGGTGCCTGCCGCCACGGCTACTGCTCGCTCGGTGCAGCCTGCAAAGCGCATCAGTTACATCTACATCCCGATGGGCTGCGATCAGTCGCGCTGGACTCCTGGGAGCAAGGACTCGCTCGATAAGCTTTCGCCCATTTTGAAGTCGCTGGAGCCGGTGAAACAGCACTGCACAGTCATTTCGAATCTCGAACTCGAGCCCGCGTATCCTGGCACACATGCCACATCGAATGCGAGCTTCCTCAGTGCCGCACGTGTTAAGCACACCGAGAGCAGCGACTACTACAACGGCACCACGGCGGATCAGATCGCCGCGAAGGCCATTGGTCAGCAGACGCAGCTTCCGTCACTGGAACTCGCGATGGATTTGATGCAAGTCGTCGGCCAGTGCGACAACGGTTTCGCCTGCGTTTATCAGAACAACCTCTCGTGGTCATCGCCCACCACACCGCTGCCCGCCGAAGCGCATCCGCGGCTCGTCTTTGAGCAACTCTTTGGCGATGGTGGCAGCAAGGCCGACCGCACCGCCGCTTTGAAGCGCCGCGCCAGCCTGCTCGACTTCGTCAAAGACGACATGACCCGCCTCGCCAAGCAACTCGGCCCGCAGGATCGTGATCGTGTGAATCATTACCTCGACAGCATCCGCGAGGTCGAGCGCCGCATCGAAAAAGCCGCCGCCGCCGTTGCTGAAAACGAGCTGCCTGACTTGTCCCGTCCCACTGGAGTGCCAGCCAGCTATGCCGAGCACGCACGGCTCATGTTTGACCTGCAACTCCTGGCCATGCAGGGCGATGTCACCCGCGTGATCACCTTCCAGCTCGCCCGCGAGACCAGCAACCGCACCTACCCCGAGATCGGCATCAGCGACCCACATCACCCGCTGTCTCATCATGGCAACGATCCCACAAAGATCGAACGCCTGTCGAAGATCAACGCCTTCCACGTCAGCCTCTTCGCCGAATACCTCGCAAAGCTCGCTGCCACCAAAGAAGGCGATGGCACACTGCTCGACAACAGCCTCCTCCTCTACGGCAGCGGCATGGGCAACCCCAACGTCCACGACCACACGAACCTCCCTGCTATCGTCGCTGGCGGAGCCAATGCCGGAGTGAAAGGCAACCGCCACCTCCGCAATGAGAAGACTGTTCCTTTGGCCAACCTGCATCTCACGCTGCTGGATAAAGCGGGCGTGAAGCTGGAGAAGTTTGGCGACAGCAGTGGAGTGATTGGTGTTCTGTGAACTGCGGGTTACTTCATCAACACGATCTCAATTCCAAATCCTGCGCGGGATGCCAGAACGGCAAGCGGCAAAGGGATGATTAGGTTTTTAATAGCTGTGTCGAAGAATACAGAAAAATGGAGGGTGAATTCAGTGCTTGTTTTCCCAATCTCAACGAGATCGTCCTCAATAGGTGCCAGTCGTGCGAGAACGGATGAAATGTGATCCTCCCAACTTTCAGAGAATTCTGGATTGAGTTCCATGACCCAGAGTCCTTCGACTTCTTCAATGCGATCAAAATGATCAGTGGAACAGGCGGACCGTCTTACGCAGCGAAGAAGGCTGTTGGATGGTGCCGTATTCTGTTTGTTCATCGGAAGAACTACGAACGAATCAAAACCCGCACCTTCAGCTTCGGTATGATTTTCGACATGAATTCAAAGTGTTTGTCAAAGGTGATAACTTCCGCGCCATAGGCAACGGCTACAGCGGCAATCAACAAATCAAGAGGTGGCACGATCAACCCGCCATCCTGGCAAGTCTGGCCGTATTGTTCTGCGGTTTGCCACATGAGAGCTGGAGTCCGGAGCATTGGCACGGCACTGAGAAGAGTATCTGCCTTCTGGCGATCAGCTCTGCGTTCACCGCGCATCACCTCAAAGCGGATGGGCTCACAAAGCATGGCATTCCTGGATGCCAGATACGGTCCGATGAGTTGCTTGATTGGTTGCGGCGTTTTCGCCCGCATGAAGTCGATCCAGAGAACTGAATCCGGCAGAATCATGATGCAACGGCCCAAGCTTGCTTCTTTTCTGTGCCTGTGGTTCCCACGGTGCTCCACTCGCCAGTCATGAACTTGTCCAGCACCTCACGGCGGCGTGAAAGTTGCAGACTACTCGACAAGAACTTCAACACCGCGGCATCTCGGCGTTTTTCCCCGGAGATCCGCATGATGTCTTTCAGGTCTTTCGCATTGATATCGAGGGTTACTTTCATGTGTGAATTTTGCCTCATCTGAATAGCTAGGCAAGTCAGGAGATGGCCGATGTCAGTTTTGGCAGCCAAGTGACGTTGATGAATACCTCGCTCATGCTTTGCCGTTTTGCCGCCATTCTTATCTTCTCTGCCGCCTACTCGTTGGCGTATGACTTGCCCACCGACGCCGAAAAGCAGCAGTGGCCTGCTGTTTCCGCGCAGATCCGTGCCAAAGCCGATCTCAACGCCGAGCAGTCCGATGGCACCACGGCGCTGCATTGGGCGGCTTATCATGACAGGGTGGACATCGTCACTCAACTGCTAGCGGCGGGCGCTAAAGCAGATGCCGGGAATCGTTATGGCATCACGCCATTGCTGCTCGCCTGCCAAAACGGCAGTGAAGAGATCGTGCGTGCGCTCTTGAATGCTGGAGCAAATGCAAACGTAGAGCAGCGCGGTGGTGAGACGGCGCTGATGATTGCCTCGCGCACAGGCAAACCGGGCGCGGTGAAGGCTTTGCTCGAGAAAAACGCGAAGGTGGACGCAGAGGACCGCGAAGACCAGACGGCGCTCATGTGGGCCGCAGCGGAAGGACACGCGGAGGTGATCGAGTTGCTCATTCAAAAAGGTGCCGACGTTAAACACCGGCTCAAATCAGGCTTCACAGCCTTTCTTTTCGCCGCACGCGAAGGGAAAGCCGCTGCGGTGACTATGTTGCTCAAGCACGGCGCGGATAAGAAGGACGCCATTGTTACCGAAGATAAGATAGGAGGCCGTGATGCGCCGAATGGCACCAGCGCGGTGCTGTTGGCGATGGAGAACGGCCACTTCGCGCTGGGGATGGAGATCATCAAAGCGGGCGCTGATCCGAACGACATCCGCAGTGGCTTTACCGCTCTCCACGCGCTCACCTGGGTGCGCAAACCGCCGCATGGCGATGATGAATCCGGTCAGCCACCGCCGGACACGCACGGCAAACTCAGCAGTCTCGACTTCATCCGCGAGATCGCGAAAGCAGGTGCAAATCCAAATGCGCTGCTCGGCTCTGAGGCCAAAGCGAAGGGCTTTGGCGCAATCAGTTTCAACAAAGCCACGCCCTTTCTACTCGCCTGCCGCAATGCCGATCTGCCGATGATGAAACTTCTCGTCGAACTCGGCGCTGACCCGATGCGTCCCAATGCCGACGGCTCCACACCGCTCATGGCCGCTGCCGGACTCGGTTGTTACGCGCCCGATGAGGAAGCCGGCACGGAGGATGAATGCGTCGCTGCGTGCGACTATTTGATCAGCCTCGGAGCCGACATCAATGCTGTGGATGAGAAGCACCAAACCGCCATGCACGGTGCGGCCTACAAAAGCCTGCCCAAAGTCGCCAAACTTCTCGCCGCGAAAGGCGCGAAGATCGACGTGTGGAATCAAAAGAACGATAAAGGGTGGACACCGCTGCTCATCGCGCAGGGCTTTCGCCCTGGGAACTTCAAGCCCAGTGTGCCCACTATCGAAGCGATCAGCCAAATCATGATCGCAGCTGGTTTCACGCCACCACCAGCTCCAGATCGTGATTCAGGGCCGAAGAAAAAGGGCTACAATCAACAGTAATTCGGAAGCGACGGTGAAATCACCGAAATCTGGGTCGCTTCCCGCCGTTTCATCGTCGCATGAAGTCCCTGCTCATTCTCTTATCGTCATTCATCATCGCCGCTTCGTCCTTTGCGGCGAAGCCGAACATCCTGTTCCTGCTCAGCGACGATCATAGTTACCCGTTCCTGAGTGCTTACGGCGATACCAACGTCAAAACGCCAACTCTCGACCAACTCGCAGTCGAGGGCATGAAGTTCCATCGCTTCTTCACCGGGGCACCGCAGTGCGTGCCTTCACGGGCCACCTTGATGACAGGGCGATCACCCGTAGCCGCACGCATGACAAGATTCTCCGCGCCGCTGCCGCGCGATGAGATCACGCTACCAGAATTGCTTCGCGACAAAGGTGGCTACTTCACCGGCATCTGCGGCCGCAGCTTTCATCTCGATGGAGCGACGAAAATCGGCCAAGGAGCCGCAAATGTCTTTGAAGAGCACCAGTTGAAAACTTTCATCGACCGTGTGGACTCGCTGAACAATTGCCCCGACCCCGAAGTGGCCGGACAGGTCGCTGCATTTCTCGACAAGAAGCCTGCAGACAAGCCCTTCTTCATGTGGGCAAACTTTAGCGACCCGCATCACGCTTGGAATGCACCCGCTGAATTTCGTCCTGATCCCGCCTCGCTGAAAGTGCCTGCGCATTGGCCTGATCTGCCCGGTGTGCGTGAGCAACTCGCCGATTACTGTGCGGAGGTGAATCGCGTGGACCGCACCGTCGCGAGTGTGCTCGACGTGCTGAAAAAACGCGGCCTCATGGACAGCACCATCATCGTCTTCTGCGGTGACAACGGCATGGCTTTTCCGCATGGCAAAGGCTCGCTCTACGATCCCGGCTCGAATGTGCCTTTTCTCGTCCGCTGGCCCGGCGTGGTAAAGCCCGGCGGCGATTCGCGTGCCCTCATCAGCGCCGAAGATCTCGCCCCCACGCTGCTCGCTGCTGCCGGACTCGAAGCCGGTGCCAAAATGAGCGGCGTCAGTTTTCTGCCTCTGCTCAAAGGTGAAGCACACACACCGAGGAAACACCTCTTCGTCGAGCGTGGTCCGCATGGCTCTGCGCCTGTGCAGGCGGACATGACGAATGCAGGTTACGACCTCGCCCGCGCCGTCCGCAGTGATCGCTTCAAGTTCATCTACAACTGCACGCCTTGGATTCCATACTCGCCCGTCGATTCCGCCGGAGGTCAGGCCTGGAAGCAGATGCAGGAAGCCAATGCGGCCGGAAAACTGTCAGCTGGCATGGTTAAAACCTACTTCACCTCGCCGCGCCCGGTTTATGAGCTCTACGACCTTGGGGCCGATCCCGCTGAACTGAACAACCTCAGCGGCCAACCCGAACTCGCCGCCACCGAACGCGAACTCCGTGCCGCCATCGCCGAAAAGATGATCCTCGATTGGGACTACCTCCCGCTTCCCGACCTCATGGAAGGCAAGGCTGGCGAAGGCGGCGGCAAAAAGGGCAAAGGGAAGAAGAAGTAGCCGTGCCCTAAGAACCCGCCACTGTGTCCACTCATGTCGGACATCGTCCTCGCCACGCTTAACGCGAAATACATCCACGCTTCCTTCGGCCTTCGCTACCTCATGGCGAACCTCGGTGAGTTGCGGGATCGCGCTTGTATGGCGGAGTTTGTCATCAATCAGCAGCCGCTGGAGATCGTGGAGGCCATCTTGGCTCATGAGCCACGTATTGTTGGATGTGGAGTCTATATCTGGAATGTGGAGCAAACCACGGAGGTCGTGGCTTTGCTCAAACGCATCCGTCCGGAGTTGATCGTCATCCTCGGAGGCCCAGAGGTGTCTTATGAGACCGAGGGCCAGGAAATCGTCGCGCTAGCCGATCATGTCATCACGGGTGAAGCGGATGTGAAATTTGCTCAAGTTTGTCGTGAGTTGCTTCGTGACACAGACACTCTTGTCTGTGGGTCCTCAGAAAGCAGACAAGAGTGTCTGCCTCACATCCTCGCCGCCGAGTTGCCAGCTCTAAATAATCTCGCTTCGCCCTATGATCTCTACACGGACGAAGACCTCAAAAACCGCGTCATCTACGTCGAGGCGTCTCGCGGTTGCCCGTTCACCTGCGAGTTCTGTTTGTCGTCGCTCGACATTCCGGTGCGGGCTTTTGCGACGGATGACTTCTTGGCCTCCATGCAGCGGCTGTTGGATCGTGGTGTGAAGCAGTTCAAGTTTGTCGATCGCACCTTCAATCTGCATTTGCCGACGAGTTCGGCCATTTTGCAGTTCTTTCTCGACCGCTGGCGTGAGGGACTGTTTTTGCACTTTGAGATGGTCCCGGATCGCCTACCCGAGCAGTTGCGTGGCCTCATTCGGCAGTTTCCAGCCGGCGCGGTGCAGTTCGAAGTCGGCATTCAGACCTTTGATGATGCCACGTCTAAAAACATCAGCCGTAGGCAGAATCTCGATCGCTTGGAGGACAACTTCCGCTTCCTCCGCGAGGAAACCAGCGTTCACATCCATGCGGATCTCATTGTCGGTCTGCCGGGCGAAGGAATCGAGAGCTTTGGGCACGGCTTTGATCGGCTGGTGAGTCTGAATCCTCAGGAGATTCAAGTTGGCATCCTCAAACGCCTGCGCGGCACGCCCATCGTGCGGCATGATGATGAATACCGCATGATCTATGCGCCGCACCCGCCCTATGAAATTCTTTCGACGCGGGACATTCCGTTCACGGAGATGCAGCGTATGAGGCGCTTAGCTCGCTACTGGGACATCGTGGCGAACAGTGGCAACTTCACTGGCACGCTGAAGCTTTTGTGGCGCGATGGAGCTTCGCCCTTTGCTCAATTCATGCGCTTCAGCGACTGGCTGCACATGACACTGCGGCGCACGCATTTGATCGCGCTCAACGTCATGGCGCAGAGTCTTTTCGATTTCCTGATTCAGGAGAATGCAGTGGATCGCGAACTCGCGGCCAGCACGCTGGAAGCAGACTGGCATCGCACTCCGAGTCGTGAGTCGCTGAATCTTCGAGGCAAATCGTCAACTGCTGAGGCACCGGCAGCCACGAGGGCGGCCCGCAGGCAATCTAGACACATGCAGCCCAAAGATAACGACAAGGCAGTGGTGTGAGGCAGTTAAAGCCGCAGCCATTTATTTAACAACTCACCTCGACCGAAACACCTCGCTCATCAAACACTCGACCATGAGCGTTTTCAGGCCCATGCCTTGTTTCTTCACCTTATCTTGAAGGTCGTCGATTACGAGGTCGTCGTTGAGCTCCATGGTGCGGCCGGTGGTGTAGGTGAGGAGCTGCCGGATGAGATGTCGGGTGAAGTGGTCTTCGCGGGTGTCGTGGATGACTTTTTTGAAGCTGGCGAAGTCGGTGTAAGTTTCACCAGAGGTGAATTCGCCGGTGGTATCGATTTCGGCTGGTTTGGCTTTTTTGTTCGCGGCGGGATATTTATTGCGCCAGCGACCGACGGGATCGTAGGCTTCGAGGCTAAAGCCGAGTGGGTCGATCTTGCGGTGGCATTCGGCGCAGGCGGCATCGGCGCGGTGTTTGGCGAGGCGGTCACGGATGGTGGTGGCGCCGCTGACATCGGGATCAATGGCGGGCACGACATCCGGCGGCGGTGGCGGCGGGATGCCGAGGATGTTTTCGCTGACCCACACGCCGCGAGTCACGGGCGAGGTCTCAACGCCATTGGCACTCACGGTGAGCACGGCGGCCATGCCGAGCAGGCCGCCGCGATGCGTGTTGCCTTTGAGGCTGACCTTTTGAAAGCCATCAGCGAGGCGCAGTTTATCCTTCTCTGGAAGGTCGTAGAGTTTGGCGAGTTTCTTGTCCGCGAAGGTGTGCTCGCAGTCGATGAATTGGGCAACGGAGCCGTTGTTCTTGAGAAGATCGCGAAAGAAGACGCGCGCCTCGGCTTTCATCGAGCTGGGGAGATCCTCCGCGTAGTAGGCGAGGTTCGAATCGCGCGGAGGAGGCATTCCGCCGAGGTCGCGGAGATTGAGCCAGCTATCGAGGAAGCCGTTCACGAAGCCGCTGATGCGTTCGTCTGTGAGCATGCGCTCGATCTGCTTTTTTAGTTCGGCATCTTGCGCGAGTTTGCCGGATTTCGCGGCAGCGAGCAGCGCTTCATCCGGCGGTGCGGCCCACAGGGCAAAGGAGAGACGGGTGGAGAGGTCGTAGGGCTTGAGTGCTTTCGCGGACTCGTCGGTGATCTCGCTCAGGTAGAGGAAGCTCGGCGAGCAAAGGATGAGTTTCACCGCATCTAGCGCGGCCTGTCGTGGGGTGGCTTTTTCGGTGAGGCGTTTGTCATAAAGCGCACGGATGGGCTGGCGGTCGGCATCAGCGAGCGGACGGCGATAAGCTTTCTCAGCGAAGGCATTCAGTTGATCGAGCGCGCGATCCGCCTTGAAGCCGTCTTTGCCGAAAACGGCGGATTCCTCGGCGCTGACGGGTTTTTCAGACACTGGGCCGTGAATCTTGATCTCGCTAATGCGGATGTGCGGGAGCTTGCCTTCACGAAGCAGTGTGGTGCGGCTCACATCCAGCTTGGTTTTTTGATCCTTGAACTCGTGCTTGTACTTTTTGTTTACCTGGATGACGGAGGCGCGGGACTCATAGGGGCCGTTGGGAAAGATGAAGCGCGGTGTCTGGCCAGCCTCTAGCCAGACGCGGAATTTCTGCCAAGTGGGTTTGTCATCCGGCAAGATGGCGCTGGCGAGCAGCGGCTCGATGGGCTGTGGATAGTGGATGTGGCCTTTGGTGATATCGCCAGGGACAAGGCCGAGAATGAAGGGCTCTGACAAATCGATGCCAAAGATTTTGGGATCGTAGTGCGTGTCGCGATGCATGGCCTGCGCTTCGACTTCGATGTCGTATAGGCCTGATACGGGAACGCCTTGGAGGAAATCCTCGATGTGCCCGTAACTGCCCTGGCGAGTGTCGGTGTTGGGCTGCTCGTAGATGTTGAGGTAGCGGTAGTTGAAGGCGGACTTGTGCGGGCCTTGCAGTTCCTCGTATTGCACGAAGTGGCCGTTGAAGCGCCAGTCCTTCGGCTCCATCGCCGGTTTGCCAAGACGCGTTTCGACGAGGCGATTCGCGGACTGGAAGTATTGATCGACGAGGAAGCCGGAGGTCACGAGCGATTTGCCAATCGTGTCCATGTGCTCGCTCGTTTTCTCCTTGGGAAAATCTGCCGTGAGGCCCAGCGTATCCACACGACGACCAAAGAGGACGGCGAGAGTATTCTCATACTCGCGGCTGGAGAGACGGCGCATGACGGTGCGGCTGCCCGTGCTCTGAAATTTGGCATGAGCGACCACGGTGCCATCGCGTAGCGCACGGATCATCGCGAGACGTTCGTCGTCCTTCGGCTGATCGGCCTTCTTTGGAGGCATTTCCTTCAGTGTGAGTTGGTCGATGATGTCGCGTGCCTCGATGAGATCTGGCACAGACTTCAACGGCAACGCGAACTGCTCAAACGAGCGATCGCCCTTCTGCACGTCTGCGTCGTGGCACTCCAGGCAGTATTTACCGAAGAACTGCTGCACGAGCTTCGGGGGGGCGTCAGCGGCTAGAACCGGGCCAGCTAGGAAATGAAACACTGAGGCACCGAGCACACAGAGGATTCTCTGTTTAGCTCTCTGTGTGCTCGGTGCTTCGGTGGTTAAAAAGAAAACGGACATCACGCGAAACGACCCGTGCTGCTACCAAAGGAGTCCATCTCCACACCCATCTTCTGCGCGATATCGACGAAGAGATTGCACAGCGGCACTTTGTTGATGCCTTCACGCGCCACTTCGCGGAATTCGCCATGCTTGTAGCCGCCACCGGCGAGGAGGATGGGCAGGTCGGAATTCTTGTGCGAGTTGCCGTCGCCCATGCCACTGCCAAAGAGCACGGTGGTGGAGTCGAGCAGCGTGCGCTCGCCATCGTTCATCTTCGCGAGACGAGCCACGAACTTGCCGTAGTGCTCGATCTGATATTTCTCCAGCGTAATGAGGCTGGCGATGGACTCGGGGTCGTTGCCGTGATGCGAGAGGCCGTGCCAATCTTTTTTGATGCCGAGATGCTGCGGCATGAAATCACCGCCGATCTCCAGCGTGGCGATGCGTGTGCTGTCCGACTGCAGGGCGAGCGCGATCATCTCATACAGCAACGGCAAATCCTCGACTGCGTTGCGGTTCGCAGGCTTGTCGAACGGCGCTTTCGGTTTCGGCTGGTTCGTCCAGCGCTGGCGCAGTTCTAGGCGCTTCTCCACATCACGCACCGAGGTCAGGTATTCGTCGAGCTTGGCCTTGTCCTCTTTGTTCACTTGCTTCGAGAGACGATTCGCCTCGTCCAAAACGGAATCGAGAATGGATGCCTGCACCTGATTTTCCTGCGCCCGACGAGCCTGACGCTCCTTTGAGTCAGTCACGAAGAGTTTCTCAAACAACTCCGCTGGATTCGTCACCGGTGGCACACGCACGCCCGACTTCGTCCACGCGATCTGGCAGCCACCGTGGATGCCGCCTTCCGAACCCACCGTCAGCGCCGGGAAACGCGTCTCAAAGCCCACCTCGTCCGCGAGATACTGATCGATGGTCACATTGCCATCCGGCCGATTTTGCGCCTCAGAGTTCAGCACACCAGAAAGAAACGAATGCACTGCGAAGTGGCCGCCCTTCACGCCATGATCGAGTCCACGCAAAACGGTCATTTTATCGCGGATATCCCACAGCGGCTCCAGCAGCGTCGTTTTCTCGTAGCTGCGGCCCTGGGTCGTGGGGAAGAGGCTCTTCGTCTGATAGCCGAGCAGATTCCCGATCGCCACAAAACGCCGAGCGCCCATGCCCGCACCCTTTGCCGACTGCACCGAGCCACCGACAGCACCTTTGGCCATAAGCGAGGACATACCCGGCAACGCCAGTGTGGTGCCAAGGGATGAGATGAGAAAGCGACGACGATTCATGAGGGGATTTGTGGGGGCAGAGAAACAACGATTAAAAAGTCGAAATTGTTGCAGCAAGTAACAGGCCATGGGCGCCCCAGATGCTCCTACGCAGCAATTAGCCGCAACATTTGGCCTGATCGCCCTGTTCTCAGGCTCCGCCGATCATGAAACACCTGCTGTTTTTCACTCTTTGTCCTAGGCTCTTCGCCGCTCCACCATGTTGAAGTAAGTCCACCTAGACCTAGTCTCCTCGCCAGTTCCTCCACCCAAGCCACCTCAATGAAGCTCGTTCTCAGCCTCCTCCTTCTCCTCCCCAGCTTGCTCTTTGCGGAATTGAGTGTGCCGCATTTTTTCAGCGACCACATGATTCTTCAGCGCGAGCGAGCTGCCGCCATTTGGGGCAAGGCAAATGCGGGTGCGGATGTAAGCGTGACTTTCAAAGGCAAGTCGGCATCGGCGAAAGCGGGCGCGGATGGAAAATGGTGTGCGCAGATTGAAACTGGCACGGCAGATGCCAATGGTGCGGTGCTCACGATTTCAGCGGGGGCAGACAAATTGGAGATCAAAGACGTGCTCGTGGGTGAAGTGTGGTTCGCGTCGGGGCAGTCGAACATGTTTTACACCATGAACCGCTCGCCGGAGTATGCGGGGCTAATCGCGGAGTCGAATCATCCCGCGCTGCGCATGTTTAATGCGCCGCTCGTGACCGCAGCCGAGAACCAAGAGGACATCGAAGGTGTATGGCAGACCTCCACACCGGAGACGGTGCCCGGCTTCTCCGCCGTAGCGTTCTTTTTCGCTCGTAAACTCCACCTCGATCTCGGTATCCCCGTTGGCGTCATCAAATCCGCCTGGGGGGGCAAGCCGGTGGAGACATTTACCAGTCGCGAGGCGCTGAACACGCTGCCTGGCACGAAAGCACTCGTCGATGCGACGCTCAAAGAAGAAGCCAGCTACGATCAAGCCAAGGCGCAGGCGGCTTTCGATGCGAAGTTGGCGCAGTGGCAGAGCACCATGGCCGCAGCGAAGGGTAAATCAGCCGAGGAACGCAAGCGCCTCCCCAAGAAGCCTGATGCGCCCAAGCGCCCACTACTCACCGAAGGCAAGCCCGGTGTGCTTTTCGCCGCGATGATCCATCCCTTCGTAGGTTACACCATGCGTGGGGCGATCTGGTATCAGGGTGAAGGCAACGCGAAGTCTGGAGCCGAGCCTTATGATCAAACTCTGCCGCTAATGATTAACGACTGGCGCAAGCGCTGGGCGGATGAGTTTTCTTTTTACTATGTGCAGCTCGCGAACTACCACGCTCCATCCACTGCGCCTGGAACAGCGGATGCGTGGGCGCTGTTACAGGACCGTATGCGTCTGGTGCTAGGCACGACACCCAAGACCGGCATGGCGATCATCAACGATGTCGGCGATGCCAATGACATTCATCCGAAGAACAAGAAAGATCCGGGCGAACGCCTCGCCCGCTGGGCTTTGGCAAAAGACTACGGTAAGGCGCTGATCTACTCTGGCCCACTCTTCAAATCGAGCACGGTGAAGGATGGCGCGATTCATGTGACTTTTGATCAAAGCGGCACAGGCCTGAAATCACGCGATGGCGGTGCTTTGAAGCGCTTCGAGATCGCTGGAGCTGACAAAGTCTGGCATTGGGCCGAGGCGAAAATCGACGGCACCGATAGCGTGCTCGTCAGCAGTGCCGAAGTGAAAGCGCCAATCGCCGTGCGCTATGCCTGGGCCGCGAATCCCGAAGGTGCTAATCTCATCAACAGCGAAGGTTTGCCTGCCTCCGTCTTCCGCACAGAAGATTGGGACGATGTAGAGGTCAAAGTGGACACCTCAGTCCTCAAAGCCGCTGAAGAGCGTCGCGCTCTGGGTGAAGAAATCCGC